>Ga0153921_1000482_pt1 | contig 21436 bp, 17 predicted proteins | sample TSNJ005MetaG_FD_104691 | JGI IMG/M metagenome (GOLD analysis project Ga0153921, IMG submission 104691) | Attine ant fungus gardens microbial communities from New Jersey, USA - TSNJ005 MetaG | ecosystem: Host-associated > Fungi > Mycelium > Unclassified | place: USA: New Jersey, Brendon T. Byrne... | reverse complement strand
GGCGTCCCAGACGTGGGAGGCGCTGAGGTCGACGACGACGCGGGCGGGATCGTCGGCGTACGAGAACTGGTCGACGAGGTCGTTGCTGGAGGCGAAGAAGAGCGGCCCGTGCACGCGGTAGTGCGCGACGGCTCCATCATCCGACAACTCGCGAGAAACCCGGACGACGTGCGCGATGCGGCGAGCGAAGAGCACGAGGGCGAGCAGCACGCCGACCCCGACGCCGATCGCGAGGTTGCCGGTCGCGACGGTGACGGCGACGGTCGTGAGCATGACGAGGGTCTCGGGCACGGGCATCCTGCGCAGAGTGGAGGGGCGCACGCTGTGCCAGTCGACGGTCTGCAGCGCGACGATCATCATGACCGCGGCGAGCGCCGCCATGGGGATCGCGGCCATAACCGGGGAGAGCACGCCGACGAGCAGGAGCAGGAAGAGCCCGGCCACGAGGGTGGAGAGTCGCGTGCGGGCGCGGCCGATCTGCACGTTGACGACGGTCTGGCCGATCATGGCGCATCCCGCGACGCCGCCCCAGAACCCGGCGAGGATGTTCGCGATGCCGAGCCCCCACGACTCGCGTCCCTTCGCGGAGCGGCTGTCGGTCAGCTCGTCGACGAGCTTCGCGGTCAGCAGCGACTCGAGCAGGCCGACGAGGGCGGCGGCGAGCGCGGTGGGGGCGATGATCTGCAGGGTCTGGAGGTCGAACGGCACGGTCCACGGGGTCAGGCCGGGCAGCACCCCGCTGACGCTCCCCTCGTCGCCGACGGTCGGCACGGGCAGCCCGAGCGCGAACGCCGCGAGCGTCACCACGACGATCGCGACCAGCGGGGCGGGCACGGCCTTCGTCAGGCGCGGGAGGAACAGGACGATCAGCACGGTCGCCGCGAACAGCGGGTACACCTGCCACGGCACGTCGATCACGTGCGACAGCTGCGCGACGAAGATCAGCACGCCGAGCGCGTTCACGAACCCGATCATCACGGAGCGCGGGATGTAGCGGACCAGCTTCGCGAGCCCCGCCACCCCGAACACGACCTGGATGACGCCGGCCAGGAGCACCGTCGGCAGCACGTAGGCGGTGCCGTGCGCCTGCACCATCGGCGCGATCACGAGGGCTACCGACCCGGCTGCCGCGGTCACCATCGCCGGACGTCCACCGAGGAACGACATCGCCACCGCGAGCACGACGGACGAGATGAGCGCCACATCCGGCCCCACGCCCGAGATGAGCGAGAACGAGATCACCTCGGGGATCAGCGCGAGCGTCGTCACCATCCCGGCCAGCACCTCGGTCACGAACAGCCGCGGGCGCTTCAGCACGGCACGCACCGGCACCTGCCCGTTCGGGAGGCGGAACGCGGCGGACGGAGGCGCGGAGGGGGCGAGAGGCATCGGGTCGTGCGCCGACGGCCGCGCACGACCGCGCGGCAGTCCTTTCGGCAGCGGGGAGGGGGTGGAGAGGCGTCCGCACCGGGAGGCGGACCAGATCACCCTACCGGGCCGCCTCACCACCCGATCGTGTTGAACCACTCCCGCCGGCGTACGACCTCCGCGTCCGTCTCGTCCGCGTCGGTGGTGTCGTGCTCGACGAGCCTGCCCGTCGCGTCGAGCGCGATGAAGCGCAGGCAGCGCTCGCAGAGGGCGCGGCCTCCCGGGTACCCGTCGGGGAGCTCGCGGGCGGGGCTGCCGAGCGCGCCCGAACCGGTGCAGCGGGGAGGGTCGGCGGATGCCTCCGACCAGAGGAGCGCGCCGCGTCGGTGCAGTCCGGGGTGCCCGAGGGGCCGGGTGCAGTGGCGGCCCGCGTTGCGGCTCGGGCAGTAGCGCGCGGGCGGGGTGTCCATCCTCCGAACCTAGCCCGCGAGAGGTGAGTCGTTGCGGGTGCGCGGCCTCCCGGACTCGCAAGGACTCACGCCTCGCGGCTCGATAGCGTGGGGGGATGGGGACGAGGGTTGTCGAGGTGGTGGTCTGGGGTCCGGACTATGCGTGCTGCGGTGTGCCGTTCGGCGTGGGGGATGAGGTCGGGTTCTCGCTGCGGGCCGTGCCCGGCGGCGGAGACGGGGGCGGCGGAGACGGGGGCGGCGGCGAAGACAGCGGCGGCGGCGGGGCCGGGGACGGCCCGACCTTCTTCGACGACCGGCATCCGATGGACCCCGACGATCCCCCGATCGACGTGCGCGGGCGGGTGGAGGCGATCGTCGCGGTGCACCAGCGGCTCGTCCCGGTGGCCGGCGCGCACTATCGCACGAGCGACCCGGACGACACCGTCGAGCGCGCGGTGGAGTCGGTGCCCGTCGACGAGAGACCCGACGGCTACTCCGGCGCCGACTACCGCGTGGTGTTCCGCATCCCGGACGGGACCCGGTTGCCGGAGCCGCGCGCTGCCACCGCGTCCGCAGGCGCTGATCGCCGGCGCGGCGCAGAGCCTTCCGCCGAGCTCCTCCCGCTCCTGACCGCGATCGTGGAGGAGGTGGCCGAGCGATTCGGAGATCGGGTCGGCATCCTCCGGGCGCGGGCCGATGCCTCCGTGACGCTGGATCCCGTGCGTCGCGATGCCTGCGCGGTCCGCTGGAATGCCGGCGCCGACGCGCTCTCGGTCGAGCTCGAACAGGCGTTGTGGTCGCTGCCCGCCGACGCGAGCGGGGTGGCGACGCTCCGCGCCCTGGTCGAGGCGGCCGCCACGGGAGGCTTCTCGGAGACGCTGGAGGCCGGCCGGTTCGGGGCTGTGGCGCGCACGCCCGACGGAGCCGTCTGGACCGCGGCCGCCGAGGCGTCGTCCTTCCCGATGGGAGGCGGGGTGGTGGCCCTGTCGGGGTCCACCGACGCGCGGATGCGGCGAGCGCGCTCCGGGACTCCCTACCCGGCCTGGGGATAGGCCCCCGCGAGGTGTGAGTTCTTGCGGGTGCAGGGCCTCCCGCACCCGCAACAAGTCACGTCTCGGGGGCCAGGGGCGCGGCTGGATCCGCGACCGTCACGGGCTCGGGGCCGGGGGCGTTGGCGGGTGGGGTTCCGTGGACGGTGCGGAGCATGGCGGTGACCATCGCGTTGGCGACGGCGATGAGCGGCACGGCGAACAGCGCGCCGGGGATGCCGGCGATGCCGGTTCCCGCGGCGACGCCGACGACGACGGCGAGGGGATGCACCTTCACCGCTCCCCCGACCAGCAGCGGCTGCATGACGTGCGCCTCGAGCAGGTGCACCAGGAGCACACCGGCGAGCATGATGATCGCCTGCACCGGGCCGGCGAAGACGAGCGCGATGACGACGGCGATGATGCCCGACACGATGGCGCCGATGACCGGGATGAAGGAGGCGAGCAGCACCACGACGCCGATCGGGATGGCCAGTGGCAGCCCGAGGAAGAACGCGACCAGCCCGATCCCGACGCCGTTGACCAGCGCGACGAGGATCTGCACGCGGACGAAGCTCGACAGGGTGGTCCAGCCCGCGTCGCCGGCGGCGGAGATCGCCGGGCGTCCGCTGCGCGGGAAGAGGCGCGTGATCCAGCGCCAGATGCCGCCGCCGTCGATGAGCATGAAGATCGTGGCGAACACCGCGATCAGCGCACCGGCGAGGAGGTGGCCGGTGGTCGAGCCGACGCGCACCGCGCCGCCGATGATCTGCCCGCTGTCCTTCTTGATCAGGTCGCCCGCGCTGGAGATGTAGCCGGCGAGCTGCGCATCGGTCACGCTCCACGGCGGCTGACGCAGCAGGTCGCGCACCCGGTCGTACGCGGCGACGGACTCGCGCTCCAGCTGCGGGAGGCCGGCCCGCACCTGCCACACCACCAGGGTCACGAGCGCTCCGAGCACCGCGGCGAACGCGACGAGGGTCAGCAGGATCGCCAGCCACTTCGGCCACCGGCGGCGGACGAGGGAGGCGACGACCGGCTGCAGCAGCGCCGACACCAGGAGGGCGACGAGCAACGGGATGACGATCTCCTGGAACACCATCACCAGGTAGATGACGACCGCCGCGAGCCCGAGGATGACGAGCAGCCGCCACGACCACTCCGACGCCGATCGCACGCCGCTCGGGATGGTGGAGTTCGGACCGGTCGATCTCGAGGCGGATGCGCCTCCCGGTCGCGGACGATTCCAGCGCAGCTCCATCAGCGGTCTCCTTTCGAAGGGACCACCTCATCATCTCCGCGCCGCGCCCGCGCGTAAAACCGTTGACTTCGCGGGGCGGAGGTGGGGATGCGCACGCACATTCGTGCCGAATGTCGCGTTTGGCGGGGCCAAAGTCGACATTCGGCACGAATGTGCGCCGGCGTCAGAAAATCTCGACGTATTCCTCGGGCGGCCCGAGCTCGGGACGCGCGCGGAACTCGACGCGCTCGCCCGCGTGCTCGAGCTCGAGCACGGTCACGGTGTTGACGCCGGCCACGAGCACGGGCGCGGGGATGTAGAGCGTGACCTGCGGCCCGATCTCCCAGTACCGCCCGAGCAGGAGCCCGTTCACCCACACGAAGCCCTTGCCGAAGCCGGGCAGCGCGAGGAAGGCGTCGGCCGGCTCCCCGTCGTCGAGCGCGAACCGCGCGGTCGAGAACCCGGCGGCCGCATCCGCGCGGGCACCCGGCCCGGCCCCGGCACCCGCACCCGCCAGCCCCGCGACCTCCTCCTGCGTCCACTCGTCCAGCGGCAGCGCCCGCGCGGTCCAGCCGTGCACGAGGCGCCGGCCGATCTGCACGCCGCCCAGGATGCCCTTGCCCTGCCCGAGCAGCGGCCCGTAGTTGATGCGGCCCTGGTTCTCGACCAGGATCTCCAGCTGCACCCGCTCGCCGCGGCCGGTCACCGGAACCGAGCCGTCCGCGTCCAGAATGCCGACGGGCACGCCGTCGACGAACACCTGCGCGCGGTCGTGCAGGCCGCTGATCGTGATCGTGTTCTCGCCGCGCGGCAGCCGGGGCGTGGCGGTGTAGAGCACGAGCCCGGAGGGGAGGCCGAGCTCCTCGAAGGTCGGCGGGGTCGCCCGCGTCGCGGTGAGCGGGATGGTGCGCAGCGCCTCCAGCAGCCCCGCGCCTCGGGTGACCGGCACCGCGCGCGGGGTCAGGATGCGCGGGTCGGCCGGCACCGGCAGTTCCCGCGCGCCTGCGGCGACGAATCGCTCCCGGAACGCGTGGAACTTCGCCGTGACCGCCCCGTGCTCGGCGATCGGCGCGTCCGAGTCGTAGCTGGTGACCGTCGGCTGCAGGCGTCCGTCGTGGTTCGCGCCCGCCCAGAGCCCGAAGTTGGTGCCGCCGTGCGCCATGTAGAGGCTGACCGAGCCGCCGGCGTCGAGGATCTCCGCGAGCGTCGCGTCCGCGCTCGGCACGGTGCGCACGTGGTGCCGTTCGCCCCAGTGGTCGAACCAGCCGTTCCAGAACTCGGCGCAGAGCAGCGGTTCGCCGTCGCGGCGCGCGCGCAGCAGACCGAACGCCTCCCCCGCCCGCGTGCCGAACGTCGCCGTGGCGAGCACGCCCGGGAGGCTGCCGCCGTCGAGCATGAGATCGGTCGGGCCGTCCGCGGTGTAGAGCAGCTCGGTCGCGCCGCGGCCGACCAGCGCCTCTCGCAGCCAGGCGAGGTAGTCGCCGTCGTCGCCGTAGCTGCCGTACTCGTTCTCGACCTGGAAGGCGACGATCGGACCGCCGTTGGCCACCTGCAGCGCGGCCAGGCGCGGGATGAGGTCGTCGAACCAGGCGGCGACGGCGTCGAGGAAGGCGGGCTCCGAACTGCGGGAGCGCATCCCGACCCGTGCGGTGAGCCACGCGGGGAGGCCGCCGTTGTCCCACTCGGCGCAGATGTAGGGGCCGGGCCGCACGATGACGTCGAGGCCGATCTCGCCGGCCAGGGCGATGAACGCCTCCAGATCGCACCAGCCGTCGAACGCGGCCGGCCGGTCCGCGCGGCGCTGGTGGAAGTTCCACGCCACGTAGGTGTCGACCGTGTTGAGGCCGAGCGCGGCGAGCCGCTCCAGCCGGTCGCGCCACTGCGCGGGATGCACGCGGAAGTAGTGCAGCGAGCCGGAGAGCACCTGGTGGGGCACGCCGCCGCGCAGCAGCACCCCGTCCTCGTAGGTCAGGAGGGAGGAGGTCGCCGTCAGGGTCGCGTCACCGCGGGTCACTTCACCGCTCCCGCGGTCATCCCGGCGCGCCAGAAGCGCTGCAGCGCGAGGAACGCGATGATCAGCGGTACGACCGAGACCAGCGAGCCGATCACCACGAGCGGCGGCGGAACGGCGACGTGGCTGGCGTTCCAGCCGACCAGGCCGACGGTCACCGGCTGCATGCGGTCGTCGCCGAGCACCATCGCGGGCAGGAGGTAGTTGTTCCAGATCTCGACGAACTGGAACAGGAAGATCGTCACGAGCGCCGGCAGCATCATCTTGGTCGAGATGGCGCGGAAGATGCGGAACTCGCTCGCGCCGTCGATCCGCCCGGCCTCGATCACCTCGTCCGGCACCGACTGCGCCGCGAAGACGCGCGCCAGATACACGCCGAACGGGCTGACGATGCTCGGGAGGAGCACGGCGAGCGGGTTGTTGATCAGGTGCACCCCGGAGAACATCAGATAGAGCGGGAGCGTGAACAGGATCTTCGGCACGAGCACCGCCGCGAGGATCACGCCGAACCGCGCGCCGCGGCCGGGGAAGTCGTACTTGGCCAGCGCGTAGCCGCCCATCGCGGAGAGAAGGGTGCCGATCGCGGCCCCGACGCCGCAGTAGATCAGGCTGTTCAGCATCCACTGCCAGAAGATGCCGTCACCCTGCGCCGTGAGCCGGGCGAGGTTGTCCCACAGGCCGAAGCCGTCGAACCACAGGCCGTTGCCCGAGAACTGCTCGCCGAACGGCTTGGTCGCCGCGACGAGCAGCCACCAGAGGGGGAAGAGGAAGTAGACGGTGGAGACGGCGAGCAGCACCATCACGACGGTGCGGCTGAGCGGAGTGGTGTCCCGCCGCGGGCTGAGGAGGGTCACGCCTTGTCCCCTTTGCTGGTGAGTCGGAAGAACACGAACGAGATCACGCCGACGATCACCGCGAGGATGACGGACTGGGCGGCGGCGTACGGGTAGTTGCCCGCGCCGACGGCGGCCTGGGCCGACATGATCGGCGTGAAGGTGGAGGAGACGGATCCGCCGGAGATCGGCTGCAGCACCGTCGGCTCGTTGTAGAGCTGCGCGGAGCCGATGATCGAGAAGACGGCCGTCAGGATGATCGCGCTGCGCACCATGGGGATCTTGACGCTCCACGCGGTGCGGAACGCCGAGGCGCCGTCGAGCTTCGCCGCCTCCAGCACCTCGGCCGGGATGGACTGCAGCGCGGCGTAGATGATGATCATGTTGTAACCGGTCCAGCTCCACGTGACGATGTTCGCCACCGACCACAGCACGGTGCCGTCGTCGAAGAAGGGCAGCTGGATGCCGAGGGGCTCCAGGATGTGGTTGATCGGGCTCGAGGTGGTCGAGTACATGAACGACCAGACCAGCGCGGCGCTCACGCCCGGGATGGCGTACGGCAGGAAGCTCGACAGCCGGAAGAAGCCCTTGCCGCGCGCCGACTTCGAGTCGATCAGCAGGGCGAGCACCAGCGCGAGGCCGAGCATGACCGGCACCTGCACGACGCCGAACAGTGCGACCCGGCCGAGCGAGGCGACGAAGTCGGGGTCGCCGAACGCGTGCGCGTAGTTCGCGAACGGGTCGAACTCCTGCGTCGGCGCGGTCAGGCCGAGGCCCGAGCGCTTGACCGTGAACAGGCTGCTCACGAACGCGTAGACGATCGGGGCGATGTTCAGCGCCGCGAACAGCACGACGAACGGCCCGAGGAACAGCAGCGGTGCGCGCCAGCTGAACGAGCGGCGCGGCCGGCGCGGCTTCCGCGTCGCCCGCGAGGCCGCCGGTCCTGCCGGTCCCGCCGGTGGGGTCGCCCGGTACTCGGCGACATCCAGGTCGGTCACGATTCCTTCTCTCTGCGCGCGGTCGCCCGTGCGCTCTCACGACGGGATGCGGCGGTCCGTCCCTGATCCGACCGCCGCATCCGTCGCCCCCGTGTCGCCGTCGGCTCCTACTCGGAGACCTTCAGCCCCTGCTTCTTCAGCTCGGCGACGGTCTTGTCCTGCGCGCTCTTCAGCGCGTCGGTGATCGTCCCCTGGCCGGCCCACGCCTTGCCGAGCCCGTCGTCCAGGTCGGCGGCGGTCTTCGTCATGACCGGGCCCCAGGTCCAGTCGGGGTTCACGTGCGGCGCCGCGTCGGCGAACACGTCGAAGATCTTCTGGCCGCCGAAGTACGGGTCGGCCTCGGTGAGGGCGGGCAGGTCGCTCAGGCCGGTGGCGGCCGGGTAGAGGCCCGCCTTCTGCACGAGCGTGTTGTAGGTGTCCTTGTCGGTGCTCATCCAGTGGGCGAACTCCCACGCGGCCTTCGCGTTCGAGCAGCCCTTGAGCACGGCGGTGGCCGAGCCTCCGGCGTTGCCGACCTGGTCGTCGCCGGCGGACCACTGCGGCATCGGGGCGACGGCCCACTTGCCGGAGGCATCCGCGGCGCCGCCCTTGATGACGCCCGCCTGCCAGACGGCGCCGACGACGGTGGCGATGCTGCCGTCGCCGAGGCCGGTGTACCAGGCCTGGTCGTACATCGGCGCGCTGCTGATCAGGCCCTCGGAGACGAGGCCCTGCCAGTAGTCGGCGACCTTCGCGTTGGCGTCGGAGGCCATCGTCACCTTCCAGGAGTCGCCGTCGACGTCGAACCACTTCGCGCCGGTCTGCCAGGCGAGGCCGGCGTAGTCGTAGTCGAGGTAGGGCGACGAGATGAACTTCTTCGGGTCGGACGCGTGGATCTTCTCGGCGTCGGCCTTGTACTCGTCCCAGGTGGCCGGGGCGCTCAGGCCGAGCGAGTCGAACAGCTCCTTGTTGTAGAACAGGCCCATGGGGCCGGTGTCGACCGGGGCGCCGTAGACGGCATCGCCGATGCTGACCGACTTCCATGCGGCAGGCTGGAAGTCCTTCTCGTCGGCCTTCGCGTAGCTCGCGACGTCTTCGAGCGCGCCCTGCGCGGCGAAGCTCGGGAGGGTCTCGTAGCCGACCTGCGCGAGGCAGGGGGCGTTGTTGGCGGTGACGGCGTTGAGCATCTTCTGGTAGCCGCCCTTGGAGCCGGGCTGCACCTCCTGATACTTGACCACGACGTCCTTGTGCGAGGCGTTGAACGCCTTGACCGCGTCGGCGTAGCCCGGGGCCCAGCCCCAGAACGTGACCGTCGCCGGTGCGGAATCGGACGAGCCGGAACCGGATCCGCCGGAGCACCCGGCCAGACTCATCAGACCGAGTGCGACCGCCCCCGCCGCGCCCGTCAAACGGATTGCTGCTGACTTCTTCACTGCCTCTCCTTTGAACACAGACACCCTTCAGCGGGTTCGAGAAGCGAGTGTCGCACAGAATGATACCGATAACAACCCGTGTAGCCCGAAGGGGGTAATCGGGTCGCAGATCTCCGTAGTGCGGGCGATGCGGCCGTTATCATTGCATGCATGAGTACTACCGACGGGCGTGACGCTGCGCCGAAGCCGCCCGGGATGACGGACGTCGCGCGAGTGGCGGGCGTCTCGGCCCAGACCGTCTCGCGCGCGCTCAGCGGCCACCCCAACGTGCAGGAGAAGACGCGCGCCAAGGTGCTCGCGGCGGTCGAGCAGCTCGGCTACCGCATGAACAACGCCGCGCGGATGCTGTCCTCCGGGCACAGCCGCACCCTCGGGATCGTGCTGCTGCAGACCGGCTTCTACTCCCGCACCGCGGTGACGGTCGGGGTGGAGGCCGCCGCGCGCGACGCCGGCTACGCGGTCAGCGCGGCGACGTGCCCGTCGCTCGACCCCTCCGCGATCGAGGAGGCCATGTCGCGCCTCGCCGACCAGGGCGTCGAGGGCATCGTGCTGGCGCTGCCGCTCATCCACGTGACCAAGGGCATCGAGGAGCTCACCCGCTCCATCCCGACCATCACGATCGACGGCTCGCGCACGTCGACCACCGAGATCGTCGCGGTCGATCAGTCGCAGGCGGCCCGGCTCGCCACGCAGCACCTGCTCGATCTCGGCCACGAGACCGTCTGGCACGTCTCCGGCCCCACGGAATGGCTGGATGCGGTCAGCCGCAGCGAGGGCTGGCGGAGCACGCTCGAGGCCGCCGGCATCACGCCTCCGCCGGAGCTCAAGGGCGACTGGTCGCCCGCCTCCGGGTACCAGAACGGCCTCATCCTGGGCCGGATCCCGGATGTGACGGCCGTGTTCGTCTCGAGCGACGAGATGGCGTTCGGCGTGATCCGCGCCTTCCACGAGCTGGGCCGCCGCATCCCCGAGGACATCTCGGTGGTCGGCGTCGACGACATCACCCTCGCGGAGTACTGCTCGCCGTCGCTCACCACGGTGGCGCAGCCCTTCGACGAGATGGGGCGCCTGGCGGTCGAGCACCTGCTGCGCTACATCACGGAGCCGGGGACCACGCTCGCACCGGCCTCGGTCGAGCCGACGCTCGTGGTGCGCGCGTCGAGCGGACCCGCGCCCGTCGCGGGCTGACCGCATCGGCCGACCGCACCGGCCGACGTCACCGGCCGACCTCGGCCGCGACGGCGAGCCGCCTGAACGCTGCTAGCGATATCAGGGGGTTCCCGTCCTGGCTTTAATCCCCTAGTGTTATCGATGCCATACGGGCAATACCTTCCCAACGATGCAGCTAGGTGGACCTTGTGAGCCTTCATCCCCCGCGCGGCCTCCGCGCCCTGTCAGCCACGATCGGAGCCGCGGCGCTCGTCGCCGCCGGCGCCCTCGTGCCGATCGCGGCCGCTCCGGCCGCGGCCGCCGACGCCCCTCCCCCGGCCGGCGCCGCGATCGCCCAGACCCAGTACGCGCTGGTCGGCGTGGACTCCGAATCGGCGCCGTACCCCGCGCCGCCCGCCCTCGACGGCACCGCGCTCGCGGCGTTCGACGGCGACCCGAACACGCAGTGGGCCACCAAGTACAACGGCGGCGACCCGGATCCCCTACCCCACTGGATCACCCTCGACGTGGGCGGTTCGTTCCCGCTCACCGGCATCCAGTACCAGGTGAAGAACCAGTCCAACGGGCCGGTCGCCGATGTCTCCGTCTACGTCACGGACAGCGCCGCGGTGGCGAAGGATGCCGCTGCCGACTGGGGCACGCCGGCCGCGACCGGCACCTTCCGCCAGCCGACCTCGGCCACGGACGTGCAGAACCTCGTCTTCTCGCAGCCAGTCACCGGCCGTTACCTGAAGTTCGTCGCGACGAGCACGATCAACGGCAGCGCGAACGTCTCCGCCGGTGAGCTGCGCGTCTTCGCCACCGGCGACACGACCCCGCCGCCCGTCACACCCGACCCGCCCGCCGACGCCGCGACCCCGGTCGCGATCGGCAACGGCGCGGGGCTCACCGTCCAGGTCGCCCGCGAGTTCCCGCAGGTGATCTCGTACGACCTCGACGGCAAGACCCTCGGCGGACAGGCGCAGAAGCTCGACACGTTCACGGTCAACGGGACGGCGCACACCGCGACGACGACCATGACGACCACGGCCGACACCGCCACCTACGTCTCGACCTTCGCCGACCTCCCGGACCTGACGATCACGACGGCGATCACCGCCACCGCGAAGGGCACCGTCGAGTTCGCCGTCACGAAGATCGAGGGAGGCGCGGCCGCGACCGTCGACCAGCTCGCCATCCCCGATCTGTCGCTCGTGTCGGTCGATTCGTCCGACCCGGTCGCCGCGCTGGCACGCACGCAGATCTCCACCGACTCCACGACCACCGCCGACCGATTCCTCGCGATTACGGGTTCGACCCCGGTGGACGCGCGCAGCGTCGGCACGCCGTACGGCTTCGTCAGCGGCTCGCAGCTCGCCGCGGGCATCCTCACCAATGCGACCGACGACTCCGCCCAGGACTCGAACACCAACTGGAACACGCGCCTGCAGTCGCAGATCGTGGACGCCGGCAACGGCGCCCGTCGCGCCCAGCTCTCGGTCGGCAACTGGACCTACGCACCGGCCGGCGCGACCGACTCGCGCGTCGCGGTCTATGCCCTGCCGCAGGCGACCGTCGTGCTCTCGGCCGACGCCAACGGAGACGGGAAGATCGACTGGCAGGATGCCGCCATCGCCTACCGCGACGCCTCGACCCGGCCCCTCGGCGCCGACCGCGTCGCCGAGCGGGTCGTGCAGCACATCCCGTTCAACTTCGCGAGCCAGGCGACGAACCCGTTCCTGAAGACGCTCGACAACGTCAAGCGCATCTCGATGACCACCGACGACCTCGGCCAGTGGGTGCTCGACAAGGGCTACGCCAACGAGGGCCACGACTCCGGGCACCCGGACTACGGCGGCGACTACAACACGCGCGCGGGCGGCCTCGCCGACTTCAACACGCTCGTCGAGGACGGCAAGAAGTACAACGCCGACGTCGCGGTGCACGTGAACGCCACCGAGGCGTACCCGCAGGCCAAGACGTTCAGCGACCGCATGGTCCAGGGCCAGGTGAACGGGTGGGACTGGCTGAACCAGAGCTACCACATCGACCAGCGCTACGACCTCGGCTCCGGCGCGATCGTCGACCGGTTCGCGCAGCTCAAGCAGGAGGTGCCCGACCTGGCCGGCGTCTACATCGACGCCTACTACTCGAGCGGCTGGCTGGCCGACGGGCTCGCGGCGCAGCTGCGCGACCTCGACCTCCAGGTCGCCACCGAGTGGGCGTACAAGTTCGAGGGCTCGTCGATCTGGTCGCACTGGGCCAACGACAAGAACTACGGCGGCGCGACGAACAAGGGCATCAACTCCAACATCGTCCGCTTCATCGCCAACACCGACCGCGACGTCTGGAACGTGGACCCGCTGCTCGGCGGCGCGGACATCAAGGAGTTCGAGGGCTGGACCGGCCAGAACGACTGGAACACCTTCTACTCCAACATCTGGTCGGCGAACCTCCCGACCAAGTTCCTGCAGCACTTCCCGGTGCAGTCGTGGGACTTCGGCAAGACCGCGACCCTCACCGGCGGCGTGACCGTCGCGATGAAGGACGGCAAGCGGCAGATCGTGATGGACGGAGCGACCGTCGCCACGGGCGGCACCTACCTGCTCCCGTGGGGCGAGCCGAATGCCGACGGCGTCTCGTCGCCGGCCCACGCCGACAAGATGTACTACGTCAACGCGGCGGGAGGCGCGGCGACCTTCACGCTCACCCCGCAGTTCGCCGGCACCACCGACTTCACCCTCTACAAGCTGACCGACCAGGGCCGGGTGAAGGTCTCGGACATCCACGCGACGGACGGCGCCGTCACGCTGACCGGTGCGAAGGGCGTGCCGTACGTGCTCGCTCCCGCGAACGGTGCAGCGCCCCACGCCTCCGCCGAGTACGGCGCGGGCAGCGGGCTGGTCGACCCCGGCTTCAACGCGGGCGACCTGACCGCCTGGAACGCGACGGGAGGCGCGAAGGTCGCCACGGCCGAGAGCGGCGACAACGTCGCGGTGCTCGGAACCGACCGCTCGGCGCTCTCGCAGAAGGTCACCGGACTGCAGCCCGGCAAGCGGTACTCCTTTAGCGCGAACGTGGAGATCGGGCCGGGAGAGCGCCGGGCGACCACCCTCTCGGTGGATGCCGGGACCATCGCCGCGAACACGTTCGACACGACACCGGCCGCCAACTCGATGGCCTCGGACGCGAAGAACGGCACGTACTCGCAACGCGCGTCCGTCGGCTTCACCGCTCCCGCGAACGGGACGGCGACCGTCGCCCTCGGCGCGGTGGCCGGCAAGGCGGCGGTCACGTTCGACGACGCCCGGGTCATGCTCGACACCTCCACCGCCCTCCCCACCGACGGCGCGGTGATCGCGGCGGACGACTTCGAGGGCAACCAGCCCGGCTGGGGTCCGTTCGTGAAGGGCGACGCCGGCGGCAGCACCGACCCGCGCACCTCCATCAGCGAGCTGCACGACCCGTACAGCCAGAAGGCGTGGAAGAACACGCACTCGCCGTACGACTCCGGCACCCTGAAGGGTCTCGGCGTCGACGACGTGCTGAGGGGCGAGCACTCGCTCAAGGCGCACGAGGAGAACACCGGCCTCGTCTACCGAACGGTGCCCGCCACCGTCCCGTTCGTCGCCGGCCACAAGTACCGGGTGTCGTTCGACTACCAGACGAACCTCGACGGACAGTGGGCCTGGGTCACCGGCGCGGACACGGTCGGCGGAGGCGCGGTCTCCTCGGCCGACGTGAACCGGGAGGCGATCGCTCCCGCCCTCGACACGGCGCACTACGCGAAGGACATCGTCGCCGGGTGCGGCGACACCTGGGTGGGGCTGCGCAAGCTGGGCGGTGCGAACGGCGCCGACTTCGTGCTCGACGACTTCCGCGTGGAGGATCTCGGCGAGGAGGCCGGAGGCGCGTCCTGCGGTTCGGTGGCCGCTCCGGCGAGCACCGACCTCAGCCCCGGCGTCGCGGGCTCGTTGGTCACGACCTTCACCAACAACGAGCTGACCGCGGCGACCAACGTCGGCATCGAGCTGACCGGCCTGCCCGACGGGTGGACCGCGCAGGTCGCGAAGAAGGGCGGCAACCTGTTCGGCAGCGTCGCCCCGGGGAAGAGCGTGACGACCACCTGGCTGGTCACGCCTCCCGCCTCGGCTGCGGGGACGAGCGCGACGCTGTCGGTGGTGGCGACGTACGCGAACGACTGCGTCACCAAGTCGGTCACCGGATCGGCCAAGACTGCCGTCTCCGACAGGCCGATGCTGTCGCCGGGCTCCATGACGGCGACCGCCGACTCGGAGAACCTCTCCTCCGGCGCCGGGGAAGGCCCCGTCGGGAACGTGCTCGACGGCGATCCCGGAACGATCTGGCACACCGACTACACGAACTCGTCGGCGCCGTATCCGCACTGGGTCACCCTGGCGCTGGCAGGTCCGTCGACGGTCGACGGCTTCGGCTACCTGGGCCGGCAGAGCGGCGGCCAGAACGGGCGCGTGAAGGGCTACGAGATCGCGGTCTCGGACGACGGCACCTCCTGGACCACCGTCGCGACCGGCGCGCTGGTCGACTCCCCCGACACCCAGATCGTGCCGTTCGCGCCGGTGAACGCGTCGTTCGTGCGGTTCACGGCGACCAGCTCGCTCAACGGCCAGCCGTTCGCCGCGGCCGCCGAGATGCGCGTCTACGGCACGGCCGCCGACCTCCCGACCGGGTTCGCGCCCGGAGCCCGGGCGGCAGACGAGCCCTGCGCCGCCGGGACCCCCGCGATCTCGGCTCCCGTCGCGGTCACGGCCGGGCACGACCTCACCGTCGGCGTGAGCGGACTCGGGAAGGGTGTGCGCGCCTCCGTGGTCCTGCACTCCGACCCGCTGACGCTCGGCACGGTGACGACGGACGCGAACGGGGAGGCGAGCCTGACGGCCACCGTCCCGGCCGACTTCGCCACCGGGGCGCACACCCTTCAGGTCGTGGTGGACGGCGACGTCGTCGCTGAGCGCGCGATCACCGTGACGGCGGCCGACGTGCCGGGCGGCGGCAACGGCGGTCCGGGTGGCGGTGCCGGAGGCGGTTCGGGAGGCGGCGGTGCGGCCGTCGTCCCGCCGGGCCTCGACGGCCCGCTCGCCTCCACCGGCTCGACCGCGCTCGGAGCCGCGGCGCTGCTCGCGCTGCTGGCCGCGGCCGGCATCGGAGCGGGCGTCGTGCTCCGCCTCCGGCGAACCCGCCGGGCGTAGCGGCCGCCCCTCCTACGACAGTGCCCCCGCCTCCCGGTCGATCACCGGGAGGCGGGGGCACCGTTCGTTCGCACGTTCGCCTACCCGCGCGATTTGTGCCGAATGTGGACTTTGGCGCGCGCTTTCACGACATTCGTCACAAATGTCGCCTTACGTATACCGCGCGATTCGTGCCGAATGTGGACTTACGCGCGCTCTTTCACGACATTCGTGACGAATGTCGGCGCGGGGGTCAGTGGCGGGGCTTGCGCGGCGGGCGGTCGTCGCGGCCGCGGTCGTCGCGGCCGCGGGATTCGCGGCGCGCGCCGGCGCCGCGGTCGGGGCGCAGCTCGATCAGCTTGCCGCTGATCCGCGTGCCCGACAGGCGCGAGAGCGTGTCGCCCGGGAGGTCGGCGGGCAGCTCGACGATGGAGAAGTCGGGCATGATCCGGATGTGCCCGAAGTCGTCGCGGCTCAGGCCGCCCTCGTTCGCGAGGGCGCCGACGATCTGGCGCGGCTCGACGCGCTGCCGCTTGCCGACCTCGATGCGGTAGGGCGCCATCGTCTTGTCGCTGCGCTCGCGGCGCCCAGCACGGTCGCCCCGGGCACCGTCGCGGTCGCCGGCACGGCCTCCACGGTCCGAACGGCCTCCGCGGTCCTCGTAGCGGGAGTCGCGCTCGACCCGCTGGGTCAGAGCGTCGTCGCCGCTGAGCAGCAGCGGCTCCTCGCCCTGCGCAACCACAGCGAGCGCCGCCGCGACGTCCGCCTCGGGCACGTCGTGGTGCTCGACGTAGTGGGCGATGATGTCGCGGAACCGCGAGATGCGGTCCTCCTGGCCGAGGGCCTCCGTGATCGCGTCGTCGAAGCGGGCGAGGCGGGTGGTGTTGACGTCGTCGACGCTCGGGAGCTGCATCTGCGTGAGCGGCTGTCGGGTCGCCTTCTCGATGGCGGTGAGCAAACGGCGCTCGCGCGGGGTGACGAAGCTGATCGCGGCGCCGCTGCGACCAGCACGACCAGTGCGGCCGATGCGGTGCACGTACGACTCGGTGTCGATCGGGATGTCGAAGTTGACCACGTGGCTGATGCGCTCGACGTCGAGGCCGCGCGCCGCCACATCCGTCGCCACCAGGATGTCGAGCTTGCCCGACTTGAGCTGGTCGACGGTGCGCTCGCGCTGGGCCTGGGCGACGTCGCCGTTGATGGCGGCCGCCGAGTATCCGCGGGCGCGGAGCCGCTCCGCGAGCGTCTCCGTCTCGTTCTTGGTGCGGACGAAGATGATCATGCCCTCGAAGTTCTCGACCTCGAGGATGCGGGTGAGCGCATCCACCTTCTGCGGGTACGAGACGACGAGGTAGCGCTGCGTCGTGTTGGCCGAGGTGGTGGTCTTCGACTTGACCGTGATCTCTTCGGGATCGTGCAGGTACTTCTTGGAGATGCGGCGGATCTGCGCGGGCATCGTCGCCGAGAAGAGGGCGACCTGCTTGTCGTCGGGCGTGTCGGCGAGGATGGTCTCCACATCCTCCGCGAACCCCATCTTCAGCATCTCGTCGGCCTCGTCCAGCACCAGGTACTTGAGTGCGGAGAGGTCGAGGGTGCCCTTGTCGAGGTGGTCCATGATGCGGCCGGGCGTGCCGACGACGATGTGGACGCCGCGGCGCAGCGCCGAGAGCTGCACGCCGTAGCCCTGCCCGCCGTAGACGGGGAGGAGGTGCACACCCTTGAGGTGCGCGGCGTAGCTCTCGAACGCCTCGGCGACCTGCAGCGCGAGCTCACGGGTGGGCGCAAGCACGAGCGCCTGCGGCGTCTTCTGGGAGAGGTCGAGGCGGGAGAGGATGGGCAGCGCGAACGCGGCGGTCTTGCCCGTGCCGGTCTGGGCGAGCCCGACGACGTCGCGGCCCTCCAGGAGCAGGGGGATGGTGGCCGCCTGGATCGCGGACGGGGTCTCGTAGCCGACGTCCTTCAGGGCCTTCAGCACAGCGCTGTCGAGCCCCAGGTCGGAGAAGGTCAACGCGGCTTCGGCGGTCTCGGCCTCGCTGGGCACGGAATCGGACGTGGTCATCGTCCAACGGTAGTCCCTGCGGGCTGCGAGCGCGCCGCGAGCGGGTGCCGCACCTTCGTGCCGAATGTGGCCTCAGGCGCCTCCAGAGTCGACATTCGGCACGAATGTCGTGCGTCAGCCGCCGATGGTGGCGGCCGTCACGTCGATGACGGCGTCGGCGCGGCCCGTCGACGCGGCCCAGTCGCGCACCACGACGTAGACGCGCCGGCACACCTCGCCGGCCGCCTCCACCCCGTCGACGCCGATGCGCACGCGGATGCGATCGTCGCTCACGAGCACGGTGCCGGGGTCCGCGTCGCCGAGGGTGAGGGCGGAGCCGATCGCCGCGACCACCTGGCCGACCGGAGAGGCCGCCGGGTACAGCGTGGCGACGCCGGGCACCTCGAGGATGAGGGCCGAGAGCGCCGCCGTCGACCCGGCGTCGGGGCCGGGGCCGTCGGTCGCGAGGGTGCCGCTCATCGCGCGTCCTTCCCGGTGCGGGGCTCCCGCACGTCCGTGACGAGCACGTCGACCGAGGCGATCGTCAGCTCGGCGTGCCGGGCGAGTTCCGCGGCGACCGCGTTCCGCACCGCCGCGGCGGTCTCGGTCATCGGCACCCCGTAGCGCACGGAGATCTCGACGTGCACGGCGACCGGCGCGCCGGGCGTCTCCACGTCCCCGTCCAACCGGCACCGCCCGACGAGCACGCCGTCGATGTCGTCGCCGACGCCGCGCACGAGTGCACGCACGGCGCCCTCGGTCAGCGCGAGGTCGGCGGCCGGATCGGGATGCGCGATCGGGATGCGGCGCCCCGACTGCACGTCGAGGCGGATGCCCGTGAGGATGCGCCCGACCCAGTCGTCGTCGGCGGGGCTGGCCGCGGCCTCCTCGTCCAGGAGGTCCTGCGTGGCGCGGCCGAGGCGCTCGAGGGCGGTGAGAGCGGCCCGGCACTGGGGCGAGTCGTCGATCGTCGGGTCGGCGGGCTGCCGGCCGGCCGCGAGGTAGTCGCTCAGCTCGTCGAGGGTGTGCCCGTCGATCAGCTCGTCGGGCGGGAGGAGCGGATCGGTCATCGCCAGTCCTCCATCGCCTCGAGCAGTCTCTTGCGGCCCCGGGCCAGCTGGCCGCGCACCGTGGATGCGGGGATGCCGAGCTCCTCCGCTATGTCGTCGTAACTGTACTGCCCCACTTCGCGGAGCACCCAGCATCTCCGCTGCAGCTCGGGCAGTCGGTCGAGCGCCGCGCCGAGCGCCTCCGTCGCGGAGTGCGTCTCGGCCAGCCGGCTCGGCTCCTCGCGCGCCGGGGCCGGTGCGTCGAGCTCCGAGATGTCGTCGTGCTCGTGACGCACGCGGATGCGGTCGATGCACCGTCGGCTCAGGATGCGCATCAGCCAGCTCTTGACCGCTGCCCCCTCGTCCAGCTCGCCGAGCCGCCGCCACGCGGTGACGAACGTCTCCTGCACGATGTCGTCCGACTCGTCGGTCGACCCGAGCATCCGGGCGGCGTAGGCGCGCATCAGCGGACCGTGCCGGCGCACCAGCACCTCGAACGCGACCGTGTCGCCGTCGGCCGCGCGCCCGGCGAGGAGGCCGTCGGCCGCCTCCCACAGCTCGGACACGCTGGACCTCGGCACAGCACCCCCTCTGCTCGGCGGTCTCTTGAGCGACCACACGCATCATGTTAGACAGACGATCAGCACGCCGAGCGGAGGGCCGAGAAAAAAACTTCGCCCGAGAGCGTGACGAATGCATGCCTGCGCCCGTCTCAGCAGTAGGAGTCACCACGGTGACCACCGCGGGACGTCCCCGCGGACAGAGGGAAGGATCACGCATGGCAAACACAACGACCACCACCACCGCCGGTTCGAGCATCGTGTCGGCGCAGGGCAAGACGGTCATCAACGACGCCGTCGTCGCGAAGGTCGCCGGCATCGCGGCCCGCGAGGTCCCCGGCGTGTTCGCGCTCGGCGGCGGAGCCGCCCGTGCCTTCGGAGCGATCCGCGAGGCCATCAACGCGACCGACCTGGGCCAGGGCATCAGCGTCGAGGTCGGCGAGACGCAGGTCGCCGCCGACGTCACCATCGTCGCGGAGTACCCCGTCGCCCTCCAGAAGGTCGCCGCGGACGTCCGCACCGCCATCACCCAGGCGATCGAGCAGATCGTCGGCCTGCAGGTGACCGAGGTCAACGTGACGATCAACGACGTGCACGTCCCGTCCGACGACGATGAGGACGAGCAGGAGGCGCGAGTCCAGTGACCTCCGCCCGGTTCGGCGTCCTGGTCGCCGGCGCGCTCGCCGTCGTCTGGGCCGTGTTCGGCTTCTGGGTGTTCCTCGGCGTGGCCGCCGCGATGCTGGTCGGCTACTTCGTCGGGCGCCTGCTCAGCGGCGAGATCGACGTGGCACGTCTGGCCGACGCGCTGCGCGGCCGCCGCTCGTCGTCATGACGGCCGGGCGCGACCGCATCGCCCCCAAGGCGCTGGAGCGCCTCGCGCGAGCGGTCGCGGCCGAGGCGCTCGGGGTCCGGGTGGCGGAGACCTCCGTGCGGATCTCGGACGCCGGCGGCGCGCTCGCCGTCCGCGTCCAGTCGCCGGTGGCGCTCCCGCCGCTCGGCGCCGGCTCCGCCGCCGGTCTGACCGTCCGGCTGGCCGACGCCGCCGCCGACGCCCGTCGGCGGCTCGCAGAACTCACCGGCCTGGAGGTCGCGCGCGTCGACGTGCGCGCCACCGGCGCCGTCATCACGGAGAGGAGGGTGCGATGAGCATCCCCGCCACCCGCATCGTGCGACGCGAGACGCATTCGCCGCGCTCCGCCGCCGCCGTGATCGTCGCGCTGTGCGTGGCGCTGATCGTCGCGTGGGTCGCGACAGAAAGCGTGCTGTCGCTCCTCGGCCTCCGTCCGCTCCTCCTCGCACCGCGCGGGATGCTGTCCGCCGTCGCCGGGTTCCCCGGCGCATCGCAGGCACCGCTGATCGCCGTCGCGGTGGTCGCCGGCCTCGTCGGGGTGCTGCTGCTCGCGGTCGCGCTGCTGCCGGGCCGACGGGCACGCCGCTCGCTGGAGGCCGAGCACGCGATCGTGGTCGCGGACGACACCATGCTCGCCTCCGCGCTCGCCCGCGCGGCGGCGAGGACGGCCGCGGTCTCGCCCGACGCCGTCAGCGTGGCGCTCGGTCGCCGCAGCGCCACCGTCCGCATCGTCCCCGTCTCCGGCACGCGCGTCGACCGCGACGCGGTCCGGGAGGCCGTCTCGGCGGAGTTCGCCCAGGCCGCGCCGGCCCGCCCGGCCCGCGTCTCCGTGCTCGTCTCCGCGGCAGGAAAGGTCGGATCGTGAACAACACCAACCGCGCGCTCAACCGCGCACTGCTCGCCGTCGTCGGGCTGCTCTCGCTCGCGATCGCGGCCTCCCTCGTCTGGCTGCTCGTCGTCCCCGGCGCCGGCGCGCTCTGGCGCACCTGGTCGACGGCGGCGTTGGCCTGGACGGACGACGTGTTCGGTCGCCCGCTCTGGACCGGGACGACGGTGAGTCTCGCCGCGGTGGTCGCCCTGGCCGTCGCCGTCGTCGTGATCGTCCTGCTCCTCGCCTTCGCGCTCCGGCAGGGCGGCGGCTCGACGGCCACGGTCGTGCGGGCCCGCGGCGAGGACGGCGAGATCGAGATCGACACCGCGGTGCCCGCGAAACTGCTCGTCGAACGGCTGCGCGGCGTGCCCGG
>Ga0153921_1000481_pt1 | contig 21444 bp, 20 predicted proteins | sample TSNJ005MetaG_FD_104691 | JGI IMG/M metagenome (GOLD analysis project Ga0153921, IMG submission 104691) | Attine ant fungus gardens microbial communities from New Jersey, USA - TSNJ005 MetaG | ecosystem: Host-associated > Fungi > Mycelium > Unclassified | place: USA: New Jersey, Brendon T. Byrne... | reverse complement strand
GGTGGTGTGGACTTCTCCGACCACGAAAGGAACATCAAGATCCTGCTCAACCAAGTGGTGCATGCCGGTGACATGACCGACAAGCAGCGCAACCAGTTGCTGGCGAGCATGACCGACGAAGTCGGCAGCCTGGTGTTGGGCAACAACTACAAGCAAACCCAGGCCCTGTCCCTGGCTGCCCGCAAAGCCTTCGAGCGCGTGGCCGAGTACAAGCGCCTGATGAGCGACCTGGAAGGCCGTGGCAAGCTGGACCGCGCCATCGAGTACCTGCCGACCGAGGAGCAGCTCAACGAGCGCGCCGCTGCGGGCAAGGGCCTGACCCGTCCGGAGCTGTCGGTACTGATCTCCTACAGCAAGATCGACCTCAAGGAAGCGTTGCTCAAATCCCTGGTGCCGGATGACGACTACCTGACCCGTGACATGGAGACCGCTTTCCCGCCGAGCCTGGTGGCGAAGTTCTCCGAAGCCATGCGTCGCCACCGTCTGAAGCGCGAGATCGTCAGCACCCAGATCGCCAACGACCTGGTCAACCACATGGGCATCACCTTCGTTCAGCGCCTCAAAGAGTCCACCGGCATGAGCCCGGCGAACGTGGCGGGCGCCTACGTGATCGTGCGTGACATCTTCCACCTCCCGCACTGGTTCCGTCAGATCGAAGCCCTGGACCACCAGGTCTCGGCCGACGTGCAACTGGAGCTGATGGACGAGCTGATGCGCCTGGGCCGCCGTGCCACGCGCTGGTTCCTGCGCAGCCGTCGCAACGAACAGGATGCCGGACGTGATGTTGCGCACTTCGGTCCGCACCTTGCCGCGCTGGGCCTCAAGCTCGACGAACTGCTGGAAGGCCCGACCCGCGAAGGTTGGCAGAACCGTTACCAGGCTTACGTCGAAGCCGGTGTGCCGGAGTTGTTGGCGCGCATGGTTGCAGGCACTACCCACCTGTACACCCTGCTGCCAATCATCGAAGCCGCCGACGTGACAGGCCAAAGTGCGGCAGACGTCGCGAAGGCTTACTTCGCCGTCGGCAGCGCCCTGGACTTGCCGTGGTACCTGCAGCAGATCAGCAGCCTGCCCGTGGGCAACAACTGGCAGGCCCAGGCCCGCGAAGCCTTCCGCGATGACGTGGATTGGCAGCAACGGGCGATCACCATTTCCGTACTGCAAATGGCCGATGCGCCAGAAGACATGGAAGCCCGCGTGGCCCTGTGGCTTGAGCAGCACCAGGACATGGCTGATCGCTGGCGCACCATGATGGTAGAGATTCGTGCTGCAGTCGGCACGGACTACGCCATGTACGCGGTAGCCAACCGTGAGTTGCTGGACCTGGCGATGAGCGGTCAATCGGTGCTGTAACTGGCTTGATTGAGCGGTAAAACCAAAAGCCCGGTATCGAAAGATACCGGGCTTTTTTGCATTTGATTATCGGCGTGTTATCTCAACTTGTGGCGAGGGAGCTTGCTCCCGTTGGGCTGCGCAGCAGTCCCGTTTTTGGGGCCGCTGCGCGTCCCAGCGGGAGCAAGCTCCCTCGCCACAGGTTAAAACAGTGTGATCAATTGCTGCTTAGTAGCTTGGCTTCCAGATGATCCAGATGCCGCGTCATCAAGTTGACGGCTTTGCCGGCATCGCCATGCTCCACCGCATCCACAATCGCCCTATGTTCCTGCCATGCGCAATACGTGCAAGCCTTGGCCTCAACCTGCGCAATCGCCAATGAGGTCAGCGGCACCAGGCTGTTGAGAAACTGTGCCAGCGGCGCGTTGCCCGCAATTGCCGCCAATTGCAGGTGAAATTCCCCGGAAAGGCGAATCGCCGGGCCACGTTCGTCACGCTCGATGCAGTCGCGCTCCCGTGCGATCAACTCCCGCAGTTGGCGGATCTGCGCCGGTTTCGCCTGGGCACACGCCAACTGCACCACGGTGATTTCCGTCAGGCGCCGCGCCTCGAGAATCTGCTGGGTCTGTTGTGCATCCGGTGCCGCCACCTGGGCGCGGTGGTTGGGCCGCAGGATGATCACTTGCTGGTGCGACAGCCGCGCCAGCACCCGGCGAATCACGCTGCGGCTGACGCCAAAACTTTGCCCGAGGCTCTCCTCGGTAAAACGGCTGGCGGGGGCGATGCGTTGCTCGAGAATGGCGTCGAACAGTGCCGGGTAGATGTCGTCCACCGAGAGTTTCGGCTTGCCCACCAGGCGCAACGGCGTAAAGGGGAAAGGGGTGTGCAGGGCGTGAGCGGTCATGCGCGGTCTCCTGGAAGTCAGCTACCCAGATGGTCATCCGGGATGTTCAAGCGAATGCCCATGCGCAAGCCTTCCTGCAGGATATGCCGGCGCATTTCGGCGCTGGCCAGGGCGCTGTTCTTGTTGCGGATCGCCCGCACCACGGCGTCGTTTTCCTGCAGGCGTTCCGCCAGGTGTTCGGGGGAGTTGCGCAGCACCTGGGCGCTTTGCTTGAGGGCGTTGCTGGTTTGTTGCACCACGTTCTGGAAGATCGGGTTGGAGGTCAGGGCGAACAGTTCTTCGTGGAACGCGATGTAGGCATTCATCCCGGCTTCGCTGTCGCCGGCGTCGAGGGCTTCGCGCATGTCCATCAGGGTCAGGCGCAGTTGCCCGACTTCCTTGCTGCTGATGGATTGCGCCACTAAACCTACGATAAAGGGCTCGAGGGTGTAGCGCAGTTGCAGGATGTCTTCGAGGCTGGCGTCCGCCACGCCGCTGTCCTGGGCCTGGGATTCGCTGAGGGTGGTTTCCAGCACCACCACGCCCTTGCCGGGCATGGAACGTACCAGGCCGAGGGTTTCCAGCACGATCACCGCTTCGCGCAGGCTCGGGCGGCTGATGCCCATTTGCTCGGCCAGTTCACGCTGGCCGGGCAGCATCTCGCCGCGCCGCCACTGACCCCTCGCCAGGGCGGCGCGCAGTTTTTCTACCACTGAATTGACGACGGTTGACGAGGTGATCACGTGTGGCTCCCTTTAAATTGAACTGTCTGCTTGGTGTGGCGAGAGAGCTTGCTCCCGCTGGACTGCGCAGCAGGCCCATTTTTTGGGGCCGCTTCGCGCCCCAGCGGGAGCAAGCTCCCTCGCCACAGGGGGTGAGTCTGTCTCATCAGAACTCTTGGTGGGCGGGCAGCACCGGTTTCTTGGCCTGGAAGGCATACCCTTGTTGACCGTCCAGCACCTTGTTGGCGCGCTGGATATCGATGTCTTTTTCCCAGCGGGCGATGGCCACGGTGGCGACGCAGTTGCCGATCAGGTTGGTCAGCGCCCGGCCAATGCCCATGAACCAATCCACCGCCAACACCAGCACCAGGCCCACCACCGGAATCGCCGGGATTGCGGTGAGTGTCGCCGCCAGAATCACCAGTGCCGAACCCGGAATCCCGTGGGCGCCCTTGGAGGTGATCAGCGACACCAGCAGGATGGTCAGCAGGTCGGTCATCGACAGCGGTGTGCCGGTGGCATTGGCGATAAACACGATGGCCAGGGTCAGGTAGATGGAGAAGCCATCGAGGTTGAATGAATACCCCGTCGGAATCACCAGGCCCACGGTGGAGCTGCCAATGCCAAGGTGTTCCAGTTTACGCATGATCTGTGGCAACACGGCATCGGAGGACGCGGTGCCCATCACGATCAACAGTTCTTCCCGCAGGTACTTGAGCAGCGGCATCATCCGCAGGCCCGACAGGCGCATCACCAGCCCCAGAATCACCGCGACGAACAGGAAGCACGTAAGGTAGAACAGGCCCACCAGGCTGCCCAGGTGTTGCAGGGAATCCAGGCCGTAGGTGCTGGTGGTGAAGGCGATGGCGCCGAACACGCCGATGGGCGCCAGGCGCACGATCATGCCCATGATGCGGAAGATCACGTGGCTCAGCTCGTTGATCAACCGAGAGATGCCGGAAGCGGCTTCGCCCACCAGGTTCAGCGCGCTGCCGAACAACACGGAAAACAACAGCACTTGCAGCACGTTGTTGTCCGCGAAGGCGCCGATCACCGAGTTGGGGATCAGGTCCATCAGGAACTGGCTGGTGCCCTTGATGTGTTGGCCGCGGTCTGCCAGTTCATTCAGGCCGGCAGACGACAGTTGCTCCAGGTGGATATTGGCGCCGGTGCCGATCCCGGTGCTGAAGGCCATGATCAGGCCGATCACCAGGGCCACGGTGGTCAGTGCTTCAAAGTAGATCACCGACTTGAGGCCGATGCGCCCGACTTTCTTCAAGTCGCCGGCACCGGAAATACCGCTGACCACCACGCAGAAGACGATCAGGCCAATCAGCATTTTGATCAGCTTGATGAAGCCGTCACCCAGGGGTTTGAGTTGCGAGGAGAATTCAGGGAGGGCGAGGCCGCAGATTATGCCGATCACCAGGCCAATCACGACTTGCAGGAAAATCGAACGCGAGCACCATCTGAGCATGGGAAGGATCTCTATTCGGTGCCCTGGTGGGTCCAGGGCTTAATTGTTGTGGTCTGACCGGTATGTCCAGTGCGGGGCCAGTCTACGCTCGGTTTTTTTCAAGTCGCAAGTAAATATTACGCGGATGGCAGGTCCCGGTCTGACCAGTTGGTCCGCAAGGTTCGTACTTGAGCGGTTGGCGGCCCGGAATTTTTTTCGCTTATCATCCCGGGCTTGGTTCACAGGGTGAGTTATGGATATTCCAGGATTGATCACGGACGCGGCGGGCGTCACCAGCTGTACGTGGCGCACGGCGGCGCCGGAGTACCCGGATTACCACGACCACGAATGGGGCGTGCCGGTGGCCGATGACATTGCGCTGTACGAGAAGATTTGCCTGGAAGGTTTTCAGGCGGGCATGGCGTGGATCACCATCCTGCGCAAGCGCGAGGCGTTTCGGCGGGCGTTCGAGGGCTTTGATTTTCGCCGGGTGGCGCAGTACACCGAGCAGGACATCGAGCGATTGATGGCCGACCCGGGTATCGTGCGCAATCGCGCCAAGATCGTGTCCACCATCAACAACGCCCGGCGCGCCTGTGAGCTGGTGGATGAGACCGGCTCGCTGGCGGCGTGGTTGTGGTCGTTTGAACCGGCTGCCGATGAGCGCCCGGCGGTGGTGGACATGGCGTACTGGACGGCCAACCCCACGTCAGCCGCGTCAACGCGCTTGTCCAAGGCCCTGAAAAAGCGTGGCTGGAGCTATGTGGGCCCGACCACCATGTATGCGTTCATGCAGGCGATGGGGATGGTCAACGACCACCTTGAAGGCTGTATCTGCCGGCCTCGAGTCGAACACCTGCGCCACCACTTCAAACGACCCTGAGCCACTGACTGTGCGCGGTTAAAACTGTGTGGCTTGCCTGCGATGGCGGTGGATCAGCAAACACAACTGTGTCTGATGCACCGCCATCGCCGGCAAGCCAGCTCCCACAGGAGGGTGCGGTGGCGCGGGTTAGTGGGGCAGCGGCGTGAGCACGTCGGCCTTGTCATCCATCACCATCACTACCAGCAGTTTCGCCGGTTGGGTCTGGCTGGCATTGCTGGATTCAAAGTGTCGCGAGCCGGCAGGTTCATAGAACGACTGGCCGACCTTGTAGGTGATCGCCTTTTCATCGTTGACCCGCGAGGTGATTGCACCTTCCAGCACATAGGCCACGGCCGTGCCGGTGTGGCTATGGGGCACGGTGGCCTGGCCCGGGGCGTAGTCCACGGTGAGCATCACGGTTTTCTTGCCGGGGACGTTGGCCAGGGCGTGTTCCTGCAACACGTTGATCTTTTCCTGGTTGTACACCGGGTCGTGGGCAAAGGCGCTTAACGAGGCCAGCAGCAGGGTGGTGCCGAGCAGTACTTTCATGGTGAGGCTCCGAGTGAGTCGAGACCCGTTCACCCTAGGCCCCGATCCGGATTTGACCAATAGCCAATCCGGCGGAAATTCCCTCAGCCAATCTGTCGCAGGATATCCCGCACCACGTCCAGTGCCGGGTCAATGTCCAGGGTTTCGATCGCGCCAAACCCGATCTTCAGTCCCTCGCGTACCGGTGTGTCGTGGAAAAACACGCTCAGCGGATAGAGCCCCACGTCAGCCTCCCGTGCCAATTGGGTAAGCTGCGGAATATTCACCGGCACCTTGCACAGTGCGGCCAGATGGAACCCGGCCACGGTGGGCACCACGTCGAACCACGGCGAGAGGTCCCCCCCCAGGCGCTGCAGAATCCGTTCCCGGCGCCCGGCATATACCCCATGGCAGCGCCGAATGTGCTTGAGCAGGTAGCCTTCGCTGATGAACTTGGCCAGGGCCCATTGCGGCAGGGTGGAGCTGTGCTGGTCGGTGAGTTGCTTGGCCTTGAGCACCGCGCCGAAAATCGCCGGCGGCAACACCGTGTAGCCCAGGCGCAACTCCGGCAGCAGGGTTTTCGAGAAGGTCCCGACGTAGGCGACCACGCCGCGGGTGTCCATGCTTTGCAGGGAGTCGGTGGGGCGGCCCTCGTAGCGGAATTCGCTGTCGTAGTCATCCTCGATCACGATGGCGCCCAACGCCAGCGCACGTGCCAGCAACGCCTCACGGCGCGGCACGCTCATGGGCATGCCCAGCGGGAACTGATGGGACGGTGTCACGTAGATCAGCCGCGCGCCGTCGGGAATCAAGTCGACCCGCAGGCCGTGTTCGTCCACCGGCACGCCCACCACGGTCGCCCCCATGGCGTCGAACATCAGTCGTACCGGGGTGTAGCCGGGGTCTTCCATGGCGACGACGGTGCCCGGTTCCAGCACCACGCGGGCGATCAGGTCAAGCGCCTGCTGGGCGCCGTTGGTGACTACGATGTCGTCTTCGCTGCACCTGACCCCACGGGAAAATGCGATATGCCCGGCGATTGCACTGCGCAGGGCCGGCAAGCCTTCCGGCCGGCTGTAGAAGCCGCTGTCCTGTGAGATACGGCGCAAGGCATCGAGGGTGCAGCGCCGCCATTCATCCTGGGGGAACTGGCTGCGGGCGGTGGCACCGCCGATAAAGTCCCGGCTCGGGCGGGTTTCACGGTTGGGGTGACCCATGGGCGCGGGAAGGGCCTGCCACTTGGCCAGGTTGGCGGCGCAGGCAAGGTCGGCGGCACTTTGCAGGTGTTCGCGGCGCGTGGCCCAGGCGTTGACGAACGTGCCACGGCCGATCCTGCCGACCAACAACCCTTCGTAGGTCAGCGCCGCGTAGGTGTCTGAGACTGTCTTGCGCGACACGCCCAGTTGCAGGGCCAGCAAGCGGCTGGGAGGCAATTGCGACCCGGCCACCAGTTGTCCCGACTCAATGGCCGTGCGCAATTGCTGGTAAAGCTGTTCGGCCAGGTCCTTGCGGCCCTTGATAACGACGTGCAGTTCCATGTTTCATCCAGAGGCAAGCAATCACCCGCAAGATTACCGCAAGTCACCCGCCAGCCGAATCAGGAAAGGAAACCACCGTCTACATTCAGCGATACACCGGTGGTGTAGCTCGACGCATCGCTGGCCAGGTACAGCACCGCGCCGGCCATCTCGCTCGGGTCGGCCACGCGCTTGAGGGGGATCTGCGCCAGGGCCATTTTCAGGATCGAGTCGTTCTTCACCAGCGCGGAGGCGAACTTGGTGTCGGTCAGGCCCGGCAGCAGTGCGTTGCAACGAATGCCGAACGGCGCGCATTCCTTGGCGAAGACTTTGGTCATGTTGATCACGGCGGCCTTGGTCACCGAGTAGATGCCCTGGAATACGCCCGGCGAAATCCCGTTGATCGAGGCCACGTTGATGATGCTGCCACCGCCGTTTTCGCGCATCAGCTTGCCGGCTTCCACGGACATGAAGAAGTAGCCGCGGATGTTCACGTCGACGGTTTTCTGGAACGCGCCCAGGTCGGTGTCCAGCACGTTGCAGAACTGCGGGTTGGTGGCGGCGTTGTTGACCAGGATATCCAGGCGGCCGAACTGTTCGCGGATCGCGGCAAACACATTCGTGATCTGTTCCATTTCGCCGATATGGCAAGCAATGGCGGTGGCCTTGCCGCCGTCGGCGATGATCGCGTCGGCCACGTGCTGGCAGCCGTCGATCTTGCGGCTCGACACGATCACGTGGGCGCCTTGCTGGGCCAGCAACTTGGCGATGGCCTCACCGATACCGCGGCTGGCGCCGGAAACGAAAGCGATCTTGCCGTCGAGGTCGAACAGTTGGGTCTTGGACATGGTTTTTCCTTGAAGAGGGTCAGAGGGAAGACTGTTTGATGACATTCAGGCTCATCTGCTCAAGCAGCTTGTTCATGTGAATGAACTGTGCAAAGCGTTTGTCCTGGGTCTGGCCATGGAAGAAGCGGTAGTAGATCTGCTGCACGATGCCGGCCAGGCGGAACAGGCCGTAGGTGTAGTAGAAGTCGAAATTGTCGATCTGGATCCCGGAGCGTTCGGCGTAGTAGTCGACGAACTGGCGGCGGGTAAGCATGCCGGGGGCGTTGCTCGGCTGGCGGCGCATCAGTTGCACCGGGGCCGGGTCGGCCGCTTCGATCCAGTAGGCGAGGGTGTTGCCCAGGTCCATCAGCGGGTCGCCGAGGGTGGTCAGTTCCCAGTCCAGCACGCCGATGATCTGCATCGGGTTATGCGGGTCGAGGATCACGTTGTCGAAGCGGTAGTCGTTGTGGACGATGCTCGAGGTGGGGTGGTCGGCCGGCATCTTGTCGTTGAGCCAGGCACGTACCGCTTCCCAGCTGGGGGCGTCGGGGGTCAGGGCTTTTTCGTAGCGGTCGCTCCAGCCGCGAATCTGCCGCTCCACGTAACCTTCGGGCTTGCCCAGGTCGGCCAGGCCGCAGGCGCTGTAGTCGACCTGGTGCAGCTCGACGAACTTGTCGATAAAGCTTTTGCACAAGGCTTCGGTTTTCGCCGCGTCCAGGCCCAGTTCCGGCGGCAGGTCCGAGCGCAGGATGATCCCCTTGACACGCTCCATCACGTAGAACTCGGCGCCGATCACCGACTCGTCGGTGCAGTGCACGTAGGCCTTGGGGCAATACGGGAAACCGTCCTTGAGCTGGTTGAGAATCCGGTATTCGCGGCCCATGTCGTGGGCGGACTTGGCCTTGTGGCCAAAGGGCGGGCGGCGCAGCACGAATTCCTGGCCGGGGTATTCCAGCAGGTACGTCAGGTTGGAGGCACCCCCGGGGAACTGGCTGATTTTGACGCTGCCGCTCAAGCCCGGGATATGGGCCTTGAGGTAGGGATCGATGAGGCTGGCATCAAGTTCTTCGCCGGGGCGAATCTGGGTCGATTGGTCATTAAGCGCCATGCTTATCCCTTCTGCTTATTCTTAAGGCCTTGGACTATTGGCTAATCTAATGCGCGCGGCCGCCAAGCCACAAGGTTGGGGCGGCTTAATAGGTTAGCGTGTTGGCCGATGATCAGCGGGCTTGATGTGCTCAGATCACCAGAACTGCGCGCCCGCCGGGGTTGCAGGACAGGTTGGCACCGATTTCGACTTTTGCCAGGTCGATGCCCAGGCCGGCGAGCAGGTTATTGACCAGCGGGTCGAGGAGCGGGCTGAGCAGTCCGGAGATGATGCCGCTGAGCAGATTCAGTACGCCGGTGACCAGGCCGACCACCAGGTTCAGCACCAGCCCAATCAGTCCGCCCTGTGTCGGTGGATGGTTGATCAACTGGATGCCATTGAGGGTGTTGCTCAAGCTGCCCACCACGTTGTTGGAACTGAAACTGAAGTAGTCCGGGGGGCTTTTCAACTCGGGCGGCGACAGGTAAGTGTGGTTCCGGACGGTCTTGGCCACGCTGCTGTCGATCTTCAGGCTGATGCCACCCACGCCATACGGTTGCCGGGGATCGCAGACACCGTTGCTACAGGTCTTCACCCCAAGGTCGAGTAATGGGAATTCGTCAACGTTCAGTGGTGCTGTGGAGGAAAACAGGTTTTTTGGGTCGATCTGGCCCACCATCAGCCTAACCGCCGAGGTGGTACCGAGCACCGACAAGGCTTTGTCCGCAGGCCCGTTGCAGCGATATCCGGTGACCGTGCTGCTGCCGCTGGCGGCTTCCAGTGCTACATCGATTTGCTGGCCGATTTTGGGGTCAAAGGAGCTGCCTAACAAGAGGCCCACCAGCGCCGTTACCCCGCCCAGTAAATCGTTCACCGCGCCGATTGCCGGCAGTTTCACCGAGATCAACGTCCTGACTTGCGCGGTCCTGACGTAGATCGGCTGGGTGGCGATCAGCTTGGGGTTACCTATGGCGGAAACCTGTGCCGGTTCAATGACCTTGGTCTTGACCGTGATATTCAGCAGTCCCAGCACATCCACCGGCAGCTCCACCGCGACCGCGTTGTACTTGTTCGACAGTTGCACAAACCCCTGGATCAGGTTGAATAGTTGCAGGTTAACGTCCAGGGCGCTCTTGTCGGTGCCGTTCTGGATGGTCAGCAGGTCGCCCAGGTGCAGGATCTTGGTGCCGGGTGCAATCAGCTTGATCGCTTCCAGGTTATTGATCACCACCTTGACCGCATCGCCCCCCAGCTTGAGTACATCTATCGCGGCCTGGATCAGATCGCCGACGCTGGCGTCGGTCTTGAGCAACTCGTCGTAGTTGCCGGCGCTGACCTTCAATTGAATCGCCAGCGCGTCCAGGTAACTGAGCAGGTTGATATCGGTATTGATCAGGCCCTTCCAGCCCACCGCGTCGAGTTGCAATTTGCCCCCCAGCAGTCCGCCGATCAACGCATTGAGTGCGGCGGACTTGGTGCTGTCCACGGTCAGCAAGGTGCTGCGGATGGTCAGTACGGCCACCGGTGGCGCGGGCACGGCGGCCACGGCCACTGCCTGCAACCGGATGGTCGGCTCGAAAGGGCCGGTGGAGAGCAGCATGAACAGGCGGTTGGCGATACTGGTGACGACGCGGTGGGTGGCGATGACCTGGATCGCATCGGACCTTGAGGGATTGGGGCTGAAGGCGCGCATGAAGTCAGCCCCGGTGACCAGGGTGCCACAGGTGGTCGCCAGGGTACGGTCTTCGTTCAGCGGGAAATCATTGCGGGCTGCGCTTTGGATCGCGAATTGCGCGGCGTTGGTATTCGGCGTCACGCAGGCGCCGCCGCGGGTGACCACTTCCAGCGCCGCGGTGTCGGCAACCCGTTGCAGCTTGCGCTTTTCCAGGTACAGCCGGCCGCTGTCGACCACCAGCAACAGGAACAACAGTGCGATCCCCAGGGTCATCGCACCCATCAGTCCTATTGCGCCGCGTTGGCGGGCCGAGCCGGGTCCTTGGCAAACCATCCTGCGTTCCTTCGCCGGTCCAGTACCGGCATTCTGAGTATCCCCTCAGGCAGTGTAGTCAGGTTTTGCAAGGATTCATGGCTATTGGCCATTATTTTCGCGGAGGCAGTGCCACGGGCGTCAGCACAGGGCGGCCGGCAAAGTATTCCAGCAGGTTGTCCGCCACGCGCTGCACGGTGTCATGGGCGGCTTCCGGCGACAGGCCGGCGACGTGGGGCGTGAGCACGGTATTGCTGAGGCGCTTGAGCGCGTCGGGCACGTTGGGTTCATCGTCGAACACGTCCAGTGCCGCGCCGCCGATGCGCCGTTGCTCCAGGGCGGTAATCAGGTCGGCGGTGACCACCACGCTGCCACGGCCGATGTTCACCAGGAAACCGTTGGGCCCCAGTGCGTCGAGGGCCTGGCGGTCGATCAAATGTCGCGTGCTGGCGCCGCCCGGGGTGGCCAGGATCAGGAAGTCCGAGGCCCGCGCCAGTTCCACGGCGGTGGCGCAGTAGGTGTAGTCCACATCTTCGCGGGGCTGGCGGTTGTGATAACTCACCTCCATGCCAAAACCCAGGGCAGCCCGCTTGGCGATTTCCAGGCCCACGGCCCCCAGGCCGAGAATGCCCAGCTGTTTGCCGGCCAGGGAAGGGCGCATTATCTTGGGCCATTCGCTGCGCCGTACTGCTGCGTCCGCCCGGGGAATGTCCCGCACCAGGCACAGCAGCAAAGCCATGGCGTGGTCGGCCACCGACGGCGCATTCACCCCGGCGCCATTGGTGACCACGATTCCACGGTTGCTGGCGGCTTGCAGGTCCACGTGTTCATACCCGGCGCCGATCACGCAGATGATCTCCAACAGCGGCAGCGCGGCGATTTCCTCGGCGTACAGGCCCAGCGGGCCACGGGTCAGCACCGCCTGGACCTGCCCGCCGTGGGTCTTGATGGCCTTGGCGCGTTCGGCCGGGGTGGGCGCAAGAATCACGTGAAAGCCATTGCCTTCGATGATCGGCAGGTAGTCGTTGATGGTTTCAACCAGGACCAGAACGGTGACGGGCATCGGAAGGTTCTTCCTGAAGGATTAGAGGCTTGGATTATGCGGGATTTGTAGTCCCGATCGTTTCTTTACCGCAGAAAAATTTCATTTCTCACCAGCCTAATCTGATTTTCCAGACCGCTCGTCCCAGGCCTTTTTACTGCAGCAGACTTCGACGACTTTCCTTAGCAGAGACGTCATGGATGCATGTTCCTGCCACCTCCGAAATCGTCGAGTGGACCTCTTATGGCTACAAGCACAGCCCATCAAAAAACCTAGCTTGGGAAGATATTGTCAGCAGCACCCGATACGGCCCGGCCAAATACAAGCCCGGTATAAATATTGAAAAGCTTGAGCGAGAAGCCTATAAAAATGGAGTGCCAAGCACTCATGCAAAACCCTGGAAACTCAGGGAGTATCCGCAAGTCATAGGTGCCAGTGATGGCAAGCCCAGTTACTGGGTTCGAATTGAGTCAAGCGCGGGCGTCATACATGGTCATCCGATTTCCGAGCAGGAATTCAGGAGGTTAACAAGTTGATCTCACTAGGCTTTATTGACGGAAACGTCACCCATGATGATCTCTCCATCTTGCAGGATGGGGCGATGGAGAGTCAGGTTCACCTGTTGAAAGAGGACATGCTTCAGGTTGAATACGCCGGTGGGCTTATATTGGATGTCGGCTGGTACCCCTCCTTCGATACCCATGGTGGGTTCCGCATCAATGTAATAAGAAATTACGACTGGGACCGCCCAGTGATTGCGTTAACGGCGCACGCAGCCGGTGATCTGGTGGAGCAACTGGCTGTTGCGCAGAGCGCGATCAATGGCGAACTGCGCAACGTATTGAGAACCTCGGCTTAGATAAAGCTCCAGGCTTTAGAAGCAGATATCGTCAGCTTTCACACGCTGCACAAATGCCCCGGCCAAGGTTGCGTTATGGTGCTCGATAATCGATGCGGCCGATAACGCCGGAGTGTCCATACAAGTATGGGCATCCTCCGGCAGCAGCACCGAGAACCCCAGCTCCACGGCCACTCGGCACGTCGTGTCGATGCAGTACTGGGTTTTCATCCCGACGATCACCAGTTCATTCACCTGTGCCGCCGCCAGTTGCTGCGACAGCTCGGTGCCGAGAAAACAGCTGGGCCGGGTTTTATTAAAAACCGTGTCGCGAGCTTCATCAACCTCCAGTGCTGGCCATAGTTGCCAAAACGGGCTGCCCACCTCGAGGGGCGAACCCGCAGGGCCGGTGTGACGTGCAGCGAAAACCGGCACGCCAGCGTGTCGGGCGCGCTGAATCAGCTGGTTGATGTTGTCGAGTATGCGCTGGTGTTCGTAGGGTTTTTCCGGACCACCGTACAGACCGGTCTGCATGTCGATGATCAGCAGGGCGGGGCGCTTGTTGTCAGGCATGGTACTGCTCCTTGTGTTTGCCAGAGGGCGGAGCAATAAAAAGCCCCGTCCATTGCTGGCGGGGCCTTGGGTAAATCCGGGTGGCTTAGTTTGCGCGCCACTCACCGCTACCACACGACCCGCCGGAAGCGGTCGTGGTGGTGGTGCGGGTGAGGGCCAGCTGAATAAGGTTCATGGGCCGATCATGCTGGCGCTGGCGTTTGGCTGTCAACGCGTCAGCCGAGGTTTTTTTCCGGGATCAGGAGATTCCTGGCAGCAGCGAGGAATTCATCAGACAGGCCGTTGCCTTTGGTCGCACGTGCCAGGGTGAGGGCGCCGACCATCATCGCGTACTGGGCAATGGCGGCCTGCCGGTCACCTTCGGGGGTTCCGGTGGCCTGGGTAGCGGCCAGGATGCCCATGGACGCTTCAAAGCCCCGGATAAAGCTGCGTTGCAACGCGCTGTCGGCGGCTTCATGGCACATCTCCCCGGCAAAAGCCGCTACCGGGCAACTGTCCCCGGGGTTGTCACGATTGGCGGCCGACAGATACGGATCAATCAACGCCAGGCGCGCAGCCTCGGGATCAGGGCTTTGCTCGACCCTGGCCTGCCAGCGCTCGCTCGATTGCTCGAATGCCCGGTTGCAGGCTTCCGTGGCCAGCGCCTCACGGGACTCGAAGTGCCCGTAGAAACCGCCATGGGTCAGCCCGGCGGCGGCCATCACGTCCGACACGCTGATGCCATGGATGCCCCGTTCACGAAACAGCCGCGTGGCGGCCTCGACGATGATTTCGCGGTTGAGTTCGGCTTGTTTGCGGGACACGCGTGGCATCGAGGGCTCTCTGGATCAGGTGGTGGCAGGGATGGGCGGCATCATAAAACGTTTAGCTGGCGTACTGCGCAATCCCGTTGCCGAACGACCAGTTTTCCTTCTTGACCTCCACCAGGCTGATAAACACATCTTCCAGGCGCACCGCCAGTTCACGGTTCAAGCTCTCGGCGATGGTCTTGTACAACAGCTTTTTCTGCTCGGTACTGCGGCCTTCGTTCAGAGTGATCTGGATGATCACCAGGTTGTCGGTGCGCTGGATGCCCAGGTACTCCGGGTCATAGATGAAGTGGTGTTCATCGTGCTCGGTGAGGATCTGGAAGTTGTCGTGTTCAGGCACGCCGATGGCCGTGTGCATGGCGTTGTAGATCAATACGCCGACGCGCTTGGCGTAGGTGACGTCGGGGTTTTTCCGAAGGTCGATGCGCACGATTGGCATGGCAGGTAGTCCAGTGAGGGGCGTGCTTTAAAAATACATGACGTGATGAATTTATAAAATAGATTTCTTATAAAATGTAAAATTGACCCTGCCGGAAACGTCTTCAATCCTCTGCACTGCACAACCATTCCTCAGCTAAGTCTTTGCTTCTTCAAGCGAATCCCGGACAATCGCGCCCCTGTTTCGGTCGTGGCGCTGCCTGTCAGGTTTTTCTGACTCGTCTCGACTGAGTGAATGCGGAGATCCGAACGGATGAATGATCAGGCCAATAGCGTCGACGAACGCTACGCAACGACACCTGCAACCCTCACAAGCTGGAGCCGTCAGGACACCACCTGGATGCTCGGCCTGTTCGGTACGGCCATCGGCGCCGGCACCTTGTTCCTGCCGATCAACGCGGGCCTTGGCGGTTTCTGGCCGCTGGTGATCCTCGCGCTGCTGGCATTCCCGATGACGTTTTTCGCGCACCGTGGCCTGACCCGCTTTGTGCTCTCGGGCCGTGAAGGCTCGGACATCACCGACGTGGTCGAAGAACATTTCGGCCTCAAGGCCGGCGCCGCGATCACCTTGCTGTACTTCTTCGCGATCTTCCCGATCCTGCTGATCTACAGCGTGGCGCTGACCAACACCGTCGGCAGCTTCATGGAGCATCAACTGCACATCGCGCCGCCACCGCGGGCGATCCTGTCGCTGGTGCTGATCCTCGGCCTGCTGGCCGTGGTGCGGTGTGGCGAGCAGGTGATCGTCAAGGCCATGAGCCTGATGGTGTATCCGTTTATCGTCGCCTTGCTGTTCCTCGCCGTGTACCTGGTGCCGCACTGGAACGGCGGCATCCTCAGCACCGCCAGCACCGTGCCGGCCCCGTCGGCGCTGCTGCACACGCTGTGGCTGGCGATTCCGGTGATGGTGTTCTCGTTCAACCATTCGCCGATCATCTCGGCCTTTGCGGTGGACCAGAAGCGCCAGTACGGCGAACACGCCGAGGAACGCAGCTCGCAGATCCTGTCCCGGGCACACATCCTGATGGTGGTGATGGTGCTGTTCTTCGTGTTCAGTTGCGTACTGACCCTGTCGCCGGCGCAACTGGCCGAAGCCAAGGCGCAGAACCTGTCGATCCTGTCCTACCTGGCGAACCACTTCAGCAACCCGACCATCGAGTTCGCTGCGCCGCTGATCGCGTTTGTGGCGATTGCCAAGTCGTTCCTGGGCCACTACATCGGCGCCAGTGAAGGCCTCAAGGGCCTGGTGCTCAAAAGCGGCCGTCGCCCGGCTGCCAAGACCCTGGACCGCATGACGGCTGCCTTCATGCTGGTGGTGTGCTGGATCGTCGCGACCCTCAACCCTAGCATCCTCGGCATGATCGAGACCCTGGGCGGGCCGATCATTGCGTCGATCCTGTTCCTGATGCCGATGTACGCGATCCGCAAGGTACCGGCGATGGCCAAGTACCGTGGCCAGGCGTCCAACGTGTTCGTGACGGCGGTGGGCCTGGTGGCGATTACCGCGCTGATCTACTCGTTGATGTCCTGATCGCCGGGGCGCTGTGAAAAAAGGCCGACTTGCCATAACGCGAGTCGGCCTTTTTTTGTGCCTGCACGCCGCAAGGTGCTGATAAGTATCAACGCCAGGCGATCAATCACGGCTAAGCTTGTCGCGGGTGTCTGACAGGGCACGTCGAATTCTTACCTGGAGGTTGTTCATGGCTCGCGCCCGCCCGCAGTTGATCACCGGCAAGCTGGAAAAGCTGCACCCCACTCAATTGACGGTGGGCCTCGCCGAGGTCGCGACCAAGCGCGAGGCCTGGAAAAAGCTCAAGCGCAAGGAGCGCGCCGCCGCACTCGACCAGCATTGGTTTCCCTGTGTAATTGGGCCGGACGAGCGTTACTACATCACCGACCATCATCACTTCGGCCTGGCGTTGTTGCAGGAAGAGGTCAAGAGTGTGTCGTTGCTGGTGCTCAAGGACCTGTCGTTTGTCGAGCGTACTACGTTCTGGAACGTCATGACCTTCAACCAATGGGTGCATCCCTATGATGCGCGGGGTATCCGCCGCTCCTACGACGCCATTCCCCGGAGGATTACCGATTTGCAGGATGATCCCTACCGCAGTCTCGCGGGCCTGCTGCGTACCGCCGGCGGGTATGCCAAGGACGCCGCGCCTTTCAGCGAGTTTCTCTGGGCCGACTTTCTCCGCAGCCGTATCGGCAGCGACCTGATCGGCGACCTGAGCCCCAAGTTGATGGGCAAGGCCATGACCCTGGCCCGCAGCCAGGAAGCCCGTTACTTGCCAGGATGGGTAGGCCCGATTGACCACTGAAACCCGACAGAGCCGCGTCCAGGATTTATTGGCAGGCCTGTCCATCGCCGGCCTGTTGCTGCCCGAGGCCGTGGCCTATTCCAGTATCGCCGCGTTGCCGCCCCAGGCGGGCGTGATCGCCTTGTTTGCCGGATTGTTGTGCTACGGCCTGTTTGGCACCAGCCGCTTCGCGATTGTCTCTGCCACATCGTCCTCGGCAGCGGTGCTGGCGGCGGCCACGGCAACGCTGGCGGGGGATGACCCGGCACTCAGGCTGAGCCTGGCAATGGGCCTGGTACTGGTGACGGGGGCGTTTTTCCTGTTGGCCGGGATGCTCAAGCTGGGCGGGCTGACCTCGTTTATCGCCAAGCCGGTGTTGCGTGGCTTTGCCTTTGGCCTGGCGCTGACGATCATCCTCAAGCAGTTGGCCAGCGTGGTGGGCGTGCACCTGACCGACAACAACCTGATTCGCTTCCTGCCCCAGCTCCTGGAGCAACTGCCGCGCTGGAACTGGGCCGCCGCCGCCGTCGCGGGCATCGCGTTGCTGCTGCTCTGGCTATGCGCGCGAGTCCGGCGCCTGCCGGGCGGGTTGCTGGTGGTGATCCTCGGGATTGCCGCCGGCCAGTGGCTGGATCTGCAGGCCCATGGCGTGGCGTTGATCGGCGTCATCGACCTGCGTCTGGAACTGGCGCATTTGCCGGTATTGCCGTTCGCCGACTGGCTGCGCCTGGGAGAGTTGGCGTTTGCCATGGTGATGATTCTTTACGCCGAGTCCTACGGCTCCATCAGCTCCTTCGCCCTCAAGCATGGTGATCGCGTGTCATCCAATCGTGACCTGCTGGCGCTGGGGGCCGCCAACCTGCTGTCCGGGCTGTTCCAGGGCATGCCCACCGGCGCCGGGTATTCGGCGACATCGGCCAATGAGGCGGCGGGAGCCAACTCGCGGCTGGCGGGCGCCGTGGCGGCGCTGGTGGTGCTGGCGATCGTGCTGACGGTGCTGCCGCTGGTGGCATTGACGCCGGAGCCGGTGCTTGCCGCCATCGTCATTTACGCCTTGGGCCGTGGCTTGAGCCTGCAGCCCCTGGGCCGCTATTTCTCCTGGCGGCGCGACCGGTTGTTGGTGATTTGCGCGGTGGCGGCGGTGTTGGTGCTGGGGGTGCTGGATGGGTTATTGGTGGCGGTCGGGATCAGCGTGGTGTTGATGTTGCGCCAGATGTCGTCGGCGGACGTGCGCGAGTTGGGGCGCATTGACGGTGGGCATGATTTTGTCGACTTGCTGCATCACCCGAGCGCTGAACGGATCCCCGGTGTGCTGATCGTGCGGCCCAGTGAAGCGCTGTTCTTCGCGAATGCCGAGCGAGTGTTGGGGGCGGTGTTGAGCCTGATGCGGCACGCTACGTTACCGGTGCACACGGTAGTGCTCAGCCTGGAAGAATCCCCCGACCTGGACGGCACCAGCATCGAGGCATTGCAGGCATTTTTCGTACAGGTGCGAGGGGAGGGCAAATGCCTGGTGCTGGCCCGCGTACGGCATGAGGCGCAGGAGGTGTTGCAGACGCTGCCTGAGGCGTGTGCTCCCCAGGTATTGATCAGCGGCTTGAGTGTTGATGGCGCGGTGCAGTTGGCGTTGCAGCCAACTGCCTGAGCTCGACATTAAAACGCCTCGGCGCTGAGCCCAACTTGGGCGAGGTAGCCGTGCAGTTTCTCAACGTCTGTGAAGATCGCGCCGACGTAGCCATCGGGGCGCACCAGCACCCATTCGCCATGGGCGAGGTTGTAAGCGTCATTGAACTGTCGCTGATCATCCACCAGGTCGCCGCCCGGCCCGAAGCGATGGATATGCAGCCCGGCGGCAGGCTTCAGTGACCCGCGTTCCACCTCATAGCCCAGCAATGTCCAATGCACGCCCTGGAACAGCTTGAATAGCCGGGACGAATGGCCGCTGGCGTCCCGCACGGTTGCATCGGGCGCCCGGTCACCGGCGAGCAAGCGGCCTTCTCGTTCTGCCGGTTGCACTGCGAGCGAGGAGTGGGGATACCCGATATCGAGTTGGTGCACCTCGCGGCCGCGGCGCATGTTGCCCTTTTTCATTCCGTCCAGCAGCCTGGTCGACAGGCCGAGCATCGAGGCTGCCACAGGCCGTCGCTCTTCCTCATAGGTGTCGAGCAACGCTTCGGGCGCATCGGCCGTCACCGCCGCCAGCTTCCAGCCCAGATTGTAGGCATCTTGCACGCTGGTATTGAGGCCCTGGCCGCCGGTGGGTGGGTGGATGTGCGCGGCATCGCCGATAAGAAATACCTGTCCTACGCGATAGTGATCGGCCAGCCGCGCATTCATCGTGTAGGCCGACGCCCAGGAGACAGAGTCGATATGAATGTCCTGCCGACCCGTGCGCTCTGCCACCAGGTTCATGAGCCCCTCAGCGCTGAGGTCAACTTCTGTGTCCAGCGGAATCGGCGCCTGTATCTGAAACAGCTCGGTCCCCGCCAATGGGCAGATTGCGACCTGCATTGTCATGCACTCAGTGCTGAACCGGTGCCAGTAGTCACGCGACAGGCCGGTCATCAGCACATCGGCTACGATGGCACGGACCCCGAGGGTCTGCCCAGGAAATCCGATGTCCAGCGTGCGGCGTACCACACTGCGGCCGCCGTCTGCGCCAATGAGCCAACGTACACGCAGTGTCTGTTCGCCTTCGTTGCCGACCAAATATGCGGTCACGCCGTGGCTGTCCTGCTCGAAGCTGACTAACTCGCAGCCAAACGCCGGGCGGTGCCCCAATTCCAGAAGGCGCTCGCGCATCACCTGTTCGGTGAGGAACTGCGGCAGCATCATAGGCTGCTGATAAGGTTCGGCTGACGTTGGCGCCGAGAGCTCGATAACCTCGGCGTCGATGTGGCTGCCATCTTCGTTATATCGCCGCTCGGGCGGGTAGACGTCGCCCGCAGCGGTGATCCGGTCGAGAATGCCGAGGTCTTCGAATATTTCCAGGGTGCGGGGTTGAATACCCTTGCCCCGCGAGCCGTGGAACGGCGCGGGGGATTTTTCGATCAGCCGGAAGGAAATGCCTCGTCGCGCCAGGTCGATCGCCAGGGTCAAACCGGCCGCACCGGCACCACAAATCAGAACGTCGACTGCGCATTGCTCTTTCATCTGGACTGCCTTTATATGTAATATGCACATATATTTGAGCAAGGAAGATTCCGTGTCAACAGAAAGCGTGCAAAATACACCTATAGGTCTTCAGATTCGCGAGCTTCACGGGGCGCTGATTGAAATTGTCGGTGCCATGAACCGGCCGCAGCGCGACGAAGTGATGGTCCGGGAGGCGGGTATCGCCCTTGATCGGGCACTGTTTCCGCTGCTGGTGCTGGTGGAGCGGCTGGGGCCGATCGGCGTTGTGGAGCTGGCCGACCGCGTGGGACGCGACTACACCACGGTCAGCCGCCAGGTGGCGAAGCTGGAAAGCCTCGGTTTGGTCGACCGCCAGGAAAATGCCAAGGACCGCCGGGTTCGCGAGTCGGTGATCACCCCGCAGGGCAAGGCAATGACGGATCGGGTGGATGAGGCACGTACGCGAATGGGGATGGCCATTTTCGCCACCTGGGAACAGCAGGACATCGACGACCTGGTGCGACTGATGGGCAAGTTTGCCGCCGACCTCAACGACGATGCGCTGGTCACTCTGACGCTTGAGAATCGATAGAAAAGCCGGGCAAAAAAATACCCCTCAATGAGGGGTATTTTTAAACGACTCCCAGCGGTTACCGGCGGCGGAACAACGGCAACGGTTCATCCGTCGCGGCCTGGTACGTCACCGAGAAATCCTTGAGGCTTTCCAGCGCTTCATACGGGTCTTTGTCCGCGCGCAAGGCGAAGGCATCGAACCCGCAGCGGCGCAGGTAGAACAACTGGTCGCGCAGCACATCGCCAATCGCCCGCAGCTCGCCCTTGTAACCATAACGGTCACGCAGCAGGCGGGCGTTGGAGTAGTTGCGACCGTCGGTGAAGGCCGGGAAGTTCAGGGCGATGACCTGGAAGTGCTCCACGTCATCACCGATCTCTTCGGCTTCTTCATCGGCGTCCAGCCACACACCCAGGCCGCCGTCGCGGGCCTTGAGGGCGTGAGCGTGCTCGCGCCACAGGGCCAGTGGCACGATCAGGTCGTCGCAGTTGGAGATGCCATCGAAGCTCGCGTCCTTGGGCAGCAGGTGCCAGGTTTCGTCGAGGACTTCGTTGTTCT
>Ga0153921_1000480_pt1 | contig 21494 bp, 27 predicted proteins | sample TSNJ005MetaG_FD_104691 | JGI IMG/M metagenome (GOLD analysis project Ga0153921, IMG submission 104691) | Attine ant fungus gardens microbial communities from New Jersey, USA - TSNJ005 MetaG | ecosystem: Host-associated > Fungi > Mycelium > Unclassified | place: USA: New Jersey, Brendon T. Byrne... | reverse complement strand
TATAGGATGTGTCAACATGCAAGTAGTCAGACAAATGATGCTCTTTACACAAAATAATCTGAAACAGTTTAAGAGGAAGTGGACATCACTTCCTCTTCTTTTGCTTTTCCCAGCTTTATTTATTGGCCTGTTGGCCTTGCTGGCCTTCCAATTGCTCTCCCCGGAAAAAGCCGATCCGATTCAAGCAGGTCTCGTCGACCTTGATCAGAGCGATGAGACACGAATGATGCTCAAGTTCATGGAGAATTCCGAGCAGATGAAAGGCCTGATCCGCTTTCGTACCTTAACTGAACAAGAGGCCAGACAGCAGCTGCAAGCAAACAAGCTCAGTGCATATGTCCGTTTTCCCGAGCAGTTTGCACAGCGGCTCCGCACAGGCAATCCAGTTATCCTTGACGTTACCGGCAATGAAAAGGATGCTGTGAAGGCCAAGCTTGTCGATACCTTTGTGCAAAGCGCCGCCACACACATCAACGCCGCACAGGCCAATATTCTCACGATCGATGAATACGCAGAAGCCCTTGGTCTGGAAGAAACAGAACGGCGTGCGCTTGTGAAAGAGCAATTCAAGAGCTTCCTGTTTTTCACGCTGGGCAAAGACCAGGCCATTGAAGAGGAACAGCTCGTCAATCAAGCTGCCAGTTCTCCCGGCCGCTATTATGCCCTTGCAGGATGGTTTGCTGCCGCAACCATCTGGCTGTTTGCCTGCTATCGGTTCCTCAGCGCCGAAACCCCTGCTCAGCTATACAAACGGATGACACTCTATGGTGTGACCCGGCTCAGGCAAATTGCTTCCAAGTCGTTCGCTGCCTTTATTCCGGCAGCTGGTTTCACTGCAGCAGCCTTCATGCTGCTGCTTCATTACGGCAAATTCGCCTGGTCTGCTTCAGACTTGGCCTGGACGGCTGTCCTGTTTGTCTTATACAGCTTCCTGTTTTTGTTCAGTCTGGGGCTTATCGAGCTGGTCATTCCATCTGAAAAACTTGGGCTTACCGTTCAAATTGTCTGGATGATTTGTCTGCTTGGCATGAGCGGAGCTGCGATACCGCTCATTTACTTCCCAGAATCTGTCCAACATGCAGCAGAATTCCTGTTTTCAACCAAGACTTTCAGCAATCTCAGCAGCATCTATTTGGACGGCAAAACGACGGAACTGATCCCGCTTCTTCCAGCGGTAATCATTGTGAGCTCCCTGCTGCTTGCCATTTCTTCATGGAAGGAGCGAAGCGTATGAAACCGTTACTTCAAAACCGCCTGCTTTTTTTGAAGAAACAAGCTTTCAGTCTGCTGTTCTGGCTGGTTTTTCCCCTGCTTGCTACCTGTGCTGTCATGCAGCTGGCGGAAACCGCACAGGAAGAAACAAAAATCCCGGTTGGCCTTGCGGTCGAAGAATCTTCTGACCTTGCCAGAACCTTTACCGAACGGCTCTCTTCCTATGCGTTAATCGATGTGCGCATCATGCCGGCTGAACAGGCACTGCGCCAGCTCGAACAGCATCAGCTTGACAGCGTCTTTGTCATACCGGCCGGATTCGAAGCTGAGATCCTTTCCGGAAGCCGGCACCATCTGATCACTGGCTACCGGTCTGACCGGTCGTTTGCCTATGCACCGGTAAAAGAAATGGTACTATCCCATGTTCAGAAAATCGCCGGGCGTTATAAAGCCGCCGTAACCGTGGAACAGCTGAGCGAACATCTCGGCCAGGAACAGACATGGCCTGCCAAGGAAGTCATCGCAACAGCTGACACCATTGAGAAGGAACAGCATCTCTTGTCCAGTCATTTCAGCTATGCGGGCAATCAACCCGCTTCAAAGGAAGGCATTCTGCTGAACCCGTGGGGCATCTGGGCGATTTTCGCCCTGCTCTCTGCCTTCTTCCTGTTTGATTGGGTTGTGAAGGAAAAACGCATGCCGGCATTCAGCCGTCTGAATTTCATGAAAATAAAACCAAAGGCATACCTGCTTGGCAATGGGCTCATTTACGTTGGCATAACCCTGGTCTTTGATGCCTGCTCCGTGATCATGCTTTCTAATCTGTATGAGACTGCAGCCAACGTCCGGCTGGCCCTCACCCTATTCCTGTACCGGCTGGCCATCAGCCTGATCGCATTTCTTGCGGCATTGGCTATGCACAAACTGCCTGCCTATTACGGAGCTGGCGCGTTTCTCGCTCTTTGTTTTGGCCTGTTCGGCGGTGCCGCCACGATTGGCGCAAGCTGGTTTGATTACTTGAATCCGGTCAGGCCTGTTATGGACAAAGAGCCGAGTATCTGGCTCCCTGCAGTCCTTGTAGGTGTTGTCATCATTTGGTTTTTCAGAAAGGAGAGCAGCGATGCTTCAAGTTGAGTCTCTACGCAAGTCCTACGGGGAACGGCGTATTTTACAGGATATCCGGTTTTCTTTAAATCCGGGAGAAATCTTCGGCCTTGCCGGAGAAAATGGTGCCGGCAAGTCAACGCTTCTGAACATCCTGGCGACGTTGCTGACACCGGACGCCGGGCATGTGTCGCTGAATGGCCTTGATTATGCAGATCATCAAAAGCAGGTTCGATCGCATATCGGCTTTGTTCCACAGGAGTTGGCCATATGGGATGAACTGTCGGTTGAAGAGAATATGCGGTTTTTCGAGAAGCTGTCTTGGAAGAAACAGAGCCGCGACGTGCTGCGCGGTTTGTGCCAAGGCATGCAGCTTGATAAGTGGAAAGAAAAGGCAGGCAGCCTCTCCGGCGGCCAAAAACGCAAACTCAACCTGGCCATCAGCCTGATCCACGAACCGGATCTGCTCTTGCTCGATGAACCGACTGTCGGGATCGACATGCGTTCAAAAAAGGAAATCACCGCTTATTTAAAGGAATTGGCTGCGAGCCGGAAGACAATGATTCTCTATACCTCACATGACATGGATGAAATACGAGAGCTGTGCAGCCAGGTCATTTGCATCGGCAAGGACCCGTTCTATCGTGATATGCTGAAAGCGGCTGGCAAACCGATCCAGGTGTTTTAAAAACTTGCGAGAAAGGCTTTGGACCCTATTGCCTTTATAGGCAAATGCCAGTAAACTAGAGAAAGATTAAAAGGAGGGTACAAAGTTGGATATTACGATGCAGCCGTCAGCGGCTATGGGCATGCTGTCCCCCGTTTCATCAACTGAGAACAGTCCGATTGCCCCCTCGACTTTTGCTGATTCTTCTTTCAAGGACTTGCTTCAGGCAAATATCGAACGAGCTATGGCGATGACAAGTTCCGGCGCTGCCGATGGAGCAGCTGCTCCGTTCATGTCTAATTTTCCTGCCATGTCTTTATATAATGCACTTGCCTCCTCCACCGCTGATTCAGCTGCCATGAGCCCGGTTGCTTCTCCGGCCTCTGCCGCTGTTAAAGCATATGGACAAACGACTGAAACAAGCCAGGCCGGAAAAGGCGGCATCTTTGGAATCGTCGCTGAGATGGCGAAGAAGTACGGAATTGATGAGAAGTTGATCCATTCTGTCATCAAACAGGAATCGAATTACAATCCGACAGCCAGAAGCGGTGTCGGCGCACAGGGCCTGATGCAGCTTATGCCGGCGACAGCCAGAGGTCTTGGAGTGCTGAATCCGTTTGATGCGCGTCAGAACATCGAAGGCGGCACGAAGTATTTGAGCCAGATGCTGAAGAAATACAATGGCAAAGTCGACATGGCGCTTGCGGCCTACAATGCCGGTCCTGGCAATGTCGACAAATACGGCGGCATTCCGCCATTCAGTGAAACACAGAGTTATGTACGCAAGATCATGGGCAATTACCTGGCCTAACTCAATCAAAACACACACAAAACCAGCTGCAGACAAATGGATGCGGCTGGTTTTTTTGTATCTTATTTAAAATAGAGGAGGAACCCGATGATGGCCAGTTTTCGCGGCATCCTTGTCCTGATTGGCATATGTCTGTTGCTGGCAGGCTGTGTACGCCAATTCAGCGATGAACAATATATTATTGTCGAGCAATACACAGAGGGATCCTATAAGAAAACAAAAGAAATCAGAGACCAGAAAAAAGTAAAAAAGATATCGAACCTGGTGAAAGACATCCATTGGATAGACCGGACATTCGGTATGGAAAGACTAGCTGATTACCAATTCTACTTTCAATTCACAGACCCGAATATTGAAGCCAAAGTCATTCCTTACGAACTCTGGGTCCATTCAGATAAAAGCGTGGAGTTGACCGCAGGGCATCGATATGCTGCTTTGGACAAGACGGAGTCAAGAGAGGTGATCAAAATAATCACTGAGAAAAATTAAGAAGAGCCGTGCAGCTGTCTTAATAGGACAGCCGTACGGCTCTTTTGGTTTATGCGAGTGTAATGTCTTTTACTTTTTCATTGTCCAGACGCTTGATCGCTTCAACGAGCAATTTGACTGTGTTGTCAAAATCATCACGGTGCAAGATGGCCGCGTGTGAATGAATATAGCGTGTCGCAATGGTAATGGACATGGTCGGTACCCCATTATGAGATACATGGATGGCACCAGAGTCTGTACCGCCGCCTGCCATGGACGTGTACTGGTACGGGATCTCCAGCTCATCAGCAATGCCGACGATGAAGTCGCGTACACCTTTATGAGAGATCATGGAAGCATCATACAAAACAAGCTGCGGGCCTTCGCCTAGCTTGCTGTCTGCTTCCTGCGGGCTCACGCCTGGCGTATCACCGGCAATGCCGACATCCACCCCAAACGCGATATCCGGCTCGATCAAATGCGCTGCTGTTTTCGCACCGCGCAGGCCGACTTCCTCCTGTACAGTTCCTACACCGTACACGATGTTCGGATGGTCTGTACCTTTCAGCTGTTTCAGCACTTCAATGGCAATCGCACAGCCAATGCGGTTATCCCAAGCTTTGGCCAGAAGCATTTTGTCGTTCTTTAGCGGTGTGAATTCAAAGTAAGGCACGACGGAATCGCCAGGACGCACGCCGAATTTCTGTGCTTCCTCTTTGCTGGTTGCACCGATATCAATGAACATGTCTTTGATTTCAACCGGCTTTTTGCGTGCTTCGGCAGAAAGGATATGCGGCGGTTTTGAACCGATGATACCCGTCACATCGCCTTCTGAAGTCATAATTGTCACTCGCTGAGCAAGCATAACCTGGCTCCACCAGCCGCCGATTGTCTGGAAGTAAATGAAGCCCTTGTCATCAATGCGTGTTACCATGAAACCAACTTCATCCAAGTGGCCGGCAATCATAATTTTCGGGCCGTCCGCAGAGCCTGTTTTCTTCGCGATCAGGCTGCCAAGATTGTCTGTGAAGACTTCATCCGCGTATGGCTTAATGTAACGCTCCATTACATCGCGTGCTTCTTTTTCATGACCAGAGATGGCCTTTGCATCTGTCAGGTCTTTCAGCATAGTCAGGGTTTTATCGTATTGAGTCATGCATGCTGCCTCCTTATTTTTTGGTTAGAACGTTTTTAGGTCCATCCTTACAATACCCGCTTCCGGCAGTCTTTTATACGGAAAGACCGCTTAATAGCCTTCATCCTGGCGGGTAAAGTTGATTTTGTTCTTCTCATAATAGGCCTGCTGAACATCCGCTTCACTGAAGCCAAGCTTCTGGCCCAGTACCAGGTAATCCGCAAACAGTTTGTGATAACGGCTTTCCGATGGATCTTCCCGGAATGCCAGCACATCGGCAAACACCTGATTAAACAGCACAGTCAGGCTGTCAGGTGCAACTGCACCTTCTCCTGAGTTAAAGGAATAGCCCTTATTCAGTCCGATGGACAGGATAAAATGGATGTTGTCCACATATTCCTCCAAAATAACTTGCTTGTCATTAGCAGGCTTGTTGCTCCAAAACTTAAAGCAGCGCGTTTCATTCGCAAGTTCACCCGTTTCAACGAGCAAGGCGAGCAGCTTCTCTTCCAGCAGATTCTTCCCCTGCAGGTTATGATTTTCCAATATGTATGTATCCAGCTTATGTTGCATCTTAAACAGAGAAGCCCAGTCCAAAAAATGCACCTCTTTTCCAATTCATTCATTACATATTGTAACAATGATGAACCGTAGAATAAAGTTTTTCGTATTGCGAAACCTTATTAAAACAATGGTTCGGGATTTCTAGGAAAATCTCCTGCTTTGTATTATCGCTTATTTTAACATGTGTATTTGGGGGAAGTTAGGGGAGGGTTTGAGGGGCCTTTATTATATTGGACAGACGCTCGCTTATGTCCCCATATCTTCCACTTCTGCTCCTATTATTTCATACATTACTGGCACCTCACGTTGAGCATATCGCAGCTACAAACTGCCGGCAAAAGACTAAAAATAAAATTTGGAAACGTTATATGTAAGAAGAAAAGCAATTTTACATCGAGGAAAGCAATATGAAGTCATCAGTCAATTGCTTAATGCGCTCCTCTAGCACTGCGTTACTCGGTTCTGTCATTTTGCATCACTTCCTTACTCGTCCACAAGCTCATCACTGCTACAGCCGAATAAACGACGAAACCAGTGTTCATTTCAAATTTACCTTCCGACAGGATGAATGCGGCCGAAACGATCATCCAAAACGCAGCAAGTCTGCTGGAGCGATATAGGATTCAACCACTTCACCAACGCCGGCATTAAAATCATGTTGCTTGTCTATGTTACGCGCGTCCTTCATGAAGCCGTGAGCTGCTTTTTCGATAGATGGAGCTGTCATGTAATCACCGTGGCTGTTCTCAACGTCCGGTTCGTATACAATCCCGTAAACAAGTTGCTGCTCCTCTTCATATTCGTTGATAAACAGCTTCACTTCTTTTTGGAAATCCGGCTGCTTAGTTGACTTAGTGAAGAAGAACTGCTTTTTGTTTGCGCTTTATCGACGTTGAGACATACGTGATATGGCAGCAATCAATTCTCTTGGCATTTATCGTTCACCTCTCTTCAGCTTAATTTCTTGTATTTTTTTATTTGCCATATGCCTCTTAGTAACCTCTTCATCTCCCACAAATAAATTAGAGAGCACTTTAGTATTTTCATATTTTTTAAATTTACTTCTTAAAAGAGCTTTTAACTTTCCATCATCAACCCGAATATGCTTCCTAATGAATACATCAATAAAAACGACAAAGGTTGAGATCAAGGCAATAAGAAGTATTAGAACATATAAAAATTGATAAAATACAGGAGAGATATATGATTTTTGAATTTTGCTAGATAATATAAAAAGAAAAGAAAATCCTACGAAGTAAATCATAAAAATAGATGCTTCACGTAAATGCCTGTACACCTCTGTCACCAATCGCACCCAATAGTTTTGATTCAAAGTAAACTGGAATCACCTGTAATCTCCATAAACACACGCGAAATTCTTCCAGTACTCTTTTTCTAGCTCCTCTTTTAAAATATATAACTCTACATGTAATTTATTTAGAGCATCTTCATCTTTGACTACTTGTTCAACATATTCTTGAAATTGTTTTTCGACCTTAAAAAACCTTTGAATAACAACTTTGTTCCCAATTTTGTAAATAGACGTGTCTTGACTACAGAATTTTTTGAAAAACATATGGATATGCTTGCTTTCTAAATCTCTAAAGAATTTTTCTAAGCTGTACAACATAGGCCCACACAGCTCAGCCATACTTTCTTCAGCTTTTTTATGAAACTTTTCAATTCTTTTGGTTCGCACGCTAAATAAATATGCAATTAAGCTAGAAACTAAAATCAAAAGATAAGGCCCATAATCTGCAAGATGTTTACTCATAACCTACCTCCGTCAAACTAGAGTATGAAATAATAAACATATTTTAACATTATTTAGGCGCTATCCCATCATTTATAAAAAATAATCACTTCCTTACTGATAGCTTCTTTTTCTTCTTGTGACAAGCCAAGTATGTCGCTGTTAACCTTTGGCCCAATAACGCACCCACAATTAACCCGGTTCTAAGCCGAGAAAGTTATATTCCTCGGGTAAATTCCAAACTCTCCATCAACGAAAAAGTATTCATCCACTCCAACAACAACGCCGTCCATTATGACATGTGTAAGGCGTGGCTTGCTTTTTTTTTGCGCCGCTTTGCTTCCATTCCTTACCTTCGACGGCCGGCGACTGCATAAATGATTCCCAATTTGCCTGACTCGAAGCTGTTAGCACTTCCGTTCGAGCAGTTGCCCGCGCTCTGTTCCTTTCAAACTGACCGCTTGATCGCATTGATGGCTTCCATGACCATTGCATGTTCCATCTCCTGAAACTGCGGCAGCACACGCTTGCCGTTCACGCCAAAACGACCTTTCCGAGCAATACGGTAAAGGTCTGGGTCGTATTCTTTCATTTCCTCCAGCTGCTCAATGTAGCTGGAAGGCAAGAAAAGATTATTATCCGTCGTGTAATGATGATAGTAGGTGTCGCCGACCACGACTGTCCGCTTGTCGTACAGCTTCTCGCCATCCAGTACATAGCGTTTATTCAGTTTGTTCTGAAAGAAATGCAAATAAGTCCAGTTATCTTCGCCTACCGGGTTCGTGGAGAGGATCATGTGGAGCTTTAATGAAGGATGCCGCAGGCGACCGAGTAGCTCTTTGAATCCTGCATACTTGATTTCAGACTCTTCCAGCCAGATCAGGGAAACGTATCTGCATAGGTGATGTATTGAAACGAATTTGGTCTGAGAGGCCAAGTTCTTCAATGATTTCTTCCAGTAAGGAATACGTTGAGTCCCGGTGAGTATCGTATACTTCCCGAATCACCAGTGCCGTTCGCTTTTCCTGTATTAGTTTCAGTATGATCTTTAAGGCAACGTGGTACGACTTGCTGGACCCATAACCGCCAACTAGGAACTGAAACTTTTGTTTCCAATCAAACAGGAAGTCTTCAAAGTATAGATTGGCTTCTTTTTCAATAACTGCCATCAGTCCTCACCCTTTCTGATGATGAGGATCTCAATCGGGCCACCATCGTCGTTTCCGGTAAGCTTCTTGACTTCTGCCTGTGTTTTCTCAATGTCCATCTTCAGCTTTTCTTCCTGCAACCGGCTTCTTGTCATTGTCGGAAAGCAGATCAAAGTATTTGGACAGCATCTCAAGCGCCTTCATTTTGTTGGCAAGCTTAACAACAGGACCATTACGGCCATAGGAAACCTCAGAAATGATAGTTCCGTCAACCATCATGATTTTAGATAGTTGGCAAGGTAAGTAATTGGTTTTCCGTGCTTGACCAATATCGGCTTAGCGTAATCATCCATTTCTACCTTTTCTTCAGAACCAAACTCAACAAAATCAGTTATATCAGCAAAGGCTATGTCAATATACTTCTGCAGCACATCCTTGGCATCCAACTTTAACTCGGTTGCCTGTTCTGACTTCATACGATCGATCTCTGCGGAAATCTCAGCATTTCTCAGCAACCTATGCCCCGTTGCTCATCGCTGTTGCATAAGAGCACTCATACGCCTTCCGATAAGCCTTTGTCGCATTGAAATATTTAATGTAGTAAATGCAAAAGAGCCTTTGCTTGTCCGTTAAATCAGAGGACTGTGCAATAGGCTCTTTTATCTTTTTGCGGGGTTGCAACCTTTGTGATTTGGTTGCATCCTTTTTCATTGGACTCCTGGACCATCCTTCTCGGCTCTTCCTGCTCTTTAACGTTCCGAGCTTAACACCGTGTTTATCAGCCAGGTCTTTGAGCGTAATCTTGCTCGTTTCCCATTCTTTCTGTATATCTGTCCAACTGGGCACTACATATCACCACCAACCTTACACTAAATGCCATTATGTATTTGCCGATAATAAAAGCTTTCTTCACTTTAATGGCTTTTTAAGATCTTTTATTTGTATTAATAAACTTCTAAAGTAAACAGCACCGGCACGTATTCTTCTTTCTTTCTTCATAGACCACAACAAAAATAGAGAGGCACCTGTTCCTAAGTAAAAGACCCAATATTCATTTAAAACTAATTTATAAATTCCAAACATTATTCCTAATATAGCAATTAAGGAAGGAAAATATTTAGAATGATCATAATCAGTTTCAATTTGTTCCATTCTTGCTATGCCAAAAATCAATACATCGTTAGGTAACATCTTTAAAATCTGGAGATTGTTCGTTTTCTCATTAGCAGATCGTTTTTCCCCGAAATTTTCATATATAAAATTACCTAAGTCTTTATTCCCTTTTTTCATAATGGCTACTTTAAACTTTTTTACTGTCATTATCTTCATCTCCTTTTGCTTCATATCGGCATAAAAAGAGAGAAAATAAAATTACGCTTTCTCTTTACTATTTAGCATTCAATTTAGCCACAACATACCACCGCCCCCTGCTGCTAATTGCTTATTAAATTTGGGTATTAAAAAAAGAGCCAATAGGCTCAATCATCAAATAATGATTTGTATTCTGTTTGCAAGAAATAATTCGGCGTGAGACATCTAAGCTCCTGACAAATCCTCATTATCAACAGACGTAAAAAGTCGTCAGAAACATTTAACGTATGCAATATATTCTCGCCGTACAAACTAGAGTAATTACCTTTTGAATAATGCACAACTTTGTTTCTTAACCTTATTATTCTTTGGAATCGCTTATATTCATAGTAATTAGCAATATTTTTGATTTTATATAAACTACTGATTATTTTCAGTTTTTTCTTAATGCTTGAAGTTTCATTTATTGCCCTCTCTCGTTTCTTTTCATTCTTTATTACCCCGGTCTTTAACCATTCTAGAATCAATCCGCCATTTCTAATACCTAGTGGTTCCTTATTTTCATTCCTTTTCGCTAATTCGCGATATATAAGTTCGTTTATAAAGGACTCGAAAGATGAGGCAAACGAAATAATCGCAAACCTTTGGCATCTATTACGTTCGCCTATTGAAATTGTAGTTCTGGCTTTCTTTTTAAAATAGAGGCCATCATTGTACATTTCATGAGTCATATTGGTTATAATGATTACACTATAGCTATCTAAATTCATTCAAACCCTCCTTCAATTCTAAATATTACCATAAAGTTGCATAATACATTACATAATAAAAAGCCCGCCGAAAAGACGGGCCTTGAAGAGAGATCACGCTCCATTAATATCATCCATCCAAGCGATGCTTTGGACGTCCAGTAATCAAGCGCCCAAGGTGCGTATATAAAGACCGAAGGTCAAAGGTAACGATCTACTCTCTAACCTCACAAGAGCTTATATACTCCTTCACCCTTGCTTCGGTCGTATGACAAATCGTATGACATAACTTCCTATAGCGATGCTTCCTGATTTTGAGAACTTTTTTTATAAAATTTAAGTGCAGTATAAAATGTTCTCGGCTATCACTTTATCATCAATGATCCATCATCTCATGGGCAATTTCATGTCCGCTCAATTTTGCTGGATAATATGTTGGCCAGTGTTCAACCTCATTTAGGAGCGCTTTACGGTCATCTCCCCAATAAAGATGGTAATGATCTGAGTTAGATGGATTAATTCTATGGTCACTGAACTGAATGTACTGTGGGAGCCCCGCTGCATTATCCGCCAATTTAAATATGTAACGAACGCCTCTATTCCCTTTCTCATATGTCAAAATTTCATAGCCATCATAAGTATACTTACCTGTTTCTCCCTTCCCATCTTTGACGAAAGTTACTTTATCGCCCTTGATATTAATAGCTTCGACATTTGTTTGATAGCCGTTTTTATAATAAGCCTTGTACTCTTCTTTTGTTTTATCTCCCTTTTCTTCTGCTTTGTGCTCGAACACTTCATCAAGGGTCCCGTCTAGCAAATATGGGTATACGGACTGCCAGTTGCCTTCCCAGTCAGAGAAATTCCGATCCTTTACTTGGTCATCCTCAAAGTAACCTTCATAAATCTTCTTTGCTTCCTCATCATGAGCATGATTATGCTTGTCACCGTGGCTATGGCCGTGCTCATCATTATCCTCTGACTCCTTACCTTTTTCTTTATCATTTGCAACAGATGCAGTTTCTCCAACCTTCTTTTGATCAGAATCTGACTTAGATTGATTTGAATCCTGACACCCGGCCAACACAAACAAAAACCCTGTGACCAACACAATAATCAACTTTCCAACTTTCATTAACAAACACTCCTCTTAATTCGTAATGGTTACGATTTAATAATATACAGACAATTCACAAGTCGTCAACTGTTATTTTAAATATTAGGACGCAATCATTACTACCTTTTCTCTAACCCTCTTTATATAGACCTGGACAGTGGCTTTGCAGATGCCGAGCTTTGCCGATATTTCTGCCATGCTCAGCCCCTCCTCCTCATACATCACATAGCACTGCCGCTCCGGAACAGTCTCAGAAGCGATTGTCTCTGCTCCTGACTCATATACAGTTCTTCCCGCTCCCCCTCGCAGTTGCTCAGTAATATCCGGAATGATATCCATATCCTCAAACTGATAAATGCCCCGGGTGCTCACGCCCCGATATGAATCCGACTGCTGACCAGTTTCCATCCAGTCGATTGAGTAGTTCATGCTATCAATCATGCTATTGATCTGTGTCTTTTTCTGCTGATCCTGCGGAAAGTCGCTCAGGTTCTCTTTCATATTCTTTAGGCCAGCCCTGCCGCCCTTGTATTCTACGATCAATTCATCTGCCCAGTTCATTCATATTCCTCCCTTAAAATAGAAAAGAGGACACCAAACAACGCTTATTGCGTCATTCAGTATCCTCCAGTGTGCTGGTAGAACTCTGTTTTCTATGTTTGTTTTTCAGGTCTTCTGCCTTATTTGACATTTCAATTTTCAAATTTGCTAGAACGCTAACATATCTTGCCCACTCTTCATGTCCTTCATCAGTCCACCAATTAGGTTCTTGCGGATCTCCATTTTCTATCTTAGCGCTCCTTATTTTCATTTCTTCGTAGATCAAATCCAACTCATGTAGATAGTCAATTAATAGAATTTCGTAATCTCTATTCATCTTGAGATTATAAGCTTTGTTTTTCATATCTTCTAATTTTTTCTTGAGCGAATCAGGAATTTCTCTAAAACGTATCCGTTCTTTTTTGTGAGGTTCTCCAATTGATTTAGGATCCGAAAAATAACTTGCATACATAAAGCAGTATCGTTCAATTACTTCATATCCTACTTGGAAAATTTCTTGGAACTTTATTGATTGCATATCTAAATCATGAAGTTCTTTATCCCTTTGGTAATCCAATTGCTTCTTCACAGATGCAAGTGCGTATCTGCCAGCAAAAAACGCACCCAAAAAAGCTCCGATAATTGTTCCAATCGACAAAATCCATGTATCTGGACTCATGCACTGCAACCAGTTCCCGCTACATGCCTCTTTTATTGTTATTTCATACACTTAAATTTCCACCCTCGTTCTCGACTCTCATTTCCTTTTGAATTTCCACGTTTTCATGAGAAGAATCAATTTTATATAGCTCTATTAAGTTTATTACATACTCGATCTTTCTAACATCGGTTTCGTATTCTTTCATAGACGGATAAAATAATTTAATTAATATAATAAGAAGCCCAACTATAATTGCAAAAAAAGCTATCTTTTCATCATATAAACTCAAAAAACTTGGTATCGTTACTCCCAAGTAAATTGAGATATACAATCCAACTGTATTCTGCATATGAGAATGCTTATTTATAGCCTTTAACATACACATAAATCTTCCAAACGTTAATATATCTCCTTCTGTTTTTTCTTCTTTTTTTAGAATTTCTATTATCTGAACAACACTAGAATTTTCAAACTCATTTAAAGATAAACAAATAGCTCTAATCTCTGCCAAAAGATCAGATTTATTAACATCTATCTTCAGCTCAAATTTTGAATCCATATTAGCTTGTATAGCATCTTTACCAAGCCAATTCTGAATAGATTTACGAAATTTATACAGCGGAATACAAAATAAGACAATTACTATTATTGAAAAATAAATCCAGTTCAAAACTCTTCCCCCCTCATCAAACTTAACTCTCTTTACCTTCCCTTGGTGTGTGACAACTTTCGTCTCACCATGTTCCGGCAAATAGCTAAGCTTAGCCACCCCATCACACCAAACGACAATAAACGACTTTCCCTCACTGTTATCGGCATCAATTTCCAATTTTTCAAGATACAGTATCCCATCATGTAATCGCATTGAACAGATCCCCTGTGCTATAATTAATTGTCGAGTTAATTAAGAGCCGGGGATCCGTCCTTGGCTTTTATTTTGCCTCAATTTCAAACAGCGACTATTGAAAGTACCCTTTCTTGGCAGAGACCTGCTTGATCCAGAGGTCTTCTTGTCACTTGGCCCCGCTTCTTTCCTAAATCCGAATAAAAGTCATTAAAAGAGGTTATCCATAGCACCAAAAGAAACTGGCAAAATGGATAACCTTTTAATTAAATTAAAGCTCCTTATTCCTGTACAACACATTCGATATCACGTAAGATCCGATAAACAACAGCACAGCAAGGATACAAAACACACTTGAAAAGATCTCATCAAACCCTTTCCCCGTGCCAACAACCATTGGCAACAGGAAAGACAGACCAAAGAACACCGTGCCAGTAAAGCCTGCGCTGTACATTACAATCGTATCCGCTTTTTCCGTACCCAATTTATACGTCAGCACAAACGTGGCTGCGGCCAAGCATACAATGATCCCTATTCCGCGCAGCAGGTAATTAAAAAACAAAGCATTCAGCGTCGGATAGAAAAACAGATGGGCAATTACGAAAGGCAGCGCTGCAATAAAAAGACTGGCGGTTAACAGCAGCAAGAATGTCACATACTTGCTTCCAATAATCTTGCTCCGCGTCACTGGGAGGGTCAGTTCGTACTTGTCCCAGCCAGATTTCACGTCATGCTTCAACACTTCAAAGGCATGGATCGGCAAAAGGAAAAATGGCAGGAAAACGGCCATTCTTAACGCGATCGTTTCCTTTGTGACCAGTAAAATAACGACCACTGCGATTCCCAGAACCGCCTTCAATTTAATGCTTTTTTCTGCTGAATATAAGTTGTTCAGAACAAGCCCCTTCATCGATTCTCTCCTTTCAGCAGGAAAAGTGATATCTCCTCAAATGATGCCTTTCTCGAATGAATCAATGGCGGCAGATTATTCTCATTAGAAACAAGCACTTCCATCTTCCCTTCCTTTTCCTGACGGGCCAGCATGATTGTCGGATCAACTTGCTGCCACGCTTCTGGTGTCCCTTCTGCGATTACATAGCGGTCCATCATCTCTGGCTTGCTTGCCTGCAAAATGAGCTTGCCTTTCCTGATAAAAATCAGCTCTGTTGCGATCTTTTCGATGTCACTTGTCATATGAGACGAAAGCAGAATGGACCGTGTTCCGTCTTTTACGAAGGCAGCAAAGATCTCTAAAACTTCTTCTCTCGCGACTGGGTCCAGCCCGGCCGTGGCTTCATCTAGGATCAATAATTTAGCATCATGTGAAAGGGCCACCGCGATGGAAAGCTTCATGGACATGCCCCGTGAAAACTTTTCGATTTTCTCTTTCAATGGCAAGCGAAACCGGTGGATGCAGTCGACATACGTTTTCTGGTCCCACTGTTTGTAAATATGCTTCATCACCTTTGCCAGCTGCATGACCGTCAGATAACCGGAAAAGTTCATATCATCAAATACGACACCGACCTCTTCCATCTTCTGATTGCCGTTTCTTTTGATGTCTTCAATGGTTTCTCCGAACAGCTTGATGGAGCCTTGGCTCTTTTTCCTCGTTCCCAGAATGGTTCCCATTGTCGTCGTTTTTCCGGCACCATTCTCCCCGATAAACCCGACAATGGCACCGTACGGAATGGAAAAAGAGATGTCCTCTAGGGCAAAGTCTGCCCCTCTGTACAGCTTATTCAATTGGCTTACTTCCAATATCGCCTCGATGGGTAGCGCCTCCTCTATTGATATTCAGATGTATGCCCGGCATTATCTTGCTTTTTGGGATAAAAGAGATCTTTACCCGCCTGGAAGATGAGGTTCAGGATATACAGTATGGTCATTGCTTTAAACACCGGATTGTCATAAAGCGTCAGCCATTCTTTAAATGGTTTTGTCTCAAATACGCTCTTCGCAAAATTGCCAATGTCGTTTAACTTTGGGTCCAGGAATGTCCCATCAATTGTGATAAAGAACAATTGGAGTGCGAAAAAACCGCCGATCCGGATCAGCCATATCTTTAATAGGCCATGCTGCTTGATTTTCTTTTCCAGCAGAATCCCTCCTCTTCCCATCCGTGCTTATAGTGAATCTCGGATTACTCGCTTGTCATGCCGGATGGAGGCCAATCCATAAACAGAATAGAAAATGGTATACAAAAGCATAACAATGAGCATCGGCGTCCACATCTCAGAACCGAAGATGAACCAGCCAGACTTCACAAAGAAGAAGCTGTGACACAGACCAAGGGCCAGCGGGATGCCAAAGTTCATCATCTGCTTGATCCGAATACCGCCAAGCAGATCTTCCTGAGTAAATCCCAGCTTTCTTAGAACCGTATAATGCGCTTTGTCTTCTTCACTTTCCTCAATCTGTTTAAAATAAAGAATACAGCCTGAGGCAATCAAGAAGGCCAACCCTAAAAATCCGGCGATAAACATGAGCAGTCCCGATCCCTGTTTTTTTATGTAGCTGATTTCCCATTGTGATTCGAATCCCTTCCAGATGCCGTCCCACTGATACAGACCGAGCTCACGGAAAATCCGCTCCGCTGATTCCGCATCCTGTTTGTTGGCAAGATCCACGCCGATGTACAGCGGATACTTGTTAAATTCAGCTGCCGGTGCTTGTTTTGCAAGCTGCTGGAATTGATCTTCATTCACGATTGCAACTGGAAAGCCGTGGTTGGTCAGTCGAAGCGGAAGCATGGTTTTGCTCTCTATTCTTGCAAAATGAAGTCTTATTGCGCCTTTCCTGCCCAAGAGAATCAATTCACCGCTTTTCTTAAATGTGAGCGCCTCTTGCAGCGTATCGGCGGGCTTCGTCAGCACCACCTCATTTGGCGGCACGTTTATGTCCTGCACTGACTGTTCGCTGACCACTGCCATGCGGACCCGCGGATCCCTGCTGATCTCCAATCCATCATAAGATCCCGGCACCAAAGCTTGTGACAGATCTGCCATGACCTGCAGTACTTGCATCCTTTGCATGGAGTAGACGATCCTGTTATCCTGCAGGGCAGCTGTAAATCTCTTTGCATCTTTTTCAGTGAAAACAGAGAAATCATGGGGCGCCATATCCTTTGCTGCTTTCTCTATAGAATAATAAGAAATATACGCCAACGATGATAATCCGATGGACAGGGCAGAAACCATTGTAATGACCGTCAGCATTAAAGCATTGGACTTCATGCGAAACATAATTGAAGAAAGGGACAGCACTTGATTCAGTGTCAGATAGCCCTCTTTTCTCTTTCTGATCAGCTGGAATATCAAGCTGACGGATCCTTTATAGAACAAATAGGTTCCCATCATAAGACAAATGGCGGTCGTGATGGCAAGATCCCCGATTTGTTTCTTGGCAATATCACCGCTGAACAGCTTCGTTAAAAAGCCATAGCTGGATACTATTAAAATGATCCCCAAAAACCCCATAAAGGCCGTAAAAACAGATATCTTTTCAGCCTTGTTTTCGGAGATAGACTTGGCATGAAACAATGTCAACAGACTTTGCCGTTTCAAATATAGAACATTCATGATTAGGATCAGAAAGTACATCACGCTGAACGCTAACACAGATTGGACTGCCGCAGTTGAAGAAAAGTGTAAGGAAGCCATGCTGTCCATTTCCATCATGTTCAGCAAGACCATGGCGGACAATTTGGAAACCGAAAATCCCAGCAGCATGCCGAGCACAAGCGAGCCTGCGTACAATAGGAAACTCTCTGCACTTAAAACCCTTAAAATGTCACGCTTGCGCATTCCAATGATCTCCAAGAGCCCGATTTCTTTGCTGCGGCGTTTCAAAAATAAATGATTGGCATACAGGAGAAAGACAAGAATGATGACGATGAGCACGGCCGTGCCTGCTTGAAGAACAGTACCAAAACCCATGTCTTTGTTTTCATGAACAAAGGCATCATCCTGAAGCGTTAAAAATGAAAAATAAAGCATGACACTGAAAACCAGGGCAAGTACGTACAGGCTGTCCTGTTTCATATTCTTTTTCAGATTCTGCAAAATGAGATGGTTAACGCCCATAGGCCATGCCGCCCAATACGCCTTGGGTCTCAATCACGTCTTTAAAGAATGCCTGCCTTGTCTCTTCTCCCTTGTACAGCTGCGTGTACATTCTGCCATCCTTGATGAAAATGACCCGGGAAGCATAGCTTGCTGCCAAAGGATCATGGGTCACCATCAGAATTGTCGAACCTTTTTTCTCGTAGAAATCATATAGCTTGTTTAATAGATCCGAAGCGGATTTAGAATCCAGTGCTCCTGTTGGTTCATCCGCAAAAATAATGCTTGGATTATGAATAAACGCCCGTGCTGCAGCTGTCCGCTGCTTTTGCCCTCCTGAAAGCTCATGAGGATATTTATCCTTGACCTCAAGGATGCCAAGTTCCGCGGCCACCGTTTGAAATCTTTCGCCGGCTTCTTTTGCCGATACTTTTTTGATCGATAAAGGCAACAGGATGTTCTCTTTAACAGTCAGCGTATCAAGCAGATGATATTCCTGGAAGATAAATCCCAAATGGTGTTTTCTGAATTCAGCTAGCTGTTTTGCGCTCATCGCGTTCAATTCTTTTCCGTCGATTACAATCGATCCCTGACTCGCCTGATCAATCGTCGACAGGACATTCAGCAAGGTTGTTTTTCCGGAACCGGACGCACCCATAATGGCCACAAACTCGCCTTTCTGTATCTGAATGTCAAGACCTCTCAGCACCTCCTGCTTGTTGAATTTGTTGCCATAACTCTTATGTATTTTCTTTGCCACCAGAATCATGTGCATTCCACTCCTTTGATGCCTACATCTTTATCTTAAAAGAGACAGCTGTCTTTTTCCTTCGATTCATCGAACAAATCATAAAAGCATGTGACATTCCTGTCACATGCTCGAAAGATGAACCAGTTCGTTCTTTTGCGGAAAGGTTAGTGTGAATGTGGTTCCCTTATGGAGGGTGGATTCCACTTCAATTTCTATCAAAAGAGATTCTGCTGCCTTTCGCACCAAATACAAACCCATACCCGTTGCCGACACATCCTCATGATATGTCGTTGAAGTAAAACCTTTTTCAAAGATGCGCGGCAGGTCTTTCGGATCAATGCCTCTGCCAAAATCCTTTAACTCAAGCTTTGTCCGGCCACCCTGTGCATAGCTGGTAATCTTAATGTCTGATGCTTCACTGTATTTCACCGCATTCGTCAGAACTTGTCTCATGATAAAGCCCAGCCACTTCGCATCACTCAGCACGACAGCAGCATGCAGTGTTAAGTCAAAGCCAATCTCTTTTTTCAAACACCAGGCTCTTAGTGCTTGAATCTCCTTGTAAAGCAACAGACGCAGTTCAACTTCTTCAATATACAGGTCATTCTCAATAGACGACATCCGCTTGTGATGGAGCTGCTGATCAAGCAGCAGCTCGATGCGCAGCCATTCAACCATCAGCTGGCTCTTCAATGCGTCATGATCGATGCGGTCGATCATCAGCTGCATCGTTGTCAATGGCGTCTTTACTTCGTGGATCCAGGACAGCAGTTCATCTTTTTCCTGTTCCAGCTCTACCTGATATGTAACCATATCTGCTTTATACTGCTGCAGCTGCTGTGTAAACCGTTCATAAATCATCTGTTCAAAAGGGCTGTCCGGCCTTTGGATCCATTCCAGATCATATGGATCCTCCCAATCTTTCAGACTTCTGTAAAATTTCGTTTCACGATGATAACGCACCAGGAAAAACAGCAAGGAACCTAAGAAAGATAAAAAGACGATATACAGAACCGCGGAAAAAGGAATGGACGGATCGACATATGCGACAAACAAAAACAGCAGATGTAAACATAGAAAAAATAAGAGCCAGCTGCGTCTTTCAATCAAGTATCTTCTAAACATCCTGTTCGATCGCCATATAGCCTTGGCCAACCTTGGTTTCAATAGAATCGGCTAAGTCAAGCGCCTCCAACTTTTTTCTCAGTCGGTTCACATTCACTGTCAGTGTGTTATCACTTACAAAGCGATCATCGTCCCATAGCCTTTGCATCAATTCCACCCGGCTGACGATCCGATTTTTTCGCTCAATCAGCACTTTTAATATGTACATTTCGTTCTTTGTCAGTTCTATCAATCCCGCATCACTTGTAACCGTGCTGCTGCCATAGTCAACTGTTGTCTTACCCCATGTGGTAAGCACGGCTTGCTCTTTGCCATAATGGTAGACACGTCGCAGCGTAGCCTGGATCTTGGCGACCAGCACATCAAAGTGAAAGGGTTTTTGGATATAATCGTCTGCCCCAAGCTGCATGGACATCACCATGTCTGTCGGATGATCGCGTGAGGACAAGAAGATAATCGGTACATTGGAATGTGTGCGGATTGTGCGGCACCAATGGAAACCATCAAATTTCGGCAGCTGGATATCAATGATGACCAGCTCGGGCTTTACAGCAGTAAACGTCCGCATCACATCCTGAAAGTCTTTAACGCCTTGCACATCATAAGACCATTGCGACAACCGCTCCCGAATTTCATTAAAGAGTGTTGTATCATCCTCAATCAATAGAATTTTAAACATTGACTCACCACGCTTTATCTATGATCCGAATTGCAGGCGATCCTCTTGCCGCCTGTTTCAACTGAGTCTTAAGAAAAGAATTGTCTCCCTATGAGTATACAAATATTTAGATGCCTTTTCCATATTATCTAATTTTTATGATTCAAAGAGACACACATGCCCTTAGGACATGTGTGTCTCTTTCACTTCTTACTCCTGCTTATCCTGTTCCTTGCCGCATGCAGGCTTGTCATACTTCAGCACTTCATGCGAATCATTGACACCCTCGACAGTCGGATCAATCACAATGCCGAGTATGACCAGGACCGAGAAGATGGCATTCACCAGGATGATGGCTTCAGCACTGACCTTCTCGATTGGAAAGCTGATTCCGAACCAGCCTGTGACCAGCTGGACGATAAGCAAAACAGCTGGAATCAAGGTCAGCCAAAACGTTTTGTTTTTCGCCCGGACTTTCCAATTGATCTTCATGTAAGCACCTCCAGCAGAAGAAGTTTCGAAAGACATGCCCCATAAATAAATGTTTTGAACGATGCCCGCGATCAGATGCAGCATGTCTTTCTATAATCAGTAAATGCTGTTCAGCATGCTTTCGTCTGTTTGGACATCCCTTTTTCATAAAAAATCCCGCCAATGCCCAATAAAAAAAGCCGTCCGATTGCGGACGGCTTTTAAGAAGTGCCTGGCTGGAAAAATTCCTGCCACTTGATCAACGTCTGTTTTTTCCTAAGCAGATACAGGAGCGGTACAAGCAAAATAAGGAACAAAACGCCATAAATCAGCGGCAGCCT
>Ga0153921_1000479_pt1 | contig 21508 bp, 21 predicted proteins | sample TSNJ005MetaG_FD_104691 | JGI IMG/M metagenome (GOLD analysis project Ga0153921, IMG submission 104691) | Attine ant fungus gardens microbial communities from New Jersey, USA - TSNJ005 MetaG | ecosystem: Host-associated > Fungi > Mycelium > Unclassified | place: USA: New Jersey, Brendon T. Byrne... | reverse complement strand
TCTGCGAAACGCATTCCGGCCTCCCGACGGTCCTGTGCGCGAGCGCGATCATCCGCCCCGTCGATCCTAGCCGCGCCGCCCCGGCGCAGACCGGGTACCGTCGAGGCGATGGACATCACCGCCCCCACATCGCTCGGCCCGGGCCGCCTCGTCGTCGCGGAGGCGGACGCGCCGCGCGCCCTGCTCTGGCTCGGCCACGGCGCCGGGGGCGGCATCGACGCCATCGACCTGGCTGCGCTCGCCCGCGCCCTGCCCGAGGCGGGCGTCACCGTGGTCCGCTACGAGCAGCCCTGGCGCGTGGCCGGCAAGCGGGTCGCCTCCCGGCCCGAGGCGCTCGACATCGCGTGGCGGGAGACGGCGCCGCTGGTGACGGACCTCGCGGCGGGCCTCCCCCTGCTCGTCGGCGGTCGCAGCGCGGGCGCCCGGGTCGCCTGCCGAACCGCGACGGAGGTCCACGCGGCCGCCGTGGTCTGCCTCGCCTTCCCCCTGCATCCTCCGGGGCGTCCGGAGAAGTCCCGGCTGGCCGAGCTGCTGCTGCCGGAGGCGCCGGTGCTGGTGCTGCAGGGCGACCGCGACACCTTCGGGACGGCGGAGGCGGTCGCGGCCGAGACGGCCGGCCGCGACGGGATCCGGGTCGTCCCGGTGCCCGGCGCCGATCACGGCATGAAGACGCTCGCCTCGTCGGCCCTCGATCCCGCGAGCGTCGCGGAGCTGATCGTGGCCGCGGTCGGTGGTTTCGTCGACGAGCTCGTCGACCGACGCGCCTGACCACGGCGTGAACCGCGCGGCCCCACCGGCCGCGCACACCCGTCTCCGACCATCTTGCTATTCAGTGTTGCTATCTACCGGTACTCGGCCTTACTATCTACCAGTACCAAGCAACACTGAGTAGCCGGAAGGAGAGTCCATGAGCAAGCAAGCGACCGAGATGCTCAAGGGGACCCTCGAGGGCATCGTCCTCGCCATCCTCCAGGCCCGGCCCGCGTACGGCTACGAGATCACCTCGTGGCTGCGGGATCAGGGCTTCACCGACATCGCCGAGGGCACGATCTACGCGCTCCTCGTGCGCATCGAGCAGCGCGGCCTCGTGGACGTGGAGAAGGTCCCGTCCGAGAAGGGCCCGCCGCGCAAGGTGTACTCGCTGAACACGGCGGGACACGAGTACCTCGACGAGTTCTGGAGGACGTGGAGCTTCCTCGCAGAACGACTGGAACAGCTCCGACACGAAGGGGAGAACTGACATGGCGGCCAAATGGGTCGAGGCGATCACCGGATCGCTCGAGCAGAAGAAGCAGTACCGGCAGTACCGGGCACGGCTGGAGGCCCTGCCCGAGCCCTACAACGCCGTCGCGAAGGCCGTGCAGCGGTACTTCATGTACAACGGCGGCGTCGAGGACGGCGACACGCTCGTCACGATGATGGGCGACTTCGTGGACCTCTGGGAGGGCGCCGCGGCCGACGGCACCCCGGTCCGCGACATCGTCGGGGAGAACCCGGTCGAGTTCGCGGAGGCGTTCGCCGAGGCCTACACGGGCAAGCGCTGGATCGACAAGGAGCGCGCCCGCCTGAACGCCGCCGTCGAGGCGGCCGAGACGAAGCAGGAGGCGGAGGAATGACCACCGCGACCGTCGAGCGCGGGCCCGCCATCCAGGTCCGCGGGCTCGAGAAGTCCTACAAGAAGGTCAGCGTCCTGCGCGGCGTCGACTTCGATGTCGAGCGCGGCAGCATCTTCGCCCTGCTCGGCTCCAACGGCGCCGGCAAGACGACGGCGGTCAAGATCCTCTCGACGTTGCTCAAGGGCGACGCCGGGAAGACGGTCGTCAACGGCTTCGACGTCGCCACCAAGTCCGCCGAGGTGCGCGACTCGATCAGCCTGACCGGTCAGTTCGCGGCGGTCGACGAGATCCTCACGGGGCGCGAGAACCTCATCCTGGTCGCCCAGCTGCGGCACCGGAAGAAGCCGGCGGCGATCGCGGACGAGCTGCTCGCCCGCTTCTCGCTCACCGACGCCGGCTCCCGCAAGGTCGCGACCTACTCGGGCGGCATGCGCCGCCGGCTCGATATCGCCATGAGCCTGATCGGCGACCCGCCGGTGATCTTCCTCGACGAGCCCACCACCGGCCTCGACCCGCAGGCCCGGATCGAGGTCTGGGAGGCCGTGAAGGAGCTCGCCGGCCGCGGCACCACGGTGCTGCTCACCACGCAGTACCTCGATGAGGCCGAGCAGCTCGCCGACCGCATCGCCATCCTCCACGAGGGCCGCATCATCGCGAACGGCACCCTCGCCGAGCTGAAGCAGCTGCTCCCGCCGGCGAAGGTCGAGTACGTCGAGAAGCAGCCCAGCCTGGAGGACGTCTTCCTCGCCATCGTCGGCGATGGCACGACCTCGAAGGAGTCATGATGTCCACCGCGACCTTCCTCAGCGACACCACCGTCCTCACCGGGCGGTCCATGCGCCACATCACGCGCAGCCTCGACACCATCATCACCACCGCGCTCATGCCGATCGCATTCATGCTGCTGTTCGTGTTCGTCTTCGGCGGCGCGATCGACACCGGTTCGTTCTCCGGCTCGTACGTCGACTACCTGCTGCCCGGGATCCTGCTGATCACCGTCGCGACGGCCATCTCGTACACCGCGTACCGGCTGTTCATGGATCTGCAGGGCGGCATCTTCGAGCGCTTCCAGTCCATGCCGATCGCCCGGTCGAGCGTGCTCTGGGCCCACGTGCTGACCTCCCTCGTCTCCACGATGGTCTCGGTCGCGCTGGTCGTGCTCGTCTCCCTGCTGGTCGGCTTCCGCACCGGCGCGAGCGTGCTCGCCTGGCTCGGCATCGCCGGCATCCTGGTGCTGTTCAGCCTGGCGCTCACCTGGATCGCCGTCATCGCCGGCCTGTCGGCGAAGACCGTGGACGGTGCGGGGGCCTTCGCCTACCCGATCATCTTCCTGCCGTTCATCAGCTCGGCCTTCGTCCCGACCGAGAGCATGCCCGGCCCCGTCCGCTGGTTCGCCGAGAACCAGCCCGTCACCTCCATCGTCGACTCGATCCGCGCCCTGTTCGCCGGCCAGCCCGTCGGCAGCGACATCTGGGTCGCCCTCGCCTGGTGCGTCGGCATCCTGGTCGTCGCCTACGCCGTCGCGATGGCCGCCTACCGCCGCCGGGTCACCGCGGGGTGAACCCTCTCCCGCCGGCCTCGTCCGGCACCGGCTTCCGCCACCCCGCTCGGGGCGGCGGCGGTCGCGCTTAACCGCGGAGACGTCAGCCCAACGTCCGCCGCATCACCCAGCGGTCCGCTCCCCCGGAGTGCGCGCTCGTCTCCGCGTGCCGCTCGAAGCCGTGCTTCTCGAACAGCGCCACCGTGCCGACGTAGCCGCTGATCACATCCACCTTCTCGCCGCCCGTGTCGACCGGGTAGCCCTCGACGATCGTCGCCCCCGACGCCCGCGCGTGCTCCACCGCCCCGTCGAGCAGCTGATGCATCACACCCCGCTTGCGAAAGCCTCCCCGCACCACGAAGCACACGATCGACCACGGGTCGAGCTCCTCGTCCAGGTGCGGGATGGTGCGGGAGTTCAGCAGCCGCCGGTACGTCGACTTCGGCGCCACCGAGCACCAGCCCGCCACCTCGCCGTCGAGGTACGCCAGCACCCCCGGCCCCGGCTCGGACGCGCACTCCGCGTGCATGTACTCGATGCGCGCGGGCATGTCGAGCCGCGCATCCCGGTACGACATGCACACGCATCCCCCACCGCCGGGCTTGCGCGGCACCATGAACGTCGCGAAATCATCCCAGCGACCTGTCGCCGGCAGCACTTCGATGGACATGCCGGAAGCGTAGCGGGAGGCGGGGACATCGGCGGGGAACGGTGACTGCTACGCCCCGGGACGATTGCCCGCGCGCGCCGCGCCGCACTCGTCCCGAGCGACCGCACTCGCAACAGCGATGGCGACCCACGGCGACCCTGGTCCAGCAGCCGGGACATCGGTGGCAGCATGGGCGCATGCCCGGCGACCTCCTCATGCGCATCCACAGCCCCGAGTTCCAGGCCATGTCGGAGCGCGTCCGCGAAGCGACCGCCCTGACCTCCCGGCTCAACGTCCTCCCGTTCGACGACGACGCCGGCAAGGCCGAGCTGCTCTCGAGGATCCTCGGCCGGCCGGTGCCGGCGAAGACCACCATCTACCCGCCGTTCTTCACCGACCACGGGCTGAACCTGGAGCTCGCCGAGCGCGTCTTCATCAACCAGAACTGCACCTTCCTCGACTACGCCGGCATCCGTCTCGCCGAGCGCGTCATGATCGCCCCGAAGGTCACCTTCATCACCGTCGGCCATCCCGTCGACACCGACGACCGTCGCGTCTGGCTCACTGGCGGCCCCATCGTCGTCGAGGAGAACGTGTGGGTCGGCGCCGGCGCCACCATCCTCCCCGGTGTCACGATCGGCCGCGACTCGGTGGTCGCGGCCGGGACCGTCGTCGCGGAGGACGTGCCGGAGGCGAGCCTGGTCACCGGCCCGAAGGGCGCGATCAAGCGACGGTGGTGAGGTGCGCTGCGCGGCGCCCCGCGTGCCGCGCCTCGACTGCTACGTCACGGGACCTCTGCTCTCGCGCGCCGCACCGCAAACGTCCCGACGCGCCGCAGACGCCCGCGCGATGGGCCATTCAGTCCAGCGTGCGGATGAACTCGACCTTCGGGGCTGCCGGATCACCCGAGGCGACGCAGAGTGTGGAGAAGGCGAACGAATCACCGCCGAAGTACTGGACGTTGATGTACAGGGCGTTCGGATCGCCTTTTGTGTGTTCGGCCGTGTATCCGTCGGGGGCTGCGGGACCGAACGAGTCGTCCACAATGGGACCCGGCGGCAACGGATTCTGCCCACCCCAGGTGTCCGCGGGCACGGCGGCGTCGCACGCGCCGTAGATCGCAGACCGGTCGAATCCCGCCGGCGACCAGTATGAGGCATCGGTCCTCCCTGAGAGACGTGACGGGGAAACTGGGAAAACTCGTCCCCCGTCGCAGCCTGGCGAAGAGCGAACGACCGCCCGCGCACCCTCAGGCGCGTGCCGGGCATAGACGTTCCGTGCCAGGGCGACGCAGGTGAGCGGCGGGATGCGGCAGGATGTCCTCAGCCGGATCACCGTGTGGAGGGGAACACGATCATGCGCATCTCACGCTGGACGACAACCATCGCAGTCGCAGCGATCTCGACCGCGGCGCTGAGCGGTTGCACCGCTGCCGGCGGCGCGTCGACGTCCACGCCGACTCCGGTGTCCACCGCCGATTGGCCTACCGCCCAGCTCTATCACGAGGGCCCCGCGACGGCCGACCTGGTGCTTCCGGCGGGAGCGAAGTCGCTGCACGTCGACTTCTCGTGCACCGACGGCCTCTACACCATCTCCCCCGCGACCGGCGTCGACTCCCGTTCCGGGGCGTGCGGCGGCGCACAGTCGTTCGACTTCGATGTGACAGCCGTCACGCCGGGGACACACCTGCGGATCGACGTGCGGGTTCCCGCCGATTCGCGCCTCACCGCCGACCTCCGCTTCAGCCCTCGGCCGTTCGCACCGGACCGCACCACCACGACGCAGTGCGCCGCGCTGTCGTCGATCACCGAGGCGTACACCAATGCCGACGCAGGTCACGATGCCGGCGACGTGACCGACGCGCAGTGGAGCGAGCAGACCGCGCAAGCGAAGTCCGACCTCTCCGCACTCGCCGCCACCGCACAGGCGCACCCGAAGAAGGCGGGCCTGCTCGGTCCCGTCGTCCCCCAGCTCGCCGATTGGCTCACCGGGGACGGCGACCATCCCGGCGGTTTCGCCCACGCTCCGCTCGGCAATTTCACCGCCGCCGACGCGCTCGTCGGTCAGATCTGCTCTGCGAACGGCACCCCGATCGTCGTCCACGCGAAGTACGGCGGGTAGCCGGCCGGGCGGTGTCCGTTCCGACTGCGGCGATCCCCCGCTACGGGGTGCGGCGGCAACCTCCTCGCGTCACCGATCGGAGATCGACGCGTACTCGAGGTGGGGGGACGCCGGCTCGCCGGAGAATTCGCAGATCCAGATGGCCAGCGGCTTGCCGTCCTGCAGCACTGCCGAGGGTGCGACGACCTGCACGCGGCCACGGTCCTGAGCGTCGCGGACGCCGTCGGCCGTGAGCGGCTGGATGGTCGTGATCCCGGGATGGGTGTCCTCCATCCATTCGTTCTGCGCGACGACCCCCTCCTGGCATTGATTCCAGAGACTCTGCGCATCGAACCCGAGGACCGTGTAGTCGGCCACGGGTGTCGACGTCGCCGTTTCGGACGGCGCGGGATCCGGCGACGACGATCGGACCGGGCTCGACGTCGGCTCCCCGGCCGAGGTGTCGATCGGCGCACAACCGGCCAGAAATGCCGTCAGTCCGATGACGATGGCAATGACCACTGGTTTCATAAAATCCCCCATGCCATCAGCGTAGCGTCAAGGACACATCTGTTCGAGCCGCCCACCCGTCGGCGGGTGGCGGAGCCGCCTTGTCACGGGTAACGTCACCGTCGTCGAAGGGACACCCACCATGCCGCAGTACGCCGTCCTCATCTACACGGGTGATTCCGCGCACCGCCTGGACGCGACCGAGGAGGACCTCGCGGAGCCGAACTCCCACGGCGACGCCCTCGCCGAATCCGGCGCCCTCCGCACCGCCTACGCGTTCACGCCGCGCGATCTGGCCCGCTCCGTGCGCGAGAGCGGCGTGACCGACGGCCCGTTCGTCGACGCGCCCGTCGCGGTGGCGGGCGTCTACGTCATCGAAGCGCCGGACCTGGATGCCGCCCTCGCGATCGCGCGCACCAACCCGGCCATCCGCGGGGATGCCGGGGTCGAGGTGCGGCTGGTGCACAGCGGTGGGGTCTTCGGGCAGTAGGGGTTTGGTAGCGGAGGAGTTCTCAGGCGACGCGCCGGGCAGAGTCAGGGTGCGGAGGGGATACGTCCGAATACCGGCCGGGATCTCCTCCGTTGGCTGCGAGTGGGCCCTCCACCGGGACTCGGGACTCGGGACTCGGGACGCCACGACGTGACGCCGCGACCTCGACTCCGCACCCGCTGCCTCACCCCGCGGACCAGAGCTCCTCCGCCTCCAACGTCAGGTCGATCACCTGCCGCAGAAGACCTCCCACCGATGTCGACTTCAACAGGGTGTACCTGTCGTACTCCCCCAGCGGGGCGATCGCCGCCAGCTGCCACGCGGCCGCCACGGGATCGTCCGACAGCTCGACATCGGCATCCGCCCGCGGCTCCGCGACGCGGGCGATCGAGCGGCGGACGACCGCTTCCGCCTCGGCCCGCAGCGGTGCGAGCGCCTCGGACCACTCCAGCTCCGGCAGCATCGAGAGCTCGGCCCGGGGATACGGGTCCTCGTCGACCCAGCGCTCGACCGTGAACCGCCGGGTCCCCACGCCGACGATGAGCAGGTCGTCGGCCCCCGCAGCGGCGCTCACAAGACGCGCCATCGTCCCGACCGCGGCGCGCTGGTCCCCACCCCCGGCCTCGGATCCGCGCTCGATGAGGACCACGCCGAACTCGAACCCCGGTTCGACCTCGTCGAGCAATCGGCCGACCAGCGTGAGATACCGCGGCTCGAACACCCGCAACGGGATCGGCACGCTGGGGAACAGCACGGATCCGAGCGGGAACATCGGTGAGGCGGCCATACTCCAGTCAAACACCGTCGGCGTAGGCTGAACAGGTGCCCCGACCGCGCCCCGAGATCCCAGGACCGGGACAGCAGTCTGTCTGGGACTACCCCCGGCCGCCGCGCATCGAGCGCGTCCCCGTGCGTGTCACCATCCGCCTGGGCGGGCAGCTCATCGTCGACACCCGAGACGTCGTCCGGGTGCTCGAGACCAGCCACCCACCGGTGTACTACCTCCCGATCGCGGACTTCGCGGCCGGCGCGCTGGCCGACGCCGACGGTTCGTCGTTCTGCGAGTTCAAGGGCACCGCGCGCTATCTCGACGTGCGGGGCGGAGGCGAGGTCCGGTCCGCTTGCGCGTGGAACTACCCGCATCCGTCGCCCGGGTACGAGCTGCTCCAGGGCCGCGTCGCCGTGTACGCGCAGCAGATGGACGAGTGCACGGTCGACGACGAGGTCGTCACGCCGCAGCCCGGAGACTTCTACGGCGGCTGGATCACGAGCGCCGTGGTCGGGCCGTTCAAGGGGGTGGCGGGGTCGCTGGGGTGGTGAGCGCCGCCGCGGATGCACACACGTCGAACCGGAACTCACGTGCCTTGGACAGTGTCGGCAACGGAGGAAACCACCGGCGACGCGCCGGCCAGAAACAGCTAACGGAGGGGACCCGACCGGGAACCGACCGGGATCTCCTCCGTCAGCGACGAGCGGGCGCGAGGCCCGGACCGCCTAAACGTTGAACCGGAACTCCACAGCGTTCTGAAGCCGAATACCATCTGCGGCTAGGATCATCATCATGCGTGAGACCACCGTTCGAGCAGCCGTCTATCTTCGGATCTCGCTGGATCGAGAGATGGACGGACTCGCCATCGAACGTCAGCGCGCTGATTGCTTGGCGATCGCGGACATGCGCGGATGGGACATCGTTCAGGAATACGTCGACCAATCGATGAGCGCGACTGACAAGTCGAAACGACGACCGGCATATGACGAGCTGGTTGAGGACTTCGCCGCAGGGCGATTCGACGCGATCATCTGTTGGGATCTCGACAGACTCACCCGCCAACCTCGACAGCTCGAAGATTGGATCGACGCCGCAGAAGAACGGGGCCTCCGGCTCGTGACCGCCAACGGCGAGGCCGATCTCACCACCGACGGCGGGAGACTGTTCGCCCGCCTGAAAGCCGCCGTTGCTCGCTCTGAGGTCGAACGCAAGACCGCCCGCCAGTCAGCGGCCCACGCTCAACGGGCGGCGCAGGGGCGAGTGCCGAAGGGAATGCGGCCGCTCGGCTACACCGTGACCGGGGACATCGTGCCCCACGAGGCCGAGGCAGTAAGGGCGATCTACACAGCCTTCAACAATGGGACTTCCCTGCGAGCAATCGCAGCTGCGCTGTCGGGCGAGACGGGCGATCGTGTCCCTCCGCGGGTGCCCGCACTGCCGCGACATACGCGAACGGTCGCTATCGAACGTAATGCGCGCCGCACGGAAGCGAATCGAACCCTCCCGGCGGAGAAGCAGCTCAGGCTTCGGACGGTCCCCGAAGATGGAGCCTGGCCGCCAAGCACCGTGCTTGGCATTTTGAGGAACCCCCGTTACGCCGGTTACTCCACGTACACGCCACGCGAAGAACACCGCGACGGCGGCAAGCGGCGTTCCTGGCGGGCGGCGATTCTCCGCGACGATTCGGGCGAACCGGTACGCGGCCAATGGGAAGCTGCGGTGGATGAGGGATTGTGGTCCGCTGTGCAAGAGAAGCTCGACAGCCCGGAGCGCATCGCCAACCGCATCGGGACCGACCGCCGACACCTCGGGAGTGGACTGTACCGGTGCGGAGTATGCGAGGACCGAGTCCGAGCGCACAGCAGCCGCTATCGATGCGTTGGGCACATCATCCGAAGTCGCGAGCAGGTCGACAGATTCGTTATCCACGCCATCGAGGCCCGAGTCACGCGGCCCGACCTCGCCGACCTACTACCGAGCCGCAACGAACCCCGCCTTCAAGAGATCAAGATCGAGATGGGGGCGCACCGCGCCAAGATCGCGCGCGCGCAACGCGACTACGACGCCGAAGTCATCGAGGGACGAGACCTCAAGCGCGTCCGCGATCGGGAAGAGGTCGCTATCGCTGCCCTGGAGTCGGAGCGTGTGCGCCTCAGCGCGAGCGCAACGGCTGGCGCTGTACTCGGCGCACATGATCCAGTGCGTGCATTCCAGGCGGCCGACCTCGCGGCGAAGCGCGGCGTCATCGATGCACTCTGCGATGTAGTGCTTCACAGTCATCCTCGCGGCGTGAGGACTTTCAACCCAGACAGCGTCGAGATTCGGTGGCGAAGTTAGGTGCGAAGCAGGAGGCTGCCGTGGGCTCCCGCCCTTGCCCCCGAAACCATGTCATCGGAAGAGTGGACGCGAGAGCCAGTAGCGCTAGAGGAATCAGCCGAGTTCGAGGTCATCGTCCATGGCGTCGCGCGAGAGCGGGGACGCGCTAGGCCCAGGAAAGAGCTCCGGGAAGCGGCGACGCCGGTCAGATAGCTGGGCGGGACTGAGTGCTACCCCGCCTCGGGCGAAGGCGATTCCTTGGAAGAGCTCCGGAAAGCGGCGACGCCGATCCGCGATCTGGTCGCCGCCGAGTTCTCGCTCATGATGGCGGCGTGCGGCTTCTTGCGACGTGCGGGCGGACTCGTTATTACCCATGCTCTTCGGGGGCGAACTCGGGGGCGCTGCTACGGGTGCTGCAACCGTTCGCATGGGTGACGGACCGGCAGCAGGGGCTGCGGCGCTCACATCCGAGGCACCGAGAGCGGCGCGCCAGCGACGAAACCGCGCGGCGTTGGCCTCGGTTTGGGCCTTCAGCGCGTCCAGGCGAAAGCGAGGACCGAGATCCTCAAGCACTCTTCCAGTCCAGTGGCGCCGGGACGTCATGACTCGCCAATCGCCACCGTGTTGTTCAAGACCGGCGAGGTCAGCCAGCTTCGCGAACGTGGTTGAGAAGTCGGCAGGCAAAATGGGAGCGACTGTCAAGACGTCGAGCACTTCGGCCTCGTGGTCTCCCTGTTCCTGCCAGCCTGACGTGAGTGCCCCGCTGATGGCGGGATCCTCATCGCTTCCGAGACGCGACCGTTGGGCTTCGAGATACGCGAAGTTGCGCCGCTGCCGCTCGAGTAGGCGAATCGCCGTCAAACCGGAAGCCATGAGCCGCCCCGCTTCGGCAGTGTCGATGACAATTCGCCGTGGGCCGGGGATGCCCTCGGCAACCGAAGAGAATCGGACCCCCGCTCCGCGCATCACCGCGCCGGTGATCGACGGGATTGGCAGGTCAGACAGGATGCTACCGACTTCAGCGACGTAGTTGTTTGCGGACCTGGTCATGGTGAACCTTCTTTCGTGGTGATCAGTCGCCGAGCTGGCGGCCGAGTTGTCGGGCCCGTGCGGGCGTAGGGTCGTCGTTCAGCTCTGGGCGGTGCGCACGCTTCCGGCGCGACATCGCATCGTCAAGCTCTCCCCCGAGCTGCGCACGACGAACGGCATTCTTGGCCAACGAGGCGACGAATCGCTCAAACGAGGGACGAAGCGTGGTCCCGTTCTTCATAGTGGCGTCGAGGAACGCTTCAAACGCTGCGGGCAGCATCGTCAGCCGGTGATGCTCGGCTTCGATCTTGTCGAGTACGGAGTAGCCGATCTGACGAGTCTGGGCCGCCAAGGCATCCGCGTCTTTGCGCTCCCGCTGTGCTGCGTCGAGCGCTGCGCGTGCGAACGCCTCGGCGTCCTGCGCGCTCTCGTATTCGTTCTTGGAGAGTTCCCGGCCGTGCCTGGCGCTAACGTTTGCCTCGACCGGCCAGCCTCGAGCGATCATGTACTCACGCAGACTCTGCTGATAGCCACGGAACTTCTCCGCCCCGGTGAGTTGGCGACCGTCCGCGCTGCGAACGTCGCGGTGCGAGCTGTAGGCCTGCGACTGCATCGTTCGCAGTGCGTCCGGCTGGGTTGCCGGGGCTTTCGGATCCGCTGCGAACGGATCTGCCATGATCTGAATGTGCGGAGTTGACTCATCGAAGTTGGTTGCCCAGCCATGGATTGCTTCGTGCCCACCTGGGATGACGCCCTCTGCGAGGTAGTCGATGGCATCACGGAAGTAGCGCAGTGCCTCGTCACGATCTCGCGCCACCCATCGGGAACGCGACATCGGCTCGTGGTTTAGCGGATCGATGCGCTCCGAGCCATCTGCGTTCCGGCGCGGATAGAAGTCAGGGATCTCGTCGCATAGCGACTTCGGCAGGTGAACCACGAATCGATTGATGGTCTTCTGGTCGGCTGCGAGCTTTCGCCGCACGCGCGCGAGTCGCGCGTCGCCATAGTCCAGCACCTCCTGAACACTCGTCGCGAAGGTGAAGCCGCCGCGACCGTCACTCACGAATGCGTCATTGAGGCGTGCATCGGCTGGCACGATGTTTCGGTTCTTCAGCGCATGTCGTCGGACGTCCCGCGGATCGAGATGGCGCATCGACTCACGCAGAATTCGGCGACGATCGGACCGTGAGCCACCGTCGCCGCTCGCGTCGTGCTGAACGTGGAACGCTGCATGGCCGCTCATGCCTGATCTCCGTCAGTCAGGCTTCTCCGCAGCGGCTCACCGCGCGTGGAGCCTCTCGCTTCGCTCCTCCACGCACGCTGAGCCGCGACATTTCCTGTCAGGAGCTGCCCCTCCGTCGACCGGGACCCTGCACCCGTTCGCCGGAGCCTCTGGCACCTCCCGACATGAAATGTCATAGCCCCGTAAGACGTTTTCAGCGGAGCCTGGCGGCTCCTCGAAAACGTCCGGGGCCCTGCGGGTCTCCATGGCCCTACCGGGCCACGACGATCCACCACGACGAACGGCCCACTGGGCCCTCCGCAGCGGTGGCCCTGCTGCGCGGCGGCGCGCTCCCGAACGCAGGTCACGATGCGACCCCCTCGACGGTGCAGAGTCCGCATGAGACGCCACCGGAGGTGAGGGCGAAGACGTTGCCTGTCAGGTCTGGGGTTCTCGTGCCTGCGAGATGGTGAGCCGCGATGTGATCTGCAGCGGCCTGTCCTCCTCTCTCCACTGCGATAGCGACCATCGTGCTCTCGTGAGCGACGGCTGCGGCGTGCCTCAGCGGTTCCAGAGCAAGCGCGCGAGCCTCCCCCCGCTTCATGGCAAAGACCGGCGTGAGCGTCTCGACCATCGCGGCAGGATTCTCGAAATGACCGATCGGCTCGAAGTCGTACCGGATCTCCTCGCGCACCACGCGATGTGAGCCATCCGGCATCTGTGGCGTGTCGATGATGGGGCTGATCGTCTCGCCGTCGAGCTTGCGCAGCATCATCGCTAGCACCGTCGGCGCGTCATCGAATGAGACCATGTCCATTCGGAGCAACCATTCGATGCGGCGAATGTATTGGTTGAGCTGGTCGCGGCGCTGATGCCGCTGCGAACTCCCACCGCGAGCGGCGCTCATCCACTCATATGGCGTGGCCGTCGTGCAGATGATGATGTGGCGCGGGGCAACGGCAGCGCCGTTGTGAAAGCGGCGACTGATCGGAGCGGCGCGCTCTCGGTTGAGAAAGTTCTTCCATCCGGGACCTGTGACCCCGGTGCCGTCGTGATCATCGAGGATGATGATCTGTTCCCCCTCGTAGTCATCCAGGCTATTCCGGTCGGCGGCTACGAAGATGTGCCAGGTCTCGCCAGTCTCGGCTTCATGCTGCGCTGCCAGACTCTCGGCCAGCGTGACCGCCGTGCGCGTCTTGCCCGTCTCCGAGTCGCCCGTAAGGAAGATGACGTTCTTCTCGAACTCACTCGCGTGGAGCCGCTCGACCTCGACAGCCGAGCGACGACCGGCCGCCCGCTTGGCAGCCTCCCGGACGTCACGCTCGAACTCGTTCCACACGGCGTACTTCGGATCGCTCTTCGGGGCAATCTCGAAGTCCTTCACACGGAGCTCCCCGTCGTTCACGAGGGAGACGAAGAAGTCGCGCAACTCCTCGGCCGACTTACGCTCTACCGACGCGCGACCTCGCAGCCACACCTCGCGGTTCTCCTCGAAGATCTCGACGTAATCGCGGCCGCGGACGGTGTGCACATCCGTCGACGCGTATTGGTACTTGTCGGGATACTTGATGTGCACCAGGTATCCGAGTGCGTTAGGCCAGGAGTAGCGCCCCGGAGGAAGCTTCTCGATGTATTGCGCCTCGACGCCCACCGCAGAAGCGATCGCCGGCAGCGCGAGCCCACAGCCCTCGGCGAAGCGGCCGGCGATGTGGACATGGTCCGGCTTATGGGAGCCGTCAGGCTTGTGGTCCTTGTCATGCAGGATGCCGTAGAGGTCAGTGAGACCGGATCCCGCCGCGTCAAGCCGAGCGCCGACAATCGCCATCATCGCCGGAAGGTCTCCGAGCGACGCCTTCTCGGAATCCGACCACCTCGGCCAGTACTCAGGGTCGAGGTACTGCGCCCCCGCGAACGTGCGGAGCTTCTTCGGGCCGGAGCCCTTGATGGGCGCGCCCATCAGCGCGCCCCCACAGCCCGAACGCACGAACTTTTAGAGGTAGCACGCCTAAAGGTCGCGCTAAAGGTCGAGCGAGCTTGCGTGGGCGCGGAGCCTGGTTTGAACCCGCGACCTGCGGTTTTCGAGGTGGGCGCGGCAATCGACAAGCCCTTGCCGCGCGCAGGCGTTACCTTTAGCAGCGATTCAGGGGATGCGGTTTCACTGACCCCTGCGGGGTCACCCGCGGAGCGCTCAACAAACAGCTCGGGCCAGGAGGCGATCACAGAACACCACCAAGCAACTCGCGAAGGCGCTCACGGGCGGCTTCGCTCAGCGGTGGAGCCTCTGCGGCCACACGCTCAGCGGCGCGCTCAAGATCGGCGAGAAGTGCGTCACTCTTGCGTGCCGCCACGACCGGGCGAGGTCCGAACACGCGGTCGAGGTCGGCGACGGCGACCTCGTGGCGCTTTCCGACGAGGACAGCAGGAAGGACGCCCGCTCGAATACGGCGGCGGACGGTGATAGGCGCGACCCGATAGCGGGCAGCAGCAGATGAGATGGGTAGACGAGCGGCCGTTGGGCCCGCGAGGCGTGGAGACACGACGAGTGATCCTTCAGATTGAAGTAATCACTCCGTGGCTTGAGTCGGAGCTGCCGCCATCCTCAGCGGCCAGGTTTCAACGAACCCTTGGTCTCTCTACCAGCCTCATCCCGGTTCCGCTACACGAACGGGGGCTTGTTGGCTAGGTCGAACCGTAGCACAACCCTTCGCAATCGGGCGCAATCGGCGCCATCCGGAGTTTTCGGAGTCCCTTCTCCGAGGACGCGACCGCCACCGAACAGGCAAGCCCGTTCATGAAGGCAGAGAGTCCCTTTCCCCCCGCTCTCGCTCGTCGCTGAGCTCCACGCCAACCTGCCGTGAGAGAAGTGCTTGGAGCATTGCCACACGCGCCTTGTTGGCACGCTCGATCTCGATCTCGAGGGCCTCGATCTGCTCCTCGACGGTGGTCATGATACTCACGACCCGCGCTTGGCTTTCAGGACTCGGGACCAGAATCGGGAACGCTTCGATCTTCGTCTTGCTGATGTTCTGTTGCGTCTTACCGTCCCCGAGTTGGATCAGCTCGGCCTCTCGCGCGCTCACCCAGAGACGTAGGTAGTCAGCAGTCACACGCCCATTCGGGAGACCACGGCAGATCGCCTGGTTAGTGGCCATTGGCACCCCGGCGATCGCGGTTCGCCCGATAGTCCCGTACATGGTGACCAGCACCGATCCCGCGGGAACGACCTTTCGCTCACCGCCGATCGCATTGAGGCCAGACTCCGTGAGCTTTCTCGTCGTCTCGTGTACATACCGGCCGCGGACGTCGCCGATGGTGGCCCACGGGATATCGCCGGAGTAGTAGGCGGAGTTGTCAGCCTTCGGCGTCCCGCCGGAACCCCATGTCGCCACGTCGCGAAGCGTGAGTTCGGCAACATCGTCGCTCAAGTTTCGGATCAAGCGATCCAGAAGTGCGGTCCGCGCGGTCGTCGCAGCGGCCTTCTCAACCTCAAGAGCCGAGACCACGCCGTCGATAGCACCCATCACCGCGACGAGCTTGCGCTGCTCCTGGAGGGACGGGAGCGGAATCTCCCAGCTTTCAAAGTCGGACTCCTTCCATCGGGCCCGACCGTCTCGCCCATCCCTGACCTTCCCAATCATCGCGAGAGTGCTCGGACTCGAGAAGCAAAGGGCCAGAAACCGGGGGTCAAGGTAGTCGGGGTGTGTCGAGTAGAGCGGGAACTCGTTCGTGACGAGCGCTCCATCCAATTCGGCGGGCACCACTGCGAACGGACCGTTCTGGGAATCGATCCGACAGAACACGAAGTCCCCCTCGCGAGCCACCGCAAGAGTCTTAGTCTGCGGGCGGCTCGGCGGCCGGAGATATGCTCCCTTCCCGTACCACCGAACACCCATGGTGTCGTAGGTGAGACCAGGCTCAATCGTCACGCGCTCGGAACGCTGCTTGGCGACGGACCCGATGGTGACCCGCGGCCATTCAGGCATCGAACCCCCCGATTCCGGCTTCACTCAGCACCTCGGCCATGCGAACCTGCGCGGCCTCACGTTCGGCACGCGCCTCCTGCCAATCGGAGATCGCCGCTTCCAGGTCATGCGACTCGGCCTGAGGCCATGGGTTGCGCCGGACACCACGTGCTAGGAGGTTCCCGTCTGCGTCGAACACCGGGGTACGCCAAGATCGGGCCTCGCGATCCTCGAGGCCATCACGGATGGCCCTCTCGGTACGCGCGCCGATGGCCGCCCACCGGCCGGTGTCTTTCCGCCCGTGAGCGACGCGCACCTCGTGACCATCGTCTTCCATGTCGACAAACGTGACCAGGCCGTCGCGCTCATGCCCGTTGCTTGTCTTCGTAAAACCGAACACGGAGGTCTTGACACCGCGCCCCTGCTCGAAGAAGAGTGCATGCGGCATCTCGATGACGAAGTCCAGACGCGCTCGCTCGAGGATCGTTTTCGCGGCTTTGGCGTCCTTCGAAAGCGTATTCACGGGCATGATAATGACTAGTCGGCCGTTCTCTTCCAGATACTCCAGAGCGGACAGCGTGAAGTTGATGGGGTTGTCATTCTCATATGGCGGATTTATGACGCATTTGGTCGGGCGCAGTCGCTTCACGTAGTCGCGGAACTTGCTATCCGCGGGTCTCACCGTGAAGGTCCGGTCCCTTATGACAAGGGAGTCACGGAAGATCAGGTTTGATCGACCATCTCCGTGTAAGAACATGTTCGAGCAAGCGAGTGCGAACAGGATCGGATCGAGCTCCATGCCGATCAACTGGTGCTCGTGGATGTGCTCGATTCGCTTCTCATCACCGTGTGCCTTGTCGACCAACTGCTCCATGGCGTCCATGAGGAAGCCCCCAGAGCCCAAACATGTGTCGAGGACGACATCCTCGCGTCCTAGGCCCGCGAGGTCGACCATCATCGTTTTGATATGGTCCGGCGTCAGGATGATGTTCTTGTTGTCCATCTTCCCGGCGCGCGAGAGGAAGATCTTGTATGCGCGGCCGAGGATGTCGCGCTTCATGGCGTGCTTCGACGGCTGGTGCACCCGCTCGTCGATGTCGCTGATGATCCGCTTGAACTCATCGAGCGGAATGTCGACAGTTTTAATGAAGGCGAAGCGGTCCTCCCAGTCGATCTGCTTCGACTCGGAGTTGACCTTCATCGAGAGCTGGCGCTTGACCGCCGCCACAATTTCATCGTTGAGATATCGCGCCTCGACCAGCCGCGGGTCGTCGGGGCCGACCTGGGACGGATAGACGCTCCGAAACTTCGAATCATCGAGTGCGATCATCAGTGCTGAGAAGAAGAGCGCGCGCTCCGTGTCCCTAACACGCGAATCTTTGTGGAAGCGCTCATTGAGTTGAACTAGGAACCGGCGGAGCGCCGCGTCCGACAGTGGATCGCCGTGGGCCGCAGCCTCATAGTGTTTCGTCAGCGAATCGAGACTAACGAGGCTGCGCGGCTCGTCGAGTTCCTCGATCTCCTCAGTCCCGCCCTTCCGGTAGAAGTACGTAACTTGAAGCGATTCGAGTGTCTGACCGGAGACCGCGATGCCCACGAGGTCCGTGTGGGGCACCGCATTATTGGTCATGTAGCTCATCACATCGGCCACCGCGGCAGCATGATCCGATTTCACCCCGGGTGTCCCGGACTTTGCCTCGACGACGATGAGCCACTCGCCCATGTCCCTGAAGAAGTCGGGATGACCGTTCTCAGCGGATCCCGCACGCTTCGACTGGAACCCAAACTTCTTCGGGATGTCGTGCTTCTCGACGAACGTCGTCGCGCCGTAGAACTCGCGGAAGAGATTCTCCGTGGTGCTCTCTGCCATGCGCCGACCCTACTTCTTGCCCAGGCTCGCAGATGGGATCCCGTGAGGGGATTCCACGCCGTTCAGACTCATTCGGAGGGCTCCGCTGCGATAGCGCCTTCACATTCCGGACACCTAATCGGGCCAACGCGAATTCGCGCGCTTATCCACTCAGATGGAACTTCCGCCCCGAAAACGTCGCCGCAGGTTGGGCAGGTTGCTCTGACGCGCTCGATCGCCGAATCCGCTTCGCTCAATTAGTTGCCACCTTCTCTTCCGAAGAGATTCGATCGGTAGATTCGTCTGAACCCAGATGCGCACTCAACTCTCTTACGAGCACTTCGCTCGCAACTCCTTGGAGCGTTTGTGCTCGATCAAGCTTGTGCAACTCACGAAGGCGCTTTTCCACCTGAGTAAGCAGCAGCTTTCCGTACAGAACCTCGTCCGTTGGCGAAGCATTCTCAGGCCACAGGTCATCCGTTCGGGGAGCACCGCCGTCGAGGTACTTCTTGTTTATCGCGCGTCGCTTCTCGCGATGTTTGGCACGCATCTGAGGAAGCCAGGAATCGATTACCTCCGAGCGAATGTGATCGGCTTCATCTATGTGAATTCCGGTGACAGCCGCGATGTGATCAGCGCTGGCGTGATAAGCCTCGGTGTCACATAGACGTGGACAGAACACTTCGATCCCGCGTGCCGTGAACACGCCTGCCCATTCGGCTAGTTCGAGATCAGTCAGAAAATCGCGATCACGGTGAATTATGACTCGCGGAGAGTTCATCATCATCTCGGACATCTCGCGAAACGCTTCCGCCGCGAACATGTTCCCCAGCCCATTGAACGAGGCGACCTTTACGTCGTTCTCTGAATACCCAGCTTTCCGCAGAGCGAGCTGAAGGGCCCAGGGATCTTCGTCTTCGGTGCAGAGAATCACTCGGCTAGAAATGTCCAACTGATCGAGAGCGCCTAGGTCCATCAGGAGTGCGGTAAGTTCGCGCTGATCATCCGCCTCAACCTTGCCGTCCTTCATCCAGACAACCTTGACCCGCTCAGAAGCACCGGTGATCAAATGCCGGCTATGCGTACTGACCAAGACCTTGCACTGGAAATCGATGGCAATGCGCTCAAGCGCGACTCCCAACGCCTTCTGTCGCGACGGGTGCAGGTGACTGTCGGGCTCGTCTACGAGAAGGAGCGCGGGCCTGAATAGCAGAACATACGCAAAAATCTGAGTGACCTGCAGGATCCCAGTCCCCCACAAATCGACAGGCAGATGATTCTTCGACGCAGCCGAATCGCCCGTGGCGAGGCGCACATCGACGTACAAATCGCGGTCGGGGTCGTACTCCACCCGAAACGAAACCGGGACCTTCAGAACCGACTCAAGGAGGCTCTCCAACTCTCGCAATAGACCGCGCTCGGAAAGCAACCTGATGATGTTCCGGAACACAAGGTTGGCATCACCGCTCGCCGCCTTGCGGAACACCGCGGCGTAGCCGCTCATCTCTTCACGATGAGGAACGCCCGCTAGACCCGGGACATAGACACTGAAGAGCTTCTTGGGATCGCTAATAATCTGGCCGAATCCCGCGGAGGTGCCAGCACGGTCGACACCCACATTGTTGTGGTTCCGAGCCTTGTACATCTCGATGCGGTACTCCGAGCTGATGGAGCTGTCGACTGGGAGTCCCTCAAAATCGACAACTCCACGCATGCCGTGCGTACGGTTCTCATAGGGAGTACCGTGCCCCAGCAGTGAGAACTCGGCGACCGGCGAATAACGCAAGCTTGCCTCAGCGACGACCTGCTGACCCAGCTCTACTGAGGCCTGAGCGCAACTAACGGCAGTGTGAATCGCCTGCAGAACACTGCTTTTTCCGGAGTTGTTTCCGCCCACCAGGTACGTGATTGGCCCCAATTCGATCCGCGTATCTTCAATTCTCTTGAAGTTCCGAATTCGAACCGCATCTATGCGCAACGGTGAAGACTTCTGAGCAGATGATTCGCTCGAAGGCGCCGCCTGGGTGTGATCGGCGGATAGATCGACCTCAGCAGGTGCAGCTGTCGCGTCCTCGAAGGAGTCGGTCACTTCCCGCCACCAGATGTGTTTCCGAAACGGAACTCGACCACATCCCCGTCCTGCATCACATAGTCCTTCCCCTCCATGCGGGCCTTGCCGCGGGAGCGGGCCTCGGCGACGGAGCCGGCCTCGACGAGGTCGTCGAAGGAGATGACCTCGGCCTTGATGAAGCCCTTCTCGAAGTCGGTGTGGATGACGCCGGCGGCCTGCGGGGCCTTGGCGCCCTTGGGGATGGTCCAGGCGCGCGACTCCTTGGGGCCGGCGGTGAGGTAGGTCTGCAGGCCGAGGGTGTCGAAGCCGATGCGGGCGAGCTGGTCGAGGCCGCTTTCGGTCTGGCCGGTGGAGGCGAGCAGTTCGGCGGCGTCGGCGGCGTCCAGGTCGATGAGCTCGGACTCGAGTTTCGCGTCGAGGAAGACGGCCTGGGCCGGGGCGACGAGGGCGGCGAGCGCCGCGCGGCGGGCGTCGTCGGTGAGCACGTCCTCGTCTACGTTGAAGACGTAGATGAAGGGCTTCGCGGTCAGCAGGCCGAGCTCCTTGATGGGCTCGAGGTCGATGCTGGAGGTGGAGAGCGGCTTGCCCTGGTTGAGGTATGCGGCGGCCTCGCGGGCGGTCTCGAGCACGATGGGCTCGAGCTTGCGGCCCTTGACCTCCTTCTCGTACCGCGCCTCCGCCTTCTCGAGGGTCTGGAGGTCGGCGAGGATGAGCTCGGTGTTGATGGTCTCCATGTCGCCGGCGGCGTCGACCTTGCCGGCGACGTGCACGACGTCGGGGTCGCTGAAGCCGCGGACGACCTGCGCGATGGCGTCGGCCTCGCGGATGTTGGCGAGGAACTTGTTGCCCAGGCCCTCACCCTCGCTCGCGCCCTTGACGATGCCGGCGATGTCGAGGAACGACACGGGCGCCGGGAGGATGCGCTCGCTCCCGAAGACCTCGGCCAGCTTGTCGAGCCGCGGGTCGGGGAGGTTCACCACGCCGACGTTCGGCTCGATGGTCGCGAACGGGTAGTTCGCGGCGAGCGCGTCGTTCTTGGTCAGCGCGTTGAACAGGGTGGACTTGCCCACGTTGGGGAGTCCGACGATACCGATAGTGAGAGCCACGGTCGTCCATTCTACGGGGCGGGCGTCACGGTTCAGCCCGCGAGCGCCGCCCGGTAGGCGCGGGTCGCGTACGGCAGCTCGATCGTCGCGGCCCCGGCGAGCTCGGGATGCTCGGCGTGCAGCCGCCGCACGGAGGCGATCACGGCCGCCTGCGCGTCCGGGTCCTTGGTGATGAAGTAACTGCGCGATCGCACGAGGTCGAGCAGCCCGTCGAGGTCGAGCCGCTGCGTCCACGGCACGTCGCGCCGCTCCAGCTCGCCGAAGGGAGGCCCGACGACG
>Ga0153921_1000476_pt1 | contig 21661 bp, 19 predicted proteins | sample TSNJ005MetaG_FD_104691 | JGI IMG/M metagenome (GOLD analysis project Ga0153921, IMG submission 104691) | Attine ant fungus gardens microbial communities from New Jersey, USA - TSNJ005 MetaG | ecosystem: Host-associated > Fungi > Mycelium > Unclassified | place: USA: New Jersey, Brendon T. Byrne... | reverse complement strand
TATCGTATAGCTCACTTTCAGACTTCCACTTTCATCGACACTTACGTCGATTTTTAAAATATCCACTTCTGTTTTTTCACCAAATCCCTGGTAAGGATTAGGAGTTGCTGCTTTTTCAGACAAGACATAACTGCCTAACGGGAGGTTGTCAATAATAAATTTGCCGTCTATACCTGCTGTAATCTCCCTTCCTCCCCAATCCCCAGTAGCATTAGCCGGTTGTCCTCTTAAGATAAAGATTGTTCCCTCACCATTTACTACCTGAGATGAGTTCGCTTCAACGTTCTTGACAAAGGATAGCGATGCTTTCTGAATTGCATTGGTAACGATTCCTTCGGTTCCTCCATCGACGAGCGACGGATAAGTCACCAGAGTATTCTCCCCATCTTCGATGGTTACCCATATTTCACCATCCACCAAATGATACCCCTTTGGAGCTTCTACTTCTTTGATGATGTAGCTGCCTGCCAACAAATAGTATGTACCTTCCTCGTCCTTAACAAGATAAGGAATATTACTGCCTTCCTTCTGAGCCGTCGGATCTATTGCCGCTGCGATCTGATATGTACCTGCTATCGCATTGTAACGAATCGTACCAATCCGTTGCCCTGCTTCGCCACTAGCACTTCTCGAGAAAATGGCAAATCTAGCATCTGTCAGATATTTACCGCTGTCGTCATCTACTTTATCAAAGGATAAGGTACCACGTTTTGGCACATTAATAAAAGTTTTACCCTCTACATTAGACGCAACAGCTTTCCCGTCGGTATCTGTATAAATCCAAGTGGTTTCTTTATCTCGTACAGTGAATTGAATATCGTCAGACAAAAGAACATAGTCATCGCTGACACTCCTTTCCTGCATTACATAGTTGCCGGCCATAAGAGCTTTGGATACCGTCTGACCCTTCTCATCTGTTCCACTATAGATTCCATCTGTTCCTTTTTCCGGCTGTGGGAAGTTGCCGTTCTCATCGGTGGTCAGAATAATAAATGGTGTATCCTCCCGGTTTCCATCGGAATCAGCTTCATAAATGGCAAATTCTACTCCTGCCAAAGCCTGGTTTGTTGCCTGATATTTATCATCTGTCAGCCGCTCACCACGCACTTTCTTAAGGTTAACCATTCCGTATGCCCGGACGTTCTTCATTAACACACTCATAACATCGGAATCTGTGAAATCTGCCAGCCCTTTATGTTCTACTGGCTTACTTGCCTTCAGACTAAGCGGAGCTAACGATTCTTCGTCATACACCGATAGTATCACCTGCCCATAATCTGTCGCTTTTACCTCGATCCAGAAATGAACCAGCTTTGCATCTGTATCCGCCGTCAAGACTGCTTTTTCATTTTCCGTCAGAGCGCTCACGTCTTCGGTTACTTCATAAATACCGATTGCCAGGTTGGTGATGTTCAGATATCCATCTGCATCAAGTTTATATAGCCGGGTTTTACCTTCGTCCAGCGGATATCCGGTAATGGATCCGCTGATTCGCTTCACTGCAAACTGAAGGTTCGGCAGCTGAATACTGGTAATTTTATTTCCGTTTTGATCCAGTTTTAAGAATCTTGCATTTGCCAGAGTCACTTCATTCAGAATCACTTCCTGTCCTTCTTTTTGCTGCAGATTGTAGACACTTACGCCTTCATCGTCAATATTTACTGTGTATTCTGAGATCGTGATATCAAAGCTGACCGGCTGATAATAATTTCCCGGAACACCGGTTTCCTCTAGCCTATATGTTCCATACGGAACGTCCTTAAAGAAAATCAGACCATCATCTGCGGTAGTACATTTAAACTTATAGTCTAATTTATTATGGATCAACTCAAATGTGGCACCTTCAAGTACTTTATTGTCCGAATCATCTTCTTCCGTACCCACATAAAAAGTCTTCTTAAGGCCGGTGACATTTGCTACTTTCAAAGCATTGTAAGCTAACAAAGACTCTGAATCGGTACCAGTTCCGATACTGCTTTCTGATTGTGATGTAACATCTGCTGCCGCACTGGCTTCGAGCAAGTTCCAATCCTCATCATAGAAAGTTACCGTTGTCGCGTCAGAACTATCGTCTATCGCTGTGATTTTAACCCAGATCGGATCTACCTTCTTAACACTCCACTCCTTATCACCATCGATACCGTTATCAAACTTATAGTCATCCGGCACATTGGTTTCTTCCAGTTTATAGGTCCCCAGCGGGATATTCTCAAACGAGAGAATTCCTAACTCATTGGTTGTACTGTTGTACTGTTGTTCTTTCACATTGAGATCACCGGCATCTTTAGCCGCTTGGCTCGGAAGCGACCAACCGGAAAGGGTAAATTCAAACCCTGCTGCCGCTGCTTTATAATCGTAACTGCCCCAATTGGGATGTTCTACCGGTTGCCTCAATACTAATACGTCCTTTTTCAGCTCGAATCCACCAGTCTTCACGCTATTTAGCATGGTATCATTTACAATTACCTTCTTCAGATTTCCCCTGATAAGCGTCGCACCGGAGGCACTAACTTCCAATAGCGCTGTCATGTTGTCGCGATCAGCCATCTGGTATGCCGGATAGTAACCTTCATACTTCTCATCCGGTGCTTCAATCTCACTAATGGTATACGTTCCTACCAGAAGTTCATACTTGCCCTCATCGTTCTTCTCCAGATATCTTCTGTTGCTTGATTTATCTCTTTCCACCGCGTCGGGGCTGTTGCCTGGTGTCGCTAATACATATTCTCCATTTCCACTTTCATCAATCAGATACGCCACCAAGCCGTCGTTATTCCTGACTTCAAATTTCGCATTTTTCAGTACTATCGAATAGTCTTTATCCTCCTTCCGCAGATTCACCGAGTGACGTAGCGGCTTGTTCAGGAAATATTCACCTTCTTCATTTCCATACCCGGTTGATACCACCACCTTAACTGGTGGTTCATAAATATCCTCCTGTGCGTCAAATTTACCGTCAGCAATTGTAAACTCATAGTAGTCGTCGTCTGTGCACTCGTACTTACCACTCTCACATTCTTTTAATGCATATGTCCCAACCAGCAGTGACCGATACTCGTCAAAATCGCCGTTTTCATCGTAGACTTTATACCGCTCGGACTTCGTATCCATTTCGAAGTTTCCGTCACTATTTGTCTTAATATACATAAACGGTTTAGATATCGGTTTTCCGTCGGCACCAATCCGGTGAATACCAAACATCATATCGACAAGAGGGATAGCATTGCCGTCGTCATCCGTATCCACTTCCCACTTACCCTCATTGTAAGTCGCCAGCACCTTTTTGACATCTACCAAGCCCCATTGAATGATGTTTTTGACTTTGTAAGTGCTTGGCTTCCGCAGGTCAATGGTGTAATCCTTATCTGATTGTGGTATACTTCCAACCCCTGCCGCATATACTCCAGACCCATTTACCATTATGTAAATCGAGTTTGCCGGCTTTTCAGCATGAATGTTCTCATCAGTACGTTCAACCAACTTGTAATATCCATAATAAAATTTTTCCAGCTCTACAATGCCGTTGTTTGAGGTGACTGTTGATTGTGGCAGATACGATACATATTCACCTTCATTATTTCTTAAGTCTACCGTGATTTCACTGCCACCTGTATCGGTTCCGCCATCACCCAGTCGGAATACATCAAAGACTACCTTGTTCGTTACAAGCGTATCACCGTTCTGGTCAACCTTCGTGAAAGAACCACTATTCTTAATTTCTTCATTCCGGAGCAACCAGACCTCATCATCTTTTTCCGAAATATCGATCCACATGCTGCTTTCTTCATCCCACTCCTTTAAGATAATTTGATACTTACCATCTTTCCGGGTGACAAAAACCCGCCAGCCCCCCGCCTTCAGATACCCAGTGGGAGCCTCTACCTCGGTCAAGGTATAGTAGCGTGTATCGCCTAATGGATCCAACTTCTCAAACCGAACCTCACCATCTGCATTAGAGGTAGTAGAGAGAACCATCTGCGGTCCTGCCAGACGGAATTTGACCTCTGACAAGGGCTGGCCATTCTGGCCAAGCTTCCTGAATGTGAACTCATTGGTACCGTCTTCATTGTTAGGATCATTATTGATCTCCAGTTTCGCATAATGCATCGGATCGATACTATCCGGGTCATTGACCAGGATTACGCTTCTATCACCCGACGCTCCTTCTTCCGGGAAATTATCCCGATCCGCCTCAGCTGTTCCGTTCTTGACAGTAGCATCCAGTATAGCAATATACCAGATCACGGGTGAATGAACATAGCCGTCCGGTGCCTTAATCTCTTCCAGTTTATAGAGTGTATTAGGCTCCAAGAACAGAAAATGCAGTGCGCCGCTGCTATTGGAAATTCGCGTCTTTACGCGAAGGGTCTCCTTCCATTTCAAATCAGGATCGTTACTATCCTTCTGCATCTTGGTCAACTTGAATTCTGCTCCTGGCAGATATAAATTCTTAAGGTTATCATTAGTACTGATTTTCTCTACCCGCAGAAAATACATTCCATCCGCATTATTATACTCATCAAAGCGGAAATCTTTGGCTTCCTTATCAGTTACTTCACCAGTGGAATCTTCCCAGTCGGTGCCTTCGGCTTTAATGGCATTTTTCATCTCTGCTGCCGTTGCATCATCTACCAGAATGGTGTCATAGGTAATCTTCAAGGTGCTTTCAGCATACTCCGCCGGCACAACAAAGCGGAAGCCATATTCATCCAATTCCAGATCTGTAAGTTTGAAATTGGAAGCCGCCTTACCCTTATCCACGATCACGTTGGGCGGCACGGTTTCATCCACGTTACCGGCCTCATCCAGCTTCACGACCTCTACCCGAAAGGTAGCCGGTACCAACTCAAAGCAGTTTGCCAGCGTATCCGAAATGGTGACATCCTTTAAGTCCTCTTCAAGGCGGTTGATGTATGCCACCCAGTTAAAATATACTGCCTCCATATCCCGACTATCTAATTGGTCATTGTCATCATAGTACAAATAGGTGTAGGCACTTAACGCATGGTATTTACCTTCCTTTAGCAATGCCTGCGGCTGAATCGTATGAGTTGCACTGCTTTCTGCATGCTGAATTTCTGCTTTGTTGATAAAACCTTCCAGAACCACGTGGTTGAGCAGTTTCTCACCCTTGCCATTGCTCTTGATGATACCCTGCCGAAAATCCTCCGTTACTGTAGTGGTATATTCCAGCTTATATGTCTGGGAAATCTCAACAGCTTTACCGTCACTGTCAACAAAGCTCATTACCAGCGTATCTCCGCTGTACTGTTTACCTGAACTGTCTTTTGGATAGGCCGCCAGACCTTCCGTCACTTCCAGCAAAATATAGACTTCGGAATCCGCAATTTTAATTCTGCCACTGTTGTGGCCAGTCTCTTCATAATTCCAGAAGACAGGCGCACCGCCAACCGTAACGCCAGTAATCTTGTCAAACTTTGTTCCTAACGGCAGAGTATCGATAACCTTTCCTTCCGAAATCGTAAACTCCTTCGGATTCAACAACACGCTCCACTTAACCGTATTGTCCGCATAATTATACTTATATTTGTAATCTCCATCTTCGAAGTCAATAGCTTCCTTATCTATCAATGCATGAGACAGGGATTGCTCGGCCGAAAGATTCACCTCCACAGATGGATTATCGCCAATCATGACCTTCGCCGTCGCTTCATTGGTAATCTTCAGTTCTTTACCCTGGGCATAACGAGGACTTACCACCATTGTTTGAACCCAGAATTTATAATATTCATCGGGATCAGTTTGCCCCAGATGTACTTTTAATACACTATAGGTTCCTTCTTCATTGGTTTCGGTAACAATGGTATAGATATCCGCTATCGGATTTTCCTCAATTCCCTTTTCATAATCTTCCGGACGCACATAATCAACCTGACGGAACCTACCATTATTATCCACTTCATAAATTGGCTTATCATCCTCATCTGTCTCCGGGGTGCGGATATAAGGAATCAACTGGATTGTCTCTCCTTCCCCAAGGCCACTCCAAACCTGAATCTCGGGATCCAGCCGGTCTTCAATCCAGACATGCTTCAGATCTTTACCGGTCTGGTTAACATCGAACAGCCAACGGATGGTATTAGTCGCATCATCATATCCAGCGCCTAATTTATCCACCGCCTTCGCGCGGATTTTCCAGGTCTTATATACATTAATATCACCAGTTGGCATTTCGCCAGGACCAATGCCACCTTCACCCCATTTCCATACCGGTCTGACATCATTCCTCAATTCCACATCTTCATATGCACCAGTACTGTCAGCAGGATCAGCAGTAATTTCTGTTTTATAGGTGATGGTTGTCTCGCCTTTCGTATATTCCTTCATAGAAATCAACATCACTGCATCTGTTACCATTTGCCCATCTTTAGCATAGGAGTACTCATATGCATAATGAGTTCCATCATTATAGGCTAACCCTAGAAATGTCAGCAAAGCTTCAATCGTGCTAATTGAGGGCGTGCCATAGGGGTAGTCTTTATCCGGTACTTTATTTTCTTTACCATAGCGAAGCTCGTTCCAGATATCATCTTCACTAACACCCCGTTCAATTGCCCACGCAGCGACAATTTCATCGATATTAGTCAGTCTGATAACCGGCTCCTCTTCATCATTTATAGTTATCGTGCCCCGGATACCATCTTCTCCCCAGATATAGTTATGGGTATTACTGGTGCTGGCAATATGATCAACCAGATACAATTGTACTCCGGAACTGAAGTTGGAATCGACTTTGATATTCCACTGCATTTCAGTACCATCAATATCAACAATCTCACCCTTTTTGGTCAGCAAATCAGACCATTGAATCTTGGGTATTACCTTATCGGATACAGTCAGTGTGCCACTGTCTTCTTTGTATTTCAGCACGGCTCTGTTGGGGAATTCGTAATCCAACGTACCGGTCTGGGCGTACTCCAGCCACAGTTTGTCGGCAATCCGGGTATAGAGTATAACATCACACTGCCATACCGGATTATCTTCATCACCTTTGATCTGATAGGTAAATAACCGGTTATTGGCGGACAGATATTCCTCCCAATCAACATATCCATACTCATCTTCCACCGACAAGGGCACCCATGTCTCTCCACCGTCATAAGACACCTCTACCGCGTCCAAGATCAGGTTGGAAGAAATAGCATCGGTAATATATTTCCCGACCAGATCAGCACCCTCTTCATACTCTGAACTTCCACTAAGAGCATTTCGTACGATGGTAGATTGGGTTGGTACCTTCAGCCCCATATTCCACCAGTCATATTCCAAGGTGATATCCCGGGCATCATCAGCAATCTCATCGTCATCATCATCGGTTTCGGTCTGACTCTCCGACTCATCGTCTTTCGATGAGGATTCTGTCGAAATGTCAACTTGCGAAGCAATGCGGGTGCTGGCACCGGAAAGGCTGGCACCGGAAAGACTGGCAACAGAAAGGCTGGCCAAATCAGCCGAGGACGGTGTTGCTTTAGCCGTAATATAAAAATTAATAGCTGAAGGGTCATCATCCCTTTCTATATTTGTGCCCTGTTTAAAATCTTTATCAATGGTATAATTGGAACTACTTGCCAGCGGTGTACCTTCTCCCTTAATAATAACTTCCAGAGAATTCTCACCAGTTTTCTTTTCCACTTCTACCTTGGTTCCCGAATCATATTGATTGAGCAACTTCATTGACATTTTTTTGTTGCCATAGATATTCTGGCGGACAAAGATGGTATTATTGAACTGAATGGTGAACTGCGGACCATTTTTATCCTCTACCGTAACCTCGCCGATCAGCTCGCTTTTTTCGGTATAAAGGCTTGAATCAGCCGACAATATCGTCAGCAACTCAGCCACATCCGCAAAGCTGTCATCAAAAGAGCAGGTAAAGGACGGAACCTCCCAGTCCTGCGCCAATAAATAATTGTCATAGGTGCCATATGTATCCCTAAGTCCCTTATAATATGCTCCATCATCAGCTTTAAAGCTATATGGATCCACCAAACCATCTGATAGATGTTTTTCAAACTGATCCTCAAGCCATTCATTGTTCAGCTCGTACCAATAGGTGACGGAAATCTCGTCGCCCTCCTCACTGACGGTTGTTCCCAACTGAACATAGATATACTTAAATGCCCCATCTGGTTTACCCTCAAGAGCAAAGATATTATTTTCCGGGTCTGCCCCGGAAGGCGCTGCTACTGCCACTACATTCGCCGAGGTTAACAGCGACTGTACGGTCATGACGACAACCAGAAGGATAGCAAGCCTTCTTTTTACCCCTGTCATTAATTTTTCTACATGATCCATCCCCACATTTACTCCTTCTCTCTTCTTTTCATCAATCTTAAGAATAGTGCCAATTTGTCCCGTTTCGCTGGTTTTGTTCTACAGTGCTAATAAATACAGCATTGATCGCTCTACAAACATGTCCTTTAGACTTATTCGTTGTCAACATCAACACTGCGTTTTTACCATCACCGAGGACCTCTGCATTTTCTTCCTTCATGACCCTTTCTCTTAGATTGTCTTTTCCAAGCGGTTCGTAGTATCCTTCTTCGCATATTATGTAATTCTAATTAAAAGCAAAGTCCATCATATCCTCGAACGACCACTTGTATGGATTCCTCGTTCGTTGCCTCCTTTCTGAAAGCGACTCCTAGCCTAATCTTTACGAATAGCGGCTCCTTCCTGCTCCCAATTTCATCTGGCCTCTCATCCAGCACATACCAAAAAAGAAATTCCTAAAATCTATATTTAATCAGCATCGTCGCTGTTGTCCGCCTCATCCCATTCCAGTACACATATTTCACTGCTTTCCATACAACTTGCCCCTACTCATCCTCATCCTCGCTTATCGTATCGTATAAATGAGATGCCCCGATTCTTGCCAGGGTCCTCTCCTCATCAATCGTCTTTAAAAACTCTTTAAAATCTTTTAAATCGCCACCCAAATGTTCAATGACCGGAACAATATGCTTATAGCCTGTCTTCTTTCCGTGTGTTGCCTCGCTGATTCTTGCATGAGGAATTCCCATCCTCTTTGCCAATTCTCGCTGGGATATTTCCTCTTCTACTAACCGTATCTTTACCCATCGTTTGAATTCAGCGAGATTTCTGATTTTCCTGTTACTCATTTTCCCTTCTCCTCTCTTTGGCTTTTTGGCATTTATTGTACCAGCGTTACAAACAGACTTGTGCGACCGTTATTCTTCATGATATAATTTTATCTGTATTATCGATACAGTTCGATTATATTGCGTTCTTTTCGCATTGTCAATATAATTTTGCGATCTTTACGCACTGTTTTTTTGGTAGGGGGGCTTCGATGTCAGAGTTATATGAAAGAATTTTAGAACAAACAGAACTATTAGGGATTACCGGAAAGGAGTTAGGAAAGTTATTGGGATTAAAAAAGAGTCCGTTGACCGATTGGAAGAATCAAAAATCAAACCCAACATTGGGGCAACTTGTTAAGATGTGCGAAATTTTTGCTACATCTGCTGACTATCTTCTATATGGCAAAACGGACACACTTTCAAAAGATCAGTGGGAGCTGATAAACACATATGAACGCTTAGACCGGCGCGGTCAGCATAAAGTACACTCGGTCATATATGAGGAAACGGAGCGGGTCATGAAGCACTCATATACAAAAAGAAAAAATGCTATATAATTTAAAAATGGCAACGTGACCTCCTTTCATAAGACAAAAATCGACTGACGAAAGGAGGTCACTTTTTCGTTTTTACAACCCGCTTGGCGCAATCACAAACAGATCATCAAGGACATATCATCAAGCAACAACTGCTTAGCACATTTTTTGTATACCTTAATATACCTTTGTGCTATAGTAAGAGTCCCCCCAATCAAGAAAGGAAGTATCTATGACGAAAGAAAGTAATTGCGACTCCATTGTGTTAACTCTCGAACCCAAAGGCAAAAAAGAAAACATTAAGAACCATGCAGCATCAAATGGTGAAACACTAAACAGTTTCATTAACCGGGCAATCAACGAAACCATATTACGTGAAAATGGCACTCTTCTAATTGGCAGCGGCGAAATGGTAATCCCTGTCTATTTGGATGAGGCGGATTCCAGTGGCTTAACGGGGTATAATGTGGATGATAATGAAGATCATTAATTATCATGCAAAGAGGTCTCTTCGACCTTCCTACAACCCGCTTGGCTCAATCACAAACAGATCATCCAGCAACAGCCAATTGGCTCGAAAATAATTCATCAGCTGCCAGTACCCCACCCCCGACAACTCATACTCTTTCAGCAAATCAAACTTCGCCTTCATGCTCCGCACATCCTCAAACCACACCTCATGCTGGACTCCATATTGCCAGTACCGGAAAAACGGCGACATGGCAGTTTCATCAAACTGAATGGCAACACCATAATCAATGGCAATCTGCACCGCTTCCAGATTACTGATCGTGCGGGCCTGGGTGGTGCCGCGGACATATGGCAAAGGCCAATCGTATCCATAATTAGGGATTCCCAAGGTGATTTTTTCAACCGGGATCTCTGCAACTGCATAGTCGACTACCCGTCTGACCATATTCAGGGGGGCTACTGCCATTGGCGGGCCATACGTATATGCGCATGCAGGATATAGGTAATCAAAAACAGTAAAAGGGGACATAATCGAGCCCTTTTACTGTATTAAAGTATATCAGCCTACGCTCACTATCAATGCGCCTAATCCGACCAGTACGGCAAATGCGATAAGTCCGATTACGATAACATCGAATTTGCCGCTTAAATAACCCCGTGCAAGGACGGTGGTACAAATTAATGCCATCGCCAGTGATTAATTCACTGGCATTTAATATATATAACTTAATTATACATATTACTTAAATCATCAAGCGGAATTGGCGTCTCTCTATACTTTTCAATCCAGATATCATAATATGGATTCTCCCATTTATCGCCCTCGTAAAATTCCAATTCTTTTATAATTGCAATCGCATAAAAGATATTGTGATTTGTGGCTAGCGAAATTCCGTCATCGCCATATGTTTCACCAGGCAGAACATTTACGGCTTCTCCAAATACTAATTGATTGAAATTTGCAGTATTAGTATATGGATCTTTGATTTTGACGGGATAGCCATTTGAATCATAGGCAAGTATCGAAATAATATAATTCTTTATTACCATATCTGATTCATTTTTCAATATCCATTGAATCATGTCAGGATAAAGCGATTTATATTTCGCGAGTGGTTCCATAATATAAACACTAGTTATGGTAGCTAATTGACTATTTTTTATCGCCTCTTCATCTCGTCCGGTAGTTTCCGTCTCTGCTTCTGTCTCTGTCTCCACTTCTGTTGTTGGTTTCGTTTCAGTATCGGTCTCAATTTCAGTTTCCGATTCAGCCACTGCCACTTGTGATATTATAGACTTAGAGGTGGTATCCCCTCCGCAAGCCGCAAGTGATCCTATCGCAAGTACTGTCACAATAATAATTTTCAATTTCTTCATAACTAAAATTCTCCTTTTCCCCATTTTCTCAATCATACTAGAATATGTATATTTTGTCGAGTGTATAGGTGTAATACGAGTGGTGACATAAATAAGAGAACGACATGGGAAACAGAGCATTAGAAAATCGAATCAAGAAGTTACAGAGCAACAGAAGCAGCTGGAACAGGAAATAGAGGCCATCAAGAAAGAAATAGGTCGACATGGAATTCAAGGGAACCGAGGAATTGAGAACTGGCATATTCATCGTAATATGTACAACCATAATTACCAATAGGTGCGACAACAAGACATCCAAGGGGGGAGCATGAAGCGTTATACGGGCAATATAGCAAGAAATCATCTTCCGGGGGATTCAGCATTGTATAATATATAACAATTCTCCAGAGAGATATTCGGGGGATTGTTCATTCCTCCCGGATTTTCAGTATGTTGGTGACGATATCATTAAAACCGAACATCCATATAGGAAACGGGAAGTCCACGCCGATCCGGATATTCGATGCATAAGACAGCTGGCTGTATTCCCCATGGATATCAAACACAATAAGATTGGCTCCCGGCAGCTTCGCTGTCTCTTCCAGTATCTTTGCCACCGTCTCCGATTTACCGGATCCGGTATTACCAAGAATGCAGGCATGCCTCTGGAAGAATTTGTTCCCGTTTACCCAGGCGGCACAATCATAGGCTGCATATTTGCCAATATAGAAGCTTTCCGAAACACGGGAGGCAAGCATATGGGAAAACTCAATCGTCTTAATGCCGGTTATCTCGCCAAGGAAGTCGAACTCGCCGATCCGTTCCTCCGAATCTGTATCTGTCAGCCCGGTAACCATTGCCACCAGCGTGACCTTTCCGTCAGATGCTTTCAGCAGGTCATTGATACGGATATCCTTGAACTCTGCCTGATTGGTTCGTATCTGAATGCTGTCGCTCGAAATTTTTACAAGTTTCATATTCTTATCCTTCCAAAAGTTCATTATAGTTTCTGATTCTGGCTGCTTTGACCGATTTGCAATAATCACAATGCCCGCAGTGTTCCGGTGGGATGAGGCCCTGCTTGACCTCCCTAAAGCGCGGCATGTTATCCCGTATCTCCTCACGGGCGTAGTCAAGAGTCGACTGCGGGATCTGAAAGATGTCCAGATCCGTTACGCGCTCCTTAGTTGCTGCCGCCAGGTAAAAAGGCAGCCGCTCTCCGGTTACCGCTTCAGCACCGGCCTGGTACACCGTACCCGGCAGATCATAGCGCCATACCGGCAGATTCCTGAAATTTGCCACCACCTTCAAATCTGTGATACACATCCCCGGCAGATAGCTGTCCATCTTCATCTTCCATGTGACAGCCGGTACACCAAACATCTCAAACGTCAATACCTTCTGCTTCTCTCCGCTCATGAACTGCATAAACACCGGATCTGTCTTCACCCGGCCGATTATTTCATTTGCCTTTCGGAATTCACTCCGGAGTTCATTCTTACTTGTGAATAACTCCGGATTTTCCTGCATGAATTGAGGCAATGTTCCTTCAAAATAAGCATCCACGAAGGAACCTACCAAAAGGGCTTTTGTTACCGGTTGCCTATATTCCCCCCGGATCTTCGCCAGCGCCATTGCTTCACACCTCATGAAGTCCTTGTACTGGGAAACAGAAAAATACTGCTCATTCGCTTCCTTGTCATAGTAATTCTCTGCTGTCAAAATCATGCTTCATCATCCTTTACCGGAAAGGCAAGCTGCTGATCACCGTCCGGAATAAAAGCCGGATTCAATCCTTCTGGCCCGGCAGGTGCCGCAGCTTCCTTCTTCTCATCCGCAGAAGTCTTTTTCTCTTTCTTCTTTTTTTCAGACTTCTCTTTCTCTTCTTTCGCAAAGGGATCTGTGATTTCACCGGCCTCCGCTTCAAACAGTATCTCAAAGTAATCTTCCCGTTTCGCCATGCCGTCCTGCAAAGAGCGATATACTTTTTTCAGCCGGATCAGGTCATTCATGGAAAAGCTCTCACTTTTGCACCCGATGTACTTTTCCAGCATTGGGATAGTGACTCCATAGCCCTCATTAAATGTTGCTGCCACTTGACGCACAAGATCAATGATCGGGCCTTTGTGTTGTCCCAGGAGAGTTGCATTGCACTGGGCAACGGCAGCATCAATCACATCTCCGGGAATAACACCAAGAATGCAGGCCCTTAACCGCCGGGCTCCCTGATTTGCCACCATTTCATAAATATCCCGTGGATCCTTCAGCGGAAAGTTCCCCTTTTTGGTTGCTCTGATATGTGGGACGCTGAATATTTTGGTCTGCCGGGTATTCGTCTCCAGATCCCATGCGTAAGCCATCACCTGGCTTTCTCCGGTCCGCTGCTCCAGCTCAATGATTCCAAAATCAAGATTTCCCCAGTTCTGGGCCATGGCCTCTGCCAGCCGGATTGATGGGCCGGTAACCTTTGTATCGCCTCTTGGGTATTCATACATGGATTGCTCCGCCAGGGATTTCCGTTTACACGCCTGCATGATCCGGTTATAGCTTTCCACCTGATTACGCGGGAACTTCTTTGCAACCACCATGGCCGCCTGTACCTCCTGGGCCTGTCGGCTCACCACCATCTCGGCGGCGATACTCCGGCCAGACACTGGCTGGTTATCCGTTTCTCCATAAATATTAATTACGTTCTCCATAAGATCCTCCTATTCTGATCTGATCCAGTTTCCGGAGAAATACCATTCAATAAGCATTTCCCGGAACTCTTTTATTTCTGCTTCAGTCCCATGCAGGCAGCGTTCCAGGGCATAAGCATACGCCTTGGAATCCGAAACAAATCTGCCTTTTTCAGGTCCGACACCTATGTATCCTTTTTCCTCAACCGGCATAGCAAGCCTCTTTCTCTCTGCCCTGATATCTGATCTTGACAGTTTCAGACCGCAAGTACGCTTCTCTCTCCTGACAGTCTTCACAGATGCGCTCTTCACCCGGGTCAACGTATACCGGGGTTCCGCATTTATCACATTTGTAACCAAACATCTTGCATTCTCCAATCTCCCCATGTATAATAGGGGTGTGATTTTACTTGGTATTTTTTGATTCCCCGGCTGTCCCCTCAGCTGGGGCTTTGTTATCCTTCCACTTCCCGTTCCGGCGACTCATATCAAATTGTTTTTCCGCTGGCAGTTTTGTGTCGTTGAACACGTTAATCCAGTCATCGATAATAGCCACCGACAGATAACTCTGCTCGTCATACTTAACCGCCCATTCATGCAGCGATTCCACTATGGCTTTTAATTCCTTGATTTTCTCGCTCATTATTTCTCACCTCCTTCTATGTATTCCGCATGCCAAACAGCAGGTCAAACAGTTCCGCCACCTCTTCCACTGCATAAACGGCATCAGGATTACCATCCGCCGTTCCGGAAACATAGCCCGTGGCCAGGCTCGCCAGCACTGCTATCACTCTGCCCAGCTTATGTGCTATGGTTGTTCAGGGGCCGGGCTGATCTGGCGCAGGTATTGGCTCCGGCTCTGGCTGGATGCGCCAGACTCTGGTCTGCTGGGGGACGAATTCTAATGGTTTGTACATGGTTCCCTCCTCTCTATTGCTCATTTGCCATAAACGACATATCCTTTTTCATGGGTAGCTCCTTTCCGTGCTTGTCCACCGGTGCCGCCATCAGGCGGTTTCCTCTTTCTGTACACAGGCAGTTTCACTGGCATTTCTGATCGCCACCGACGCTGCCTTTGCGATGTCACCTAAAATCTGCTGTACTTCCTCCGGAGTCTTATCTCGGCAATAATCGTCACAAATCTTTACCTTTGTAGGCCCCATCATAAATTCTTTTACTACATTTCCATCTGGAATCATATGTAACCTCCTTTGCGAATTGTTACATTGTATTAGTTACGGTTTGTACTTGTTGCTATTTTCTTCCAATTCTCCTATACTGTAATTATCGGCTGCCACCGGAAATACAAACGAAAAGGATGTGGTCTTTATCAGCGATATTAAAACTATTGGACAATCTCAAAAGGTACTTAGTGAATTCAGTAAGCAGTTGAGTGCTCTTTACACGCCTCAACTAATTAATCAATTAAATTCGTTTAATGATTCCATTGCCGCCTCCATGCATGCGCTTGCGGATACAGTTACTCCGCTGGATTTTTCAAATCAGATAGCCTTATCTACAGCACGAATCACTGAACAATTGGCGAGCAACATGCAAAAGCAACTATTGAACTCATTCGGTTATACTCACTTGGAAAACTATAGCGTCATTCAAGAGCAATATAAAGCACTGACTTCTCTCATCTCTTTGAGGGAATGACCCTTCAAGATAATTATGTTGAAATAGACGAAGAGGATTATGAAAAAATCTCTCCTCTCATCGAATCAACCGAACCTTCGGTATCTGATGCTGATGAAGTCACCCACAAGAAAAGAGTTACATTGACATGGTTCATCAATAACCTCTTGCCAGTGATAGTTTCATTAATATTTACCACCTTGTATAATCAATACTGCCGAAGAATTGACTCCATTGAAGCCGCCAAAAATCAAATGAAAGAAGAAGTTTATCAAGCCCAAATGCTCGAAGCGACCCATTCACACACCGAAAGTATTAATTCCTTAACGATTGCCATCAACGATTTTTTAGAATATTCAAAGCTTCAACAACAAGATGCAGAACCTCCAGAGTCTTCGCCTACACAAAAACCCGGTAACGGATGGGTAAAAAAATAGTGTATAAGGGTCGCTGTTGCCGCAGCGGCTTTTATATTTCCATTCTTTTCTTCCAGAAACAAAAACTAAGTCCAAACAAGTTTATCTGAATCCACGCCTCCGCATATCGTTTGCCGTTCTCTATATACTTGGTAATGTAATGTTTCAAGTTGCTTCACCCTCCTTTCTAATCTGGCAATCTCGGTTTTAAAAAGTAATCGGTATTCACTCCGAGTACTCCGCAGATTAGGGAGTATTCGTCGAAGGTCAATCTTCTATTTCCGTTAAGCGCCAGATTAAGTTTTGCAACTTCGATTCCTGTTTTTCGACTTACAAACACTTGCGTAATTCCGTGTTCATCAAGATATTTTTTGATATCTAAAGCTGTCTCCATTTAACGCTCTCCTTTCTTCAAGATTATTGGACTTTTATATTTACAAAATCAAAATAATATTGTATTATAATCACATAAAGGAGGTATGAAATGACATTTGGCGAAAAGTTAAAAAAAGCCCGTATAAATATAGGCATGAAACAGTCAGAACTTGCTAAGGTCCTAAAAACGACCAATACAACAATTAGTAATTGGGAAAACAACGTAAGTCGTCCTGACGTAGATACGGTTGCTTATATATGTGGCGCTCTTCAAGTGAAGGCAAGTTACTTTTTCGAAGCTAAGATTCCTGATGGTGAGGTTTCAATTCCTGAATATGACCACATAAAAAAATACCGCGCCCTCGACAGCTACGGCAAAGAGATAATTGACCTTATATTAGATAAAGAGTATGAAAGAACAGAAGCCAGCAGGAAGCAACCTCCTGGACAAGAGACACCTAATATAACCCATCTAATTACCTACTATCAGAAAACTGCATCTGCCGGCACAGGAGAACTTCTCTTTGACGACATGTACGAAAGCAAGATACCTTTACTCAGTACCAAAGAGGTTGAGCAGGCGGATTTTGCCGTTGGTGTAAATGGTAACAGCATGAAGCCGCTGTATAATGATGGGGATATCCTGCTTGTGAAAGCGCAAGATGTCGTGGAGATCGGCGAGATTGGCATTTTCATTGTCAACAATGAATCGTTTGTTAAAAAAGCAGGAGAAGACAAGTTGATATCTATAAACCCCGAATATGACGACATCATTATCCACGATTCAGATAATCTTAGATGTGTTGGAAAAGTAATCGGAAAGGTTGAGGCAGGGTGAAATGGATATTATCCAAAAGAAATATGCAGGAAGAAATATAAGCTGGGAAGATATCGAGGAGATAATTCCTGACGAGTGGGATCTTGAAATGCTGAAAGAAATTGAAATCAATCCTGATTGTAAGAAGTTTGTTTCTTCTGACGCAGTAAAAAAGGAACTTGGATTGTAAACACCAATCAAAAGCGGTGATGGTGATGGAAAAACTTGATTAAAGAGCCTTATGGCTTTTAATAAAATACATAAGAAAAGAGGACACAAGTATATGGACAACCTATCTGAGCGATTGGTAGAAAAGTCTAAAGAGGCTTTTTGCATGGCTCTTGAGATTTACAATAAGCCAACTATACGATACCGAATCGAAGGCTTCTCATTTTTTATTGTAAATGCATGGGAATTAATGTTAAAAGCAGAGCTATTAAATCGGAATGAGTCAATATACTATAAAGAAGACACAGATAGAACCATTACCGTGAGTAATGCACTGTCTAAGATTTACACTGACAAAAACACAAGAATCAGATTAAATCTTGAAAAAATAATTGATCTCAGAAACATCAGTACACATTATATCACTGAAGACTATGAGGTAAAATATGCACCGTTATTTCAGGCCTGTGTGTTAAATTTTGTCAATGAAATTCAACGTTTTCACAGGGTTGATGTAACAAAGATAATTGCCCAAAATTTTTTGACAATATCTGCAAGTTACGAACCGCTTACAAATGAACAAATAAAATTAAAATATCCACCCGAAATCGCCGAAAGATTCATCAGGCAAGCAAACGAAATTGATGTCCTGAGTCACGAGTATAGCTCTGATAAATTTTCAATAGACATTAAACAAAATCTGTACATTACCAAGAAGAAAGCAGAATCCGATTTCATAGTTAGTATTTCCAATGAATCTGCGAACGAAGTTGCTATTGTGAAGGAGTTAAAAGATCCTTCGGATACCCATAAGTATAATTACAAAACAGTAATTACCGCAGTATCTGAACGGTTAAAGAAAAAGCAGATTAAGCTTGATTATCCAAAAGGATTCAATTCCTATGTATTAAACTTAGTAATGGATTTTTATGATATAAAAAGGGATGCGAAATATGCCTATAAGCATATAATTGGCAGGCAGGCGCAATATACCTATTCGCAGCAATTTATAGATTTTATCGTTGGTGAAATAGAAAAGCAACCATCAATTTTTGTAGAAAGTTTAAGGGGCAAAAAAAATAAGATAACCCCAGGCACATAGGAATGCTCAGTACGTAATGTACCTACCCCATTCTGGGACCCAGTGTTTCTCCTTCACAAGTTATCTTATTTATAGTATAATATTATGCTCAAGTATTGTCAATGGATACAGCAAAATCTTAAGAAATTCTAAGAAAATAAAAAACTGCCCCTGGTACTGCCCTCGAAAGCTGACGACTATTTTTTAGTTATCTCTCGCCGGGGCGGGTGATGTGCGCTCACCCTCCGGCTGTCTTGTTAAGTATATTATACACCGAAAATAGTACAATTGTCAAACAGGAAAAACCGCCCCTGCTACCAACAGGAACGGCTTTCACACAGATACTATTGTCCGGCATGCACCGGAGATATAATATCCCGTACAAAACATATTATATCATCCCAAAGTGCATCCGGTCAATGGGTGTATTTTTTATACTCTTTATTAATATAATTGCACAGGAGATGATACAGTATGTCAGAGCAATACCTAATCTACTTACGCAAGTCCCGCAAAGACATCGATGCCGAACGTACCGGCGCCGGTGAGACCCTGGCCAGGCACGAAAAAGAGCTTCTTGCCCTCGCCAAACGTCAAAAACTGACCATTGGTGCCATCTACAAAGAAATCGTATCCGGCGAAACCATCGCCGCCCGGCCAGAGATGCAGCGGCTCCTTTCCGAGGTTGAGACAGGCTGTTGGGCCGGTGTCCTGGTCATGGAAATTGAACGTCTGGCCAGAGGCGATACCAAAGACCAGGGGATTGTTGCCGAAGCTTTCAAATATGGCAATGCCAAAATCATCACCCCGGCCAAGACCTACGATCCGGAAAATGAATTTGACGAGGAATACTTTGAATTCGGCCTGTTCATGTCCAGGCGGGAATACAAGACCATCAACCGCCGGATCCAGCGCGGCCGGCTGGCCAGTGTAAAGGAAGGAAAATACATCGCCAGCGAGGCACCTTACGGCTATGAACGGGCAAAGATCAAGGACGGAAAAGGCTACACCCTGGAAATCGTCCAGGAAGAGGCCCAGACCGTTAAACTGATCTTCCACCTGTACACCGTCGGGATCCCCGATCATGAAAGCATATACACCCGCTTAGGATCCAGCCGCATTGCAAAGCACCTGGATTCCCTCCGCATCCATGCCCGGAAAAATGTCACCTGGTCCGCTTCCAGTGTTCGCGATATCCTCGCCAACCCCACCTACATCGGTAAAGTTCGTTGGCAATGGCGCCGGGAAATCAAGAAAGTGGCCAACGGCGAGGTAACGGTCTCCCGGCCAAAAGATGATGACTGCATGTTATATGATGGCTTACACGAAGCGATTATCGACGAATTTACGTTTCGAGCCGCCCAACGTATCCGCAAAAACAGGGATCACTCTCCTGTAAAGGCCACCACTACACTTCAAAATCCGCTCTCCGGATTAATCTACTGCAAGAAATGCGGCCGCATGATGACACGCCTGGGGGCCAATAAACGGAATAAATATGACACCCTAAAGTGCCCTGATCCCTACTGCGACAACATCTCCGCTCCTGTCTCTCTGATAGAAGCACGCATCATGCAATCCCTGAACAGCTGGGTAGCACATTACGAGTTAAATCTGACCGTTGAACCCGATGAGGGGAACCAATTACTGCTGGAAAGCCAAAAAGCCGCTATCGACCAAATTCATGCCCGTATTGGCCAGCTAAAGCAGCAGCAAAGCAAAACCTTTGATTTATTAGAACAGGAGATCTATACGAATGAAATATTCCTGGAACGGAACAATGCGTTGACGAAGCAGCTTGAAGATGCTACAATTCAATTATCAGAACTAAACAGAAGTTATCTCCGGGAAATAAACCGGAACACCGCACGGCAGGAATTCATCCCCATGGTAAAGACCATGCTGGAGACCTACGACTCGCTTCCTACACCAAGTGCTAAGAATACCTGGTTGAAGCAGGTTCTGGGAAAAGTGACCTACATAAAAACAGAGCGGAATAAGAAGAGCGAGCGCAACAATGCCAACTTCGAAATCTCCATATTCCCCAAAATACCCGAAAGCCAATACCCAGATTAACCATCAGATCCCCTATGGAATTCCGCCATAGGGGATCTTCATTTATTACCTATGACATGCGTGAGCAAATGTATACCCCCACTCATAAGTCATCAACAACACCCGATTCGCCGCCTCCCCCAGCAACCGGTAATCAACCCCCTCATAAAGCAGCCCCGGCTGATCCCGCGAAGTCTTAGGCGCCAGGGCGACTGTAACCGGAAACCCAAACGTATTCATCACCCGGGTCGTCAACGCCACAAATGCGGCAAATTCTTCCCGGTCATCGGCCTGAATGAATTCAAAGTCAATATCCAGTCCTTCATAACCTTTTTCCCGCATGATCACCCACAGCTCCCGGATAACCTTGCGCTGAAGGTCCGGATCCTGAACCAATACCGTCACCAGGTTATTATTAAACCGCCCGTCTATCCCAAAGGGAGTCAAAGTAAGTATCGGCCGCACCCCGGCTTCCCTGGCGGCGGCGATCACTCTGGCATCATCCACCTGCGGCGGGACCAGATCCCCTTCCATGGTAAAGCCATAGGAAAACACATAGATCGATGTCAGCCACTGCAAAGTATCCGTCAGTGTTATCGCGTCAATGTACGGATACGCATACCCACTGACATACAGTTCCCGGCGGTCCGCCATCGCTGCGCCATCATCAATGTAAAGAGCCTGCCCGACCGCCAGACGGTAAGGAGATACTATTTGATTATCATAAACCAGCCTTTCTATTGATAGTCCGGTTGCTGCCGCAATACTATCGACAGTATCTCCTTGTTCCACAACATATATTTGCATCCTCAAATGCTCCTGCAGCAATTTTCATTACTAACAGTATATGCGTTAAGCCAAATTGGAATAACCCATCAGGTATTTATCCACCTCTTTTGCCACATCGCGCCCTTCCCGGATGGCCCACACCACCAAAGACTGGCC
>Ga0153921_1000475_pt1 | contig 21673 bp, 12 predicted proteins | sample TSNJ005MetaG_FD_104691 | JGI IMG/M metagenome (GOLD analysis project Ga0153921, IMG submission 104691) | Attine ant fungus gardens microbial communities from New Jersey, USA - TSNJ005 MetaG | ecosystem: Host-associated > Fungi > Mycelium > Unclassified | place: USA: New Jersey, Brendon T. Byrne... | reverse complement strand
TCGCCCAAAGCACCTGCCCTTCGGGTCGCTGAGGGTTAACTTAATAGAAACGGCTACGCATGTAGTACCGACAGCGGAGTACTGGCGGACGGGGGTTCAAATCCCCCCGGCTCCACCACTTCAACATCTAAAGACGTCCACGGACGTCTTTTTTTGTGCCTGGCACCCAGTAAATACGCGGCTTCCAGCACTTTTTCTGGCCCTCTGAGATTTTTTGAGTTCCAGTCATTTGGGTATTCCAAACGGTATTCCAGGCTTTCTGATGCTAATTTTTGGAATACCAACGGTGTCAGAGATAGCTCTCATGCCTGCGTAAGCCCATCGCCTATCCGATCGCCCGCTCAAGACGGTCAAGGCAAAAGATAAAAATTACGTCCTCAGCAATGGTGAGGGGCTACAGCTGCGCGTCAGGAGCAATTGCTTGATGCTGTGGAACTTCACTACCGCAACCCGGTAACCAAAAACCGCATTAACATGGGACTAGGGACGCACCCAAAACTCTCGCTGGCGAACGCCGAAGTAGGTGATCGAAGCGCGCGAACTGCTGGCACAGGGCATTGATCCCAAAGTGCAGTGCAAGGCAGATTAGAGGAAGCTGGCTTCTGTCTTGACATCGAAGCCGACCAGTCAGCTACCTGTATCTCCAGCTGTCCCGTTGACAATTTGCTTGACAGATGTTTATTTTATTGAAGATCGTGCCCAGTATTTTTAATAGACGCCTAGGAGCAAAGGGCCGGCTACGCCGGCCCTTTGCTCCTAGGCGTCACCTTAACCATGCATTTCGTCGGTTAACACCTTGCAAACACAGCCCCTCGTCTGTAATTGCGCCGACTGAGTGTGCTAACCTCAAATCCAAGTCCATTTCACCCTTATGGGTACTTTCGCCATGATCAGCGGCCACCAGCATTCAAAAGACCTTAGCTTTGCGGAAATGATGAGCCTTAAAAGCAGCTCACGTGACCGCCAGGTTGATGCTGTCTATGCAGCTGACCCTCAGATGCTTGAAATGGCTGCTGCCCGTGCCAAAGCAGCCCTTCGTGGCAATTCTGCTTCAATCGCTCGCCCACTACGATTCTCTGCGCTAAGCAACTGATGCCCGAAGCGGCAAACGAAGACGCGCCGTTCGCCTTACTTGAACGTTCAGAGCTCTTCGCTTTCCTGCTCGATCTAATTCAACGCGTCTACCGTCCCTCAATTCAATCAGCTGTCACCGATTACGGCCTTGTGATCGTTGGCGGGCAATCGCTTACGCTTTGGGCCCGGCAATACCTCATCGACGAAATGACAGGCGAGGATGTCGGATTCGTCACTAGCGATGACTTGGACTTTATCGGCAAGCCCAACTCTATTGATTATTGCGCCCAGATGATGGGCGTCCCTTTTCGCAAGGCGAAGATGGACGACAACACGATAAATATTGCCGCCGCGTACATTGACTGGGTTGACGGTAAAGAGGTCATCGTCGATATCCTGGAAATGGACAGCGTAGGGGGCGCGCCCAAAAAAGAGATTTTCAAGTATTTATCCGTCCTGGATATCGAAGGTGTGGAGGTCGCCGTCATCGACCCGATCACATGTCTGAAGTCTCGTTTATTCAATTTATTCGCTTACTGGCAGGATCGGCCACATCGGGAATCCGTGCGGGTGAAAATTGCACTTCGCGCGTCAAACCATTATCTGCGCGACCTGCTGGTAAATGATGGGTATCGAGTCATATCAGAGCATATCCGCCGGATCAAGGCCTTGGCCCTGACACCGCTCGGCAAGCGTGTTTACGTCGAATATGGAATCGACGTGCTGGACGCCATCCCCTACGATCTGGCGCTGTTTCCAGTGGCCTACATGGATCGGGAACGACCGAACATGCTCCGCCAAATTGGTGATGTACGCCGACGGAAGTTAATTCAGTACCAACGATTCGCTTGTGGCCCTATCCATCCGAGCCATCTTCAGTCCGCTGCCGCGAACGATCCCAGATAAAATAAGCTGGACGATGCAAAACACTCGCGCTGTCATCGCCTCGACTCTTCATGCCTCTCGCTCCGTGAGCGAGCAGTGAACACTCCTACTGCGCACAAGAGACTTCAACCTGCCGCTGCGTACGGCAGCGCTGATTGTGGGGTGACACGCTAGGCGGTTAGAAGAACCTTCTCAACTTCCGATACCTCGAGCGACGGCAGGCTGCCGACGTTGATGCTGTACCTAATAGCTGTCACACCGAGTGGCGGCACGTAATCATCGGGGAGCCTAGGGAAGTTGCCAGCAACTTCAAAGACATGGACACCGCGGAATGTGAACCGGAGAAGGGCACCTGTCTGTCGTAGGCCCTCGTGCCAGCCGAGTTGTGCCAAGCGTGAATCGAAAACATCGAGCGCACGGCCATCGGATACCAGCTTCTCCCGAATTTCATCGACGCGGTCTGCCAGCGTTTCGTCGCCGCCCAGGCTGCGCTCCAGCATGACGCTGACAAACAGGAGGCGCTTGCTGGCGGGCGCCTTCAACTGATCGAGACGGGATATTTCGTGCTTCGGTTCCGATCGTGTGGTGGTTTTCACTTCGACATGGACGCCCTGTCCGACGAAATCATGACGCTCGCCTTCAGGCCCGCTCCAAAGGTCGCTCACACGCGGTCCGATGGTCGGGAGCAGCACATTGGACAGCACCCAGAGCTCACCGAAAAGACCGATCTGCTCTGCCGCGCTCAGGTCAAGTGCGAGCGGGCGCAATGCGGCACGCATGTCGTCGATAATGCGTTCAACCGAGACAGCAGGATCGCGCCCTTCAATGCAGATAGCGTGGAGAACCTTGTTGGCGACCAGCGTAAGCAGCTCTTCGTGGTGGCTGCGTGCGGAAACGTCCAGCCAAGTCTGCCCGCCGTCCAGGATACGGACCTGAAGGCTCTGCAGGTCCGGCGGCAGTTTTTGCGGGGCGAAATCGATGGCAAGCAGCAGGTGCAGGCGTCCGTCGTCTGACACTCCGATCAGCACTGCCTCCAGGTCTTCAGCCACCTGCTCGTAGATATCCTCGTGTGGAAGTCGCTGTGCGCGCAGACCTGCCCAGCGGTCCTGCGTGATCTCAAACATTGCGTACCCCACGGTTCACGACCAACCGTTGTTCACTGTCCGTAGTGCGTGGCAGCGACAGCGCGAGGCCCAGCACTGCCTGCGTTGGCGCGCGGAGTGGTTCGGGATCGAGAGGGTAGAGCAGGAGCAGGCCTTGCTGCACGGGTCGGTCCTCGCGCATTACCCGTGCATTGTAGCCTGAGCCTGCGCGGTAGTTTTCCGGCCCACCATGCAGGTCGGCACCTTCATGGCGTGGATCGATAAGGATGCCGATCGACTCGTTGGCCTGCAACGAACGTCGAACAAGGCCGAAAGGCCTTCCACCCAGGAGTACCTGTCGTTCCCGCTCCGGGTTCGCTACAAATACGGTCCAGTTCGTCAGCTCTCCCTGTTCAGCTCGCTCCAGGATCCAGTCGGCAATATCCGCGCCCTGAAATGCAATGCTGTTAGGGTGCCCTTCATAATCCCTCAGGAACAGTGCGATGTGCTCGGCCGGTACGTCGTATGCTATGGCGCCGCCGTGTGCATCCTGTGTCGGGGGGTGCTGTCGCAGCAGGGCGGACGCTAGGTCCAAGTTCCGTTCCAGTAGTTCCCGTTCTTGCATGGGAAACAGGATCGTCTGCGGGTTCTGGCCAGACCATGACCGCGCATCATCCGCCTGCATCCTGCTCTTGTTCTTACTGGTGAGCAGGAGCTTTGAATGGGCGCGCATCCGGATGGCCATTTGGTCAGGTCTGCGGCCAGCCTTGTTCAGTGCGGTGATAGAGTCACGCAGGGATTCTTCGACAAGCGCCAGCTCCACGAACCACTGAGCAATGCCTTCGGTTGTCCAGATGCGGATCAGGTCTTCATAGCCTGTCCTGAAACCATACCAACGGGCCATCTGCAGCAGAGCGTCCGCTAGCGTTGTGGTTCGCAGGAAGTAGGCGATCGTCAATCCCTCAAGCGTCAGTCCGCGCGACAGCCGATTGCCGCCCACTGCAACGAGCTGCCGTCCAGGCTTGGCGTCGTATTCCAATTCGTCGCCCGTCGTGGAGTTGAGCACAACGACGACCAGACGAGCTAGGTTCGTCACTGCCTCTTCAAGCAGAACCTCTTCGCTACAAGGCAGATCTATCGGCCCCAACCCTGCGAGCGTTGACCGGAACATCTGTTTGAGCACGCCGGGTTCGGCGTTCTCATGGTGGAACCAGTTGCGGATCTGTTCCGCGATCGCGTCGCCAATGCGCAACTGGTCCTGCTGGAGGCGGGATACGTGCACCAGCATCGTGTTCGGCTTGCCAATCTCGCCGCGCCGCAGTCTGATGGCGCCGGCAAGTGCAAAGGTCAGGAGGGCATCGGCGAGCGACTGGGGAAGATCCAGCGGTCCCCGGGCAACAATCGCCTCGCTCCTCTTGCGCTGCTTCGGCTTCAGAGCCTTCACATCCGCCGCGTCTACAGGGCGCAGTACATCGCGGCCGTGCGAGCTGACGCCGAAAAGCTCTTCCGTTCCCGTGTAACCATCAGGCCGCGGAAGCTGCACAACGAAGTCCTTGGGGAACAGGTCTTCGCCGACCTGGCTGTCACTGGCGTCTGGATCGATGAGGATGTTGGCGAATGGCGTAGCCGTGTATGCGATGTATGTGGCCCGCGGAATCTTTCTGAGAATGTCGCGAATCAGGGCGTTTGTCAGTGACGGGGCCGTGTCGTCATCCGGCTCGGTGTCGGTGTCGATACTTGGGTCGCGCCGGTTTCCGCGTGTATTGATGGAGGCCTGATCAGCTTCGTCATCGATGAGGAGAACCGGTACATCAGCGAGCCGGCCTTCGAGTTTGCCGAACCACTGGTTGAGCCGTTTCAGGATCGGCGTGATCTTCTTCGCGACGATCAGGACGGTACCGGTCGACGCGAATCCGTCGGCCACATCCGGCTCACGAAAGTCTGAAGTCTCATCGGTCAGCGTGATCCAGTCGACGCCGGTCCCGGTCAACTCGAGATCCAGGCGCTTCTGAGTCTGGTTCCGCAGTGAATCGTGAATGCCGGAGAGAACGATGATCAGGCGGTAACCGACATCGGCTGCGCGCGCTGCCACAGCCGTGAAGTTGGCGGTCTTGCCAGACTGAACGTAGCCGACGACCAGACCGCGGCACTGGAATTCCGGGCGACCTACTGGTGTGGTCTTCGAGATGATCCGCAGTGACTCTTCCGCGACCGACGCAATCTGGTGCGGCTTCCATTTGGGCTGGGCCCGCAGATAGGCTTCATGCCGGGACCAGTTGGTCCAGGCGGTTGCATCGGTCCATAGGGCCAGCCTGGGTTTCAGCGTAAGAGGAAGCCGGACCTGCATCAGGCCTTGTCCGTCAGTTGGTCCGGGACACCGGCTGTCTCCAGTGCGCGAAGGAATTCAGACAGAGCCGTCTTGGCCTCGGCATCCTTGTCGATGAGCTGCACGAGCGTTACCAGCGTCGGCATCAGCGGGGTGACTTCGACTTCCTCCCCCTTGAATCCGGTCTTGCGTTGCCATGGCTTGTCGCCGCTGCTGACAAGACGGATTGAAGTTCTATCCTTCTTTGCAGCCGGGGCTGGTGCAGGTGCGGTCACGGGAGTACCTCCCGCTGCTGTCGTTGGAGGCAAGAAACCGCCTAGCACTGGAGCGCCAGCCGGCGACACAGTCTTGCCACCTACTTTCGACGCCGGCGCAGATTTTTCTTTCTTGTTGTACCGGAGGCGGGCCGCTGCGCGGGGGGGCTTGATCAGGTCCCTGAGGGGGTTGGTGATCGCAAAAGGCAGTCGGATGAGCTGCTTGCTGATATCTACCTGCAGTTGCTCATCTGCCAGCCTATCGAAGTCGACTGCAACACGAATCAGCTTGGTGTGCTCATCCTTGGCGAAGAGATCTTCCCAGCCGCCCCATTTGATTAGGCGGTCAAGTCGATAGAAGTAAAGGCCCTGAGCATCGTTTGCGCGGCCATTCAAGGTATGGCGGTCGCGGTCGACGCGTTGTTCCAGCGGAGGCAGATCATTGATGTATTCGTCGAACTCTGCTTCGTTTGGCGTGACGTACGCACGAACATAGAGGACAGGCATCTTGTCCGGAGAGGCGTTGGGAAGCTCGATACGATGCTGGTCGTACTCTTTCGTCAGCGGGTGCCCCATGGGGTTATTAGCACGCAGAACCTCATCGTTCAGCCGTATGACGACCTTCTCGCGCCCTCGCGCCTTGCCTTCAAGGTAACGGTGGAAGACCAGTTCGAGGTGCGACTTGATGGCAGCGAGTTCCTGCGCGTAGGGAGAATCTGCCCTGCCTCTCGTAGGCTCATTCGAGGGGCGCATCTGCGTGAGCAGCACGGCCGTGCCCGTCTCGCCGATGTCCACTGCCGAGGCATGCTCGGGAGCTACCGGGTCACTCAGAAGCGTCCACCGGCGCGTCTTGGCAAGATGGCTCTTGTCCCAGGTGAGTATCGTGCTCTCATTTCCGGCAGCTTTCGATACGACAGTCAGTCGATCGGCTTGGGACCAAGCCGCACCCTTCAGCCCATAGCCGAACTTGCCGAGATCGCCGTCGTCGTATTCACGCTGATGCCCGATCTTCATGGCGTCGCGCAGCCCCGATGGAGTCATGCCCGTACCGTCGTCGCGAATGCACATCCACCGGCCACCCGCATTGGGGTTCGGGAAGGTGATGTCGATCTCCCGAGCGCCATGCGACAGACTGTTATCCACCAAGTCGGCCACGGCACTAGGCAGGCTGTGCCCGGCACGAGCCAGGATATTGAAGAGACCGAGCGGGTCCGGTGCCGCGTCATTGTCGTCGCGGTTGTTGTCGTTTTCTTTTTGTGACGTCACAGACACGGTTTCTGCCTCCTTGAATACCTGCGGGAAGTGATCCGAGAGCACTGCCTGGCAGTGCTGACCTTCATCACCGTACAACGCAATCATTGCGGATTTTCCCAGACGTGTGCTCTCTCCATGGCCGAGGATCGAAGAGCGGGCTGGGTGGTCTGCTGGGATGACAACCCAAGATGCATTGGCCGGGGTGATCGAGGCGTCAACCACCATTGCGAATAGAACGCCTGGGTCGACGAAACTGTAGAAGGAGCTTTTCGGGCAATCGCCTTCGAATCTCCAATTTTTGTGCTGCCGCTTGAGCCATGAAGCAATCTCAACCACGGTAACTTCGTCTTCGAGACGCCGGCAGGTGATTGCGATGGTGTCAGAGTTCTCTGCTGAAGGAAAAACCCTGTTGACGACATCCAAGTCGAAGTTGATGGAGCGCTGCTTCGCGCGCTCCTTCCCCTGACGGCGGTACTCATGAAACATGCCGAGTTCGGAATGAGTCAGCAGTCGGAGAATGGTGAACTTCACTTACTGCCCTCAGTAGTCTTGATTTGTGATTGCTCCAAATCGAACAGTGCAACACGCATGTCCAGTGTCTCCGGTGCCCCCAAACACTCCCTCATTCCACGAGCGATGGCATATGCAAAGAGCGGTGGCACCGCGTTGCCGATTTGCTTGAATGCCGGGTTCATCGATCCTTTGAAAACGAAACCGTCTGGGAATGACTGGAGCCGCGCAGCCTCACGGACGGTGATGGTGCGTGCCTGTTTCGAGTCGAAGTGGATGTGGGAATAAGAGTCCTTGCCGAGGTGCGCCATCAGCGTACGTACTGGGGCATCGGGGCGGAGCTTCCACCACTTGTTCGGAAACTTCCCCGGGTCATACGGGATGCGCCAGGACGTAATGTATGTGCTGACGTCTGCATTTCTCGGGTCGGTGGGCAAACCGAGTCTCCTACGGTCGGCAAGCCAGTTCGCAATTTTCTGCTCTACATAGGCATGCACCTGCGGGTACTCCCAGCCAGGCTGAATCTCGGCGAAGATCTTGTAGTCGCGCGGCAGATACCGAAAAACATGGCCAGTCGTAGACTTGGTCGTAAATCCTTGCCACTCCCGCATAAGGCGCGAATAGGCAGTCGACGGTTTTTTTGCTGTGTACTCGACAGGTTCTGACGGGTCTTTCGCCCCGCGACGAATGGCACCCGAGCGAAGCATTTCTTCGGCGTACAGGTGCGGCAGGTCTGCCAGCGCATCAGAGGCCGATGTGGCCGCGGGAGAGTCGGCAGCTGGATCGGGAATCCAGCGGTGGTGCGCTGATCCTTCGGCTTTGATAACTCGCCTCGCAGCATTCTTGGAACTGGTGTAGCCGGATGGCAGAACCAAGTGGTGCGTTGGCACCGGAAATTTTGGCTTGATGCCGGTCGAACGATGGAAGCCTACCAAAATCATGCGTTCCCGTATCTGCGGAACGCCATACCAGACGGAATTCAGCAGTGTGTAGGCTACGTCGTAGCCTTCTTCGGCAAGGCTTTTGGAAACGAGCTCGGCAACATTGGTGCCGCCATGGTTGAGGATGTCTGGCACGTTCTCCATCAGAAGAGCAACGGGCTTTGTCGCCCGGATGAATGCGACGTAGCGCTCCCACAGGCTGACCCGTCCATCCACCAGGAAGGCTTCGTCTGCGGTCACCTCTTCGCGCAGGCGGGCCTGCTCGCGGAGCTTAGCCCGGCCTACACGGGCGAACGCCTGACAGGGTGGCCCGCCGACGAGGACATCGATCTGATGGTCCGTGGCGCCCTGCAGTCCGAGATCGCCAAAGACGGTTTCTGCGGTTTCGGTTACCGCGTCGCGCGGGGCGTGGTGCGCTTCCTTGTCACCCCCGACCGAGCGCGAGCCGAAGTTGGCTCCGTGCGACTTCGCAGCCCACGGGTCCATTTCGATCGATGCGACCGGTGTAAATCCGGCGGTCAGGAAGCCAAGAGATATGCCGCCACAGCCTGCGAACATGTCCATGTAGCGGATTTCGCCGCTTTCCTGAATACGCTGCAGCTTACCGCGGATCAGCTCATCATCTGGGGTAGAGGCGCGGGAATTCTTGCCAGTCGAGGTGGACAGGTCTGCAGCCAGAGTAATGGGCTTTTCGTAGGTATTGCTGGGCTGCGATTTGTGCAGCTCGGTTTGGATGGACATCCGGTATCTCTCATAGGGAACATGCGCCAAGACCAGCTGCACGGAGCGCAAAAGGACGGCAGCTCAGGCCTGCTCATACCAAACGACGCACCCCGGCTTGACGAATCGTCAACCGGGCGCCAAATGCTACATCGTGTCAGAGTGTACTGAAAATGCCGCGAGGTGTCGCCTGCGCAGGTTGCGTGAACCTTCATAATTAGCCAGCTTCAACCGGCGTAAGAATGCCCCTAGCCTCAAGGCTTCACGGGCAAAGGGGTCCGTCTCGACCTAAACGACGATATCTAATGCTTACCATTGCCTGATGATGCAAAGCCTTCGCCCGGCCCCCCGGGACCTGCGAAGAAATCCACGATTTGAATTGGCTCGCAAAGCAGAAAAGTTTTTCCCAAGGAGGTATCCTGCGACAGGGGCAAGCTCATCTGGGGGTTGTTCATGGACATAGTCAGCAGAGAAGTCAGGTCTCGAATGATGGCGGGCATCCGCGGCAGCGATACATTGCCAGAGATGAAGGTCAGGAAGCTGCTTCATCGGCAAGGCTTTAGGTATCGCTTGCATCAGCGAAATCTTCCAGGCAAACCCGATGTCGTACTCCCTCGTCACCGTGTCTGCATCTTCGTTCATGGTTGCTTCTGGCACAGGCATCCGGGCTGCAAATACGCCACGATCCCAAAGACCCGTGAGGACTTTTGGCAGACGAAATTCGATCAGAACGTGAAGCGGGACATCAGGAACAAAGATGAACTGCTCAGGTCAGGCTGGCGAGTGATCGAGCTCTGGGAGTGCGGAATACGCGGACCGGAAGGGGGGATGAACTGGCTTCTGGAAACGATCCCGGATTGCACCCAAAAATACGTCTCCTGGCCCAATTTCTCCGACCTGCTCGTCCCCAGCGATCAGCTCACAGCAATCTGAGCCTGTCGGCTTTCAGCACTCGATTTCCAAGCACTCCAAAAGACTCTTCAAAGCAGTCTTTTCTCCCTTGCGATAAGGGCGATGGTGTCCACGTATTTTTAGGGGGACACCGTCGTCCTTAATGCTGGGATTCTGAAGGTGTGTTTGCTGGCCGCTTACGGACGGTTACCTTCAATCGTTGTTCAGAGTTTCATGGGCAAATATGGCCGTCGGAGTGTTCTGCTGGGCAGAGATCACCGGCCAATAGAAGGGCCCCCCCGTCCAACCCTTTTCTTCCCTGCCGTTCTGCCGGATCAGAATCAGCATGGGATTGTCGATGGCGTACTTCTTGCGAATTTCGCCTTCGGTCTTGGTGCTATCCGGTGCATCGGCATAAAGGGCGTGCGAGCCCGCACTGACGATACGCTGGATTTCCCTGTCAGTACGCACCATGCACCAAACCTTGCCTTGCGCGCTGGAGTCCTTCGGCAGGCTGGCTAGGTACTGGAGTGCAGAGCGTGCTGCCTCCCAGTCAAAGCTGTAGCCCTCGTCCTCCTCCATCTTGAAAGTGGGCTCCAAGGCGTTCAACAGCTCAATCGCCATTGCTACCGGAATTAGGGACGGCTCATCGAAGCCACCTTTACCGGCGAGCTTATCGAGCTGCTGGTCGAACCTCTCAGTGATTGGGCGTAGATAGGATTTGGGCAACACCTGAAAGCCGACCGGGAGGATGCGCTTGAATGGCTTGAGCGTGGTGGTGCGCGACAAGGCGATCTTGTTCGGACTACAGGGCTGTACGGCATTACCAGGCGCCTTTTGGATAAAGACGACCGGCTGTTCGGGGTTCTTGGCCAAGGACTCGCGCAGAGCCACATCACTCTCGTGCATGCGCTGCATGGCGGCGTAGATGGTCGGCTCAGTGTAGAACCGGGTGATAGCAAGATCCTGCCGCGGGCGGAAGCCAAACATGCGCGAGTGCTGCAGCACGGTATCCTGCTGATACACATTGGGTTTGCGCCCATAGTAAAAGCCGATCAGGTTAGCGATGGTGACACCACGATCGAGAATCTGCCCGCCGATGAAGATGTTCAGCGGAGTGCGTAGCTTCAGCTGTCCATCATCATCAAGCAGCTCCTCTACCTGTTTCTCGGAGTTGACCTTAGTGATCATCAACCAGTCCTGCTGGAGTGCTATCTTCACCTCCTGGGCGACCTCCTCCAGTAGCGGCAGATAGTCTCCCTGTAGCTCCACCGATGGTTGCAGCTCTAGGTAGGCACGCTGAATGAGGCTGCTCAACATCTGCGGCTCCTGGCTAACTGCTGCGCTGAGCTTTTCCTTGATCTTCTCGACCAACTCCTGTTGCCAGGTATGCGCGGTAGTATTGGCCTCGGTATGCACAAGGAAGCTGAACTTTTTCGCAGCTTTCCCTGCCTTCTTATCCTGCAAGCGACGGATACAGCCACCGATGATGAAGTTACAAATTGCATCACGCAGGGTCGGGATTGCCTTGCTGGTCAACACCTCCTCCAATTTCAGGCGGCGACCGTCCTTTTTGCGCAGAACCTGCAGCTCATCCAGATCTACGGACTGATAGAGAAATTTAGCCAAGTGGCCTTCTTCCTGGCTATCTTCAAAATAGTATTCGCTACCCACGTATGCGGCATTGACGGGAACCAGTTCAGTGAAGGCCGGGCGGATCGGCCTGAAGCTGTCGCCTTTGATCTGCACATCAGCAGGCTGCAGGTAAAGCGAGTAGGGGGTCGCAGTAACCTGCAGAAAGGCTGCACGCTCAACGATAACGCGCAGATGCTCAAGCTGGCGAGCGGTGACATTGATATCCAATTCGCCCTTGTCGCGCTTGAAGCCGACGCTAGCGTAATCCGCCTCGTCGTCGATGATCAGCACGCGCTTAGCTTTGAGCTGTGGGTATTTGCGTTTGAACAAATCGATGAGGCGATTTAGGTTATCAGTCTGCTTCTTCACCACAAGCACCAGCTTCTGGTTAAGCTCGAAACCGGTGAGGTGGCTAGGCATGGTCATTATGTCGAAGACCTTGAGCAGGTCGTTCTCGTTATGCGCACGAAACTCGCTCTTGATACGCTCGTAGGTCTGTTTTGCCAGAGCTTTCGTGCCCTTCGTCAGCACCACCGCTACATCGAAATCATTGTCGAAAGCCAGCGCCATTACAGCCAGGAAGGTTTTCGTCTTACCCGACTGGATCTTCCCTAGCAGCATCCCCGGATGGTCTTCACTGGTCTGGCTCAGCATCAGACGCTCGACGACAGACTCGATGCATTTGCAGTCTTCGTTGGAGTAACGGACATCGTCTTTTACAAAAGACGGGTAGAAATCACCCTGCTTGTTCATGCTTCTTCCTTAAGGTATCCATCCAGAGCTGGTCCACTGCAGGTTCTAAGTCATCAGGCAGCGGCGGCTGGCACGAGCGAGTCACTCTTGACAAACTTTCTGCCCACTGCACTGCTCAGGTGTTGACTGCAGCTGGGCAGATTGTGCCGATTGGAGTAGCCACTGGCCAGTGTCAGGATTATTTAGTTGGCCGCGCTGATCGGCGAACTTAATGGGCACGAAGCTTCTACATTTCGTCAAAAAATTAGCAAACTCATTACTGCCGCGTCCAGCCTGCGGCGGCCCAGTCCAAATTCTCTGAAATCAGATAACGGTTACCAGCGTCGGCTAGCCGATGGTTATGAAGCATTTCGCTCAATCCAGCTCTCGTGGTATTCCAGTCGGTATCCCAGAGAAATCTATAAGATCGTATTAATCCATTAGATCAAACACTTAAGGGACCAATTCAACTCACCCCCGGCCCACCAATCAAAGCATCGACAAAACCCGTCCAGTGCGGGTTTTGTTGTTTCTGCTGCATGGAAATCCCCCTCGCTGACACCTCACTCCGCCCCGCAATAAAGGCCAGGTACGCCCGCGGCTCGAGAAAAACCGGCACGCGCCCCTTGCTCAGAATCCGTACGAAGGTGTCCTGCGCCAGGCCAGGGACTGATCCTGGCCGCCGAGCTCGCGCCGCAGCAACTGGGCGTAGAGCTCGCCCATAACAGGGTGGACGTAAGAGGAGGCCATCGGCGTGATTCCGGGGGACGACCAAGGAAAGTCACACACGATAATATTTCTCATAGAGACAGGTTAGGCGTTTCTCGCCATACCATCCCCGTCTGGAATCCGCCCGCACTTCCCATTACCCTGACCGCCTCTATCAGACAACCGGAAGTCCGATACCCGTGCTGAAGCCCCTCGCTGTTCTCACCCTCGCCTGCGCTCCAGTGCTCGCAACCGCCGCCGATCTCGCTGGCGTCTGGACGGGCACTTTGGGCAAATCCGCGATCACCGTCTGTTTCAACGGTGCCCACGGCGCCAATGGCAGTTACTACTACCAACGTATTCTCACGCCCATTCAGCTGACTCAGGCCAATGCCAGTGAGCCGTGGGTGGAAGAAGGGCAAACCGGCTTCTGGCAGTTGGACGACCCGCAAGACGACTCGCTGACCGGCACCTGGAGCAAAGCCCTGGGTGGTAAAAGCCTGGCGTTGGTGTTGAAACGCGCGGACGCCGACGGGTGCGCGAGCGACACCTACAACCTTCCTCTTGAAGCCACGCCGCCTGCGGTAAAAGTCGAGAAGAAGACCTTCGCCGAGCATGCCTATCAAGTGAAGACCCAAGGTGGGCAGGTCATCCTGAAACTTGAAGGCGACGGGGAAGCGATCGATAAGATCAACCGCGACCTCGCACGTATGGCCATCAATCCAGAGGGCCAGACCGACTTCTACCGGGAGCGGCGCAACTCACTGGACCAGAGTGGCGGCACCACGACCAGCGAGATCACGGTGGAGCCGTCGTACTGGTCGGCGCACTGGATCACTGTGCGTTTCTATCGCTGGTCGGCGGGCTACGGGCGCGGTGGCATCAGTTGGGGCCTGCACAGCTGGAACCTGCAAACCGGTGAAAAGGTCGACCCGTGGACGTGGCTGGGAGGCCGCGAGCAATGGGACAACCCCTACTCGGGCCAAGTCAAACTGCCCGCCCACTTCAGCGCGTGGCTGGCCAAACAGACCACCACCGACGAAGGGTGCCCGGCGGTGACCAGCTATTCCACGTTCGATTTGAGCTTCAACACCCAGGGCCTGCAACTCTCGACACCCGCCCAAGGCGACGGCTGTGACAACGAGCTGAGCTTTACCTGGGAGCAACTGGAGCCGGTGCTCTCGACGCAAGGCAAGGCCGCAGTCCCCAGTTTGAAGGCCCCATGAGGGACTGGGTGCACTTTAAAAAAATCCGACACTCGTTCACGAAATATTCAGAAACGCCGACGGATACTAGCCAATTGCAATGACCGTTCCCCCGGACGGTCCTCCTGCCTTGGTAGCCAGAATCCATGACGCGTCCCGCTCCTCTGCTGTTGTTGCTTGCTGGTCTGTTGTTCTTCTTTGCCTTGGGCAACCATGAGTTGCAAGGCTCCACCGAAGCCCGTGTCGCCGGGATCGCCATGGCCATGCACCTGGACAACAACTGGGTGGTGCCGCAGTTGTTTCGCGAGCCCTTCCTGGAAAAACCGCCGCTGAGCCTGTGGATCGACGCCGGGGCGATTCGCCTGTTTGGCGGGACCACCTGGGCGGTGCGCCTGGCCTCGGCCTTTGCCGGGTTGTTCAGCGTGATGCTGCTCTACGGCATGCTGCGCACGTTCGGGCGGCCGAAGACGCTGGCGTTCAGTGCCGCCTTGATCCTCGCGACCATGGCCAGTTACTGGGGCAATGTGCGCGGCGTGGGTGAGGACTCGTTACTGACCCTGGGCGTCACCACCGCGCTGCTGGCGTTCTATCAGGCGATGCGGCCCGAATCCGAGCGTCAAGGCGGCAACGCCTGGCCCTGGGCCCTGTTTACCGTGGGGATGGTCATCGCCACCTTGAGCAAGGGCGTGCTGGGCCTGGCGATGCCGGGTATCGTGATCTTCGTGTACCTGGCCAGCACCAGCCTGATGGACAACCGCCTGCGCATAGGCGACTGGCTCAAACCGGCCTTCTTCACTTTGCTGGCGCTGATACCGTTGATGATCTGGCTGGGGTTCCTGTTCCAGCGCGGCGGCATGCAGGCGGTGGGAGAAGTGTTGTGGACCAACAGCGTCGGGCGCTTCAGCGGCTCGTTTGTCGAGGCGGGGCACTATGAGCCGATTTACTACTACATCGCGAAGCTGCCCGAGGCGTTCCTGCCCTGGAACATCCTGGTGTACCTGGGGCTGTGGCATTTCCGTAAAAGCCTGGTGCGCAACCGTTACCGCCTGTTCTTCAGCGTGTGGCTGGTGGCGCAGTTCACCCTGCTGACCTTCGCGTCGAGCAAACGCACGGTGTACCTGATGGCGCTCACGCCAGCCGCCGCCGTATTGGCGGCGGAATATGCCCGGGTGCTGCTGGAATGGCTCAAGACCCACAAACCGGGGTTGTATAAACACCACACCAGGCTGGTGGGCGGCGTGTTCACCCTGGCGGTCGCCTGCTACCTGATAGCCGCCTTCTGGTTCGCGCCCAAAGCCGACGTGCGCCAGTCGTTCGTGCCGTTGATCAGTCAGATCCAGGCACTGCAAGCCGAAGGCAAGGAGGTGGTGTTGTTTCAGCCCAACGAGCGGATCGCCGGCGCCAGCGTGTTCTACACCCAGGCCTATCTGCCGATCCTGCAGACCGAAGCCGAGCTGCAGCGCTTTTTGACCGCCAGGCCCGGCAACGTTGCGCTGCTGGACCACACCAACGATTTAACCACCAAGGTCACGGTCATCAAGGAGATGGCGATCAACCGCCAGCCTTACTACTTCATCGAGCAGTAAGGCCGGCGCGGGGCATCAGTGCTTGGTGACCTTGTCCAGGTAACCCATGGCAAACGCCGAGACCACGAAGGTCATGTGGATGATCACGTACCACATCAGGTGTTGCGGATCGACGTTCTTGGCGTCCATGAAGATGCGCAGCAGGTGGATCGAGGAAATCGCCACGATGGACGCCGCGACTTTCATCTTCAGCGACGAAGAGTCCATGGTGCCCAGCCAGTTGAGCTTTTCCTTGTTGTCGTCGATGTCCAGCTGCGAGACGAAGTTCTCGTAGCCGGAAATCATCACCATCACCAGCAAGCCACCGACCAGGGCCATGTCGATCAGCGACAGCAGCACCAGGATCAGCTCGGACTCCGCCATCGAGAACACGCTCGGCAGCAAGTGAATCACTTCCTGGAAAAATTTCAGCGCCAGCGCCAGCAACCCGAGGGACAAGCCGAAATAGATCGGCGCCAGCAGCCAGCGCGAGGCGTACATAGCATTTTCGATAAAGCGTTCCATTGGATCTCACACAGCTTGGCTAAAAATGGCGGCGAGTATACCAGCCGCTACCAAACACCTGTAACCGCGAGAAAACTGACCTGTGCGGCATCTGTAAGAGAATTTTTCTGCTAGTGTCGAGCCCATCAACTCGGCTCCATGACGTCGGACAGGAAGAATTCAGATGATGGATGTGCGATCCCCCTTGGCCAGTCTCGGCCTGTGCGCGGCATTGCTGCTGGCCAGCGGCTGCTCCCCCAGCGATGAGCAGAAGCAGACCACCCTCGAAGAGAAAACCGCAAAATTCGAACACTCCCTCGACAGCATCCAGGACCCCAAGCTGCGCGACGCCATCGCCGACCTCGGCGGCTCGCTGCTGTTGCTGGAACGGGCGCGGGTCAAACTCGCGACCAAGCCCATCGAAGCCGAATACGGCGAAGACAGCCTGGCCCTGCTCAAGCATTACGCCACGCCCCAGGCGCTGGTGGACACCTACATCAATGGCCTGTTCGTGCTGCGCAAGGCCTCGCACTCCGACTACCTGACGGATCTGCAGCCGGTCTTCCCGTTCAACTTCAATACCCCCGAGCAATTCCCCTTTCCCCATGGCCTGGAGTGGCAGTCGGTCACCTTGAGCAACAACAAGGTCGTGCCGTTTCAGCCCGAATGGTCGGAAACCGATCCCGGCATCCAGCTGAGCCCCAGCAGCTCCAACCTGACCAACCCGGATGACCTGACGGTGACCTATCCGTTCATCGATGGCATCGAGACAGAAAACAAAAGCCAGCCGCAGCCGGTCCGCCTCAAAGGCACGGTGGAAGTGGTCGCGCCGGGCAAAGTGCTGACGTTCGACCTGTCGAAAAAGGACGTGGGCCACAAGCGCACCGAAGGCAATATCACGGTCAACCTGGTGCTTCTGGAAAAAAACTACGCCGAGATCGAGCTGACCAACAGCCAACCGCTGGCGCCGGAAGTCGGCGACGAGTCGCCCAACCCCCTGCTGGTGCAGGCACGCGACAGCACCGGGCAATTCCTCACACGCTCCGGTTCAATCAACGAAAGCGCCGCGCAAGTCGAGTTCTACGAGAAGCAACTGGCCGAGATGCAAAAGCAGAAGGCCTGGTCGGATGCGTTTGAAAAACAGCTGACCGATGAGCAGAAAGCCTTCGAACACAAGCAGACCAGCCATTACGCCAAGGTGTATTTCAACGGCCTGATCGACAACCTGCAGATCAACGTGCTGGATTTCTCCACGGCCACGCTCACTCGCAAGGACCTCGACCTGCCGGTTCAGCGCTTCGACAAGAACAGCCTTGAAAAGACCGTCCAAGCCTTGCCGATGCCGGTCACCGTGTATGACGACGGTGCCGCCAGCTGGCTCAAGGACGCGACCATGACCGAGGATCAGCTGAAAAACAGCGTCACCATCAGCCAGTCCGTCGAAGACGCCAGCGCCGCACATATCGTGTTCGACCATCCGTTCACGTTCAATGACGACCTGGTCGGCAGCGAGCGCAACAGCAGCGAATCACCGGTCACCTTCTTCACCGCTGACGACAAAGGTGAACGCGGCGAGCCAATCGAGTTGCCCACCGAAGCGTTTGAACTGAACCCGGCGCGCGGCACCCTCACCTACGACCTCAACCTGTTCCCGGAAAACCCGGCGTACGTGGTGGGCTCGATTCCGCTGTTTTTGGCCACCATCCAAAAGGCTGAGATTGACGTCGCCAAACTGCCCAAGGGGCTGTCGCTCAAGGACAACGCGCTGATTGTCGACCAGAAGGAATTCCCCGCCGACAGCTGGCGCTTCTACGCCAAGGACGCGAGCGGCAACTACCTCAAGGAAATTCTCGGCGTGAGCCACCGCGCCGAGGAATACGGCACGGCGATGTTTGATGTGCATTACTTCTACGGCCAGCCCACTGCGCTGGAAAGCTACCAGCGCACCGACCTGAGCACCGTGCAGTACGGCTTTGAGGTCAAGTTGGACAAGCCCGAAAGCAAGTAACCCGGCTAGAGCGCCAGGCGCTCGTGCCCACCGTTGAGTTGCCGCAGATGGGCCTGCAGGTGCAGGCACCAGATCTGCGGGTCATCCGCCAGTTCATAGCCGTGCAGGGTCAGGCTTTCGACGATCGATTGCAGAATGGTTTCGGCGACGAAGGGCCCATGAAACGGGCCCTGGGACTTGATGGTGGAGGGCTGTTCGCCAGTCATTCCGGCAGCAAACAGCAGGGTCCACATCCCGTTATCCCCCGCGAGAGGGCGAATGGAGCATTCAATACGGGTGACCAGGCCCAGGCATTGGCGGGTAAGGCAAAGGTTGCGCGGCATGGCGGCGACCCTCGGTAGATCGGTGTTCAACCTCAGCCGATGGCGAGGCTGTTTCTATCCAGCGACTCCTGTGGATATCCCTTGATCAGAGAATAGAATAAAACCAGTGCAAACCAAGGTTGTAGGGACCAACGGGCGTTGGGCCTCTATAGACGAGTCAAAAATGTGGCGGTTTTATCGGTGTCCCAAGGCACCGTTGTTCCCATGAGAAAGCTAGTGTCGAGCTTTAGCGAGGCTGCGAAGGCGGCGGTATTGCTGGCCTTTTCTGCGCCTGAGACACCGCTTTCGCAGCCTCGCTAAAGCTCGACAGCTCCTACAGGGGATTGGCGGTGTCGGCCTTATTTCAATCCCCTGTGTGATCGCAATATCCGGCGCGACGCAGCCCAAGTGTAGGAGTTGTCGAGCCCCAGCGAGGCTGCGAAGGCGGCGGCATTGCTGGCATTTTTCTTCGCCAGGCACACCGCTTTCGCAGCCTCGCTAAAGCTCGACAGCTCCTACAGGGGATTGGCAGTGTCGGCCTGATTTCAATCCCTTGTGTGATCGCAATATCCGGCGCGACGCAGCCCAAATGTGGGAGATGTCGAGCCCCAGCGAGGCTGCGAAGGCGGCGGCATTGCTGGCATTTTTCTTCGCCAGGCACACCGCCATCGCAGGCAAGCCAGCCCCCACATTAATCGCGCGCCAACAGGACAATCAGGTCGGTTTGGCTTCGGCCAAGGCCTGTTGCGCCAGCTCCTTCTCCGCTTCTTTCAAGTCGTCTTCACTGATCATCTCGGCAATCGCACGCAACCGCTCGACCACGCGCGCATTGACCGTACCTTCCGGGAACTGGCCTTCTGCGTCCGGCTCACCGGCGTCCTCGCCCACCAGCAGGCTCAGCGCTTCATCCGCCTGGCGCACTGCATAGATGTGGAATTGTCCATCGCGCACGGCCTGCAAGACCTTCTCGTCGAGCATCAGCGTGGCGACGTTGGCCTGGGGAATGATCGCGCCCTGTTCGCCGGTCAAGCCGCGGGCTTCGCACAGGCGGAAGAAGCCTTCGATCTTCTCGTTGACCCCACCCACCGCCTGCACTTCACCGAACTGGTTAATCGAGCCGGTGATCGCAAAGCACTGCTTGAGCGGCGTCTTCGACAACGCCGAGATCAAGGTGCACGCCTCGCCCAGCGACGCGCTGTCACCGTCCACGTAACCGTAGGACTGCTCCAGCGCGATACTCGCGGAGATCGCCAGCGGGAATTCCTGGGCATAACGGCTGCCGAGGTAACCGGTGAGGATCATCACGCCCTTGGAGTGGATCGGCTGCCCGAGGTTGACCTCACGTTCGATGTCGACAATCCCGCTGCCGCCCGGGTACACCGTGGCGGAAATCCGCGCCGGCACACCGAATGCCGAATCCCCCACTTCCAGGACCGTCAGCCCGTTGCACTTGCCGACCGCCGCGCCAGCGGTGTCGATCAGGATCACCCCGGCGAGCATGTCGTCGAGAATCCGCGCCGACACACGTCCCGTCCGCGTGGCCTTGGCCTTGAGCGCGCGTTCGATGTGGCCGGCATCCGTCATCTCGTCGCCGGCCAGGTGTCGGATAAAGTCCGCCTCGCTGACCAACTGGAACAAGTCGCCAATCCGCGCCGACAAGCGCCCCTGGTGTTCCGCCAGCCGGGCGCTGTAGGTGGCCAGGCGTGCGACCGCGTCGGAGGTCAGCGGCGCCATGCCCTCTTCCGAGGTGCGAGTCTTGAGCAACTGGGCAAACTGCTCCAGGCTCTCGTCGACCATCGGGATGTCTTCGTCGAAATCCACCAGTACCCGGAACATCTCCTGGAAGTCCGGATCGGCGTCCTGCAGCGCGTAGTACAGCTGGCGCGAACCGATGATGATCACCTTGACCTGCAACGGGATCATTTGCGGGTTGAGGGTCACGGTGGCCAGGCGCCCCAGCTCGCCCAGCGGCGATTCCATCTTCAGCTTGCGCGACTGCAGCGAACGCTTGAGGGCGTCCCATACAAACGGCTCACCGAGCATTTTCTCGGCTTCCAGGATCAGGAAGCCGCCGTTGGCCCGGTGCAAGGCGCCCGGGCGCAGCTGGCGATAAGTCGTGTAAAGCGCGCCCTGGTCGGTGCTGTATTCAATACGGCCGAACAGGTTGTCGTAGGTCGGGTGCGGCTCGAATACCACCGGCGCGCCGCCGTTGACCGGATGGCCGACCACCAGGCTTGGGCAGTACTGCTCTTCCAGCAGTTTGCGCGCCTGGGCGTCGGTCTTCGCGTCGTCGACCAACTGCTCGACCACGGTTTTGAGCAGGTACACCTGCATGGCTTGCAGGTAACCGCAGACCGCGGCGTTTTCCGCGTACTTTTCCGACAGCGGTGCGAGCAAAGGCTGCAGCGCCAGGGTGATGGTTTCTTCGTTGAACTGACGCAGCTGGTTATTGGACTCGCGCTTCCACTGCGGCAGGCTCGCGAGTTCTTCGTTGAGGCGCTCCTCCAGCTCGGAAATATCCGTGTGGAAGCGCTCGCGATCGGCTTCCGGCAACTGCGAAAACTCCGCCTCGTCCAGCGCCTTGCCGTCGAGCATCGGGGTAAACGCAATGTTGGTGCTGTCACGGTACAGCGCCACGTCCTTTTCCAGGGCCAGGCGCTCGATCACGTCCAGGGCCTTGTCGTAGCGCTGGTTGAAGGCACGGTCGATGGCGCTTTTGCGCTGTTGATAAGTCGGGTGCTCGAACACCGCCGGGAAGGTCGCGACCAGGTTATCCACCAGGCCATTGATATCGGCGATGAACGCCGCCGCCGCGCCGCCTGGCAATTCCAGGGCACGCGGTTCGCGCGGCTCATCGAAATTATTCACGTAGACCCAGTCCGCCGGGGTCTGCAGGCGCTTGCCTTCGGCTTTCAGGTAGCGTTTGACGAACGAAAAGCGGCCGGTGCCCGGCTCGCCCATGACAAACACGTTGTAACCGTGGCGGGGCATGGCCACACCGAACTGCAAGGCTTCAACCGCACGGTCCGGGCCAAGCACACCGCGAAAGGGCTCCAAATCATCGGCGGTCGGGAAGC
>Ga0153921_1000474_pt1 | contig 21791 bp, 23 predicted proteins | sample TSNJ005MetaG_FD_104691 | JGI IMG/M metagenome (GOLD analysis project Ga0153921, IMG submission 104691) | Attine ant fungus gardens microbial communities from New Jersey, USA - TSNJ005 MetaG | ecosystem: Host-associated > Fungi > Mycelium > Unclassified | place: USA: New Jersey, Brendon T. Byrne... | reverse complement strand
TCTTTCAAGCTTTTGGTTTAATCGTGATACGGCGGCTCTCCAAGCGGCCATAAACGAATGGAAAGGTTCAAATAATAGGTCAGAGGTGTAAGAATGCAAATTAAGGGTTTAGAAGAAAAAGTCGCCCAGGTCAATGAAATGATTCCGAGGACAAAGGCATGGATCCGGGAACCCTTGATATGGGAGCCGTTTTATAAGGGGTTTGAGTATCAGTTTTGTTGGTCTTCAAATTATTTAGAGGGAAATACATTATCCTTGGATGAAACGATCGCCGTCCTGGACTATGATGAGGTACGGTCCGGGCATAGTTATCAGGAATATAGTGAAGCTAAAAATCTGTTCTCGGCTATCAAACACTTGAATGTGAGCGGCCAGGAAATCAGAGAACAATGGATCAAGGCTGTAAATGGCATTATTCTCACGGGTAATGCAGATAGTGGTCAATATCGAGGCATTAACCTGTACATTGGCACAGTTGCCGAAGCAGTATATTATCCCCCGGAGTTTAAATTGGTATCTGGTCTTATGTCTCAATATATGGAGGAAATAAAGGATATCCCAACAGGCAGAACGCTGGAAAGAATTGCTGAACTTCATATGAGATTCGAGCAGATCCATCCCTTCCGCGATGGAAATGGACGAACCGGAAGAATGATCCTGAACCAGCAGCTGCTGAATGCGGGGTATCTTCCGATTACCATCAATGATAAATCTAAATATCGTCAGGCGCTTCTCGACTTTGATCGAACCGGTAGTACCGATATAATGACTTATCTTTTTGTAAAAGGGCAAGAAAAATCTTTTGAGCAGCTGCAGGACTGCGCGGATCGGAGACATTCAATTGAAGCGATGACAGATTTTACAGAAAAAAAAACGTCCATAGCCAATGAGATGTTGTTGGAGCATGATGAGTAGGAGCCAGAACTATAATAAAGCAATTTGAGATATTAGTAAAATATGGATATTGATGAAAATTTTGTCGATAGATGCGCGATTAAAGAGCATTGACATGTTATTTTCAATATCATATAATGCGGTTATAAATAAGATCCTTGTTCCTTGTCTTTACCAGGAGGATGTCAGTCATGCGCTTGAAAATACGCCATCCAAAACCTCACAAATCCCAAACAAAAAAAACTGAATTAAGCAACAAAAAAACCAACCAGTCGAAATAACTATTTTGACCAGTTGGTTACTTACTTTCCAAACAACAATAATCATACCATAGTTTGGATAGATTGTAAATATGGTATTAAAAAATGTTTTAAAAGTCCCCTAAACTGAGAAAATTCACTTTCTGAAATATGGGCATGGTGAGTTAAAAGCAAATAAAATATGCTGGTATTTGACACTTAATACCAGCATACCGATTATGCTATTATTTCTATAGTTCAGAAAGAACCAAAATTTCTCTCATACCATTATTTCACACGAGACTCCCGCAGGAAGGTCATCATTATTAACTCGAATTTTATAATCGGAATATTCTCTGGCAATCTTGTCTGCATCAACTTTTTTCACGGAGACAAGATCAAAAAGTTTATAAGCCGGAGCATTCCCAAGCGCACTGTCATGTTTGAAAACAATCAATTGTCTTACTGCCATCTTGCCACGTGCTGCAGAGTGATCATGTTCAAACATATTGAGAATTGCCTCCCACAACAACCGCAGGTCTTCCTCGGAAAATCCGGTTGTCTTCCTTGCCAGATTTGCCGACACATACCCCTCGGCCCGATACAATGCATAAGGAATAATAAGCTTTCTTCCTATCTCTGTATCCTTGTTTTCCGCATCCTTCTCTGTTGTAATTGCCACTCGTGTAATCGTCACTACCTGTGGAGTGACTGGCTCGATGCTCTTTGCAAATCCAATCTGAACCGGTCCCCGAACCTGCCCACAATTCAAGGCAGCTTTCACAAAAGTGGTCATTACCGCTCCGAAAGTACGGATGTCATAATACTTTGCACACATAAAATCACGGATTTTGCGATCCAATTCGCTATCTGCCTTTTTCGCTTCCTTTACTGCTTTCTCATCCACCCCAAGTGCCTCGAAAGCCGTACGATCACTGGTGTTCAGCGGCACCTTTTTCTTAACATAGATTGCATAGCCGTTCTGGTCCTCCATTCGTGTCTCCACATAATTTCGGATTTTATGTTTTAAACAAACATCTGTTACGATGCCATGGCCGGTTTCAGGATCAACACGCGGCATATTCCCGGCATCCGGATCGCCATTGGGATTCCCGTTTTCCACTTCAAAAAGAATTACAAATTCATACCGATTTTGGATTACTTCACTCACTCGTTTTCCTCCTTATTTTTCTTCTCGTATCTTTTTTGAATCTGCTGATAATATCCCACCGTAAAAACCCCTTGTTCCTGCAGGCTTAACCGTGACGGGAAGGGATTCTCAATGTCCTCAATACGTGTCAACAACGCTCTTATCTCTGCCGCCCGCAAGGCTCCATACTCTGCTTTTGCCGTATGGTGGCTGGCCAAGCGGATTAACTGCGGAAATATTAGTGCCGGGGTTGCACATGCTGATATAAAATGTTGGTCCTTGATCGTTGATTTTATACCTGGGATTGCCTCCACCTGCGCCCTTTCTAGGACAGCAAATAAACGCCCCAGAACATAAGGTCTGTTATTTGTATCCTCATTGACTGCCATACGCAGTACCTCCACCGTATTTTCATAATAATTCTTTAATAAATACGCTTTGATTCCGGCTGCATTTCCCCTTGTAATATCGCGTTCTGCCCGTATTTTTATTATTAATCCGTTCATGAATGATGCCGGATAGAGAGAATCCATCAATACTGACCGCAGAAAGCTCCCCGTCAGCGGGGGACTCGGCGCTTTATCTCTGAAATTCGAATTCACTGTCTCACGAAGCAAAGAATAAATGGATAAATACTCTCTTTGATCAAAGGCTGGCTTCTGAATTTTTAAGCGCTCATAATGCTTACGTATGTTATTTAGGAAATAGCCAAATTCATTTTGAAGAAAGAATCGCACGGATAAGCGGGATGCATTCGGGGATAGTCCCAATATATAAAATTTTGAATGGATATCAATATCATCAATTGCCTGTCCCAATGAAAGCTTTTTAAAAATACTTTGCAGCAGGATATCGGCATTTTCTCCTGGGTTTATGGCCTGATTGAAGTAATCCACATATTGGGGTTCTGCTGTTTCAGACCAGAAAATAATCGTGGTGTCACCAATAACTTGACAATGCTCCGGCTTACTTAATAGGTAATTTAACACTGTTCCATAAGCAAATGCCGCATATTCACTAACTGGTGCATTTAATCCCTTTTCCTTCCCATAAGACTCACAGGACTCCGCATTAAAAGAGACCAGACTAGCTCCGGTTGTCATCGCTCCACGGACTCCGCGAATCGCTTTATGCAGCCGGACGGTTGGAAGAAGTTTCCCTGTCACCAGACATTGCCCAACCCTGCCAGGTTCTTCTTCCTTGCAGTTTTGTAGCCATTGGTCTAGAATTTCAGGATCTTCATGTGCATATGCCACTCCATCCACCACGAACACAAGATTTGCGCCAGCTAATATTTCCTTCCAAAATGGTTGTAAGGCTTCATGCCCTTCTGCCATTTCCGGCTGCCATTTCCGAAAGAATCCCCTTACCGCCGAAGCACATTTACCCTCCGCTTCTCCCAAAATTTCCAAATGAACCTGACGTGAAAGTTCATAATTGCTTTGGCTACGCTTTGGGTTACCTTTACCATCAACTCCCAATAAATATGCAGAATTATCACACAAAAAATATGCTATAGGAGCAACGCTCCGCCTGACTTGCTCCGGCACCTTCATTTCGCTTGCGACCTCAAACGTTTTCTTGCCCCGTATCCGGCTTTCCTTTAGCGGAATAACATTTAATAAAGTTCCGTCCCCTGAAATATTTAGACTAAATGACACCTTCGCCACACTGAATCCACGTTCCGAAATCACGCCTTTTTGAGCCAATATTTCATAATAATCTACTAGAGCACTCAGTATCATCTATGCACCTCCTGATCAGCCAGATCCAGCACACCATCTCTTAGTACTGCCCTAAAAAAAATAGGTTGAATATCTGCCAGATTGCTGAAGTCCAAATCGTACAGAAGATATCCCAGATCTTTTTCCTGCCCTTGATAAGCCGCCTGACTCTCCCCCTCTTGCCATAAACGAAAATTCGCAGGAAATTCGCGACATCCAAAGCAAGGTTGGTGGAAACACTGCCCCTTCTGAAGACGTCTCATCAGAATTGCATAATGCTTCTCTTGGTTATCCTGCTCTCCGGCCTGCTCCGTCATTACAAAGTGTGCTTCAATCACGTAGTGGACATTTTTCAAAACCAGAGAGGCCCGCTGATGGATGTTACCAGAGGTACTGATAAACGGGAGTGAGCATTGATTATTAATAGCCTTCTGAACGCTTTTAGCTGATGCTTTTACCTTCACTTCATTACGCCGAATATTCGTGAATTCAATCGGATTCAATACATGGATCTTATCAATCACATAGCGAATGGCTGGTTTCCAGTATATTGCTTCCAAAAGTCCTCTCGCGGCAGACGGTGTTATTATATCATAAGAAACTCTCTCGGTCTTAAACTCCGGCCGCCCAAACAATGCCAAATCGCCCCACACTTCAACCTTTACACCATGTCCCATTCTTAACAGTCCTCCCATGATTCCAGCGCCCACCCCTTATAGTGATAGCAGGGATTGAGCGCCTTGCCAAGATAACTCTGCTTAATTTTGCGGATAGACCGAGTAAATTGACTAACAGTACCCGGCAAGATATCTTCATGCTCTCGCGCCCATAAAGACAAATTGCGGAAAGAATACCTTATACCGTCAGGTGAGACAATCACCCAGCTTTTTGCGTGTCGGTGGGTTTCAAAGGGTCCGGTTAATGGGCTTACTGATATATTTTTATGCATACGCTCTATTGATCTATCGTACTTACCTTCTTTATACAAGTTTTGACGATGGACTTTCGAGCATTCGCCGTCTCGGCAGGTTTTGTTGGGATTAGAGGGTGAGTCCTCAAATTCCTTCCCACAAATAACGCATATTTTTAATTCCGGTCGGTCATATCCGTCAAGCTCATGCGGATCGCAACCAAGGGCGTGGGCTATCTTAACCACAGTCCTCCAGTACGGTCTTGCCTGGCCGCGCTCAATGGCCTTAATTGCGTTGATGGAAACTCCCGACAAGACCGCCAATTCGCTTATTTTCATTCCACGGCTTTCACGGAGTGTTTCCAGGCTCTTAGTCATATATTATCCACTCCCCATAGAATCCATAATTTCCAAAGTGAGCAGTTACAACCTCGCCTTCTTCTGGCTCTACCCCGTACCAAGGAAGACGGGCAACTTCGCGCTCGCCATCGTAAACGGTAACAGGCTGCTGCGTATAAGCAAGGCCTTCTTCGGCCAGTTCCATGGCTTCTTCCAGGGTGTCTGCCCATCCGTTGCCGGCTCCCGTGTTAAAATCAATAAATAATTGTTTCATTTTATGTTCCTCCGTGAATTTTTTGATGAATTTTTTAATCTCTGTAGTCGGTGTAGTGCCATTGTCTTCACAGACTACCCGGAACTGATCTAATGTTCCGGGCTTTAAATCCAGCGGGAAGCGTACATACTTCCCGCGTAAATGTTTTACTTGACGCGCATGTTTTGTCACACGTTTTACCTCCTTTTCATTCCCACTCAATTCCGTGCCGATCAAGGAAACCTGCTATATCCTCGTCCTCAATCTCAACACCTTTTTCACGATCATCTACGAGAGCATTGCGAACCTCGTCGATATCGGATACCAAATACAAATCGCCGTTTGGCTCCTCGTAGAATTCGTCGTATTCTTCACGGCTGTCCGTAAAGAAACCCTTCAATTCATTCCACATGTCCTGTAAGTTATATTCCATTTTCGTGTCCTCCTTATGTTTATAAATCCATTATAACATATACGTACGTATACGTCAAGGAGTTTTTACAGTTTATTTAAATTATTTTTCACAAATATCAAAAAAGAGCATAGCTCACTATTGGCCGTGCACTTTTTTATCATTAACATCTCTGCTTTTGTACCATAGCAAAAAATCGCCAAAAATCTTGTCTTCTGCAATTTTTCTAGCCTTGGCAGCGTCCTTGATGTTGTCATATCTACCTAAGTTATAGTTTTTTCCCTTGAACCTTATCTGTGCCACCCACTTCTGGCGGCTCCTATCCCAATAGACGCCTTTGTATCCGCTGGTGTTATTTGAGTATATTCGTGCCGTTAGCATTTTTACATTCGTGCCGTCGATACAATGGTGTTCCCGGACGTATTGGCCAGCCAGTTGTCCAGCTGCTTTTGACGCCTCCGTGGCCAAGCAACCACAGCTGGTTACAAGCCCATAGTTTAGATTGTGTGCAGTTACAAGCTTTTCACCACCACATTGACACTCACAACGATAATATACGTTATAATTCGTGTCTCTTTGATCCGTCCTTTCCACGACGCTTAATCGGTCAAATTTTTTTCCAACCAAATTGGGGGAGCGCAGGCAGCCACAGGATTTCGGCCGGTTAAATTGCAGTTGCCGCGAGGTATAATAGATCGTATTTCCGCACTTGCATGCACACTCCCAGGCCATCCTGCCGTTATGTTCTTTCGGTCCTTTAACAGTCAGGAGACCAAAAGTTTTCCCGGAATAGTCAGCTTTCATTTTTCACCACCCTCCTTTTTTATTCCCACCCAATACCGTGCCGGTCAAGGAAACCCGCTATAGCTATATCCTCATCCTCAATTTCAACACCTTTTTCACGAGCATCCACGAGAGCATAGCTCACTATTGGCCGTGCTATTTTTTATCATTAACCTCTCTGCTTTCAAACCATAGCAAAAAATCACCGAACATCTTATCTTCTGCAATTTTCCTTGCTTTGATAGCGTCTTTAATATCGCCATAGCTGCCTAAGTAGTAGTGTTTTCCCTTGAAATTTATCTGTGCCAGCCACTTCTGGCGGCTCCTATCCCAAGAGACGCCTTTGTATCCACTGGTGTTACTTGAGTATAACCGCGCCGTTAGCCTTTTCACGTTCGTACCGTCGACACAAAAGTTGTCTTTGATGTACTGCCCCGCAATGTGTCCAGATGCTTTAGACGCCTCCGTAGCCAAGCAACCACAGCTGGCTATACGTCCGTTGTTCAGACTGTGTGCGGTTGCAAGCCTTTCGCCGCCACATTCGCACTCACAACGATAGTATACGTTGTAATTCTGGTCTCGCTGGTCTGTCTTTTCCACAACCCTTAACCGCCCAAAATTTTTCCCGACCAAATTCGGGGATCGCCGGCAGCCGCAAGACCTCGGTCGATTACCATGCAGTTGCCGCGAGGTAAGATAGACCGTATTACCACATTCGCACTCACACTCCCAAGCACTCACACCGTTATGTTCTTTCAGCCCTTTAACAGTCAGGAGCCCAATAGTTTTGCCAGAATAATCCACTTTCTTACCTGCCATATGCGAGGTTCCTCCGTTCTTTTAAGTCCATTGTAACGTATACTCACGTATACTTCAAAGAATTTATATAATTTATTAAAATTATTTTTACGCAAATATCAAAAAAGAGCATAGTCACTTTTTGATATGCTCTTTTTCTTGATAAAATTAATCGTCAACAAATTTCAATCCACGCTCCGGACGGGAGCGACATGAATCATATAACACATAAAAAATATAGCATAATTGCATGGATCTGTAAAGTCTACCTTTTGCCCCCTAAACAGAAAAACTTCATTACTTTTAGTAAGGAATCAGTACTTGAGAAGCACTATTTTAAATATTTTTGAAGAATTTTCTGTATCGCTTCTTCGAGTTCTGCCGGCGTTTTGAGTTGTTCAATTTCTGAAAGGTATTTTGCATCATACTCTTTCATCACCTGCAGAACATTCATGAGTGCTCTTTGCAATTCCTCAATTCCTCGTATTGCCTTCCCCTCGGCGCTAAGAGCCTCTTTCATTGCGGGGGTCAAAAACGAGGGACGGTTTTGTACTGCTGAAAGTTCTTCCTCTAAAGTATCAATTTCTTTTTCCTTATTGTCGAGGGCAACTATTTTTTGGGCTAGTTGCCCTTTGAGAGCTTCGATTTCTTTGCCAGTCTTATCATTGTCTACCATAGCAATTTTGGCCCGAAGGCTTTCAATCTCTTTGCTAAGACTTTGGACACTGTCCTGAGCTTCTTCTTTAGACCTGGAAAGCTCCTTTCGACTCTGCTCCAGCTGCTTGTGGAGTTGCAACTCCTCTTCGGCTCTCTTCCTATCTCTGGCTGCCAGAGCCTGATAAATATCGTCCTGCACGTCTTCCGGTAACCTGGCATAACCAGCCGCCTCTTTGATAGAGAGATCTCCTTTATCAAATAACTCCCGGAGACCTGGAAGTAACTTTACATTGATCACATTGTAATTCTCTACCTGTTTTGGAGTGATTTTAAGGTCCTTTGCGACCTCCTTATTGACATTTATTTTGTCTTTATTGCTCTTCTTGCCAATATTGAGCTGTTTGTACAGCTCGACTAATTCTGATGCGTATCGAACCTTGTCGGCCGGCAGAGGTGGCTCTACTTCTGTATTCGTTACAATATGCAAAATCCGCTGACGGATCTTCTCTTCATCCGGATAATCATCGAGATCATCTTCAGGGCGTTTGACCTTGCAAGGGTAACCTGCTTCAAATTGTTTTACGTTCCGCAAATAGTTTTTATATCCAGGATCTGTAGGATCCCCTTCCCAGTTCGAGTACTCTGCAATCAGATTGTCGAGTGCCTTTGTTCTCCGTTCGCCGGCAATCAACATATAGCGGTCGCTTTCGGTTAAGTATTTCACGATAAGGTCATTCCCCAGGCCAGCAACCAGTATGCTTGTTTGCAAGCTTTCAACTTCCTCGGTGTTTTTCCTGTTATCAGGATCATAAACAATCTTACTTCGGGGAATAAGTTTAACACTCATGCTATTCTTTGGCTGATCTAATTGAGAAACTAGCCCGGCCAGGTCAGATTTTTTTTCTTTAGATTCTTTCGAAGCTGTCTCACCATTGGTAGCATCGTCTTCTCGGCGCTTAAAAGTGAGCTTTGGATTTGTTCTTCCCATGTATCTTCTTCCTCCTAATTCATTTTAGTATTTCTTCTAATGCTGCTTTGGATTTTGGATCCAGAAAATCCATCTGCAAAAGAAGATTACAGTAATCGTAGACAAAGTTGCTATTTGCGTAGGTCGGCAGCATAGGCTGCAGCTTGCGTTGTAAATTGCTTACATTGGTATCCTTGCGAACTGGACAGTCTTTAAAAATACCTCCAACCTCATCTATATATTCCTGGCGCATCTCCCGATATGCAACCGTGTATGGTTCGGCCGCAGTAATAAACGCGCCGGCGATCTGTAAATCAAGATCAAATTCTTGTTTAATGGTTAAAACATTCTGCACGGTTTCCCTCAATCCCTTTTTGGATGATTCTTCAACTCTCAATGGAATCAAGACGAAATCTGAGGCATAAAAGTTTATTGCAATCAGCAGGTCATCCGCTGGAGCTGTGTCGATGATTATATAATCATAGTCATCTCTAATTGTTGCAAGCGCCCTTTTTAATATCGGGTATGGGTTTCCGGTGCTATCCATCAACAAGTGCGTCAGTGTATTCTTGTGCCTTTTTGATGATGGGATAATGTCTAAACCAGGGACCCTTGTGGGCTTTATTATTGCCTGTACCTTTTCCTTTTCGCGAAAGCGGTACCGGTAAAGTTCTGAAATATTATACAGATCCTCTGGTACCGTGACATATCCCTTAACTATATCTTCGCTGTCTTCTACTTCAAATCCCATTTGGAGGGATAAATTTGATTGCGGATCTCCATCAATCAACAAAACATCATTATTGAGATATGCTAACAACTCTCCCAGAGCTGCAGAGGTAATGGTTTTACCAATTCCACCCTTGTTGTTGGCAGTGCTAATCACCTTGCCCTTTGACATAGTATCCTCCTTTTTCAAGTTCCACCATACAGACAATATCTATACTCTCTTATCATACGGCGTCTTCCTTCTGTGCCTTCTGCACGTTCTTCATATATTCAACAATTTCTGTCACGCTGTCTGCCTGGTGACAGTATCCCTTGTGGTAATTATACCGGCGCTTGTCCCCTCCAATTAAGTGGTACCGGGAGTTCTGCTCACATACTCCACGCCATCTATCATCTATGTACTCATTAGCCACTAGGTATGCGCCATCTGGTAAGTCGAAGCGATAATAACGAACCCCGATATTAATGTCTTCGTACCAAACACCCCATTCCTGGTAATTGTGTAGCCACGCTTCGCGCTGCTCTTTGTTTCTCAGTAATGGCAACTCTAGCTGCTTTGGTTGCCGTGCCACTTCGGACCCATAGCATTTGTGTAGTAGCTCGTAAGCGGCCAAGGTCATCTGGTGGTTCCTATACGCTTTTGGAGCCTCTATTTCACCATCGCATCCCATAACCGTAAGCCAGTTCTTTTCTTCTTTTATCAATCGTTCCAGCTCCAAGATATTTACATTCGATTCGCCTAATGTCTTCCAAGCCTTATCGTCAGTTAGAGCCTCACTGAAATCTGACGTATCCGTTTTAAAAACTTTTTCTTCAGCTTTCGCAACACCGGAGATCCGGTCTTCCTTTAGGAGTTGAATCAACTGTTTGGCTACCTGCCCCCAAGTTAATAAAACTTCTTTATGGAACCTGCCATCCCAAAATCTCAAATTGCTTGGTTGGCAATCATAATGGCAGTAATTAGGCATACATAAATTCCCCCCATTATAGGATTTTCCATGTTCATCAATCAGGTTCTGCCGCAGAGCAACAGAATCTCGTTCATGCAGATTTTTTTTAGATTTCTCTCTTAGGTTTTTCGCAAAAGCAATAAGTAGTATATTCACTTCTTCTGGTTCCACTTGCGACGTCGCAACCGGAACCCGCTTATTTCCCATCACACAGAAATCATCTTGTGGCAAGATATCTTCCGCATCTTGCGACGTCGCAACAACCTCATCAATTTCGGGTTCTACATCTGGCAGCACTTCCTTAATCTCAAATTCCATGCTGATAGGATCAGGTACCGGGTCCCGGAGATCTGCCTTGATCTCTCGTACCTTTTTGACCGTCATGTCCGGCGTGATCAGCTGGCGTTCCTCCGGCTCCATCGTCAGTATCTCAATCAATACTGACTTGCTATATCCCTTGTAATCGTCTGCCAACAGTGGGCTATATCCTCCCCGGGAAAACTCTTTATTGACCTTGATTGCCCGGAATACAGCCGTAGGATCCATTCCAAACAGATCCTTGGCCATCTCCTCAAGGGAGTCATAATTATCTTCTTGAAACATTCGCCCTTCATAAATGTGGCGTAGGTAATACCCAATGGCTACATATTCCTGCAGCATCGACGTCCGGCTATTCCAGATCCGTTGCTTTGATTCTTCATAGCTGGCCAGCTCCCAGGTAGCCGGGTGAACATCTGCTAAACTGTCATAATTTCGATACTGCATAAACAATGCCTCCTTTTCGAGTTCCTCCCGATTCATTCTAGAAATTGTTTCATTTCGTCATGCCATTTAATTACCTTTTCCATTTCCTCTTCCATGGTTAACTCGCTTTTGCTTTTATTAGTCCACGAAAGAAACTCGTTCCACATCTTGTCAATTGTTGATATGGCCTCTTGCAGTTCTTCCTGGTAAAAAGCAATATGTTTTTGTTCTTGTAATTCCCACTCTTCCCGTGTCGCATATGCTTTTATACCGTCAGGAGCTTCTGCGGAAAACATTAAAACATCCCATTCGTAATTTTCGTTTTCAAGTTCTTCTCTGCTTATTTCAATTTCGGCTGCGGATTCTTCTTTTGCTTCTAATGCTTCAAAAAACTCTTCCGTCAATCCGAATACTATTAGATATCTAAGAAACGTATTCTCCGGAAACATTCCGAACCAACAACGCTCAAACCATTGATTTGCATACATTCTTTCATCGGAACCATTGTCATGTGTTCCGTAAACTAAATCACCAATGAAATTTTCTAAAAGCTGGGATACAGTAAGACCTACTGATCCTGCCCTTTCAGATATCCTTTGAACATCTGCGTCGGATAGCCGTAATTTTATGGTTCGCTCCCTGATCGTTTTGAGCTCATCCAGTTGCTCTTTCATGTTTTACCTCCATTTTTTATACATCAGTCCTAAAAAAAGATGTGTAAATTTCTTCAGCCAGGGCTTCAAGATCGGTCTGCCCCCAAGTTATTGGATCCGTTTTTCCAATAACCGCTTCTATAATTTTGTAAATGCCAGATAACTCATGGTCGATTGCGGTTCTCACCACAGCGGAATCATCTGTGTTAACCATTAGCTTTTTGATTTTTATGGCTAAAATCTGTTTTGGGTCTAAATAGTACCCTCTTTTAACATGGTTCTTTTTTTCCTCTTTTGCTAAAAATGGCCGTCCGCGCCCTTTCTTCTCCCCCATGACAATCCCCTTTTCCTAGTATATATTTATCTATAACTATAACCTTCAAAAAGGGGATTGTCAAGTGAATGTATAAGCGAACCCAGTTCGCTTATTTAAATGGTAGATCGTAATCATCCTCTGGGATTGTAATAGATTCGGCCTCTTCGTTTGTTGCATGCATCCCCTCTGTGGACTTTTTGCTTTCAGCAAACTCTAATTCTTCGATCAAAATTTGTACACCATAAACTTTCTGGCCCTCTTTATTGGTGTAGTTGTCGTTCTGTACGCGACCGCTAAGCAGGATTTTCGTCCCTTGCGAGAGATGCTTTTCAATAAACTCTGCCTGCTTCCCAAAAGCAGTGCAGTTAAAGAAATCCGCGGTTACTGAGTCTTTGGCGCTCTTCTTACGGCGCTCGACTGCCAAACTGAATTTGGCAATTGCCATAGAATTGTCATTGGCATAACGCATTTCAGGGTCTCTCGTTAATCTTCCCATAAGAATGACTTTATTCATACAATTCTCCTTCTTCGGTAGAAAGCGCTACCGATCACATTTATTATATATACCTAATTATATATTATTTTTAAAGCTTTGTCAAGGTCTTTAATAGTTTTTAAGTGTTCTAAAAAGTAAAAACCTCATGCTGCCAGACCACGAATGGATCTAAGATCTCCGCAAAAAATCTTGACAGGAATATGCATTAGTGCTTCAAAAAAGAGCATATCACTATTGTCCATGCTCTTTTTACTTGGGAATGATCAGTGTTTTGCTACGAATTGTTTCTGCGATTCGTAGGCGAACCCGGTTCGCTTATGGCAGCTAGGCCATACAGGGATGTGTTTCCCCTCTGATATGGCTCAAAAGCTGGGAGATGGCCTTTTGTCTTTTACTCTCCCTGTTTTTGCAAGGGAAAGCAATCATTGGTGACGCAGTAGTCCATATAGGCTCGAACAATGAAGCTCATAGACAATCCCTGCTCCTCACATGCCGCTGCAAAATTCTGTCTTGTTTTTGCATCCATGTGAATGCTAATACGGGTAAGCTTGTCATCTGGATAACTTTTGTTTGCGTCTAAAGAAAAAGGAATTATGCCCTTTTCCGAAAACCGCCTCGCAAAAAGCTTCACCGCCATTCCTGCTGTAAATCCTTTTCTCTTGCAGCAGCTATAAAAATCTTCTTTCAATAGTTGATTCACTCTTATTGCAAAATAATCACTCATTTTATCCCTCTCTTCTATTACATCCTTATGCCGCGAAACCGCCCAAACTCGGAAAGCCACTCTGCAACGGCTTTTTCGTCGTCGGAAAAGGATGCGTGTTCTAAGCATTCCGGCGTCCCCTCTAAGCGCTTCGGGTGGCAGTAACAACCAACATCGAAGACATCACGCTGAACAAAACGTAACACTGCACCGTCTTTAACCCGGATAACATCAACGTCAAAATATCCGTCTCTTCCAGCTTCTCTTTCCGACGGGCTTACCTCCTTATGGATACACCCGAAGGAAAATAATGATTGACGGTAAGCTGCAGCCGCTTGTTTCGTCTCCTCTTCGCTGACAATGTTTTCCTTAATACGATTAATGTCCTCAATATATTGAGAACACAACTCTTTGATCAACGCCTGGGCATCGTCATTTAGTACGATTTTTCGGTAAAAGATGTCCGTGTAACCTGTGTTTCTTTCCTTTGTCCATTCCGTATCCTCGACACTGATACGTAATAAGGTGTCTCTTATATGTTCTCCTTCATTTTTATATTTTTCGTACAATCTTATGACAGCATCACTCGAAAAAAATGTTCTGTGGTTATCACAATTAAAATCAATAGTGTCAAGCCCTGAATAACACAAAATAACATCCTTGGTGACATTGTCAGAAAGTAATTCCAATCCCTTGATTAATTCGGATGCGGTAAGTTCATAGTCAATAATATATTTTCTTCCAAAAATTTTATACAGCATCGGCTCTCCTCTCCTTATAATACAACCACGTGCGGCATTAAGACACTTGGTATACTGCCACAGGAGGTTTCTTCTTCACAAAGATCTTCTATCTCTTTGTAAATACATTTTAGCATTTTTTTATCAGACTCAAAATCGTCGTATAATAGTCTGTGCATTTCACTAGATAACATAGACTCGTTTATAAAAAAATCAATCGGGAAATCAATTCCCGTGATGCGGCTCCCGTAACATTCAAATATGAGTTTATTCATGCCGTCATTATAGACCGCCACATTTGAATCTCTGTACGTCTTAAAACTCCCCACTCCTCCGATTAGAATGCCTTGATGAGTTATTAAGCCTATACTACAACATGCCCCGGAAGTGCCCAGCATAAAGCGATTTTGGTATGAACAACGGAGCTTAGACGCACCTAAGGAAAAATATGGATAATAAACATTTATGCTTGCCAAATTTAAACTATTAATCAGTACCTGACAGTATTTTTCAACTCTTTTGGCAAGTTCTTGATTTGTCACTTTTTCATATCCAGCTGGAAGGATATCTTTGTCCTTATATTTTTCCCTTATCCTCTGCAAAAGAATATTTTCATCTGGATAGTTCTCATCCAACGCTTTGCATAAAATTCCACCATCCCAGTGTGCAACGCGCATAAATTCACTTGCGGTTGTTCTTTTGAGTTCATTTCCCTCTGCATCAACAAAACTAAAAATGGATGTCGTTGCTGCAGTAATCCAAACCAAATAGTTTCCAGACTGTGTTTTGATAACTTCATTAATTTCCATAACGCCTCTCTTTCTCCCGGCAGTACAGGGCTGTGTAATTATTTTGTAAAAACGATTTACTCATTTTGTTTTTTCGTTTTCCGGGCCTGCATTTTCGCCCACGCTTCAGGGTAAGCTTCAGCAAAGTACTCTAAAAACTTACCGTGAATTTCTTCTTCAGCCCGCTTCCGAGCTTTGATGGCTTCGGCCTTGTCCGCAAAAGCGCCCAGGGAGAAATTGCGTCCCTGAAAACCGATGTCTGCCCTCCAAACCTGGTCACGGGAAGAAAAGGAGACTCCACGCACACCGGACTTATTAGTGGAGTATATCGTTTCGGTGTTTGCGATTATGCTAATTCTGGTACCCTCGTACACTGGATCTCCACCAGGCAAACAGCCGCAAGATTTCACAAATCCACTTTTTAAGTTACTAATGGAGGCATATCGTATGCCGCCACAATCACACCTACACTCCCATACAACCCTACCGTGTTCTCGCTGATCAGTGGGTCTTACTGCGATTAGCTTGCCAAAGCGCACCTCGGTTATATCCACTTTTTGACCAGCCGGATCATCTTGCCTTATGCACCCGCATGAAGTAGTATGTCCCCTCTTTAGGTTATCAGCGAAGACTTCTGAAACATTGCCACACTCGCACTGGCAAAGCCAGCGGCGCTTGTTAGGCAGATACCTGAGAGCGGTAAGCTTGCCAAACGTTTGATCGCTTAAGTCTGCATAGGGCCTCCGGCGCATGCACCCGCATGATCGGATATTGCCGGACCTTAAGTCTTTGGCCGCGACCGTGCATGTATTTCCGCATTCACACTCACACAGCCATAAAAATCCTTTAGATGACTTTTCGCCGGTTGGTCTAATTGCAGTCAGCCGCCCAAATGTTTCATTTGTTATGTCAACACGTTTACCCATTACGTCCGTCTCCTCCCGATTTGTTAGTCAGTTTAATTCCCTCAATTGTTAGTTGACACCTTTATATATTTTTTGTACACTAAAGGTGTCACAACCCCAAATGAAGGGGTCTGAAACTCTTTTTGAGTTTGCCGCCCGTAATGGGCGGCTTTTAAATTAACTTAGTATTCTGCCATGATGTATCCTGCGGCACAGAGCGCCTGGTACAAGGTGCTTTCTGCTATTGTCTTGGCCGGATCCGGGTGCTGGACGATAAACCTGTATCCAAAATCCGAACTGATGTCACCGGCTCGATTCCACCCGTATGTGAGGCCGCCGCTGGTTGTATACTTGATTTCACCCGGAACGATGTTGATAAAAGGCGCCCGCGTCTCTCCGTGCCAGCAGGCTAGAACTTGAGCCGCCAGTCTGCCGACAATGCCCGCCTCGGAATCATTATCATTATCGCCGGCAGTACCAATGTGGCTGTGAATAGACTGCTCTATAGAGTGTGAGCACTCCATCAACTCTTTAATTCCCCGGTCAAAAGCGTCCTCGAGGCACTCGCCCTCTTCGCACATTACAAACTTAAAAACATACATATTTCCCTTCTTTCTCCCCGCAGCCTGATAGGTCAGCTTGTGCAAAATTAGTGATTCACTTTCCTCTAAAATAATACTTCCAGCACCACTGCATCTTCTATAATGATCTCGCCATCATCTTCGCCGTATTCGGCGTTATTGCCTGCGACGATATAGGCATGATCTGTAAAATATGTTGCGGATTCGCTTGGCATGAAATTTCTTATACTATAGGCACATGCACCGTTCAGCTCATCCAATTCCTCGTATTCCGCAGTCCCGTATTCGGGAAAGTTTCTTTCGTCGAAGCGGTCCGGGTTCCCCTTGCTGTTAGCGCAAGTATCACCAACGCTATATTCTCTATCCTCAAACCTAATTCCAATGTGGGCGTAATCATCGAAATACGTAACCTCGTGATTTAGTAACCACTTGATCTCTTCTATTCTCCTCACGTTTAACTTATTGGCCATCTGCATCATCCTCCATCTGTTTAAAATTTTTTTCAGGGAGTGCCCCCTCTTTAACGAAACTCAAGTATATGATTATACCGGCTACTCCGTTCAACGAGCATATCAGCCAGTTCCGATATAGCAAATTCTTTGTCGGAGCCATCCCACTGAATGGTAATTTTTTCGTCGCTGTACTCAATTACTATAATTTCCGGTTCAATCTCCATCTCATAAGCAGCGACTAAGCGGTGGGAACCCTCGACTGCCCAGCAGATTTCGCCGTTCCCTATCACGCGAATGGTGGGTGCACCAAGTATGAGCATTTCGGCTTTGACTGCTTCTAGGCGCGCTTGGTTAATTTTGTTTGGCGTAATGATTATCATTTTTTCTCCCCTTTAACGATTTTGATAGTACCAGTATAACATATACGTACGTATATGTCAAGTGTTTGTACATATATTGTTACGTATTTGTGCATGTATTTCAGTAGTATCTCCTTCCATGGAAACTCTCAAAAATTAGTGTTTTGCCACGTGATTCATAAGCGAACCGGATTCGCTTATAGTAGCTCGATCATACGGGGTGAGGAAACGTTGTAAAAAAACAAAAGATTGCATCGTGGATTTATGGATAACTGCCATTCCGTCATGGACAAATCATGGACAAGCCAGGGATAATTTTTAAGAGCAAAAATTACCCCCAACTTGCCCACAATTTGCCCACAACTCCATAAACGCAGCAGTTACCCACAAGTCCACAATGCCGGCCGCAGACGGGGGATCCTCCTTCTTCTTAATCAATCTCTGAAAGCATTATGAATCTTGTGTTAAGGCGAACCGGGTTCGCTTATACATTTCTTTTTATCACCCCACACCTTTTAACCGGACTAGAGGAACAGACAAACCCACAAGGGCATCTTAGCCTTTGGCTGGTCACTGACCTTGTCGGATAACGCATCGCGTTGATTACCCATCAGAAAACAGGCCGAGAGGTTTTCGGTCGTAGACCGACAACCTTGACAAGCCGTGCCTTGCAATAACTGGCATTTTTAATCTGTAAATATTATTGTGCTGCCAGCTTGCTAGGCGAACCGGGTTCGGTTACGAATTGAGAGGGTAAAGAATTTGTAACCACAGACCGAGCGTAGCGGAAAGAGCGCCGCCAGGCGACTCGCTTCATTCTCATTGAGAATGGCAGGAATAGGGCGTTACACGCCATGCTACAAATAGTGGGCAAGCCCACTATTTAAAAACATAAATTAACTGTAACAAATCAACATTTATACAATATAATGTGTAACCACTGAAAGAATAATGATCAAAAACGCCTTTAAAAACGTAATAATTTATTGTAACAGTATTTAAAATGTGCTATATTGGTCTGGAAAGATAGTATCTTATCAGGAGGAGAAACATGGGAAGAAAAGCAAAACCAAATGCGAAGCGAAGGAGAATCAATCCTACTTTTACAGATGTTGAGTATGATCAAATAAGCAATTTGGCTGGTAAGGAAAACAAAGCTAAGGCAGAGGTTGTGAGGGATTGGGCTATCGAGGGATTGAATGGCCAATTGACAAAAGATAATATTGAATACCTAACCCCGATTATCCGGAGAGAACTGCAGTCGGTTATCGGCCCCTATATGGAAAGAATGATTTCACTAATGTCAAAGGCTGGAATCCAAGCTGGAGCTGCAGCATATTTAAGTGCTGAAGCTATTGCAAAATTTGTACCACCTGAAGATCAACAGGATGTTCAGGAAACCTACATGGCAGCGCGAAAGAAGGCCGTAGGGTATATGCGTAAGAAGCTTAACGTCGATGATGAGATGGAGGAATAGCATATGTCAGTTTCATTTGCACCACTTGTCAGTAAAATCCGTTGCCATAATCCTAACCGTAAAGGTGCTGCAAAAGCCAATCGAAATAGTCTACATTATATTGGCACACGAGAAGGTGTAGATCTAAACATTGCTTCTAACCGAGAAGAAATGATGGAGATTGATGCTTCCAGTGACACGGTGGCGGCAAAAGGCACAACAAATGTTGAAAATTTGAAATACATTTCTAATCGTCCAAGAAGCCATGGTTTATTTGGCAATATTGACACTGAAGACTTAAAAACTATTGAGGAAAAGGTTGAAGCATTGACTCGGGAGGGAAGGAATATATACAGAGGAATAGTCTCTTTAGGAGAACAAGATGCCATGGCATTAGGCTATACAGACTCCAAACAATGGGAGAATTACCTTACTTTGGTTATGCCCAATATAGCAAAAGAGTTGGGTGTAAATCCAGCTGATTACACATGGGTAGCAGCATTCCACGCTGAGCAACATCATCCACATGTGCATTTTCACTTGTGGGATAACCAGGATCGCGTGAAATCGAGTTATATTCACGTATCTAAACAGGAAAAATGCCGAGAAATATTTTCACAGGCAATGTTTACACCGGAACATGAAGCCTTGGTAAAAGAATTGACTGCTGCGGAGCGGGAAGAGTATGTCCGGATTAAAAATGATGCCAGAAAAGAAATAACGGATGAAATAAAAAAATGGTTCACGGAACCGGTTACAGAATATATTCCCGGAACAACACCAGAGAATATGCCCAAAGGGCTTGAACATGAGGAAATGGGGGTGCTAACAAGAGAGATCAAGAGACTGATAGAGATCCTTCCCGGGGCAGGATCCTTCAAATACAAGTACATGCCTCCAGAAGTCAAAAGGCAGATTGATTCAATATCAAAAACATTATTAAGCAGAGCTGATATGAAGAAGAACCTTCATTCTTATCTGCAATGCACAGCGGATCTGCAGAGGTTAGTTGGAGCCACAGAGAAAGAAATTAGTGAAGCAGTTAAGAAAGCGGAGTCAGAGGTTCTGAGTCGTTCGGGAAATATTGTTCTTTCAGCTACCAAACGGATCGGCATGGGAGAACTCGACATTAACGTCCTGGATATAAACTTCCCCATAGAAGACTTCCAGGAGATGGGAGTGGCGTCTGAAGGTTTCGAATTTGGTCAGGATTGGAGCGCATCGGAATTTGTGTGGGCTGATAATAATGAGTACATAGATCAGTTTTTTAACGAGGATACCCCTGAGCTGGATGCCCCAAATGAAGAAGCAGTGGAAGTAGAGGCAGATCATAAGGCAGAACTCATAATCGAATCCGGTTCGTCCATAGAGAAAATCGACTTTTTATCAGACCCGGTAGATGAAGAATATAGCGTGCCAGAAGAAGTAGAAGAGCAGGCCGCCAATGATGAAGAAAAAGAGAAGACTATCAATACCATTCGGAACTTCCGTCCAGACAAATTCCATTTATCTTGGACGAAACAATATAAAGAAGCGCTAAAAAACCTTTATGAGACTAAGGACTTTGAAAGGGCAAGAAACCTTTTGATAGGAGAGGCCCAGAATGGCAATACATTAGCCCTACACGATTTAGCCAAAATCTATGAGCGAGGGATTGGAATCCCTGCAGATCCGGATATTGCAGAGGCCTACTATGGCAAGGCTTTAGAAGGATTTTTGGAAATTGAAAAAACTAAGTCGCGGGCCTATACCGAGTATAGAATTGCAAAACTGTATGAGAGTGGTAAAGGAACGGAGATGGATTACAAGAAGGCTATCAGCTGGTATAAGGAAGCCGTGGCTCAAGATCACAAGTACGCCCAGTACTCACTGGCAAAGATGTACATAGATCTAAAGGAGGTACCAGCGGATCAAATAGAAGAGTATATCGAAAAGGCAGGGCAGCTGCTGCGCCGATCCGCAGAGCAGGGGAACGCTTATGCGTCCTTTGAATTAGGAAAACTTTACGAAAGTGGAAAGGTATTGGAACAAGAGGATCACAATGCCGGCGTTTATTATGAAAAGGCCTTTCACGGGTTTTCTGCAATGTTGGAGGAGCGCCAGGATGATAATGTACTGTATCGCCTGGGACGAATGTATAAAGAGGGAAAGGGTACTGAAATAAATACAACTGCAGCCCTGGAGTGCTTTGAAAAGGCGTCTGAGTTGGGAAATGTATATGCATCTTTTGAGGTTGTAAAACATTGTATGGCCAATGATGATCTGCTCCGTGGATTAGAGATATTACAGAACCTTGAGGCGCAAGGAAATGAACAGGCCATGTATCAACTGGCAAAGCTTCATCTAGATGAAGCCAGCACGGTTTATGATCCAGAAAAGGGTTTGAAATATTGTTTAAAGTCTGCAGAAGCAGGGAATCTGTTTGCACAATGTTTGGCTGGTAAGAATCACCTGAAAGGAATTAAGGGTGTTATTGAAGCGGATGTGTTGAAAGCAATGGAATACTATGAGACTGCTGCCCAAAAGGGAAGTAACCAGGCCATGTACCAGCTGGCAAAGCTTTATCTGGATGAAGCCGGTACGGTTTATGATCCGGAGAAAGGCTGGTCATATTGTCAAGGCGCTGCAGCAGCGGCTAATCCCTACGCCCAGCTCTTAATGGTAAAAATTTACTTAAAGGGATTGGACGGAGTGGTTGAAATTGATGTGGAGAAAGCCATTGAGATATTAGAGACTCTTACAGCGCAAGGGAATGACCAGGCCATGTATCAGCTGGCCAAAATCTATTTAGAC
>Ga0153921_1000473_pt1 | contig 21799 bp, 20 predicted proteins | sample TSNJ005MetaG_FD_104691 | JGI IMG/M metagenome (GOLD analysis project Ga0153921, IMG submission 104691) | Attine ant fungus gardens microbial communities from New Jersey, USA - TSNJ005 MetaG | ecosystem: Host-associated > Fungi > Mycelium > Unclassified | place: USA: New Jersey, Brendon T. Byrne... | reverse complement strand
GGCTCCGTTGAGGAACGAGGCGGATTGCCCCGACCATCAACATACGGAATCCCGCCGCTCCCCTCTCAAAGCCCGCCAAGTCGGGCCGTAGCCCCTACCGCGCGAGCGGTTTCGTTCCCCGACGCTATGCGGCCGTCGAGCCTCGACTACGGTTCATGTCCGCTCTCATTGCCGTAACAGAGCTTCACGCGGGCAGTTCGATCACATAGTCGATTGCGCACGTTCACGAGAACTCGTCTCGCGCCAGTGTGGCTTAACACTGTGCCAACTGCATTCAGGCCGTCACCTGTACGATCGCTTGGCTTCTTGTCCATCACGCCGCGATGCAGGGCTTACCTCTGTAGGTCCATTGACGATCAACGTTGCCTGTATCGACCACTTGCAGCGAGCCCGAAGCCCTATTGTCCGAGCTTGCGGGCGCGTGCGGAAAGTTCCGCGCACAGTCGCCCTCGCATGATTGACGTCTGGTGCTCCTTGTCCTCTACAAACATAAAGCGTCATCCCGTGCTCATCAACGAGCCTGCCATCCATAACATGAGGTGACGCGGCAATCGCCGAAGTAACAGCGAATAGCACCGCGATCCGATAAGCGATTCATATTCGTGCTCCTTCTGACATCCATTCAAGGCGCGTTCGTCTCCGCGCGCTCGCCTCCGCGCGGTGTCATCGTCACTGGGGCGCCATGATGCGTAACATCGGACGGCCGTTAAGATTTTTCAGCGGGAAGTACGATCGATGCGTCATTGCATCGACATACACAACGTGAGCGTTCGGTCCAAGAAGACCTTCGCCGACCTTTGCTACACGAGTCCCGTCATAGCGGAACATCGATACGACACCTGCTTCGCCGGCCACATACACTGTGCTTGCCGAAGCATCGAACGCAAGCACGTCGGGGGCGCGTCCTACCTCGAACGATTGCGATACGCGCTTCGTGCGCAGGTCGAGCACCAGCAATTTGCTGTTCCCCTGACAAGCGATGAATGCCAGCCGGGATTGCGGAACGATGAGCAAGCCGTGATTCCCGTCTGCTCCGGGCAGGTCGATGCGGGCGACGATCGCGTCCGTCGAAGGGTCAATTTCGATCAACTGCCGACGCGTCTGAACGTTGACAAACATGTGCCGAGAGACTGGATCATATTGCGTGTTGCCGACCTCACCATCCAGCGCAATGGTCTTCACGCGCTGGTTCGTTGACACATCAATGACGGTCTCAGTCTTTCCGGTCTCGTCGGAGACGTAAAGCTTGTGCACATCGGGCGCGTAGGCCATGCCGTCGGGATAGACACCTCCCGGCATACGAGCGACAACGTTTAGAGTCTTCTCGTCGATTGCAACGATCTCGTTCGTTCCGGTCGCGGAGGCGAATATCCGCGACAGTTCCGGAATAACAAGCACACCATGCACGGCAGAGACGTTCGTTATCGTGGCAATGACGCGCGCATCGTGCGTATCGAAGGCGACGACTTCTCCATCTCCCAAGTGGGCAATCATCAACAGATGACGCTCGGGATCGCCGCTTTCGTAATCGAAACGAGTCGTGTGTCCCGGTATCGGAATGTCCGCGACGTGCCGCAGAGTGAGATACTCCGCGTTACCTTGATCAGCTGCCGCCCCAACGCAAGGCAGCAACGCCCCGATTGACGCACCCAGCACTCGCGCTGCCCCAATAAGAGAGCAAAGCCGCCGAATCTGTTGAAACGGGTTCATGAACGGTCTCCGTCGAGACGTACATGTGGGAAAGTGGCGAGCAACGCCTAGTTGCAGATGATCTGGAGCGCGCCGCATGCAAGCAGCGGTGCTTCGAGCGATCTAGTCGGAGCAGAAAGCAGCACCGCGCTGAATCATCGAAAAAGCCGCGTAGACCTCGCGCCGCTAGGAGTTGCCACGCGCCAGCTTGAGTCCGAGCGTTCATGCACGCCGTATTCATTTGCATAAGCCGGTGTGGGCTTGTCTCGCCACACTCGAGCCGTTGACCGAAAAAAGTCGGTGTTTGCGGGGCCACAAGTTCTTACTTGGTAACGCGCTCTGGATGGAACCTGTCGTCACTGTGCTAGTTCCGACCGCCGATTCAAAGCGCGAGGCGACCAAAGACCACTTCGGCGACCGCTCGACGAGATCGCGTCGCATCGAGGTCTCGCGTTCATGTCCTCCATAAAAACCGCTGTAAAGCGCCGCCATAAAGATACCTCCTATTTCTGAATGACAGCAAGCGTCCTCCTCGCCTCACCATCGATTCGGTCGTTGAACCGCAGCTTATTGCCGGCACCGCGCGACACTCCGACGACAGACAACGCTGAAGTGCCCAAATCGGCCTCCGCGAGCGAGCTCGCCTGATAACCACCGGCCGAAGCGCCGATCGCGCCGCGGGGCGTAATTGGCCCTGCTTCTCATGACGGCGCGTTGCCTGGGCATATGCCTGCTTCGCCCATCTTAATGATGATGCGTTTCCATGCAGCCACCTTTCCGTTCGTGCGTATTCGACGTCCGCTGCTCGCGCTGGACGCCAGACGCAATGCTCGTGGGCGCACAAGTCGACAGACGCATGACCGTTCCCAAAGGGGTGCACGAAGTCGCACCAACGGTGCACGCGAACGCGTCGGCCCCCTCTTTACGTGCACGAGCAACCTGCAAGGCCTTTGCCTGCTGGCGTCGCTCATTGGCACGCTTCATGCCTAATGAATTTCATTCAAGTTACTTGAATTAAAGTCCGATTGTTTTCACAATAGCCCACACGCAAGGAGAGCATCATGAACCAGGGTCTTCGCCGTTTGCTGATCGCACTCACAGGCGCGGTCGCGCTTAACGCGGCTGCGCCGTCTTACGCGCACGCGGACGATCTGCTCGGACGCATCAAGTCGAACAAGGAAATCACGATCGCCACGGAAGCGCGTTATGCGCCGTTCGAATATGTGGACAACGGCAAGATCGTCGGCTACGACGCCGATCTGATGGCCTACGTGTTGAAGTCCCTGCCCGACGTGAAGGTCAAGCAGCTCGATCTGCCGTTTCAGGGCTTGTTGCCGGGTCTCGATGCCAAGCGCTTCGACGTGGTCGTCACGGCGGTGACGGTCAACAAGGATCGCGCGGAGCACTTCGCGTTCACCGTGCCCGTCGCGGATGCGACCACCGGCGTGCTGATGCGCCAGGGCGATGCATCGGTCAAGGCGCCGAGCGATCTCAACGGCAAGGTCGTCGGATCGCAGACCGGGTCCGCGCAACTGCAGGCCCTGATGGCGCTCGACAAGAAGCTGAAAGAAGGCGGCGGCCCCGGTCTGAAGCAGATCAAGCAATACGTCGCGTTCGACGAAGCCTATGCGGACCTCGCGGTCGGCCGGCTCGATGCAGTCGCGCAGTCGGTGGCCAATCTCGGGCCGCTGCTGAAGTCGCGTCCGGGCGTGTTCGCCGTGTTGCCGCAGACCATCGGTCCGAAGAGCTATTTCGCGTGGGTTGCCCGCAAGGATGCCGACAGCGCCGCGCTTCTGAAGCTCTTCAGCGACGGCATCGCCAAGGCCAATAGCGACGGCACCATGAAGAAGCTCCAGGAGAAATGGTTCGGCTCGACGATGGACGTGCCGACCACGTTGCCTGCGCCTTCCATCTGATATCGATATGAACGGCCCCGATCTGCTCACGCGCTGCATCGGCTATCTGCCGCAGTTGCTCGACGGCGCGCTGACCACGTTCGTGCTCTCGGGCGTCGCCGTGTGTTGCGGCTTCTTCGTCGGCGTGTTCGTCTACACGATGTCCGTGAGCGACAGCCGTCTGATGCGCGGCGCGGCGCGCGTGTATGTCAGCGTGCTGCGCGGCACGCCGGTGCTCGCGCAACTGCTCGTGTTCTATTACGTGCCGTCCGCGCTCGGTCTCGAACTGCCGGGGCTTGCGGCGGCGGTGATCGGGCTCTCGCTGAACACCGGCGCGTACCAGTCCCAGATTCTCGGCGCGGGCTTTCGCTCGATCGCGCCGGGGCAGATCGAGGCGGCATCGACGTTCAATCTCACGCGGCGGCAGACCTTGTGGCACATCGAAGTGCCGCAGGTCGTGCGCGCGACACTCCCTGCTTTGGTATCCGAAATGATCGACATCGTCAAGGCGTCAGCGGTCGTGTCGGTGATCTCGGTAACGGACCTGATGCGGGTGAGCCAGCAGCTTTCGTCATCGACGTATCGGCCGCTCGAAGTGTACGCGCTGGCCGCGGTGTTTTATCTGGCGATCACGTCGCTGCTCGCCGGCGCGGGTCATGTGTATGCGCAACGCGCGGCGCGGCGTCCCTGACCGGAGAACGAGGCATCAGCATGAACACTGTCATTGCACTCATCCCGCGCTTCATCGAAGCGATGGGCGTCACGCTCGAAGTGAGTGTGCTCGCCGCGCTCATCGGCATTGCCGCGGGCTTTGCCCTCAACGCGATGCGTCTCGCGTTCGGCCACCCGTTCAAGCTTCTCTACGGCGCGTTCGTGTGGCTCGTGCGCGGCACGCCTTACCTTTCCCAGCTCGTCATCGTGTACTTCGGCTTGCCGGTCGTCGGCATCACGCTGTCCGCCGTGCAGGCCACCATTGTTTCGCTCGCGTTCTATTCGAGTGCCTATTTCGCGGAGCTTTTTCGCGCAGCGTGGGCCAGCGTGCCGCGCGGCCAACTCGAAGCCGCCGCCGCATTCGGCGTGAGCAGACGCGATGCGTTCCGCTCGATCGAATTGCCACAGGCGCTCGCGTTCGCCGCGCCGCTCATCGCCAATCAAACCATCCTCGTCATTAAGGAAAGCGCGGTCGCCTCGATCATCACCGTACCGGAACTGACGATGACCGCAAGCGATATCGTCGCATCGAGCTACACGTATATCGGTCCGTATGCGCTGCTGATCGCGTGTTACTGGCTGCTCACCCAAGGTGTGTCGGTTATCGCACAGGCGGCGACATCGCGCATTCCGTTTTCGAAGAAGACATCATGAGCGACCTTCCGATTCTGAAGCTACACGCCGTCGGCAAGTCGTATGGCGAGAACCGCGTGCTCAAGGGCATCGACCTGGATGTCATGCGGGGCGAGATCGTCACGCTGATCGGGCCGTCCGGTTCCGGCAAGACAACCGCGCTGCGCTGCATGAATTTCCTCGAAGCCTACGATGAAGGCGAAGTGTGGATCAAAGGCCAGTTGCTCGGCTATCGCTCGACGGGACGCACGGCGAAGGATCGGGATAGCGAAGCGAGCATCGCCGAAGTGCGCCGCCCCATTTCGATGGTCTTTCAGCAGTTCAATCTCTGGCCTCACATGAACGCGCTCGACAACGTGGCGACGCCGCTCGTGCTCGCCAAGAGGACGAGCAAGCGCGAAGCCCGCGAAAAAGCCCTCGCCGCGCTCAAACGCGTGGGCCTCGACCATAAGGCCGATGCCTATCCCGCGCGATTGAGCGGCGGACAGCAGCAGCGCGTGGGCATCGCGCGGGCGCTGGCTATCGAACCCGAAGTGATTCTGCTCGACGAGCCGACATCCGCACTCGATCCCGAACTCGTGGAAGAGGTGCTCAACGTGATCCGCTCGCTTGCGCAAGAAGGGATGACGATGGTCATGGTGACGCATGAAATGAGCTTCGCCGCGAAGATCTCCGACAAGGTCGTGTTCATGGAAGCGGGCAGGATCGTCGAAGCGGGACCGCCCGCGCAACTCTTCGGCAATACACGCACCCCGCGTCTTCAGCAGTTTCTCAAGCCGTGGCTTGAACGCAGCCTAGATTTCGTGAGCCAAGGAGCGACGTCGTGATCGCCACGCAAATTGCCGATGCGGTGAACGCCGACCGCCTGCTCGAATCGATCGATGCTCTCGCCGCCTTCGGCGCGCGCGGTGATGGCGGCGTGAACCGCCCGGCGCTCGGCGAGCGCGACCTCGAAGCGCGGCGCTTCCTGATTGAACGTGCCCGTGCGCTCGGATGCAGCGCGCGCGTCGATGCGTGCGCGAATCTCTTTTTTCGCCGCGAAGGAGATGCTTCGCTGGCTCCGGTGATGACCGGCAGCCACATCGACACCCAGCCGACCGGCGGCAAGCTCGATGGCTGTTATGGCGTGCTCGCGGGCTTCGAAGTGCTCGCCGCACTGAACGATGCGAACGTGCGCACGCGCCGTCCGCTCGAAGTCGCGATCTGGACCAACGAGGAAGGCACGCGCTTCTCGCCGGGCGCAATGGGATCGAGCGCGTTCGTGGAGCCGTCGCGCATGACGCGTCATGCCGAAGCGCGCGATGCCGACGGCATCACGCTGGGCGACGCACTAGAGCGTCACCGGAACGCATTTCCCGACCTCGCGCAACGCAGCGAGCGCGACGCGCCGCATGCATTCGTCGAGCTTCACATCGAACAAGGTCCGCAACTGGAAAGCGCCGGTGTTCCGCTTGCGGTCGTCAGCGGCATACAGGGCGTGCGCTGGTACGCGTTTCACGTCGAAGGCACGGCGGCCCACGCCGGGACCACGCCGATGGCGCTGCGCCGCGATGCGATGACGCGGGCAATTGCGCTGCGCCATGAACTCGATGCAATCGCGCACGAACTCGGCGGCGGCGATACGCGCGTCACGTTCGGACGCTGGAGCATCGAACCGAATTCGATCAACACGATTCCCTCGGCGGTGACATTTACCGTCGACTTCCGTCATCCCGATGCGAGCGTGCTCGCCGCATTCGATGCCCACGTGAACGCGATCGCACAGCGCCACGACGCGCGCATCGAAACGTTGTTCACGCATACGCCGGTCGCATTCGATGCGTCGGTGCTGTCGCGCATTGACGAAGCGTGCCGCGCGCTCGATGCCCGCGCCCTGCACATGACGTCCGGCGCGTTTCACGACGCGATGTATCTCGCGCAGCACTGCCCGAGCGGCATGATCTTCGTGCCGAGCCGCGACGGCATCAGCCATAACCCCGCAGAAGCCACCGACGCCGCGCATCTCGTGCTCGGCGCGCGGGTGCTCGCGCATTGCCTCACCACACTCTGCAACGACTGAAGGAGCCATCGACATGAACGCCCCCGCCACCATCCACGCCTGCGCCGATGACAACGGCCAGGAAACCGGCGTCAACGCCACGCTGAACGAACCCATCTCGCCGGACGGCACGCCGGAAATCGGCAAGACCTATACGGTCCCCGCCCGTTGCGGCCGCGCCGTACGCGTCAAGGCAGGGCAGACGATCCGCATCGCCAATCCGCACGGCACGCAAGTGTGCGATACGTGGATCTTCAACGCGCAGCATCTGAACGAGTTCCTGTCGTTCGAACATACGCGCGCATCCATCGACAAGATCATTCCGCAGCCGGGCGACCCGCTCGTGACGAACCAGCGCCGCCCGATCGCCGAACTCGCCGCCGACACGTCGCCCGGCGTGCACGACACGCTGATCGCGGCGTGCGATCTGTATCGCTATCGCAATCTCGGTGTCGAGCATTATCACGACAACTGCTCGGACAACCTGCGCCTCGCGCTGAAGGCCATCGGTCTGCGCACGAAAGAAGTGCCGCAGCCGTTCAACCTGTGGATGAACATCCCGGTCAAGTCCGATTACACGATCGACTGGCTGCCGCCCGTATCGAAGTCCGGCGATTACGTCGATATCAAAGCCGCGATGGATTGCGTCGTCGTGATGTCCGCGTGCCCGCAAGATATCATTCCGATCAACGCGCTCAACCCGCTCGAGGTCGAGTTCACGGTTCTCGCGTAAGCGCGGTTTCCTTTATTCGACAGGACTTTCTTCGTGCCCAGCAAACGACTTTCATCGACGACCGATGCCCCCCGCGCCCCGCGCAAGACGGCATCTTCACGGGCTCCGCGCCAAGCAGACGGCGCAGCGGGCACGTCTGCCGCCGATGGCCTGGGCACGCGCCTGCGTCATGCGCGCATGGTGCGGCACATGACGCTCAAGGTGCTGGCCCAGACGGCCGGTTGCTCCGAGAGCCTGCTGTCGAAAGTCGAGGGCGGCCACGCCACGCCGTCGCTCGCAATGCTGCACAAGCTGGCGATCGCGCTGGATACGAATATCGCGGCGCTGCTGTCGTCGCCCGCGATGACGGCATCGCCCGTGCAGCGTGCGGGCGAGCGGCCGTCCGTGCGCTTTCCGGCTGCGCGTGCCCCGACAGATCGGAGCAGGCGCGGCCGCGGTTCGATCGTGCTCGAGCGTTTGGTCGTGCCGAGTCCCGGCCAGTTGCTTCAGGGCGACATCCACGTGCTCGAACCGCTCGCGCGCAGCGACGAGCAGATTCATCACGTCGGCGAAGAACTCGGATACGTGCTCGAAGGCGAACTGGAACTGACGCTCGCCGACCAGACCTATTCGCTGAAAGCCGGCGATTCGTTCTACTTCGCGAGCACCGAGCCGCATAGCTATCGCAATCCGGGCGATACGGTCGCACGCATTCTTTGGGTCAACACCCCGCCCACCTTCTGACTCTCTCGCTCACATCATGGCCGCCACCGATCTTTCACAGATGCAGTTGCCGCGCTTCGCCGGAATTCCCACGTTCATGCGCGTGCCGTTCGAGCGCGATCTCGCGGCGCTCGATATCGCGCTGGCAGGCGTACCGTTCGATGGGGGCGTCACCGCGCGTCCCGGCGCGCGTTTCGGTCCGCGCGAAATCCGCAATATGTCGACGATGATGCGCGCGATCCATCACGTCACGCGTTTCAATCCGTTCGAGGCGTGCCGCGTGGCCGACATCGGCGATGTGCCGTTCGAGCATCTCTACGATCTGGAGGCCGCGCATGGGGACATCCGCCGCTTCTTCGAGCCGGTGTTTCGCGCCGGAAAAATGGCGCTGATCGCGGGCGGCGATCATTCGATCACCTTTCCGGTTTTCCAGGCCATAGCGCCGAAATCGCCCCTCGCGCTCGTCCACATCGATGCGCACACCGACACCTGGGACGCGTTCAAGGGTTCGAAATTCACGCATGGCGCTCCGTTCAGGCGGGCAGTCGAAGCTGGCCTGCTCGACCCGAAGCGCACGATCCAGATCGGCATTCGCGGCGCGCAGAACACCGACGAAGGCTGGCGTTACTCGCTCGATCACGGCATGCGTGTGGTGTTCATCGAGGAATTCGAGAAACGCGGGCCAACGGCGATTGCGGAAGAGGCGCGGAGAATCGTCGGTGATGCGCCGGTTTATCTCTCGCTCGACGTGGACGGTCTCGATCCGGTCTTCACGCCGGGCACGGGCACGCCGGAAATCGGCGGCCTGACGACGCGGGAAACGCTGGCGCTCTTGCGCGGACTGGACGGGCTGAACTGGGTCGGCGGCGACGTGGTCGAGGTATCGCCGCCTTACGATCCGAGCGGCAACACCGCGCTCGTCGCGGCGACGATGATGTACGAGATTTTGTGCCTGTTCGCCAAACGCGCCGCGATGCCGGGCATCAACGCGCCCGTCAGTATCTGAGCGCCGTGAGTTACTGAAGACAAGGATGCTCCGCGCGCAAGAGTGAAAATGCCGAATCGCGACGGCTTCGTCGGCGATCCGCGGCCGGGAAAGTCATAGCTCACGGCCGCATGTGCCTCACAGTTCGTTAAAGTGAATCTCGCCGGATTTCATCACGAGCGGAATGCGCTCGCCCTGGCCGAGCATGCAGGAGATATCGGCGAGCGGGTTGCCATCGACGACGATCATGTCGGCCCATGCGCCCGGCGCGATGCAGCCGAGCTTATCGGGCAAGCCGAGCACTTCGGCGGCGGTCGTGGTCGCGGCGACTAGCGCCGCCTTGTTGCCGAGCACTTCGGAACGGATACGGAATTCGTCGCTTTGCAGACGCTGCGAAGGTCCGAGCAAGTCGGACCCGAAGCCCATCTTCACGCCTGCATCGCGATAGATCTCGAGCGAACGCAAGCCCGCCTCGCGCACGTCCGCGATCTTCGCGACGCTTTCCTCGCCGAGGCCGTACTGCGCGCCTTCGGAAGCCAGCGCTTCATACGTGACGAGCGTCGGCACCACGTACGCGCCATGTTCGGCCATTAGCTTGGCGGCGGGCGCATCGATCAGATTGCCGTGCTCGATCGTGCGCACGCCCCAGCGCACGACGCGCGAGATCGCATCGGCGGTGTAGGCATGCGCCATCACGTACGTATGGCGCGCGCGCGCTTCCTCGACGATCGCGCGTACTTCATCCTCCGCATAACCGTATGCGCCGACAGGATCGGTCGGCGACGCCACGCCACCCGACGCCATGATCTTCAGATGATCCGCGCCCATCTGCAGTTCTTCGCGCGCGGCGCGGCGCACTTCATCGACGCCATCCGCCACGCGTGCGAGCGCGCCTACGCGCACGCAGCATCCGCACGGCGCGCTATTGCCCATGTAATCGGAGCGGGCGCGCATGTCGCCGTGTCCGCCTGTCTGACTGAGCGCGCGTCCCGCCACGAAAAGACGCGGCCCGACAGCGAGCCCGCTTTCCACCGCGATCTTGTGCGGATGTCCCGCGCCGCCCGCATCGCGTACGGTAGTGAAACCTCGACGCAGCATCGCGCGCATGATGGGCACGGAACGCAGTGTCACCAGCACGTTGGGCATGTGCACTTGCTGCGAAAGATTGAGCTGCACGGCGACCACGTGGACGTGCAGGTCGATAAGACCCGGCATCAACGTCTTGCCTTTCAGGTCGATCACCTGCGATGCCGCGCTTTGCAGCGGCTTGTCGGACACTTCCTTGATGAGCCCGTCTTCGACGAGCACGTGATGCGCTTCGCGCAGTTCGCCTCGTGCGGGATCGAGCACGGCAGCATTGCTGAACAGGATGCTTTGCACTGTCATCTTCTCCATGAAAAAGCCGCTGCCCGAGCATGCGCAGCGGCGTTATGGCTTTGCGTCGTCACGTGTGGCTTATCACGTCATCGCGCCGATGCTTCGGTAACCGACGTCATGCTGGATGCCTCGCCCGCCGCGATGTCTTCGAGCGACCGCCCGCGCGTCGGCACACCCATCACGACGACGGCGATCGCGCCGAGCAGCAGGACGACGGTCGTCACGCCGAACACGCCGGCGAAGCCGAAGACCGGATAGAGATAGCCGACGAGAATCGGCGAGACGATCGCACCGATGCGCCCGATTGCGGATGCCGTTCCCGCGCCGGTCGTGCGCACCGCGGTCGGGAAGACTTCGGCCGTGTAGGCATAGACGCCGGCATAAGTGCCGTTCATGAAGAACGACAGAAGAATGCCCGCGACCATGATCTGGCCGTTCGTGCTCGCGAACGCCATGCCGAGCGCGCAAGCGCAGCCGCACAACATGTACGATGCGATCGTCGCCTGACGGCCGATGCGTTCGTTGAACCATGCCGCGCTGAAGTAGCCGGGCACTTGCGCGACGTACATCGCCAGCGAATACCCGAAGCTGCGCGTGATGCTCATGCCGTGCTGCACGAGCAGGCCGGGAATCCAGGTAAAGAACGCGTAATAGCTGAAGGTAATGGAAAGCCACATGAGCCACGTCATCACCGTAATGCGCGCCTGGCGGCCCGCCCACAGTGCGCGGAAGTTGGCGATCAGGGTGCCCGTTTCAGCCGATGGCTCGCCGCTCGGCGTCGCCGCTTCCGCACGCGGCAATTCGATGCCGCGCCGCGTAAAGTCGGCTTCGATCTGGCCGAGTACGCGCTCGGCTTCATCGCGACGCTTGCGGCTGTCGAGCCAGCGCGGCGATTCGGGCAGCGAACGCCGCCACCACAGGAGCATCACGACCGGCAGCGCAGTAATGAACAGCACCGTGCGCCAGCCGTCAGGAAACGCGGGCACGATGAAATAGCCGAGCAGCGCTGCCGCCACGAAACCGAACGAAAAGAAGCCCGCGAGTGCGCCGGTGAACACGCCGCGATAACGCTTCGCCACGAACTCCGCGAGATACGGTGCGATGATCGCGCTCTCCGCGCCCGTTCCCATGCCCGCGACGATGCGCGAGGCGAGGAACGTGGGCCATGTATCGGTCATCGCGCTGACGATGGAAGCAATGCTGTAAAGCAGCAGCGCATACATCATCACCTTGCGCCGGCCGATCAGATCGCCGAGCGTGCCCGCAAACAGCGCGCCGAAGAAGTAGCCGATGAAATTGCCGCTGCCGAGCACGCCGGTCTGCACGCTCGTGAGCGCCCAGTCGTGTCGCAGCACGGGCAGCACGAAGGCGACCGCGGCGGCATCCATCGCGTCGAAGGCATAGCCCAGGCCGCCCATCATCAACAGGCGCCAGTGAAAGCGTCCAAAAGGAAGACGTTCGATGCGCGCGGATACGTTCGACACAGGATTCTCCAGAGCAGAGCGAGGCACATGGCTTAGCTCGCCATTCTACGAGCCGTCCCCCGTCAACCATATTTATAATCGTGATCCGGCACATTGATACGGTGAATGGCTTTCCATGAGCTTTCGAACTCTCGATCTGAACCTGCTGAAGGTGTTCGAAGCGTTGATGACCGAAGGCGCGGTCACGCGCGCCGCGACGAAGTTATCGCTCAGCAGCCCGCCGTCAGCAACGCGTTGAGCCGCTTGCGTCAGGCCTTCGGCGATCCGCTTTTCGTTCGTCACGGCGCGGGCGTCACGCCGACGCAACGCGCCATGGCGCTGTGGGGACCGATTGGCGAATCGCTGAGCCGCATCCGTGGCGCGCTGGACGAGCAGACCTTCCTGCCAGGGTTCGCCGAAGTCAACTTCAGCCTGTCGATGTCCGACTATGTCGCGGGCATCGTGATGCCACGCCTCACTACGCGCTTCGGCAAGACCGCGCCCGGTGTGCGCTTCCATACCGTGCCGAACATCCTGCTCGATGCGCCTGCCCTGCTCGAAGGCAACCGCGTGGACTATCTGATTGGCGTGTATGTGAACGAGACGCTGCCGCCATCGCATATCCGATCGCTTTCGTTGTGGCCCGTCGAGTACGGTTGCGTGATGCGCCGCGATCATCCGCTCGCCGCAACGGGCAAGCTGACCACGCGGCGCTTTCTCAACGCGCGTCATGTCGATGTGAGCCTCGCTGGGCAGACGCAACCGTCGTTCGACAGCTTCCTCGCATCGCGTGGTTTGAAGCGCAATCTCGTCGCGACGGTGAACCACTACACGGTCGCGTGCGACATGATCCGCGCGAGCGATCTCATCGGCCTGTTGCCGAGCGATCTATGCAAGCGGCTTGCGCCGAAGGGCGAACTCGTCAGCGTGCGCGCGCCGCTCGAAGCGCCCGATCGCGTGATTAGTCTCTTCTGGCATCAGCGCAATGAAACATCGCCCGCGCACATGTGGCTGCGCGAGCAACTCGTCGAGATGTTCGCGTCGCCCGGACTCGTCGCCAGCGGCAATGAAGGCGGTCGTGCGAAGGGCAAGCGCGTGGGGCGTATGTCATCGCGGTGAGTCAAGTGTCCGCACCGCGGTGTCTAACGAAGCGATCGATTTAGAACGGTGAGCGAAATCGCCTCTCCATAATTGATTGAATTGTGGAGCGTGCCACGTCGGGGAGCAAGACAAAGGGAAACAAGTCAGCAGCGTCAAACTGCTGACGCAGGACAACCGTATCTGAGGCTCACAGTCTGTCGGACCGACGAACACCACTTCGCGGTGTTCTCCCTTAGGGCTTGTACGATCGGCGATGCATCGCATCCGTAAAAGCGCGCTTTGTAGAGGCCGTCGAACGTCGAGATGAACCGCCGCAACAACTGCACGCGCTGGCCACGCCGTCATTCGCTCTCCAGCAACTCAAGGCGAATCTCAGACCATAGGCTGGCTCTTGGAACCGAGATCCTACGACGGATGTCGAAGCGACCGCTCGATACGAATGCCGTGCCGCTTCATCTTCGCGTAAAGCGCGGGCTTCGACACACGTAGCAACTTGGCGCACGTCGTAACATTGAAGCGACATGCTTCAAGCGCATCCTCGATCGCGATGCGCTCGGCCTCCTGGAGCGACACTGGCTCGTGAGATGACGCGTTACGCGTATCACTGCCCGGCTGCGCGCTCATCGTACTGCGCAAAAACGGCGATACATCCGCGATGCAATCGCCTTCATTCAGATTCACCATCTTCTCGACAAGATTTTCCAGCTCGCGCACGTTACCGGGCCAACCGTGAACTTCCAGCTGTTGCAGCGCATGCTTCGAGAGCGATGGCGTCGGCTTGTGCATCCGCGTGCAGTATCGCTCGAGGAAGAATGCCGTCATTGCCGCGATGTCTTCGCGCCGCTCGCGCAACGGCGCAATCGTGATCTCGATTACGTTGCATCGATAAAATAAGTCTTCGCGGAAGGTCTTTTCGCGCACCATGGCCGCAAGATCGCGGTTGCTCGCGCAGACGATGCGAACGTCCACCGGAATGCCGCGTGTATCGCCAACGCGCGTGACCTCGCGTTCCTGCAAAACGCGCAGCAGTTTCGCCTGCACGTCGATAGGCAACTCCGATATCTCGTCGAGGAATACCGTGCCGCCATCGGCGGATTCGAACTTGCCTGGACGACCATCGCGCGCCGCGCCCGTGAAGCTGCCGGGCGCATGGCCGAACAGTTCGCTTTCGATCAGCGAATGAGGAAGCGCCGCGCAATTGATTGCGATGAACGGCAGCGTGCTGCGCACACTCGCGTTGTGAATGGCCTGTGCAAACACCTCCTTGCCGACGCCGCTTTCGCCCGAGAGCAGCACGTTGGATGCGCCGCGCGCCGCCTTCTTCGCCGCATCGAGCGCGCGCTTCAAAGCGGCACTCGATCCGATCACGCTGTCGAAAGTAAAGCGCGCATGATTGCCCGCATAGCGTCCCGCCATCTTGCGCACGCGACGCATCTCACGGAACGTGTTGACGACGGAAACCACTTCGCCACAGCGGTTCTTGATGGGAATAGCCGTATCCAGCAGATGAAGATGACGCGCCGGAGAATCGATGATCAACTCGCGATCCACATAGCCCGAGCCGGTACGAAAGATCGGACCGATGATCGGCTCGAAGTCGATCACCTCGTTGAGCGTCTTGCCGATACTCGTCTTCGGATCGATGCCGAGAATACGCCCGGCCACCGAGTTGACATGGCGTAGCACGTGACCTTGTCCGATCACCATCAGCCCATCGCCGATATGGTCGATGATCGCGCGTTGCTCTTCGACGAGCGTGTCGTAGGCAGCGAGATCGAAGGCGCTTCGAAGGAGCACGTCGAGCGTCGCGCCCAGCAGCGTCATCAGACTTGCGGGCGAGCCCTTGCCGTTGCTGCTTGCGTCAAGCGGGCGCAAGGCAATCAGAAAGACACGTCGTCCATGCGTCTCGACTCGCAGCGCGAACGCTTGCGCAAACGATGCAGCGGGTCCCGCGAGCGTCAGCACCACGCAGCGTCCAGGCGACATCGACGTGGCCGCTTCGGCCAACACGGCAAGCTGCGCGGACGGACAGTGCGCAAAGAACGTATCGCGTGTCGCCGCGTCGGCTTGCGTGAATTCGTCGATGCTTTCCAGCACGTGCCCCGCGCGATCCAGCGTGAACAGGCACACCTGTGCTTCGTTTGCGACAAGCACGCGCGCGCTCTTCCATCTCGTGCTGGCGAGTGCCCCTTCGAGCGTGACGGTATCGGGATCGAGCGCGACGGTGGCCATGTATTCCTGCAAGCGGTCGGGCAACGTCACCGAATATAGCAGTTCAAAATCCCGCCGCCGCCGCGCTACGATTTCTAAAGCGGACGCGTCAATCCTTCTGCGCAATTGCAGTGAGCGCGCCGCTGTTCAACTGATACACCGTGACTGGCGCATCGACCCAATCGCCGTTTGCATCGAAGCGCACGGGGCCGAGAATGCTCGTGAACGCCTGCTCGCGCAGTGCTTTGACGTACACCTCGGGCTTCGACGATCCCGTCTTCTGCATCGCGTCTGCAACGACGAGCGTTGCGGCATAGAACGCGGGTGCATACGTATCGACATCGGCGCTGAACGCACTCTTGAACTTCGTGCGAAAGGCCTTGCCGTCCGGTAACGAGTCGAGGGGCGCGCCGCCTTGCGCGCAGAACATGCGCTTGTCGGCGGCTCCGGCCGATAGCTTGTCGAATTCAGGCGAGCAGATACCGTCGCCGCCTACGAGCGTTGCGTTGATGCCGAGCTCACCCATCTGCCGCGCAAGCGTCGCGGCCTGCGCATAGTAACCGCCATAAAACACGACCTGCGGATTGCGTGACTTGATCTGCGTGAGAATGGCCTTGAAGTCGGTTGCCTTGTCCGTGCTGTATTCACGCGCGACGACCTGCAATCCCGCCTTCTTTGCGCTGTCGACGAATACATCGGCGACGCCCACGCCATAAGCGGTCCGGTCATCGATTACCGCGGCGCGTTGTGCATTCAACACTTTCGCCGAATAAAGCGCCATGCGGCCACCCATAACGTTGTCGTTGGTCGCGAGCCGAAACACGTAGGGATAACCCAGGTGCGTGAGTTGCGGATTCGATGACGCGCCGGTCATCATCACCACGTGCGCATCGTTGTAGATGCGCGCGGCGGGAATGCTCACGCCCGAGTTGTAATGGCCAATGACCGCGGACACGCCATCGTCCACGAGCTTTTGCACTACGCTCACGCCTGCTTTCGGATCGCCCTGGTCGTCCATCGAGACCAGTTCGAAGCGCACGGGCTTGCCTGCAATAGTGAAGGCTTTCGCATTGAGTTCGTCGATGGCAAGCCGTACACCGCGCTCATTGTCCTTGCCGCTTTGCGCCGCGCTGCCTGTGAGCGGGCCTGCCACGCCGATCTTTACCACTTCCTGCGCGTAGGCTGCGCGCGTTGCGCCGACCATCGTCATTGCGCATGCCATGAACGCCATCGCCAAGTTGAATCGTTTCATATCGTTTCCCCAGTCGCAGTCAATGACAGACCTTCAAGAACGTCCCGTACCGGCGACAGCGTGTCGAATTCGAAATCGGGACGTGGCTGCCACGTGCCGAGCGTGTCCCGCGTGCGATTGATCCAGGCCACCGCCATGCCCAGAGGCTTTGCTCCGTCGATGTCGGCCCAGCTCGCGAGGGAGCAATGCAGCACGTCGTGCGCATCCACCGCCAGGCGGTCCAGTGCGAGCGCAAAGATCGCCTGCGATGGCTTGTAGGCCTGCGCCATCTCCGCTGTCGTCACATGCTCGAAATAGCATGTGAGCCGCGTGCGCCGCCACAGATCGCTGTCCATGTTGGTGATCGGCATGAGCGGATAACGCGAAGCAGCCCAATCGAGGAACGGCTCTGCATCGGTATGCGCCGGCGATGCTTCGACCAGATGCGAGAGGAACAGGTCGGTCAGCGTTTCCATCGCATGGCCTTTACGCGCGCCGGGCCAGTGCGTATCGAGGCAATCGGCGAGTGCTTGTTGCGCGACATCGCGATAACGCGCGTAGGCCTGGCCTCGATAAAGCCGCACGTTGCGGATGTCCCAATCGAGATAGACCTGAGAGACAGGTTCTTGTGCCTCGACCGAGATGCGCCGCAGAACTTCGGCCATGCCGAGCGTGCCGCCGTGATCGACATCGACGAGCGTGCCGAAGTAATCGAAGGTAAGGGCTTTGGGATTCATTGCGATGTCTTCCTGTTCGTGAAGGCCTTCACGCGCTCGGCGGCATCCGGCAGCGCGAATGCCTCGATGGTGGCCACACTCTCGAGTTCGAGACTGCGAGCGAGCAAGCCCGACAGGTCGCTCGTTACCAGGTTCTTCAGCTTCGATACGGACGTCGGTGAGCGTTGCGCGATACGTGCCGCAAGTTCGAGCGCGGTCTCAAGTACAGCATCGCGCGGGACCACGCGATTGACCAAACCCATCGATAGCAGCGTCTGCGCGCTCTGCCTTTCGCCGAGCAACCAAAGCTCCATCGCGCGTTGATGCCCTATCGCCTGAGGCAGCAGATGCGTGACGCCGCCCGTCACGAATTGTCCCCACTCCATCTCGGGAAAGAAGCACACGAGATCGTCCGATGCGACGACGATGTCGCAATTGAGCATCCACTCGAAGCCACCGCCAACGGCATAACCATGCACCGCGCCGACCACGGGCTTGGCACCGAACATCAGATCGTGCGTGATGCGCTGAATGCGCCCGATATGACTGCGGATACTTTCATCGCTTTCGCTTTGGGCGTCGAACTCCTTGAGGTCGTCGCCCGCGCAGAACGCGCGTCCCGCACCGGTAAGCACGATGACGCGGCATGACGCATCTTCGAGCGCGCTTTGCAGCGCGTCGTGCAGATCGTCAAGCAACGCGCCGCCGATGGCGTTCATACGCTCAGGACGGTTCAACGTGACGATGGCAAGCGGTCCTTCCGTGTGTAGCGTTACGTCGCTCATGCGGGCTCCTTGTCGATCCAGCGCGTCTTGCCTTCGGTACGCGGAAAATGCTCGAACGGCACTATCGTGACCGTTGCGCTCGCGCCGATACGATTGCGTACGGCCGCCTCGATGTGATGCGCGGCATCCGCCCAGCGCGCGGTATCGAGACCGCGCGCCGCTTCGACCGTCATCGCGATGCGGTCGTAAGGGCCATCGCCTCTGAGCGCGATGCGAAACTGTCCCGAGGCCCATTGCGGCAGCGCTTCCACAGCGAGCCGGACGGCACCCGGAAATACGTTGATGCCGCGGACGTTGAACATGTCGTCGGTGCGACCGGTTACGCGAAAACGCCATGCCGTGCGTCCATCTTCGCCGGGATCGACGGCGGTCACCGTCACCACGTCGCGGGTGCGATAACGCACGAGTGGCTGACATTGCTTGCGCAAATGCGTGCAAACGAGCTCGCCCGTAACGCCCTCTTCTATAGGCAAACGCGCGAGTGTCTCGGGGTCGACGATCTCCGCGAACACAATATCCGCTGCGTGAAACAAGAGGTCGTTGGTCCAGTCCGTCTGTCCGCCAAGAATGCTCAGAACCTCCGACAAGCCGAAGTTCGCATTGCGCACCTTGAAGCCCCACTTGTCCTCCATCGCCGCGCGCAATACCGGATTGTCGAGACCCGCTTCGCCGCCGAACAGTCCGAGCTTCAGGCCGAGTTCGCCCGGTGCGGGTCCGCCTGTTTCGCGCAACACTTGCTCGATAAGCGCGGGATACGAAGGCGTACAAGAGATCGCGTTGATGCCGAGACTCAGAATCGAATCGATCAACATCCGCGTGTTGCCGACGCCGAACGGCGCCACGGTCGCGCCAGTGGCTTCGAGAATGGTGTGATCGGTGAAGCCGCCGGTCCACATGCAATAGTTGAGGCAGTGGATCACGCGGTCATCGGGGCGGAGACCCGCCGCCCACATCGAGCGTGCGCCGACGCGTGCAATGTCCAATGCATCGCGTGTGCTGTTTGCGAGAATCAAAGGGCGCCCGGTCGTGCCCGATGTGCGATGCAAGCGCGCAATGGCGCTTTCCGCGCATGCCACGTAATCGCCGAATGGCGACGCGCCCTCCTGACTCACGCGCAACTCGTCCTTCTCCGTGAAGGGCAGTTCCTGCAGCGAATCGAGCGTGATGTCGTCGCGTTCGATCCAGCGTGCGAGCTTCGAACGATAAAACGCCGACATCGCACGCAGATACGTCCATTGCGTCCGCCAGAGCGCGTCCTGATGACGACGCACGTCGGCTGACGGTAGCGTCTCGAAGGCTTCGTCGAAGTACACGCCATGCGTTGGGGGAGTCACAGCCACGTCCATGTCTTTCCTCGGTTGAGCGGCCTCTGCCGCGAATTCATTGTTATGGCGTGCACGCTCATGACGAACTGCGCTTCGCGGCGCGCGCTTCGATGACGCTTCTCTCGACGATGGCCCGTGCATGGCTCGCGCTGCCGACAGGGCCGCCGTTATCGGCCGCGACGACGTCGAACCAGTACAGCGCGCCTTCGACTGCACGAAACGTCGCGGTGGCGGCGACATCGGCGCCATTCGGTGTCGGCGCGAGATGATTGAGATGCGTGGTGACGCCCACGGAGAGCTGCCCGTCGCGCAGGGAATCGCGCATGAGTTCCGCACAGGCGCGTTCGATGAGGGACAGCAACGCGGGCGTGGATAACACATCGGGATAGCGCTCTCCCGCTTCATGCGCGTGCGCAGAGGCGAGATCGGCGGATGAGACGGTATGCGTGAGCGTGGCGGTTCGGCCTGCTTCGATCATGGACGGCTCCGGTTTGTTGTCGGAGGCCATCAATGCAAGGGCCGGGCCAATCATGCGAAAGCCCCGGCTGGCGGGGCTTCGCGCGAATCGCTGAACGTTCGAAAGGGTTGACCGTAAAGATTCTTAACGTTGCGAATCGAAACGGTTGTCGGTTTGCTTTACGGACCTTCGATGCGCGATGGCGGGCATCAACGAAGCGGCAGCATCGTCAACACGCAGGAAGCCTTTCGATGATCCTATCGTCAGATCGCGTGCATGTTGCCCGTCGCCAGCACCGGTCCCGTGGGAGCGCCAGTCGGCGAGCCGCCCGGTGGCTCTTCCGACACCGCCAATACAGCCTGTTCACTGAAGTGGGCGATCGTCTCGGTCGACAGCGTCAGCGTCGCGGGGCGATCTGAAGGAAAGACACCAAGGGCGATGGGCTTCGCGTGCGGCGGGACGAGCCATAGTTCGGTCGCCCGATCTGCGCGGATCGCCGCATGCGTCGTGGGCGTGACGACCAGGCGAGCGCGTTGCAAATCGATGGTCGCGCTCCATTGCACGGAGCCATCCGTGCGTGCGATCGTCGATACCAGGTATCCGTGTGAAGCAGTTGACGTCGTCGGGGCTCGCGGTACTTGCTGCGTCAGCGTGACGACCGCGCCCAGCAAGACAAGCGCCGCGACGCTCGTGCCAACGGTGAGCCAGCGCCAGACCCGCAGGCTGTCCCAGAATCGCCTCTGCCTGGCCGCGCTTGGCTGCGCCGCTGCGAAACCGAGATCACTGCGAATGCGCGCCCATACACGCTCAGGCGGCGCAATCGGCCGGGTATCTTCGGAGAGCGGCGCGAGGCGTTGCTGCCACGCGTCCAGCCTGTTTTGCAGCGCCAGGTCGCGCGACGCATCGAGTTCCAGCGCGGCGCGTTCCTGCGCATCGAGCACGCCAAGCGCGTACTCCGCACAACGTAGGTCGTCGTCGTTCGAGGCGGGCGTATTCATCGTGCGAGGCAGGCCTTGAGTTGCATCAAGCTGCGGCGGATCCAGCTTTTCATCGTGCCAAGCGGCACGGCGAGGCGCTGTGCCAGTTCGTTATACGTCGCGCCGGTGAAGAACGCCTCGCGAATGGCCGTCTTCTGTTGTGGCTCGAGCAGATCCAGGCAGTCTTCGAGCCGCCGCCGTTCCTCGCTCGATTGCACCATGACCGCTGGCGTCGGAGACTCATCGGCGACTTCAGTTGCGTCGTATTCAGTGAACAGTTCGTCACGATGCTGCCGCAAGCGGTCGATCGTGCGGTTGCGACCGACGGTGAGAAGCCAGGTCACGGCGCTGCCGCGCGCCGGGTCGAAGGAATCCGCACGGCGCCACGCTGTAACGTAGACCTCCTGCAGGATGTCCTCGGCTTCGCCTCGGTCCTGGATCATGCGCACGATTACACCAAAGACGCGCGCGGAGGTCGCGCGGTACAGCTCGGCGAAAGCTCGCTCGTCGCCTGTCGCCGCACTTTGGAGCATCCGGTTCAAGCGTTCCCGGCGCTGGGCTTCGACGTCGTCCTGGAAGTAGGCGTCGGGGTCTTCGGCGCTGCCTGAGGTCGTGTCCGTCATCGGCAAGTTGCGTCGGGGTTCGTTTTAGGGAAACTCTGCGTAACTCAACGCGCAGAGACACTTAGGAATGCTACTATGTGATTACGACCTGGAGACATCAATGACGCAACTTCATCTCGGCTTGAATCTGTCAACCAAGCGCACGCG
>Ga0153921_1000472_pt1 | contig 21836 bp, 16 predicted proteins | sample TSNJ005MetaG_FD_104691 | JGI IMG/M metagenome (GOLD analysis project Ga0153921, IMG submission 104691) | Attine ant fungus gardens microbial communities from New Jersey, USA - TSNJ005 MetaG | ecosystem: Host-associated > Fungi > Mycelium > Unclassified | place: USA: New Jersey, Brendon T. Byrne... | reverse complement strand
TATTTGTTCACGCTCATTGATGATCTCTTCCAACTCTTTACTAATCGTTTTTCCAATATAGTCCTTGCGTGCCGGTCCAGCTGCGGCAATCACCTGATCTCTGTCAGTAATGCAGACGATATGACCTGTTGTCTGCGTCATTGCCTCAGCATATTCCTTTGCAAATGTGCCCAGTTCACCAATCGGCGAATATTTTTTCAGTATGATTTCGCCTTCTCTGTCAGTAAATATTTCTAAAGGCACACCCTCTTTTATACGAAGAGTTCTTCGAATCTCTTTTGGTATCACCACACGACCCAAGTCGTCAATTCTTCTAACAATGCCTGTAGCTTTCATAAATCATATTCCTCCATCATTTTATCATTATCCGTATTTTTGTACCCAGACATATTATTTGTAAAATTGAGGAATTTATGCTTTATTTTTCATAATTTTATTTAATTTTTTATTCTGAAAATACAGTAATTCAATGAACTATCATGGTCTTCACCTGTCCAATAGACTTTGCCACTGCGGGGATCAGAAGAATTATTACCGTAAGTACTCCTTCCGTGAAAATATATGTGCCATTATATACGAGTGAATATGGCAGCACTGCCCAGCCTTCCCAGGCATACTCTCCAAAGAATAAGCAGCCGGATAATACCACAAACATATAACGCCCGATAATCCCAAGCAGATACCCCTTGATCAATCCATTTTTAGATTTCCAGAAGAACCCCGAAAGGCCAAGAGCTCCAAATGCCAATACATAGTCCAGCACTACCTGTGCCGGAAGCAGAATATACGGCTCCACAAAAAACTGCAGCACGCCATATGCCATACCTGTTAAAATACCGGTAGCCGGACCATACATATAACCTATCAGGCAGATAAACAACATGCTGCATAAGGTCACCGAGCCGCCGAAGGGAAATCTATAAATCCTCACCATGGAAGTCACCGTGGCAAGTGCAATTGCCATGGCACAGAAAACCAACTGCCTCGTACCCATTTTCTTTCCTTCACTCTTCTTTGAAACCGCTGCCGCAATGACAATCAGTGCCGCTATGATTACGGCAACAGCCACATAACCTGCTGTTGTAAGGGCATATTCTCCCTCAATTGATGTGATAAAAAATGACATAAAAAAAACCTCCTTTGTATTTTAGGAGGGGACTACCGTAAAACTGTGCACTTCATAATATGTATTTTCACAGTTTCGCTTCCTTACGCCGGTATTATCCAGGTCAAGTAGTGAGGGTCAACATGTAAATCACGTTCTCTCAGCCGTTGGGCTCCCCTAGCCATTTATATTTTTATTGTAGCATTATTTCAGTACTTGTCAATATTTTTTTCATATAGGAGGGAAAACAGGACGCCGTTTCTAAGCGAAAGCGGTAGGTGGGATCTGCTTGTTTCATTATGAGTGCAGGCTCTTATTGAAACTGGAGCAAAGCTGCCTGAAAATATTTCTCAATTTTTAGTATCTTAGAAAACTTGAAATGCTTTAGAAAACCAGCCAAGAATCCCTGTAAAACTTCCTTATGCGAAAAATCCGGTGTATGAGGGTAGCTGCAGAGCAGCGTAAGGGAGAGAGAAGACCCAAGGAATCACGAGGGCATTCCCGAGTGATGACTGCTTTCGGGGGCTTGGAACGACCGCCGAAGGAGTCCGGTTCGCATAAGGAAGTTTTACAGGGATTCTTGGCGTCCCCCTTCCAAAACCTGTATATCCAAATTATTAACCTTCCTATATACAAAAAAATATGCCATATCAAAGCTCCCGCCTTCATACAGCATATCCTGTCATCACTATTCCGTTGTTGCCTCCGTACCCGCTTCAGTCACTTCCGCAGATGTCTCCGAACTTGTTTCAGCACTTGTCTCTGCGCTTGTTTCAGAGCTTGTCTCTGCGTTTGTTTCTGCACTTGTCTCTGCCTCTGTTTCTGCCTCTGTAGTTTTCACTTCATATATATCAATAAACGTAAGTTTTGCCAAAACCTTATCATCAATAGTAAAGGTGACTTCTTTTTTCCAGGCTTCATATACTTCGTCAAATTTATCACTTTTTCTCTGTGAAACAATCGTTTCTTTCCGGCTCTCGGTTGCTTCCTTGTCAAACGTGGAAACCATCTGCAATACATAATATCCGGTGTCCGTTTCGATCACACTGTCAGTATATTCTCCATCCTCCAGTTTATCAGCAGCTTCTTTCACCTCGTCCGGCAGATCACCATTATCCGTTCCGTAAGAAGCCTCACTCACCGTTTTCTCTTCGTCCACTGCTGTCAATGCCGTACTTAAATCATCGCCTGCTTTTAATGCATCCAGGACCTGCTGCGCCTGTTCTTTGATTGCGGTTTTCTCATCATCTGTCAATGCTGCCGTATTTCCGTCTGCATCTTTAGAGTCTGCGGTACTGAAAAATCCATATTTAATGGTTTTCTGTGCTGCTTCCTCATCTGAAACCTCTGTATCCACATCTGCAACGATCGCTTCACTCATCTTGTTCTGTATTGTGTATAAGGTCAGCACTCTGTTAACTGTCTCTTCTGTAACTGCCAATGCCTTAGTCACGGACTTTTCATTTGATTCCATGAATTCTTTCGCAGCTGCTGATATTGCTTCTTTTTCCTCATCGCTTACCGTCAAATTATACTCATCCATATGCTTCTCCAGAATCAACATCTGCTGCAGAGAATCCATCGTACTCGTTTTCGTTTGTTCACCGTAATTCTGCCAATAATCAGTGCCCATATAAGACCCATACATTGACTGCATGGATGCCTGGCTATATCGAACCATAAAGCTGGCTACACCATACTCCACATTCTCTCCATCTAACGTTGCAACCGTGGTATCGGCTTTTGCGCCGCATCCTGTCAGAGTTGTTGCTGCCATACAAATACATACTCCCACTGCTGCCAGTTTCTTACTTAACTTATTCATATATAAGTTTCCTCCTACCTATTTAATTCGCTTATTTATTATAGCCCTTTTTTTCTATTCCTGCAATCACTTTATATAAATTAACACATATTTCACATTTTTCAGTCAAACAACTCTAATGTAACAGTTTCAGTTCATTTAAAAATTCACGCACTACAAAAAGTATATCATCGTTATCTCTTGCATTTTTTCTCGGTTTTGAATACAAAAAGTAAGGATTTACATCTATCACAAATTTAATTTTGCCTTTTCCCCGTTTCACCAATGCCTCAATTTTCGTTGAATCTACTTTTGCATATTCATACATTGTAAACTTAATAAAATTCTCTTTTTGTGAAACATCTGTGACGTAAGCACGATGAGCCATTGCTTTTAAGTTTGTTATAGAAAGCAGATTCTGCACCGATCTGGGAGGTTCTCCAAAACGGTCCATCAACTCTTCCAGTATGTCATCGTACTCTTCTTCATTTTCAATTCCCGCAATACGTTTATATATATCTAATTTCTGTGATTCACTTTTAATATATGTTTCCGGAATAAATGCATCCACATCCAGGTCTATAGCCGTATCGTAGGTACTATCCGGATCCTTTTCTCCTTTAAGCTCCTTTACGGTTTCGTTGAGCATCTTACAGTAAAGATCGTAACCCACGGCTTCCATATGACCATGCTGCTGAGCTCCTAACAGATTCCCGGCACCACGGATTTCCAGGTCACGCATGGCAATCTTGATGCCGGAACCCAGTTCCGTAAATTCACGGATGGCATGCAGTCTTTTTTCCGCTACTTCCCTGAGCATCTTATTTCGTTTATACATCAGGAATGCATATGCTGTCCTGTTGGAACGACCTACTCGCCCTCTCAGCTGATAAAGCTGAGACAATCCCATATTGTCAGCATCGTGTATGATCATCGTATTAACGTTTGAAATATCAAGCCCGGTTTCAATAATGGTAGTGGATACCAATACGTCAATTTCCCCGTTGATGAAGTCAAACATGATACGTTCCAGTTCCCGTTCCTTCATTTGTCCATGGGCAAAGGCCACGCTTGCTTCCGGTACCAGCCTGGAAATTGTATTTGTCATTTCCACAATAGTATTGACCCGGTTATAAACGTAGTATACCTGACCATCCCTGGCCAGCTCACGGCTGATCGCTTCCCTCACCATTTCATCGTTATATTCCATAACATAGGTCTGAATCGGCATGCGTTCCATGGGCGCTTCTTCCAGTACACTCATATCCCTGATCCCGATCAGGCTCATATGAAGCGTACGCGGGATTGGAGTGGCCGTCAGGGTCAGCACGTCCACGTTTTCCTTTAATTTCTTGATCTTTTCTTTATGAGTCACCCCGAATCGCTGTTCCTCATCTATCACCAGCATTCCCAGGTCTTTGAATGCCACATCTTTGGACAATACCCGATGGGTCCCTATCACGATATCTACCAACCCTTTTTTCAGATCGGTGATTGTTTTTCGCTGTTCCTTTGCGGTCCGAAAACGGCAGAGCAGATCAATTCGTATAGGAAAATCCTTCATTCGCTGTACGAATGTATTATAATGCTGCTGCGCCAGTATCGTGGTGGGCACCAGATAAACCACCTGTTTATTTTCCTGCACTGCCTTAAATGCTGCCCTGATCGCGATCTCCGTCTTCCCATATCCCACGTCTCCACAGATCAGACGATCCATGATTTTCGTGCTTTCCATATCCTGCTTTGCCGCTTCTATGGCTGCCAGCTGATCCTCCGTTTCTTCAAAAGAGAATGTTTCTTCGAATTCCTTTTGCCATATGGTATCCATACCATAGACAAATCCTTCTTTCTGCTGCCTTGCCGCATAAAGTTCTACCAGTTCTTTGGCAATTTCCTGAACAGCTCCCCGTACCTTTGTCTTCGTCTTCCTCCATTCCGGAGTCCCCAGCTTATTCAGTTTGGGTTTCTTTGCGTTAGAATCCGCATATTTCTGAATCACATCCAGCTGAGTAGCCAAAATATAGAGTTTACTGCCGCCGGCATATTCAATTTTCATGTAGTCCTTGCCGACTCTGTCTACTTCAACCTTTTCGATTCCCTTATATACACCCAGCCCATGATTTTCATGAACTACATAATCACCTATGCTCAGTTCGGAAAAACTTTGTATCTGCTGCCCTTCATAAGTCTTCCTTTTTCTTTTCTTCTTAGCTTCTTTTCCAAAGATATCACTATCGGAAATAACAACAAAACGTATCAGCGGATATTCATATCCCCGATGCGTATTCCCATAGCTGACTAAAATCTCACCCGGTGATACCTCCCGGTCCAGGTCATCGGTATAAAAGCTGTTCAATTCGTGTTCGCGCAAATCTGCTGCCAGCCGGTTAGCTCTGGTTCTGGATCCGGACAGCAGAATAACCTGATACCCTTCCTTTTTCCAGCGCTTCAGGTCTTTTACCAGAAGTTCAAAACTATTGTTATAGGAATTGACTGTCCTTACATCCACACTGAATTTTTCTACTACTTTCCACTGCCCTCTGGGCGCTTCCAGAGTGCTTAAGCCCAGACAGGTATGATCGTTCATTTTTCCGATGATTTCCTGGCAGCTGTAGAGAATGTCGGTCTGACCGGGCAGTACATAACCTTTTTCCAGCCGGTTGAACATGCTCTCACGAAATTCCTCCTCAATCGCCTGTCCTTCCTGCATGACACGGTGAGGTTCATCCAATATAATCAAAGTCTGACTGACGTCAAAATAATCCAGAAACGATACGGTTTTTCCATAGAAATATTTCACAAAACTGTCAAGTCCAATGGACCCGCAATAGTCTGTAAGCTTCTCTTTGGTTTCTTCCAGGAGGGTTTGCAGTCTGGCTGCCTCTTCCGTCTTCATCTCCTTTCGCAGTGTGCTTACAGATTTCTCTACTTCTTTTTCCATCTTTTTTATACCTGTCAGTATTTGCGTCTCATCTATTATGATCTCACTGGCAGGATATATGGATATTTTATCTAAATTTTCAATGGACCGCTGACTTCCCACATCAAAGCTGCGAATAGAATCGATCTCATCTCCCCATAGTTCAATACGAATTGGATTTTCATCCGTCAAGGGAAAAATATCCAGGATTCCTCCGCGCACAGCAAATTGACCGGTACCTTCCACCTGTGATACCCGTTCATAGCCCATGGAAACCAGTTTTGTTTTTAATTCTTCAATATCTATAGTACTGTCATTTTCCAGTACTATAATATGGGACTGAAAATATTTTAGCGGGATCAGATGATCCATGCAGCCCCCCATAGTGGTGATCACGGTTACCTCATCACCCTCCAAAATGGCTTTCAATACCTCTATCCTCTGCTGCACAATTAAATTGCCGCGAATATCCGCACTGTAAAAGATCAGGTCTTTGGAGGGATACAGCAAAACCTTCTTATGAAAGAATTTATAATTTTCATAGAGTTCTTTCGCTCTCAGTTCACTGTAGCTTACAATGATCTTACATCGAAAGTGACTCCCCACTGCATAGATAAAATGGGATTTTTGTGCGTCTATACAGCCGGATACCTGTACCATTCCTCTGTTCCTTTTCAGGCTGGTCTGTATTTCTTCAAATTCCCTCAGTTTTTTTAATGGTTCTATAAAGGCCTTCATCGTTCTACCTTCTTGTTATATTCGTTCATTGCTGCTTCCATATTTCCGGTTATCATTTTTACTACCGCATCCGCTGCACGTTCCAGGGAATCATCTACGAGTTCCCGTTCGGCTTTGGAAAATCTGCTTAGTACATAATCTGCAAGATCATAGCATCTTGGTTTTTCACCGATTCCGACTTTAACCCGCTTAAATACCTGACCGCCCAGGTGGCGGATGATGCTCTTTATGCCGTTATGACCACCGGCACTGCCTTTGACACGAAGCCGCAGCTGTCCGGGTTCCAGACTGATATCGTCATAGATGATGATGAGTTCTTCCTGCTCATCTACCTTATAATAGTCTATGAAGGCTCTTACACTTTCTCCACTTAAATTCATGAATGTTTGGGGTTTTACCAGAATTACTTTTTGATTTTCTATGGTTCCTTTTCCATATAGGGCTTTATGTTTTTTATCATTTATATTGATTCTATATTTATCTGCCAGTATATCTATCGTATCAAAGCCTACGTTATGCCTTGTATGAGTATACTGTTTTCCGGGATTTCCAAGTCCTACAATAATATACATTGGTTCACATCCTTGTTTCATTTATTAGATTCTTTACTATTGTACAGGAAGATTTGGAAAATGTCTATTTATTCCTGAAAGTGGAAGGCATATTTTAAAAGTATGAGGGGGGGAGTATTTACAGGCGGACGCGGCAGGAGGGCAAGGGACAGCTTACGTAAACTCGTACTTTTAAAATATACAGGTTACGCTGGAATATGGGGGGGCTTTGTGGTAGAATTGATTGATAAGTTTCACTGTATGGTTTTGGTTGGTTTGGCAGGAAAATTTTTTTTTTGGGAGGAAACTTAATGAATATTATTGTAAGAGAATATGCGGAAAATGACATGGCGCAAATGATTGAACTTTGGAACGAAGTCGTTGATTCTGGAATTGCATTTCCCCAGATTGACGGGTTGACGGAAAGTGATGCAAATGTTTTCTTTTCGGAGCAGTCTTTCACGGGAGTTGCGGAAAATGTGAATACGGGTGAAATACTTGGGCTATATATTTTACATCCAAATAATATTGGCCGCTGCGGTCACATCGCAAATGCAAGCTACGCAGTCAGGTCTGAGGCCAGAGGTCTTAAAATTGGAGAACGACTGGTAATGCATTCTATAGATACTGCAAGGGGACTGGAATTTAAAATTTTGCAATTTAACGCTGTCGTCAAAACAAATTATAATGCTATTAAGCTATATGAAAAGTTAGGGTTTATTAAACTCGGCACAATTCCAAACGGTTTCTTAATGAAGGACGGGAAGTTTGAAGATATTATAAGTTTTTATAGACAATTATAGGTTCCTATGCGAATCGAAATTTTATATGTTCTTCGCCAAACACCTCACTTTCCGGCAGTAAGCTGCGTATTTGCCGCACTTTTCCAAGCGAGGTGTTTGAGGAAGTATTTATTCCAATATCAGAAACATGGTAACTGAATGATACTGGGTACATTTTGACGCATTATAATGTGACCGTCTTAGTTGAGATTTTATCTGCAAATGCGATATCATGTTCTACAAACAGCATAGTCGGAGCATAAGTTTGGATTAAATCTTCAATCTGCATGCGGGATATGATATCAATATAATTGAGGGGTTCATCCCAAATATACAGGTGAGCCTTTTCACAAAGGCTTTTTGCTATCAGAACTTTTTTCTTTTGCCCTTCACTGTATTCATGCATGTCTTTATCAAATTGTACCCTTGCAAAATCAAGTTTTCGCAGGATTGCTTTAAACAGGCTTTCGTCCAGATCATTCTTTCTTATAAATTCTTTTAAGCTGCCTGTTAAGTAGGAAGTATCTTGCGCTATATAGGATATAATAAGATTACTTCCGATGTTTATATCTCCTGTATAGGCTATGTCCATACCATTCAATAGTTTTAGTATGCTTGATTTGCCCGAGCCGTTTTTGCCTTTTAGAGATATGCGGTCTCCCTGGTTTATTGTAATATTTAGATCTTTGCATACAGGATTAGGTCCATAGTAGATCGTGACTTCTTTTAGTTCGATTAGCCTGTGGTTATGATAGGTCAGTGGTTTCATTATTAATTTGTCGGTATCTTCTATATTTTTAAGCAGTTTTGCTTTTTCGTCAATTGCATTTTGCTTTCTTGACTCCAGGGCCTTTGAGCGTTTCATCATTTTGGCTGCTTTGTGCCCTATATGTCCTCTGTCCGGTCTTAATCCTGCGTTGCGGGTGCCTAATTTCGTTTTTTCCACCTTGTCTGACCATGAAGCAGTTTGTTTTGCGGAAGTTGTTAATTTCTTAACTTCTTTTTGTAATTTTTGATTTTCAGCAATCTCAAAATTATCTTGCATTTGTTTATTGTCCCACCAGGATGTAAAGCTGCCTTTTTGAATTTCAATATTTGTTTTATTAATGGAAAGAACATGGTCGATGCAATGGTCTAAAAATATTCTGTCATGTGATACTAAAATAAATCCCTTTTTATGCTTTAAGTAATCACTGACCACCTTACGGGCGATAGCATCAAGGTGATTGGTTGGCTCATCTATGAGAAGAAAATGGTTTTCCTTCAGGAAAAGACTTGCTAACAATACTTTTGTCTGCTCACCATTACTTAAAGTATGAAAAGGTCGATACAGTATCTCCTCGGAAACCTCAAGTAATGACAATTCACGTTTTAGCTCCCATAGTTCAAAATCTTTATGAATATTATAAATAACATCTATTGTATTTTGATTTTTATCTGTAACTTTAAATGGAAAATAGTCAAATAGTACTGAGGAAGTTATCATACCACTGTATTCATATTGATTCATAAGTAATTTCAGGAAAGTTGTCTTCCCTCTCCCGTTTCTTCCTATGAAGCCAAGTTTCCAGTCAGTGTCTATTTGAAATGATACATTCTCAAAGATGTTGTCATAACTTCCGTCATATGCGAAAGTAAGATTAGAAATATTAATAAGCGACATAAAAATTTACCTCCTGATCATTAAAAATGAGTAAACAAAAAACCGCAAGAAAGTTATTCCCTGCGGCTCCACAAAAATACAGATATCATGTATGATACGTATATTAGAAATATACGGTATTCTTAATTGAAGTTTATAGATGGATTACTTTCCTGCTTATGTGCAACAAGAAAAACAGCTTCTACTGCTGCTATCTTTGCACGTTATGAACTTATTTAAGTAATTAGCAAGAAAGATTAATCATCCTTTCAACTCCATTTCTTTTTAATTGTAGATTTCTTATATATAATTAAAATATATATTACTATTTGAGTTATGTCAAGTAGATAAAAAACAAATAATCTTATTCCCTTTCCCTATCATCTATAGTAAAATAACTCATTATACCAACTAATAAACGCAAAGAAAACTTCAAAGGACACAAACACATGAATTACACATTACTCCGCTCTAACCGAAAAACAATCGCAATTCGCATCACCGAAAAAGGCACTGTCGAGGTACGTGCCCCTTATAAAATATCAGAAAGTGAAATAGACAGGCTGGTTCACACAAAGGAAACATGGATTATGGAACATCTGGAAGCTCGTAAACAAATCAATGAGCAGAAATCAACATTTTCCCTTAATTATGGAGATTCTGTCTTATTTATGGGGAAAGAGTACCCGATCTGTGCCAAAAGCGGACATTCAGTCGGGTTTGATGGGAGCTGTTTTTATATGCCGGAAAATCTGAATGACCGGGAGATCAAATTCGCTGTTATTCAAATTTATAAAATGCTTGCAAAAAATGTACTTACAGATAAAGTAATAAAGTATGCCAGAAAAATGCTGGTAATCCCCACTGATGTTAAAATCAACTCTGCCAAAAAACGTTGGGGCAGCTGCAGCGGTAAAAACAGCATAAACTTTTCCTGGCGGCTTATTATGGCGCAGGATGATATTATTGACTATGTTGTAATCCATGAACTTGCACATATTTGCGAGCACAATCATTCCATCAGGTTTTGGGCAATTGTGGAAAATATTTTACCGGATTATAAAGAAAAGCAGGAAGGGCTGAAAATACTGCAGAGAAGACTTAGCAAGGAGGATTGGGATTAAGTATAAAGTTATAAAGCACATTTTTTATATACTATATTGACCACTCTGGTCTATTGTGCTATTCTGTCTTTAGACTGATCTGGTCTACAAATCTTTTTTAATGAGGAGGTGACTTATATATATAAGAATTTCACTGCTATTAGCTTAGAAAAACAAATGCGTATTATGAATGCCGCATATGAAGAATTTGCAAGACATGGATACAAAAAAGCTTCCACCAATAAAATCATAGAATATGCTAAAATCGGAAAAGGGATGCTGTTTCATTATTTTGGCAGCAAGGAAGGACTTTATAATTACCTTTTAGAATACGCGGCTACTTTTTTTAAAGAGTATTTCGGCAACATTGACGAGAAGATATCAGGCGTCGACTTTATTGAAAAATACAGGATCTTAAGTAAGATTAAATTAGAAGCTTATTTAAAAAATCCATATATATTTGAGTTTATTACAAAAATATATTTTGATCCGCAAGAACAAGATTTATCAGATAAGGCAAGAACGGTATATGATGAAATATGTGCAATGAGAACGGAGGCATTAGCTGTTTTAAGCAGTGATAAAGGCACCGCAGACTTTCGTACTGATCTGGATGTACTGAAATCGAAAAACTATATTACCTGGTGCTTCGAGGGCTATTCCCAACAGCTTTTAGCCAAAATCAATGGCATAGATCCGACAGAAATTGATTTTACGCCTTACTGGGCGGAATTCGATGAAATATTAGATGATTTAAAAATATTATTTTATAAATAAATTTTCAGGAGGAAGCAGTTATGTCAATGGTTAATGTGGACAATGTGACAAAACGTTTCGGTAAATTTACCGCATTGGACAAAATCAATCTCACATTAAATGAGGGAGAGGTCTGTGGCTTTATCGGGCCTAACGGAGCAGGAAAGACCACAACGATTCGGATATTAATGGGCATTTTACAGGCCACAAAGGGCAGTGCCTCAATCTTCGGTCAGGATGTCTGGAAAAATGCGGTAGAAATACACAAAAGAATTGCCTATGTTCCGGGAGATGTAAATCTCTGGCCCAATCTCACGGGCGGGGAAGTAATCGACCTTTTTGTAAGGCTTCGCCGTGGTAATAACAAGAACCGCCGCGAAGACCTGATCCGGCGATTCGATTTGGACCCGACGAAAAAATGCCGTACCTATTCAAAAGGCAACCGGCAGAAGGTAGCATTAGTTGCTGCTTTTGCTTCTGAAGCTGATCTTTATATCCTGGATGAGCCTACCTCCGGACTGGATCCCCTGATGGAGAGTGTTTTTCAGGAGTGTGTTATGGACGTTAAAAAAGCCGGGAAGAGTGTATTGCTCTCCAGCCATATCCTTTCTGAGGTTGAAAAACTTTGTGACAGGGTGAGCATCATCCGCCAGGGGAAAATTATCGATTCCGGTACATTATTGGAGTTGAGGCATCTGACACGCACCAGCATTTCGGTAAAGACGGCACGTCCCATAGAGGGTCTGGCACAAAATCCCACCGTTCACGATATCAAAGAGAGCCCTTCAGGGATCGCTTTCAGCGTAGATACTGAGGCTTTAGGCGCATTGATTTCCCATATGAGCCAATTTGAGATCCTGAGCCTGGAGAGTACGCCGCCTACACTGGAGCAGCTCTTCATGCGCCATTATGAATAAAAGGAGGAGTAATTACCATGACTGATAATCTATTTGCAGGCAGCAGTAAACTTACCCGTTTTATTCTGCGCCGTGATCGTATCCTTATTATCATTTGGCTTGCCGGTATCGTTGGGTTTACTGTCTTTTGCGGTCCTTTGTTTAATAACCTGTATAAGACTGATTTAGAGAGGCTGGTGATGGCAGAGACGATGCGAAATCCTGCCATGATCGCTATGGTAGGACCGGTTTATGGAATCGATAATTATACTACCGGAGCGCTTTTTTCTAATATGATGCTGGAATTTATGGCTATTATTGCCGCCGTCATGAATATCTTTTTCGTTACCCGCCATACCCGTCAGGATGAAGAGTCGGGCAGAATGGAAGTAATTCGCTCTCTCCCGGTCGGCAGACTTTCCAACCTTACTGCCACAATGCTGGCTGTATTGCTTGTCAATGTTATCATGGCGGTACTTACCGGTCTTGGTCTCACGGCTTTTGGAATAGACGGCATGGATTTTGCCGGATCCATGTTTTTTGGGTGCGTAATGGGTATTACCGGACTTTTTTTTGCTGCTGCTACCGCATTATTCTGCCAGCTTACAGCCAATAACAGAACAGCATCCGGGTTTTCATTTATCTTTTTAATGTTTCTCTATTTGCTAAGAGCAGCCGGAGATTTAGGAACAGAGGCTTTGTCTCTTCTTTCTCCTCTGGGATTGATACTTCGGGCTGAAGTCTATGTGAACAACTGCCTGTGGCCCATTTTGGTCCTGCTGGGAATTACCATCCTCGTGACAGCACTCGCTTTATATCTTGCAAAAATTCGAGATCTGGGAACCGGTCTTTTGCCTGACCGTCCCGGAAAAGCAAATGCAGCCCGCCTGCTCTCCAGTCCTTTGGGGCTTGCTTTCAGGCTGCTTAAAACTTCGATCTTTGTCTGGGCTGCAGCGATCTTTATATTCGCTGCCATGTATGGTTCTATTTTTGGAGATTTGGAAAGCTTTATCAGCAGTAATGACATGCTCAAGGCTATATTTGCTCAGAATAGTGAGTTTTCTTTTGTGGAACAATTCATCGTTTTACTTATGGCTATCATGTCCATGCTCAGTACTATACCGGTACTTTCCTTTATGCAAAGAGTCCGGGGAGAAGAAAAGCTGGGGCGCACAGAGCATCTTCTGAGCAGATCCGTTTCACGTTCCCGGCAGTTTGCAGCCTATTTTATTATTGCTTCTATTATGGGTGCTGTTCTGATGCTTTTAACAGCCCTGGGATTCTGGAGCGTCGGTTCGATTACTTTGGATACCGCCCCTTCCCTTGGTACATTCGTAGAAGCTGCGATGGCCTATCTTCCGGCGATATGGGTGATGCTGGGATGCTCAATGATACTGATTGCCTATTTGCCTGACAAAACATTTATATCATACATTTATCTGGGGTACAGTTTTTTCAGCGTCTACATTGGCTCCATCGCCCAATTGCCTGAATGGATAAAAAAGCTCACACCTTTCGGCCATATCCCACAGATTCCGGTGGAAGAAATGGACGTATTCAGCCTTGTGGTCCTTATCGTCATCGCTGTACTTCTCTTTGTTCTCAGTTTTGCCGGTTATAGCAAACGGGATATGCAAATGTAATAATTGAATCGATTCCACAAAAATTTACCCCTGAAATCCATTTCAATACCGGATTCCAGGGGTTTTTATATCTTTACTCTACTTCTTCTGCCGCAGCCGCAATCTCGTATTGCTCCAGGATAATCCTCTGAATCCTCTCTCTCGTCTCAGAATTGATTGGATGGGCAATATCACGGTACTCACCATCGGATGCCTTTCTGCTGGGCATAGCAATAAACATTCCTTTTTCTCCTTCGATTACTTTAATATCATGTACTACAAATTCATCATCAATTGTGATGGAAACAACTGCTTTCATCTTTCCCTCTTTTGCTACTTTTCTTACTCTGACATCTGTAATTTTCATATTGGATAAGCCCCTTTCCTGTATAGTCCGCAGTTTCTATATCACGTATCTCTCATTTTTCTCTATAACAACCTTAATACCTTCTTCACCCACATGATATGAATTTGCGCGAATGGTATCACGGCTTTCTACAATGCAATTTTCAATATGTGTATTGTCACCCAGGTATACATCATTTAAAATAATAGAATTCTTTATAACACAGTTTTCACTTACAAACACTTTTTTGAACAGTACAGAATTCTCCACATAACCGTTGATAATACATCCGCTGGATACCAGACTGTTCTTCACCTCTCCGCCCGGGTTGTATTTTGCCGGCGGCAAATCATCTACTTTAGAATAGATATCCGGATGCTGCCTGAAGAAGTAATTTCTAACTTCAGGTTTCAGAAAATCCATGTTTGTCTTATAATAGGATTCTACCGTCGCTATGTTACTCCAGTATTCTTTTGTCTTATATCCATAGATTCTCTTAAGATTTTTATATCTTATTAGAATATCTTTTACAAAATCATGCCTGTCCTCCTGGGCACAGCGTTCAACCATTTCAATCAGCTGCCTTCTTCGGATGACATAAATTCCCGCCGAGACCGTACTATAGGAAGATGCCATTGGTTTTTCCTCAAATTCTTCGATTCGGCACTCCTCATTCATCTTGATTACGCCAAATCTGCTGACATCTTCGGACGCAGGCAATTCTTTACAAACAATAGTAATATCAGCCTTTTTCTCAATATGATATTCCAATACCTTATTGTAATCTATCTTGTAGACGCCGTCACCGGACGCGATAATCACATACGGCTCATGACACCGCTTTAGAAAATCCAGATTCTGGTAGATTGCATCTGCGGTACCACGGTACCAGAAACTATTATCAATGGTAACGGTTGGCGTAAATAAGTACAATCCTCCCTGTTTTCTTCCAAAGTCCCACCATTTGGAGGAGCTAAGGTGTTCGTTCAGGGAACGCGCATTGTATTGGGTCAGTACTGCCACTTTTTGAATATTGGAATTTGCCATATTACTCAGTGAAAAATCTATACTGCGATAATTTCCTGCAACCGGCATTGCTGCAATCGCACGTTTATTGGAGAGTTCTTTCATACGATGGTTATTTCCGCCTGCTAAAATAATTCCTACTGCTCTCATGACTTATCACCTGCCTTAATCAATGTCTCGCCGCTGTCAAGTATTCCATTCGGATAATCTTCCGGTACTGTAATACCGTTAATTGCGGTATTTTTCCCGATTTTTACATTAGGCGGAATATATGAATCTTCTCCAATGGTTACCACTCCAAAAGAATACACGTCGGGTTTATAGTGATTCTCTTTCTCCTCTCCGACACCAATTTCTACATTATTGGATATTTCTGTGTTCTCGGCAACAATGCCCTTGTACATATTGACGCCTTCGCCGATCTTAGCTCCCTTCATAATAATGGAATCACGTATTACGGAACCTTTTCCAATCGTAACACCAGCGCCAATTACGGAACTATATACTTCGCCATAAACTTCCGTACCGTCTGCAATGATGCTTTTACTGATCTTCGCATCCGCAGAAACGTACTGCGGCGGAAGAAATTCACTGCTGGTATAGATCTTCCAGAACTCTTCATATAAATTGAATTCCGGTATGATATCAATCAGCTCCATATTCGCTTCCCAATAAGAACCAAGTGTTCCCACATCTTTCCAGTAGCCATTATACTCATACGCTACCAGCTTGTCACCTTCGTCGTGACAATACGGAATAATATGCTTTCCAAAATCACAATTTACCTGATCCTGTAATTTTATTAGTGCTTCCTTTAAAACCTTCCAGCTAAATATGTAAATCCCCATTGATGCCAGATTACTCTTTGGCTGTTCCGGTTTCTCCTGAAACTCCGTGATTCTGTTTTTTTCATCTGTTATTACAACACCGAATCTGCTTGCTTCCTCCATTGGTACCGGCATGACTGCAATACTGACATCCGCATTGCTGGCTTTATGGAAATCTAACATTACTTCATAATCCATCTTATAAATATGGTCACCGGACAAGATTAAAACATATTCTGGATTATAAGTCTCCATATAAGTCAGATTCTGAAAAATGGCATTGGCAGTACCGGTATACCATTCACTGTTTCCGCTTTTTTCATATGGCGGAAGCACGGTAACCCCTCCGATATTTCTGTCCAAATCCCATGGAATACCAATTCCAATATGTGTGTTAAGTCGTAACGGCTGATATTGCGTTAAAACACCAACTGTATCAACACCAGAATTAATACAGTTACTCAGCGGAAAATCAATGATACGATATTTTCCCCCGAAAGCTACGGCGGGTTTTGCAACCTCTGATGTTAAAACACCAAGCCGGCTGCCTTGTCCACCTGCAAGCAGCATTGCAATCATTTCTTTTTTAATCACGCTATCACCTCTTGTTGTAATTTTGATTTTAATTATAACATGCTTTTTAAGATTAGTGAACACATTTTACAATTTTTTTGATAATTTAATTCAACTTTTAATTATATTTACTATAAAAGTCCTTATCATTCGCAAACCATGTTCTATTTTTTTCGACACATTTAAGTAGTATTACTAAACTTTTTTGCGGTTTTTCGGTTGATTTTTATTATAACTTTTATATTACTAGATTATTCAAGAAAAATTTCTTATTCTTTCGACAAAAAATATACAAAGTTTTTATTTATAATTTCATTATTCTCTTTAATTTTTTTCAAAATGAGCGTATAATGTACCCATTAAGCAATTTGATAACTCAAAAGGAGATTTTTATTATGTATCAGATAGATTTTAATAACCCCATTCATATTCATTTTATCGGTATCGGTGGCATCAGCATGAGCGGACTTGCCGCTATATTAATTGAGCAAAACTTCAAAATATCAGGTTCCGATTCCAAAGAATCACCGCTGACTAAATGGATGGAAGAAATGGGATGCTCTGTTTATTATGGTCAGCATGCTTCTAATTTAAAAGAGGGGACAGATTTGGTGGTTTATACCGCTGCAATCCATCCTGATAATCCGGAATACATGGCTTCGGTGGAGAAAAAGATTCCTATGCTGAGCCGTGCAGAACTATTGGGGCAAATCATGAAAAATTATCAGATTCCCATTGCCGTATCCGGAACGCATGGCAAAACCACTACGACTTCTATGGCATCGCAAATTCTTTTATCAGCCCGGAAAAACCCTACCATTTCCATAGGCGGTATCTTAAAAACAATCCAGGGAAATATACGTGTCGGCGGTCACGAAATATTTATCACGGAAGCTTGTGAATATACCAATAGTTTTCTTCAATTATTTCCCAAAATCGGTTTGATCTTAAATATTGATGCCGATCATCTGGATTTCTTCAAAGATTTAGATGATATCCGTCATTCTTTTCGATTGTTTGCCAGGAAGATTCCGGCAGACGGTACCTTAATCATCAACAACGATATCCCGGACTATCAGGAAATCATACAGGGACTTGCCTGCAAAGTAATTACGTATGGTTCTTCATTGGAAGGGGATTACTATGCCGATGAAATTGCTTTTGACGGCATGGGCTGCGGCTCCTTTGAGTTTATAAAAAATGGAAGTAAGTCAGGGCATTTTCAACTAAATGTACCGGGAAAACATAATATCTTTAATTCACTTGCCGCCCTGGCACTGGGAGATATACTGGATATTCCTGTCGATGTAATGAGAAAAGGGCTTATCGATTTTGCCGGAACAGACAGGCGGTTTGAAAAAAAGGGAGAAATTGGAGGGGTTACCGTCATTGATGATTATGCACACCATCCAACAGAAATCACGGCAACTTTGCAGGCCGCCGGGAATTATCCGCACAATACAATCTGGTGCGTATTTCAGCCCCACACCTATACACGTACTAAATCCCTGATGGATGACTTCGCAAAGGCTCTTTCTCTGGCTGATAAAGTAATCCTTGCAGATATCTATGCGGCTCGTGAGACCGATCGGTTGGGAATCAGTTCCCAAACTTTACAGGAGCGTATCAACCAGATGGGGGGAGAAGCTTATTATTTTCCTTCGTTTGATGCTATTGAAAATTTTTTATTAGAAAATTGTATTCACGGTGATTTGTTGATAACTATGGGGGCCGGGGACGTGGTAAAGATAGGAGAAAACTTGTTAGGCCAATAGTTATTCACATTATCCACATGCTTATACACATTATTATGCGTTAGGCATGTGGATTTTTTTGTGGACAGCTATGTTTACATAACTTTATTGACATAATTCGATATTTTTCCCTTAACCATGATAAGATGGGGGGATGAGAACTCTATTCTTAATTTTATTTTTTATTTATCCACATTATCCACATTATTCACAATTTTATATCAATATCCATAAATCCTTTTACGTCTAAAAATGCATATTCTCTTTTATTAAAAGTTGTGCTATACTATAAAAACGCCAGTACAGCGCTGTGTAAATACTGCTGAATAAAATAATGCTGTACTAGTCAAAGCGGATACCCGTAACCTCCCGGGAGGGGACTTGCTTTGGAGGTTAAATTAGGAACCAGTCAGATTTTCAGAATAATATCGGGTGATTACTATGAATGAATTATTAATACATAATCCCTCTCTTACGGATGTTACCATCATACAAAACGCCTTCATTGACGAATATATGACGGCCGCCAATGGAGAATACGTCAAGCTGTACCTTTATCTGCTTCGTTTAACTTCAGGGGGAAAAGCAATTTCTTTCAGCTCCATTGCGGAAGCACTTGAACATACGGAAAAAGACATCAAACGTGCATTGACTTATTGGGAAAAGCAAAAGCTGCTGACACTTTCCAGCGATGAGAATGGAACGTTGACTTCTATAGAATTTATAAAGATCTCCCCCTCTTCCTCTAAAGAACAAGGAGAGTCCTTTGTATTATCCAAAGAAACGGCTGCAGCAAAAGAATCAATCCGGGAAGCCCCTAAAAAGCTGCCTTTGACCCAGGATCGGATCGCAGCACTGAAAAACCAGGATGATATTGAACAACTCCTGTTCATTGCAGCACAATATCTTGGTAAGACACTTTCTTCGACGGAAATATCAAATATCCTGTATTTCTATGACACTCTGCATTTTTCTACAGATTTAATTGAGTATCTGATTGAGTACTGTGTTTCAAAGGGCAGCAAAAGCAGCCGCTATATTGAAAAAGTAGCATTAGAATGGGCAAAAGAAGGCATTACCACTATAGCGGAAGCAAAAAAGAGTACAAACCTTTACAATAAGAAATACTATGCCATTTTAAATGTTTTCGGGATTAAAGGCCGTGGTCCGGCTCCCGTGGAAATTGAATGTATGGAGCGCTGGCTGAATGAATATCATTTTACTTTAAGCATCATCACTGAGGCATGCAACCGCACGATTGCCCAAACACAGCGTCCTAATTTCCAATATGCCAATAAGATCTTGTCAGAATGGCATAAAAATAATATCAGGCAGCTATCAGACATTCAGATTTTAGATGAAAAACATTTAAAAAACAAGAAAACGAATGTCTCCAATAATAAACCGGCAGCTACAAATAAATTCAATAATTTTCATCAGCGGGAATATGATTTTGAAGAATTAGAAAAAAAATTATTAAATTCTTAAACTTATAGTAAATCAGGAAGGGAAAGAAAACTATGGCATTAAAGAATACTCAGTACGACACCATTATGCGTGCATATAACCGTAGGCAGTTGGATCACAAGCGTAATCAAAATGCCCGTATTTCAGAAGCTTATGCTGCAGCTCCCCTGCTCTCTGAGATCGATGCACAAATAGCCGTTTTAAGCGTAAGAAAAGCAAAGCGGCTTTTATCCGGTGATGATACGGCATTAGACTCCCTGAAAGATGAAATTGCAGTATTGTCCCGTAAACGTACTGCTGTTTTAAAAGCAAACGGCTTTCCTTCTGATTATCTGGATATGCATTACACCTGTCCTGACTGTCTTGATACCGGTTATACAGGAAACGTAAAATGCCATTGTTTCAAACAGGCAGTCATTGATCTGCTCTATACCCAATCTAATATCAGGGACATTCTGGAGCGGGAGAATTTTCAGAACTTTTGTTATGATTTTTATTCAGAAACTATGATTAATCCCGCTACGGGACATTCTGCGCTTACTACAATCAGACAAATCGTAGCAGAATGCAAACAATTTATACATAATTTTGATGAAATCTGCGAAAATATTTTCTTATATGGTGATACCGGTGTGGGAAAAACTTTTTTGAGCCACTGTATAGCCAATGAACTGCTGGAAACTTCTCACTCCGTTATTTATTTCACTTCCTTTGAATTATTTGATTTATTTTCAAAAGCAACTTTCCAAAGGTATGATAATGATAAAGAATCACAACAGATGCATACCTATATTTTTGATTGCGACCTGCTGATCATTGATGACCTTGGCACGGAGCTGACAAACTCTTTCGTCTCATCTCAATTGTTTTTGTGTATAAATGAACGGCTGCTTCGTAAAAAATCCACCTTGATATCTACTAATCTTTCTCTTGATGTTTTCCGGGATATTTATTCGGAACGTACTTTTTCGCGTATTTCCAGTAATTATATGATGCGTAAGGTGATTGGTGATGATATACGAATTAAGAAGAAATTATCAGGCGGAGGTGCTTGACCTGTAGAAACTATGTGATACACTTAATTATGTAATATACTATTATACGATGGAGGAACTGTCATGCCGCAAGCGGAAGAACGTAACTTAGAAACGATACCGGTTGGCCCTTTGGGTATTATCGCCTTGGAAAGCCACCGGAAATTAGGCGAGAAAATAAATGCACACCTGATAGAATGGAGAAAAAAACGATCCAATACCCACCCGGGTTCTCTAGAGCGCAAATCTAACAGCTATCTGATCAATACCAGTGTTCCACGCTTTGGTTCCGGTGAAGCAAAGGGCGTTATTAAAGAATCCGTACGGGGTGACGACTTATATATTTTAGTGGATGTGTGTAATTATAGTATCACTTATCCTCTTTGCCAAAATATAAATCACATGTCTCCGGATGATCATTTCCAGGATTTAAAACGTATCATTGCGGCAGTAGGAGGAAAAGCCAGAAGAATTACAGTTATCATGCCCTATTTATATGAAAGCCGCCAGCACAAACGGACCCGCAGGGAATCGCTGGACTGTGCACTTGCTCTTAAAGAGTTGGTTCGTATGGGGGTAGATAATATCATTACTTTCGATGCCCATGATCCCCGTGTACAAAATGCGATTCCCTTAAAAGGATTTGAAACGGTACAGCCGGTTTACCAGTTTATCAAAGGACTCTTCCGTGCAGTTCCTGATCTGCATATCGATAAGAACACCATGATGGTAATCAGCCCCGATGAAGGCGGCATGAGCCGTGCCATCTATATGGCAAATGTACTTGGGCTGGATATGGGAATGTTTTACAAACGCAGAGATTATGCCCGCATTATAAATGGAATGAATCCTATCGTTGCTCATGAATTTTTAGGCGCAGATGTGGAAGG
>Ga0153921_1000471_pt1 | contig 21837 bp, 28 predicted proteins | sample TSNJ005MetaG_FD_104691 | JGI IMG/M metagenome (GOLD analysis project Ga0153921, IMG submission 104691) | Attine ant fungus gardens microbial communities from New Jersey, USA - TSNJ005 MetaG | ecosystem: Host-associated > Fungi > Mycelium > Unclassified | place: USA: New Jersey, Brendon T. Byrne... | reverse complement strand
TATAGGAAAGCTTCCTATTTAATAGTCGTTTGCAATCGTTTGTAAAATGCGTTATTATGAAAGTGAAAAAGAAGGCTTTCGCCTTCTTCTTCTATTTTTTGTTTTTGCGACGTTTCTTCTTGGTCGGAGGGCGTCGCTTTTGTTTTTTCTTTTTACCTTTCAGTGTTTTAATGTTGATTAGGACTTGTGTAATTCCGCTTAGTGTTCCGGCGATAATTCCGATGTCTGATATGACTTTGATTATTGTTTCGTAACTCATGTTGTTCACCTCCTTTCTATACTTTAATTATACAATAGATAAAATGATACGTCAACGATTATTTTGTATTTTACCGTATTTTTAACGTGAAAATTACGGAGTTTCGCTCAAATGTTGCTTATTTATGTAAAGGCTTTATGTGAATTTTATCTTTGAATATACTGTTAGACACAATAAAGCCTAGCTATTCTCTTGGACGTGTGTTGCTACAAACAAGCATTCAACTTAATAAGACGATTGCGGAGTGGAGACTACTAATTATGAGTGGTCTCTTTCATTGTTCCTTTTTAACAACAATTAATGTATAATCTACTATTATTTGTTGTTAAAGGAGTTCGTTATGGGAGATATTGTTTCTATTGAATTTGAAGCCTGGTGGTTGTTAGTAGTACCTTTAATACTGCTATTAACCATAGGTATCGTTGTATTAATAGTAAAAGTTCCACCAATGATTAATAGTAATTTTAAAAAGAAATCATTAACTAGTTGGATTGAAGTTAAAGATTTATTATATTGGCTTTTAATAAGTTGTTTAGGGGCTATAAGTTTATTTACTTATCAATATCGGGGAAATAATGAAGTAATTACTCATTGGGGATTTGCTGGAACTATTATTTCAATAATATTAGCAGTTCTTGCAATTATCTATACTTATTTTCAAAGTGCTACAACGGTAGATTCAACTAAAAGGCTTGAGGAATCAGCAAATAGAGTTGAAGAAGCTACAAAGGAATTGGAACATAATAATGTAAAAAATGTTGTTGCAGAGCTTGAAGAGAAATTACGTAAAATTTTATCTGAATTGCAAAAGGATATTAAAGATGAAATACATACAAAATTTTCATTGTTCTCGGAACATAAAAATAATAATTCCCCTTCTGATATAAATCTTAAATTGAGCGAAGATGAATGGGAAGACTATTTGAATAAGAATGTTAATAATGAACTTACAGTTGAAGGTATATCACTAAGCTTTATATTTTATTTATATAAATATAATAAAAACTATAATTTTGAAATAACTAATAAATGGCTTGAAAATATGGGAGATCCTAACCCTGAAGAAGCCAGCTATATTATTCAATCGCAAGTGAGAGTATATAAATCTTTAAATATTATAAATTACGAATATATTGGGGATGCAGATATTGCAAAGATAAACAAGTTCGACGAGTCGTTAAACAAAAAAATGGAAATAATATTTAATTCAGAAGAGAAGAATGCAAAACTTTTAAATTTAATTAATGCTCTAAATAAAACATTCTTGGAAAATTAAATCAATTAATATTAAATGTCGCGTTCGCATGAGCGTGGCTTTTTCTTATGCAATGAATTATGAATTGTGGAGGGTGAATAAATGGCAAATGAAATTGTTATCAAGATGGGTTCGGCTAACAAACCACCGAAGATTAAATTGAATGGTAAAGATATAGATGCCATCATTGCCATTCAATACAATTACAAAACGAAAGATTACAAATCACGAGGACAACATAATTTCACTGTGAAGTATTTCGATAAAGAAAGTGGTGTTATACGAATTGCATCAGTAAACAGAATGATGGAGGGCTAAGGAATGGAACCAATCTACGCCAAGTGTAACAAGTCGTGCGGTCATAAGTTTTATGTCGAACACTTTAAGAAAGACAAACTTCATAACTCAATCGAGAAGACATACTTCACCTGTCCTAACTGTGGACGCGATTATGTCTGTTTTTATACAGACGAATCAATACGTAAGCTCCAAGAGAAGATGCGAGAGCTACACCGCAAGATGAAGTGGGCTGATGGTGACAAGCTCGGGCAGTTGAAGCAAGAGGAGTCCACGCTAAAGGCTGACATCAAGGAACGTATGGACACCATTAAACAAGAGATGACATCACATGAACAGTAAACCTTTACGACCATGTAACAAACCTGGATGCGGACAGCTAACTCATGACGGTTACTGTGAACAACACAAGACAGCTAAGGCGGAGAACAATCGCTATTACGATAAGTATCATCGAAGTGACCGGAGCAAACAGTTCTACCATTCTGCATCATGGAAACGAGCACGGGATTTGATTCGTATTCGTGATAACGGATTATGTATTGAATGTCTGAATCAAAAACGAATAACAGTCGGAACCATTGTCGACCACATCATTCCAATCAAACAAAACTGGAATAAAAGATTAGATGAAAATAATTTACAACTACTTTGTCAGTCTTGCCATAACAAGAAGACAGGTTCGGAGAGAAAAGAGGGATAGCCCCCCTCATGAATTGTGTGAAAATCACAAACAACTTACACCGGATGCCCGCTTTCCGCGCAAAAAAACCCGTTTTTAAAATATTTTTCGGAAACACAATGAATTATGAAAGTGAGGTGATAGTATGGCAGGTAGAAATAAGCAGCCGTTGCAGGTGCTTCTAGGGAATGGGCGCTCAAAACATTTAACAAAAGACGAGATGAAAAAGCGTCAAAATCATGAAGAAAAGATGCGCGGGCCTACAGAAAATATTGAAATTCCAAAGTATTTAACTGCAACTCAAAAGAAGGAATTTACAGAGATTGCAGATAAGCTCATAGCCCTTGAAATATTTAGCGAGCTTGATGTTGATTCCTTAGCGAGGTATTTGGACTCGAAACATCAGTACTTACAACTTGTGAAAGATTTAAGAAAAACAAAGCCGACGGATACAATCGAGCAGGAAAACGGTAAGAAAATAGTGATTGTTAATGAAGATTACCCGAAATTGCAACGTACTAAGAATGCATTATTTAACGAATGTCGTTCTGCAGCTTCTGATATTGGTCTTACTATTACATCACGTTTAAAATTAGTCATTCCTTCATCCTCTTCTACGGAAAGCAAAAGTGAAGCACAGAAGCGATTCGGTGATCGGTTATGAATTGGGTCTTAGAACGTGTATTTAATTACTGTGACGATATTCTAAGTGGAAAAATTAAGGCTAGTATTAAACATAAATGGGCGGTTCAACGCTTCTTAAACGACTACGAGGATTGTCAAAGAGATGACAGTCCTTTTTATTTTGACGAAGGAGTAGCCGAGGATTTCTATTGGTGGGCTAATGAGTTTGTACACGTTGAAGGTGTGTTAGCTGGTGAAAAGGTAAAACTAAACGATTTTCAACTTTTTATATCCGTAAACATCTTTTGTTTTAAAAAGAAACGCAATGGAGCGCGTCGTTTCCGTAAGGTTTATATACAACTCGCTCGTAAAAATGCCAAATCGCAATTCTTAGCAATTGTCGGTTCATACATTGCATTTCTTGGCGATGAAAAACAACGTATGTATATTGCAGGATGGCAAAAAGACCAATCAGATGAAGTATATATTGCTGTTCGTGATGGGATTAATTCAAGTGAATTACTGGAAGGTAGATGGAAAGAAGCATACGGAAAGATTGAAGTTTTCAACAATAGTTCTGTCATTGTTCCGTTATCACGCGAAACACGTAAAACAGGTGATGGTAAAAACCCATCAGTAGGCATTGTGGATGAATACCATAACCATTTAACATCCGAAATCTACGATGTTTTACAATCCGGTATGGTTGCCCGAAAAGAGCCGTTAATGTTTGTTATAACAACTGCAGGTTTTGATTTAAGTCGCCCATGTTTTGTTGAGTACCAATATGTATCACGTATATTAAATCCTGATGATGATACAGAGAACGATGATTACTTCGGCATCATTTGCGAATTAGATCCTGGGGATGACATAAAGGATGAGAGTAACTGGATTAAGGCAAATCCTATTGTAGCGACTTACGAAGAAGGGCTTGCTTCTATTCGTTCTGATTTAAAAACGGCTTTGGATGTTCCTGAAAAGATGCGTTCCTTTTTGACAAAAACGATGAATGTATGGGTGGATATGAAAGAGGGAGGATTTATCCCAGCGAATAAATGGAAAGCATGTGAAATTGATGGATTTGATATGACTGGACGAGATGTCTTTATCGGAGTCGACTTGTCCAAAAAAATTGACTTAACATCTGTAGGGTATGTATTTCCGACGGATTACGGTTTCCATGTTGGCCAACATTCATTTATGCCTCAAGATACATTGAACGAAAGACGTGCAAAAGATAAAGTGCCCTATGATGTGTGGATTGAAGAAGGTTGGATGGATGTTACACCAGGCGCAGTAGTTGATTATAGCTATGTAGAGCAATGGATTATGGACTTCATTAATGATAATGAATTAAATGTTATTCACTTCTGTTATGACCCTTATGGAGCAACACAATTTGCTCAAAATATTAATAATTATGGTCTTGTAACTGTGGAGGTTCGACAAGGTTTTCCAACACTATCTGAGCCGACAAAAGATTTTAGAGACTATGTTTATGAAAGTACAGAGAAGAGTAAAAAAGTTACTCACCTAGGTGACAAGGTATTGTCTTGGGCGGTAGGAAATGCGATAGCTGAAATGGCTGGTAACGAAAGCATTAAACTTTCAAAAGCGAAATCAAGAGAACGAATTGACCCGATAGCAGCTATTATTACTGCTTTTGTACAAGCTCGACATGCAACAGTAGAGTCGGGTGATGGCAACATCAGCTTTATTTCAATAAACGAGTTGTAAAAAGCGAGCTAAATATAGCCCGCTTTTGGTGGAATTAAAATTTTTGACGATAATGAATACCTTTCACATTTTCAATTTGTTTACAAATTGCACATGTAGTTCTACCCAATAGTTGAGCTACAAGAGGCGCAACTCGATTTTCCATATCGTACCGATTCAGAACTATTGTTTCAGCGAAAATAATTAAATCTTTTTCTGGTTTTAAATAACGTTTTGCCATTTTTTATATACCCCGTTTCTTAAGTGATAATAGAATTATATGTACTATTTAGAAGGAAATTAACAAATTTAATTTTTCGAAAGGCGGTGAAAAAAATGAAACTATGGCAAAGGATTAAAACTTCAGCGTACATGGCGTATTCGGGAGCTAGTACAGGATGGAAGGGTTCCACATGGGATTTTTCAAACTGGTTTGGACGTACCTTTTGGGGTATCGATAACAGCCAATTAGCAACGAATGAAACAATTTTCAGTGTTATTAGTCGGCTTGCTAATACAATCTCTGCGCTACCTATTAAATTACATCAAAATTATGATGTGGTTCAGAACGATATTTCTGATGTCCTCATAAATGAGCCAAACCAAAATATGAGTAGTTTTGATTTATTAAATGCTTTAGAAGTAAGTAGGAATGAAACAGGTAATGGCTACGCGATAATTTTACGTGATATACGTATGCGACCAAACGAAATTGTTCCACTGGATCCATCCTGTGTTACTGAATTTATCAATAAAGAAGACGGGTTGTTGTGGTATCACGTCCAAGGAGAGCAAGGGACGATGTTTGTATCGAATACAGACATGATACATGTTAAACATATTCGTGGCTCTGGTCGTATAAAAGGTTTATCACCATTAAAAGTATTAGCCAATACCATTCAATATGATAAAGCAGTTCAAGAGTTCTCACTTTCTGAAATGGAGAAAAAAGAATCATTCATTTTGAAGTATGCAGCTAATGTTGATTCTGAAAAACGTGATAGAATAATCACCGACTTTAGACGTTTCTATGCTGAAAATGGAGGTATCTTATTCCAAGAACAAGGCGTTGAAGTATCCGAAATTAAAAAACAATATTTCGCATCCGATACATTGGCATCAGAGCGCATTACACGCTCAAGGGTAGCCAATGTTTTTAATGTGCCTGTAAGCTTCTTAAACGATGTGGAAGGCGGAACAATGGCTTCCAATGAACAGCTAATGATTCAATTCGTAAACATGACGTTGTTGCCGATTGTTCGACAATATGAACATGAATTTAATCGGAAATTACTTACGAAAGCTGATCGAAAGCAAGGGATGTATTTCAAATTCAATCTTGGAGGTCTTTTACGAGGCGACACAGCAGCGCGTACTAACTTCTATCAAGCGATGCTACGAAGTGGCGCAATGAAGCCGGATGAAGTGCGTATGCTTGAAGACTATGCACCGATGGGAGGCAAGGCAGATGTCCTTTGGATATCTGGTGACTTGTATCCGCAAGAGATGGATCCAGCTTTACGTAAATCCTCTACAGCGACATCAACTGTGGAAGGAGGTGGAGAAATTGAATAAAAAGAAAACATTCTTTGACGTTAAAGCATCCGTTGATGGGAAATCAGCAGATGTTTTTATTTTGGGCGAAATTACACCCCACGCATGGGAAGAATTTGGGGAAATGTCGTCTGTTGTATTCAAAGAGAAACTCGATGCAGTGGGCGAAGTCAGTGAGCTTCATATTTATGTTAATAGCCCAGGCGGTTCAGTATTTGAAGGAATTGCAATTGGTAACATGTTGAAACGTCATAAAGCGCGGACAATTGCACATGTGGACGCATTAGCGGCATCGATTGCAAGTAATATTGTTGCTTGCTGTGACGAAGTAAGGATGCCTTCAAATGCAATGCTAATGATTCACAATGCGATGACGGGTGTATTTGGGAATACGAATGAATTGCGTAAAGCCGCAGATGACTTGGATCGAATTAATGGCATGCAAATTGAAACTTACCTGTCGAAAATCAACGGTAAGACGACGCAAGAGGAAATCCAACAAATGATGGATGAAGAAACATGGTTATCCGCTCAACAAGCTTATGATATTGGCTTATGCGATGTCGTAGAAGGCGCAAACAAGGCGGTTGCTTGTTTATCAAATGAGCAGACAAAGCAATTTAAAAACCTTCCACAAGCCTTGCTACAACCGAAACATGACACACTCACGCAAGAAGAAAGGCAAAACATTCTTGCTGGCTCTATAGCAAATCTTATCTATTTAAAATCATTAAACTTAATCTAAAGGAGGGCATATAAATGCCAACATTATACGAATTAAAACAAAACATGGCTACTATTGGTCAACAAGTAGCGAAGATTGATACCGACCTAACTACAAAAGCGATTGATCCGCAAGCAACACATGAGGAAATTAAAGCTTTAAAGGAACAGAAAGCTGACATTCAAGTACGTTTTGACATTATTAAAGCGCAACATGATCAAATGGAAGCTGAACAAAAAGCTAAGTTTGCACAAAATCCATTAGCTCAAATTGATGATCCAAAACAAAAACGCACAGAAGCATTAGCATCTTTAGTACGCTCTACAGTACGTAACCAACCTGTTGAAAAAGATGTGTATGCTGCTTTAGGAGATAACACAAGTCCAGCAACGGGTGGAGAAAAGTTCTTACCAAAAACAGTAGCACAAGAAATTATCACTGAGCCACTTGTGAAAAATCCGATGCGTGACCTAGTAACTGTGACAAGTGTACCAAATTTAGAAATTCCAAAACTGTCCTATACGATTGATGATGACAATTTCATTGCAGATACAGAGACAGCGAAAGAATTGAAACTAGAAGGTTCAACAGTGACGTTTGGTCGTTTTAAATCTAAAGTATTTGCAGGTGTGTCAGAAACAGTTCTTGCAGGTACACATACAAATTTAGTTTCACATGTTGAAAATTCGTTACGTTCTGGGTTAGCTACAAAGGAAAAGAAAGTACAGTTTGCTACAGCACCAAAAGCTGGTGAGGAACACATGAGCTTCTACTCTACACAAAACGCAATTAAGAAAGTAGAAGGCGCAAATTTATATAAAGCAATCAAAGCTGCAATTGCAGATTTACATGAGGATTACCGCGAAAATGCAAAAATCGTCATGACATTCGCTGATTACTCAACGATTATTGAAACACTAGCAAACGGGAACGCAACGCTTTACACAGCTCAGCCGGAGCAAATTTTAGGCAAGCCAGTTGTATTTGTAGACGCTGCTACAAAACCAATTATCGGTGACTTCTCTTACGCACATCTTAACTATGATCTAAACGTTTTATACGAAACGGACAAAGATGTAAAAACTGGTGTTAATGCATTTGTTCTTACAGCATGGTTTGACCACCGCATTAAATTAAAATCTGCATTCCGTATCGCAGAAGTAACTCCAGCCCCTTAATAGAGGGCTAGGGTTTTTAATTTATTGAAAGAAGGTGAACTAAGTGTACAAAGTAATAAATCGATTTCAAGAAAACAACCATAATGGTCATGTTTATGAGGTAGGAGACAACTATCCGGTTGGGGGTAAAAAACTAGTCAAGGCACGCGCTGAGGCTTTAACAGAAGTCCATGTAGAGTATGGCGTAGCATTCTTAAAGGCTGTAGAAGAACCTAAAAAGGCTACTGCCAAGCACGCACCTAAAGAGCCTTCTGCGGATGGAAAGAGTGATGTTTAGTGGAGTTACTGGATGAATTAAAAGAGTATTTGCGAATAGATGGGGATGATGAAAATCGTTCCCTAGCTACGTTTATTCAAGTTGGACAGTCTTATTTAGAAAATGCAGGGGTTAAGCAACCAACTGACTATTATCTGATTGTAGAGGGCAAAGACGTTTTTGCACAGCATCGTCTAGCCGTTATGATGCTCGCTACACACTTTTATGAGAATCGTATAGCAATAACGCCTTCCACAATTAAAACAGCACAACAGCCTATTCCATACGGTTTACAGTCGATGATTCTGCAATTAAAGTGGGTGAATCCTGATGAACTATCAGTACAACAATAACGCTGCTCGTTTAAATAAACGTGTAACGTTCTATAACTCACCAGGAGAAATTGTAAATGGTTGGCCTAGTCAAGATTGGACGCCTTTTAAGAAATTATGGGCAGAAGTGAAGTCACAAAAAGGTTATAAAGTATTTAATTCTGACGCTACCCAATGGCAAGGTAAACGAGTTATTGGTATTCGCTATCGAAACGATATTCATGAGGAAATGCGTGTTGAAATAGCAGGTAAGATGTATGAAATTGAAACGCTAGTGAATGATGACGAACGTAACCAGTGGCTCACAATCATCGTTACGGAGGTGTTGTAAGTGGAGTTAGAAATGCATGGTATGTCTGAAATATTGAATAATTTAGCTAGACTAGCGATTGAAGAAGATGTTGAAAAAATGGCTTTAAATAAAGCAACAAAAGTGGTAAAAGAAGCAATTGTTGAAGAGGCACCAATCGATAGCAGGAATCCTGCAGATAGTGCTTCTTTGCATAAGAATATTAAATCAACGCGTTATAAAGATGGCGTAGTTAGTATTCATACTGGTGGTGCTTATCATGCCCATTTAGTTGAGTTTGGGCGTAGTGCAGGCAGTAAATATGCTCTCAAAAATGGTAAGCGACAATTGGTAACATGGGGAGCTACAAACGCGAATCCATTTTTTACTCGTGGATTTGGTAAGAGTTCTAGGGAAGCAATTGAAGTTATGAGCGATGAAATTAAAAAGGCATTGAGATTATGATTGATATTATTGAACATATTCCAACTACCCTTTCATCATTAAATTTGCCAATCATTTTTAACAGCGTTCCAACAGGTTCCAAAATTCCTGATCAATATATTACGTTCTTAGAAGTTAATGCAAATCCTGCCCTAGAAGCAGCAGATAGAGAGTTAGAAACAGAACGGCTTATACAAGTCAACGTTTGGTCAAAAACCAACTACTATCAGCTTGTAGAGGGTATAAAAGAATTAATGGAAACAGCAGGTTATGAACGAACATTTGAATACGATGCTCCAAAACAAGAAGGCGATTCGCACTTTAACAAAGTGTTGCGATTCGTCTTTTTTGATGAATATTAAAATATTAGGAGGTCATGTAAATGGCAGCTACAACGGTAAATGAAAAACCACAGAAAATAAGTTTAAAACGACTACACTACGCACTTCTAACAAATGAATCAACTGAAACTTGGGGTGATGTTAAGACACTAACAATGCCTATTTCGTTAACACTAACACCTAACTTTTCAGAGGCTTCACTAGATGCAGGAGACCGCGTTGTTGACCAAGAGTCTCAAATGGATTCGATTACAATTGCAGGTGAAACAGCAGACTTACCAACAGAAGTATTAGTTGATTGGTACGGACACAAAAAGTCAGCAGATGGTGGTATCATCACAAACGCAAATGATACGCCAAATGCAATTGCTGTAGGCTTTGAGTCAGGATCTAAATTAGTTTGGTTATTAAAAGCTAAATTGAAACCAGGTGAAGAATCAAACGCTACACGTAAAAAAGGTGAAACAAGCTATAAAACATATCCATTCAGTGGTGAGGCGTTACCATTAATTGATGGAATTATTAAACACACTGTTGATACACGCGACTCAGGTGTTACAGCTACCGCTGAAACATTCTTTGCTTCTGTGAAGAAACCAACAGACGCAGTACCTGCACCTTAATTCAGAAGTCCTTTCGAGGGCTTCTTTTCTTTCTAAAATAAAATTATGCAACTAACGAAAAGGATGGATGAACAATGCAAATTACATTACGAATTAATAAAGAAGAAAAAACTTTTACAAATGACTTTGTGAAGGCTCGTGTCTTCCGCAATGCTTTAAAGATGAATGAAAAGATGCGACAAGAAGGCAATGAGATTTCAGTAGAAACGTTTGATGAAATGATTGGCTTCGTTGTAAATGTTTTTGATACGCAATTCACTGTAGATGACGTATGGGATGGATTAGAAGCAGGGAAATTACAAGATGAAATTATGCGCGTATTTAATAGTGTACTTAATATTGGCGGACTTGAAACAGGGACTTCTACGGATAACGAGGGAAAGTAAGTAATTCAAGTCCCTATCAAAGCATCAAAAAATTCTATAAGAACCTATTAAAAGAAGGTTATAAGTTACATGAGATTGATGAAATGGACATTCATTACTGGTTCGAACTTTCAGATGAAAAGGAAGAAATAGAAGAAGTCACAGCAGATGAAATTTCATGGTTGTGACTTTTATTAATGCCAAGAAGGCGGTGAGTATATATGGCGGAAATAGGCGCTTTAGAAGTCAGTCTTAGTTTAAATGCTGCAAGTTTCAATGGTTCAATTGCACAAGTCAACAGACAAATGACTGCAATGGGCAGTGAGCTACGAGCGTTGTCCGAAAAAGGCGATACGTACGGTAGATCCGTAGATGGACTAGGACAGAAACAGAACATTTTATCACGTCAATTTGAAGCTGCAGGGGTAAAACTGCAAGAACAGCGTAGACGATACGACGAATTAGTCGCTAGTGGAACAGCGTCAGAGGCTGCAATTGAACGTCAAGCGAATGCTGTTAACCGTGCGCAAGCTGATTATAATCGTTTGGAAAGACAACTTTCAGAGGTAACAAATCAGTTACGTGTTCAATCTTCACAATGGACGCAAACTGGGCAACAGATGCAAGAAGCAGGAAACAAACTTAAGTCTGTTGGAGACAGTATGACGAGTGTAGGAAAAAAACTGTCTTTAACAGTAACAGCACCTATTACAGCTATGGGTGCTGGTGCATTTAAAGCAGCAGTTGATTTCGAATCAGCTTTTGCAGGTGTTCGTAAAACAGTAGATACAAGCGAAGAAGGCTTTAAAAAGCTAGAACAAGGTATTCGTGATATGGCCAAGCAACTACCGGCAAGTGCATCAGACATTGCTGCAGTAGCAGAATCAGCAGGGCAATTAGGGATTGCGGAAGATAAGATATTATCCTTCTCACGCACAATTATAGATCTTGGTGAATCTACCAACATGACACGCGAACAGGCAGCTACAGAGTTTGCTCGATTTGCAAATATCGTAGGTATGAGCCAAGACAACTTTGACCGTTTAGGTTCTTCTATTGTTGGGCTAGGTAACACGATGGCAACGACAGAATCAGAAATTATGTCAATGGGTATGCGTCTAGCAGCGCAAGGTAAACAAGTAGGTATGTCAGAAGCGCAAATCATGGCGTTAGCGGGTACTATGTCCAGTTTAGGTATACAAGCCGAAATGGGTGGTACTGCGATGACTACTGTTCTTAAGAAGATGCAAGGGGCCATTATGGAAGGCGGAGCATCTCTAGGTACTTGGGCAGAAGTAGCGCAAATGTCTAGTAGTGAATTTAAAAAGCTTTATGATTCAAGTGCTATCGATGGTTTAGATGCTGTTGTAAAAGGACTTGCGACTATATCGTCTCGTGGAGAGAACTTATCTGATGTTCTGAAGGATATGGGCATCAAAGGGATTTATGAATCAGATGTAATGATGCGTATGGCCGGTGCTAGTGATTTATTATCATCAGCAGTAGCTACATCAACCGAGGCGTGGAAGGAAAATACCGCATTATCAAACGAAGCTGCTCAACGATACGCAACAACAGCCTCACAATTGGCGATGCTAAAAAACAAAATTGTTGATATTGGAATCACTTTAGGAAACATTTTAATTCCAATGGTTATGAGCCTGTTAGCAGTAATAGAGCCTTGGATAGAAAAGTTTGCGAGCCTAAGTGAAGGCACTCAAAAATTAATTGTAATCATCGCAGGAATAGCAGCAGCAATAGGTCCAATAATTTTAGTGGTTGGAACTCTTCTGTCCAGTATAGGAACTATAATAACCACGTTTGGAACACTTGCCTTAGCTATAGGTGAAGCAGGTGGCATTGTAGCATTATTGACAGCTAAGCTATCCTTTTTAGCACCTGTCTTTACTGCATTAACTGGACCAATCGGATTAACCGTTGCAGCAATAGCAGGTTTAACGGTTGGTGCTATTGCTTTCACAAAGCACATGAGCAACGATGCCTTGCCTACAGTTGAACGATTCGGTAAGGGTGTTTCAGACTCAACAAAAGAAGCGCTAAATGGATTTTTTGATCTAAGTGAAGGAGCTTCGCAATCAGTCACAAATATGTATATGACTTCTACAGAAGTTACATCAGATATGGCGAAAGAAATTACTTCACAATTTGACAAGATGAATAAAAAGATTGTGGATGGCATGAAGAAACGTAACTCTGATCAGTTATCAGATATGCAGGAATTCTTTATGAATTCATCAGCTTTAACATCTGAAGAAGAGCAAAAAATAATTGCTGATACTCAAAGACGAAATGAGTGGGAACTTCAAGAGCAGAACGCAATGAATGAGAATGTGAAAGCAATCATTCAAAAGGCAGCAGATGAAAAGCGAGAATTAACAGAGCGTGAGCACGAAATCATTAATAATTACAATCGAAGCATGAAAGAAAATGCTGTAAGAACATTCTCTGAAAGTGAATTAGAACAAAAAGTAATTCTTGAACGAATGAAAGAAAATGCATCTATAATATCCGCAGAACAAGCAGCAGAAGTTGTTAAAAATGCTGTGAAGCAAAAAGATGAAGTAGTTAAAGAAGCAAACGAGACATTCGAAAAGAGAATGGCATCGATACTTCAGATGCGTGATGAAACAGGTGCAATATCGGCAGAACAAGCTGATAAGATGATAGCTGAAGCTACAAAAGCTAAAGACCAAACTATTTACTTAGCAGAAGAACAGCATCAAAAAATTGTTGAAACAGCTCAAAAGCAAGCTGAAGAACACGTTGATAAAGTAAACTGGGAAACTGGTGAAATTTTATCTAAGTGGGAAGTATTTAAGAATAAGCATTCCGAAATATTTGATATGGTCGAAGAGTATTACAAAAAAGTAACCGATTCATTAAAAGAAATTACTTCTACAGCCTATGAGTATATAAAATCTACAGTTGAAGAATATTTAAGTGAAGTTGTGGAATTTATGAAAGAACAACTTGATAGGATAAAAGAGTTTTGGGATGAAAATGGAGAAGCAATTTTAGCATTAGTTAAAGAGCATTTTGAAAGAATCAAATCTGATATTAAGCTTGTCATGGGACTTATCAAAGGTATTTTTGAAATAGTTTGGCCCGTTATATCAGGTATAGTTAAAATTGCTTGGGAAACTATTAAATTGATAGTTAGAACTGCGCTAGACTTAATTCTAGGTACAATACAAACTATCTTGAAAGTGATTCAAGGCGACTGGAAAGGCGCTTGGGAGACAATCAGTAAAACAGTAAGAGAAATATGGGGTAATATCGAAAAGTTCTTTAAAGATGTTGATCTAATTCAAATCGGTAAAGATATCATCAACGGTTTAATTAAAGGTATTGGTAGTATGACAGAAGCTGTGTGGAAAAAAGTCGAAGACATTGCTGATGGTATATCTACAACCGCTAAGAGAATTTTAGGCATTAAATCACCTTCACGAGTAATGATGGAAGTTGGTCGATGGACTGGTGAAGGTTTAGCTGTAGGTATAGGTGGTACAAAATCGAGAGTGCAACAATCGATTGAAGATTTAGGCGGCACAATAATTGATGTTGCTCAGCATTACCTAGACGAAGAGAAAAAAATTACTGCAACAGCCAAAGAAGAAATTTCTAAAATCGAAAAACGATCAAAAGAAGATATTGATAAAATTTATCGTAGTGCTTACGCGAAGAAACGGCAAACTACCCAAGATGAAAATGTAAAGATTCAACGCATAAAAGAAGATGCAGCTAAAAAGATTGCTGACATTGAAGCAAAGGCTGCTAAGCAATCGGTTGAATTTGTCAGTAAAAATCAAAAAGATATTTTAGAAGAAATTAAGCTATTTATTCAGGATAAGAAAACTCTTGAAGAATTAAATCTTGTGGAAGAAGCAGCTCTTTGGAATAAGTCAATTTCTTTATTTACTGAAGGAACTAAAGAACGTATTGAGGTGCAAAAAGCATACCAAACGGCTGTACAAGCAATTAATAAAGAAATTGCATCAATTAATACTGAATACTCAAATCAGGTAATAAAAATCAATGAAGACTTAATTAAAAGTGAAGAAGCATTAAACAAAGCTTACGAAGATGCTGTTTCTAAGCGCGAGAGTTCATTAGTAAATTTTAAAGGAATCTTCGATGAATTCCGTGTTGAGATTGATAAAACGGGCGAAGAATTAATGTCCAACCTACAATCTCAAGTATTAGGTTTTGAAGAGTGGCAACGTCAAATTGATTTAATTTCAAATAAGGCTATCGATAAAGGTTTACTTGATGAATTGCGTCAGATGGGGCCTAACGCTCTTCCACAATTATTGGCACTTAATAGCCTTACTGAAAAACAATTGACTGAGTATAGTGATCTTTATGCTAAGAAGTCGAAACTGGCGAGGAAACAAGCAGAAGATGAACTAAAAGGTATGAAAGATGATACTGAAAAACAAATCAGGATTATGAGAAATCTAGCAAATGCCGAGCTTGACGACTTGAGATATGACTGGCAAGACAAAATAAAAGCAATTACAAAAGTAACATCTACAGAATTATCATCTTTAAAGCAAGTTGGTATAGATGCTGGACAAGGCTTATTAGATGGCTTATCGAGTATGGAAGGTGCACTTAATAATAAAGCGAAATCAATTGCAAATAGCATTAAAAATGCAATTCAAAGTGCATTGGACATCCACAGTCCTTCACGTGTAATGCGTGGCTTCGGTGTTAATATCGGGCAAGGATTAATCCTTGGTATGGATGATACAGTGAATAAAGTAGCAGGTGCAGCACAACGATTAGCATCAACTGTGGAGGGCAACATTAGCGGTTCATCAACTTCGACAATTGATAAATCACGTTCGTACACTCATGGTGATACACACATTCACGTACATGGCAATAACCTAACAGCTAGTGAAATAGCACGTAAAAACACGCAAGCGCAACGACAATTAGCGATGGAGTGGGGTATGGCATGACAGTAGAAAAAGTAACATTTACAAATTCACGTGGGCAGTCTATCGAATTATCGAATAGACGCCCTTTTCTTCTCCAATCTGTTGAAGGTAAAGCAGACGTTGGGGTTGATATTCAAACACAAAAGGCACCGTATCAAGACGGAGCAAGTTATGTCGATAGCTTATTACAAGTACGGGCAATAGCATTAAATGTTTCGATATTAGCAGACAGTCAAGATGGGCTAATTGAACAACGACAATTACTAGCATCAGTTTTTAATCCTAAATTAGGGCTTGGCACACTTACTTATACAAAAGGTACAGTAAATCGTGAAATTAAAGCTATAGCAGAAAATGTACCTGTTTTCGGAGTTGGTAAAGAGAATAACGGAATGAGGTTTCAAAGAACGATTATTAATCTGTTATGTCCTTCACCATTTTGGGAGGACATTGCTACTGAAAACTACAAGCTCGAAGATTTCGTAGGTAATTTCCGCTTTAAGTTTCATTTCCCTGTGCGTTTTGCTACGCGGGGAGATTCTAGATTACTTATGAATAAAGGGGATGTACCTACACCGATTGTCGTTGAATTTAGAGGTGCTGCAGTAAATCCTAAAATTACAAACGTTTCAACAGGTGAGTTTATCCGGGTAAATCGAACAATACCGCCAGGGTATAAATTAGTGCTTGATACATCTTTCGGGAATAAGAGAGTTGAAATTGTGGCACCTGATGGAGTAGTAGAAAATGCGTTTCATTACATCGACTTGGATTCAACATTCTTTAGTTTAGATGTGGGTGAAACAAAATTCGGCTTCATTACTGAAGGTGGCAATCCGGAAGTGTATGTAGAGTACAAACATAAATATTTAAGTGTATAAGGATGTGAAATAAATGACTGAACATTTTAGTTTTTTTGATGCAGTCTTACAAGATGATGGCGTTACCTATGACAGAGAATATAATGCACAACAGTTTACAAAGTATTTTGGAACGCTTGTTACTACAGGTGTTATGAAGGGCATGGGTAACATGCTAGCGGTAAGTGCGACTGGCTCTAATATGGTCACGAAAATAAATACAGGTATCGCGTTTGTTGAAGGTAAATATTACGAAAACGATAGCTTTAAAGAGTTGACACATGATACGGAAACGCTTGGAAATAGCCGTATTGATCGCATTGTCGTTCGTATGGATTTAAGCACAGAAGCAAGGTATGTAAAAGCGTTTATTAAAAAGGGTGTGCCTTCCACAAGTCCAGTAGCACCAACATTAACACAGACACCAAACCTTTACGAAATTTCGTTGGCACAAGTGAAAATAGTTGGCGGTCAAACGTTTATTGCTATCAATGCAGTAACGGATGAACGTGGAAAAGAAGCTATTTGTCCTTGGGCAGGTTCGAAAATTTTACCAAGCTTTGATGACAACGCTTTAAGTGAGCATATACACAAAATTGCATCAGCGACAGAATCAGGTCATATTAGACCAGATGGCAAGACAATTAAAGTTGACCCAGTAACTGGCATAGCATCTGCAGTGGCATCCACTTCATATTATGTAGAGGCTAGACAGAATGCTGGAAATACAACATATGATGTGAGTATCCCAGATGTAACAGAATATAAGCCTGGACTTACAATACTAATGAAATTATTAGAGAATAATAAACAGGGTGCAGCTAGTCTAAATATCAATGGTTTGGGTGCAAAGACTTTAGTATTCCAAACATATGGTGCAATAGCACAAAATGCTGGGGAGTTGCAGAGTGGACGTGTGTACCAATTGGTGTATGACGGTTTGTACTTCACGATAATTGGTGTTCAATGGTCATCGTCATATGAAGGTGGAGTAGATTCTGTTGGTAGTCCACATATTTTAGCATCGTATGGATCTGTTGGTAAGGTAAATGCCAAGGTTGCGGCAATACAAACACAAGTTGATAGTAAAGCGACCAAAAACGTGTCGACGGTCAACATTCCATTGGTATCTGGGTGGGCAGGGTTGGCACAGATAACTAGAGAAGACAATGGCATGCTAACCCTATATTTCGATATTTACGGTGGCACTAAAACTAGTGGAACAAAACTAGGAACAATACCCGCGGGATATAGACCAATTCAAACATATGCTATGTATTTCGGGGCTGTGACTACAACATCTGGGACCGTAAGTCCACAAGGGGCAGTAATATCGATATATGGTAGTGGTGATATATACATCACGTCCTCTAATATCCAACATAATATCTTTATTGCTTCATCATTCAAATAAAGGAGTGATTACTATTAGGACACTATATAAAATAAATGAAAATGGATTTATGCTATATGGAGAGGAGATATTCTTATTAGAGGGTGAGTCAATTCCAGAAGATGGTATATATATAGAAGAAAATTTGCCCACTAATGAATTATGTCATCAATTACCATTCCAAAAAATAAAGTGGGATGGGGAAAATTGGGTAGAAGGTGAAACAACAGATGAAAGGGACGAACGTGAATCACAACAAACATTAGAATCATTAAAGCCATCACCGACTGAAATTTATGATGCTGAACTAGAGATAAAAGTGATTATAATGTTTACAGAATTGGGGGTTATACAATGAGTGAGAAACATTTAGAAGGATTAACGGCAGTACAAAAACGACTGGTAAAAGCTTATGCGACTACCATTATGGGTGGTGTGCGCACATTAGATGATGTAGTGCTTGCTGAATTAAAACCTTTTGTTGAGTTAGAAATTGCAGAGCGTGAGATTGCAGCACTAACGTAAACAATCGTTGATCAGCGTTATTTTTTGTCAATATTAAGAGGAAACCTCTTCCTATTGTCGAAATAGTATAGATTAAGAATAGGAGGAGTGTCTAATGAATTATAGCGCTCAAGATATATTTAGCACAGGTGAGCAATTTTATGCGGCATCAATAGTTCTTAACAAGCAATTACTTGTAACGGAGCATTTCCATTTATATATACCGCCACTTAATACAAATCTAGCTCTTTCAATAGAATTGTATTTGAAGTGTTTGTACATCATTGATAAAAATGAGTATCCATCAAGAAATCATAATTTAGGTGATATATATAGTAAATTAAATGAAAAAACTAAAACATGTATTAACGAATTATATAATGAGCTTGTTTTAAATGATAAAGATTTGGAAAATCTAGAATCAGAACTATTAGAAATAGATGCTGCTTTAAACCAAGCGAGCCGTTCTTTTATCAATTGGAGGTATAATCACGAAAATAAATATGGAAGTTTTCTGACTGGTGATATTCTTTCTCTAGTGTTGAGATATTATATATTAATGAATAATTCGGATTGGGAAGATGAAAAAATGAAAGAATTTCTTCAACAGTACCAGTCATTTGTCAAATTACGAGATCCATCAAAGCCAATGATTCATCAAGTTAAAAACTGATATTAATGTGATAAATAATCGTTGCAAAATTCGTAATAACTAACATTTTTCTAAATAACAAATATTTATCAGCCTTTCACAAATTTCGGAGGGCTTTTATAATGCCCAAATTGAGGTGATACATTGAAAAAACCAATTCGAATATTATCCTTAAACATGGACATCTTAGGAGAAATCGACAACTATGAATCCATGTTTTTTAATCGTTCATTTCATGGTATTGGTGGAATCGAAATTCGCATAAACCGTTACATGAAATATGCAAATACATTATTAAAAGATAACCTTATTCTTGTTGGAACTGACTTGAATAAGGTTTTTATTATTAAGCATCGAGAAATCGAACTTGATGAAAACGGAAAGATAACGGAGAACTGGCTCATTAAAGGTTATGCATTGAAATCAATCGTTGCACAGCGTATTACAATGCCACCAGCGCATACGGCTTATGATAACCGTAGTGGAAATGCAGAAACAGTTATGAAGCATTACATTAACAATCATCTTGTAAATCCTGTGGATCGCAGACGTAAAATACCTCAATTGGTCATTGCACCTGATTTACAGCGCGGCATTTTTACAACGTACTCATCACGCTTTAAAAACGTAGCTGAAGATATGAGCACATTATCATTAGCTAGTGGGCTAGGTTGGGATGTCATTTTAGATATTCGAAACAAACGTTGGGTGTTCGATATTGTGGAAGGCAAGAATTTAGTAACAGGACAATCTATAAATCCACCAGTTATTTTTAGTCCTCAATTCGAGTCATTAAAATCATTGCAGTACACTCAATCGGAATTAAATTATAAAAACGTAGCTATCGTTGCAGGACAAGGTGAAGGTGTAGATAGGCGTGTAATCGAAGTCGCAGGGGCTGGTATCGGTTTAGGTATCAACCGCCATGAAGTATTCATTGATGCAAGGGATGTTGCTGAAACGGACGAGGATGACCAGCCATTACCGGAGCAAAAGATTATCCAAGCGCTAACTGATCGTGGACAACAAAACTTGAATGAATTAATGCAAGAAGAATATTTAGAAGGGCAGATACTAACCAATAGCCCTTTTAAGTATCAAAGGGATTATGATTTAGGAGACGTAACCACTATTCAAAATAACGATTGGGGCATTACGATGGATGCTCGTATTACGGATATTAAAGAAATACACGAAGGAACAGGCTTTAGTATTGATGCTACATTTGGGAATAATCGTCCTACATTGATTCAGAAGATTAAGCAAGAATTGAGTCAGATTAGCGGTGAGATAAGAAGGTAAATGCAGACTAGATTAGCAGTGATTTAATAATCAAAAATTTAGTATATTTTACCTCCGTTAACAGTTTATAATAGTTATATTGGAGGTGAATTTATGGAACCACTTAATTTAATTACTAAAATAGGTATGTTAGAAGAGGTAATTGTTAGAGAACAAATAGAATATGATGAAGAGAAAGCAAAAACAAAAATAGTAGATAATGATGGAATTGCATTCGAAGTGATTGTGAAGAAAATTGGTGAACAAGAGTAATTTTGTAAGAAAAATTACTAAACTCAAACGATTTCATTAGAATTTAATTTAATCTAAAATGTAATTTTTATAAATGCCTTCCACAAACATCTGTGGAGGGCTTTTATTATGCAGAAAAGGAAGGTGTTTTATGGACAGCCAAACAGTAGCTTTAATAGGAATCTTATGTACTGTACTAGGAGGTTTTATTGGTGTATTAACTTACAACCGTAATCGAGATAAGGATGTAAAAAATGACGCAACTGATTCAGCGGTAATACGCACGAAATTAGACAATATTAATTCAGGTGTAGAATCAATAAGAATCGATATTAAAGCGCAAGAAATGCGAGTGACAGGGTTATCAGAACGTGTAATACGTGTAGAGGAATCAAATAAGCAGGCTCATAAACGATTAGACAAAATGGAGGGAATAACCCATGAAAATTAATTGGAAAGTTCGTCTTCAACATAAACAATTTTGGGTGTCATTAATTGCATTACTACTTGTGCTTGCGAATCAAATCGCAGGCATTTTTTATTTCGACATTACAATTTACAACAATCAAATTACCGCAATTTCTGAAACGATTTTAAGTATTTTAGGCTTGCTTGGTATTATTATCGATCCAACAACAACAGGCGTTTCAGATAGTACACAGGCATTGGCTTATGACAAACCAAAGGATGATATGAAATGACAAGCGTAACAACTACATGCCGAGACTTAGCAGAGCTTTTACCTGCTGCACAAACAGCCTGTAGACTGCTATTCCAGGAGTGCTATAAAGCAGGCATTAAGAATATCTTCATTACTGAAACATATCGCTCACAGGAGCGCCAAAAATACCTGTATGCACAAGGAAGAACGCGACCAGGGCAAATTGTAACTTGGACGTTAGATAGTAATCATAAGTCACGTTTAGCATGGGATATAGCTGTTGGTTCTCCACAATCTTTATATGATGTGGCAACGCTTAATCGAG
>Ga0153921_1000469_pt1 | contig 21981 bp, 16 predicted proteins | sample TSNJ005MetaG_FD_104691 | JGI IMG/M metagenome (GOLD analysis project Ga0153921, IMG submission 104691) | Attine ant fungus gardens microbial communities from New Jersey, USA - TSNJ005 MetaG | ecosystem: Host-associated > Fungi > Mycelium > Unclassified | place: USA: New Jersey, Brendon T. Byrne... | reverse complement strand
GATTCGGTCACCGCAACCGACATCAATCAACGCGCCGTCGACCTCACGGCCGCAACCATGGCGCTCAACGGACTGGACGTCGAACTGCTTCAGGGGTCCTGGTTCGAACCCGTCGAGGGTCGAACCTTCGACCAGGTGGTCGCCAATCCCCCGTTTGTCGTCGGCGAGGCACGCGTCCATCACACGTACCGCGATTCCGGCCTCGATCTCGACGGTGCGAGCGAATTGATGATCTCGCGCTCGATCGACTATCTGAACCCCGGCGGCACGGCAGCACTGTTGGCCTCGTGGGTGCACATCGAAGGACAGGACTGGCGTTCGCGGATCGCGTCGTGGCTGCCGGCGCACGGCGTCGACGCCTGGGTGGTGCAGCGCGACGTGGCGGACCCAGCTCTGTACGTCGGCACGTGGCTCAAGGACGGCGGGCAGGATCCGCGAGATCCGGAATCGGCATCGAGAGCAAACGCCTGGCTGGATCACCTCGAAGAAGCCGATGTCGAGGGCGTCGGCTTCGGTTTCGTGTTCCTTCGCCGCACCGACTCCCCCACCGACCTGATGGCCGAGGACCTCATGCACGGCTTCTCGGACCCGCTCGGGGCCGAGGCGCTCGCTTACTTCGACCGTCTTGCCTGGTTGCGTGAACACGACGTCCTCGAGGAGCGATTCGTCCTCGATCCGGACACGGCTCTCGAACGCGTCTACCTCCCCGGCGACGAGGGATGGCAGCAAGTGGTCACGCGTGTGCACCGCGGCAACGGACCGCACTGGCAGCACGAGATCGACGAGCTCGGTGCTGCGCTGCTGGCCGGGCTCCGAGCGGACGGACTGGTGGTCGACGAACTGGTCGAACTTCTCGCCGCGGCGAACGGCGAAGACCCGGACCAGCTACGTGAGGCCGTCGTCACATTGCTGGTCTCGCTTGTCCGGCACGGGTTGGTGCTTCCCGTCACGAACTGAGTTCCCGGTGAGTTGCAGATTTTTGTGTTCTCAGCAACTTCTCAGGACGACTGGGAAATAACTGCAGGTCACGGCGATTTAGCGGAAATCGGCACGGGAACTTTCCCGGAACTCTCACACGTTGAACTGTGTGAGAGACCGCCGATAGGGAGGCAAGTCATGACAAGCCCCAGCACCACTACTCGCATTCGTCCGAGCGCCGCAGATCTGGACGCCCAGAGCCCGGCCGCAGACCTGGTCCGCGTCTACCTGAACGGGATCGGTCGTACTGCACTGCTGACAGCAGCAGACGAGGTCGAACTGGCGAAGCGAATCGAAGCGGGGCTGTACGCCAGCCACGTCCTTGCCACGGGAAAGCGCCTGACAGTCGCCAAGAAGAGGGATCTCGCAACGATCGTTCGCGAGGGACAGTCGGCGCGTAGCCACCTCCTGGAAGCGAACCTGCGACTCGTCGTGTCGCTGGCCAAGCGCTACACCGGCCGCGGAATGCCGCTCCTCGATCTCATTCAAGAAGGCAACCTCGGACTCATCCGTGCCATGGAGAAGTTCGACTACGCCAAGGGCTTCAAGTTCTCGACGTACGCCACCTGGTGGATCCGTCAGGCGATCACCCGCGGAATGGCTGATCAGAGCCGCACCATCCGGCTCCCAGTCCACCTCGTGGAGCAGGTCAACAAGCTCGCCCGCATCAAGCGCGAACTGCACCAGCAGCTCGGCCGCGAAGCGACGGACGACGAGTTGGCCGAAGAGTCGGGCATTCCCGCCCACAAGATCGCGGACCTGCTCGACCACAGTCGCGACCCGGTAAGCCTGGACATGCCAGTCGGCAACGACGAAGAAGCTCCCTTGGGCGACTTCATCGAAGATTCCGAGGCGACTTCGGCGGAGAACGCCGTCATCGCCGGTCTGCTGCACAGCGATGTGCGCAGCGTGCTCGGGACGCTCGACGAGCGCGAGCAGCAGGTCATCCGACTTCGCTACGGTCTCGACGACGGCCAGCCTCGCACACTCGATCAGATCGGCAAGCTCTTCGGCCTCTCGCGTGAGCGGGTTCGTCAGATCGAGCGTGAGGTCATGGGCAAGCTCCGCGTCGGCGATCGCGCCGAGAAACTGCGTTCCTACGCGAGCTGATCAAACAACACAGCACGTGCGTCAGCGCGCCACACCACTCGCGCTGACGCACCGCACAAAGCACCGGCCACCGCTTATTCCCTCCCCCTCGGGAATGTGCGGTGGCCGGTGTTGTTCGCTGTGTCTACCGCAACCGCAGCGTCTACCGCAGACGCTGTATCTACCGCAGACGCCTGGGCCCCAGGTCGATTGCGCTCGGCTCGGGCCCGATGCGTACTCGCGAATCGGTGATCTCCGCGCCGGTAGCCGAAGCAAGTACCGGCTCACAGGCCAGTTCGCGGACTTCCGGAATGTCGTCGGCCAGCGCCGAGATCCGCTGGACCAGATCGACCAAGGCACCCTTGTTGACCGGAACGGCATTTCGATATCCGGAGAGCAGCGGCGCTGCCTTGGGTGCGTCGATCAACTCCGTAGCAGCGTCTTCCGTGAGCGGCAGTACGCGATAGGCACGGTCCCCGAGGAGATCGGAGATCACACCGGCGAGACCGAATGAGATCAGCGAACCGAACGACGGGTCGTCTTGGACACCAACCACACACCCGATGCCCTTGGTTGCCATTTTCTGCACGTGCAGCAGCGGTTCACCCGACGCGGCCGCAAGGTCTCGGTAAGCGAGGCGCACCGATTCCGGCCCACTCAGATCCAGCCTGACGCCGCCCAGATCCGGTCGGTGGCGCCACATTTCGCCGGTTGCCTTGACCGCGACCGGGTAGCCGACAGCATCCGCTGCCTCTACAGCTTCGTCTTCGCTCAGGACCGAACGGAATTCGACGACTGCAACCCCGTAGCACTCGAGAAGAGCTGCTGCTTCGACGTCCGAAAGCCAACGGCCAGGCGAGTTTTCAAGCCAGGCGGCCACCATCTTCTGGGCTCGTTCGGAGTCGATTCCCGCGGGGCGAACAACCTTCGACGCAGGCTTGCTACGCCACTCCGCGTAACGCCAGGCCCTCGCCAACGCCAGTGCGGCGCGCTCCGGCCCTGGGTAGGACGGCACCGAACCGCGGGTCGGGTTTCCGACTTCGTCGCGGACCGCCAGGACGTCCGGCACACCCTCGGCTGCGAGGAACGTCGTGAGAATCGGCTTGTCCGAGCCGGCGACGGCGTCTTTGAGTGCTTTCGCGAACGGCTCGACCGGAATGGCAACCGGAGGAACGAAGACGGCGATGACGGCATCGACGTCGAACGACGCCAACGCGTCGCGCACGGCAGCGGCGAACAGTTCCGGACTCGCCTGGGCACCAAGGTCTACCGGGTCGCTGACCTGCAAACCTTCACTGCGGGCGGCGTCCGCGGCAAGGACACCGAGCGCGGTCGAGTTGCCGATGACAGCAAGCCGCGGACCCGCCGGCAACGGCTGGTATCCGAAGAGCAAGGCACAGTCGAACAATTGTGAAATGGAGCCGACCTGGATGACGCCCGCCTGTTCGAAGAGGGCGCGGACGATCGAATCGTCGATCTCGACTCCGGTGGCGGCGAGAACCGGCGGAACCGCGTGCCGACCGCTCTTGACCGCGACGATCGGCTTCTTCCGCGCAACTCGGCGGGCGATCCGGGAGAACTTTCGCGGGTTGCCGAAGCTCTCCAGGTAGAGAAGGACCACTTCGGTGGACTGGTCGGAATCCCAGTACTGCAGAAGGTCGTTGCCCGAGACGTCCGCACGGTTGCCGGCAGAAACGAAGGCGGACAACCCGATTCGGCTGCGCGCGGCTTCGTCGAGAATGGCGATACCGAGCGCGCCGGACTGACAGAAGAAACCCACGTTGCCTGCCACCGGCAAGACCGGCGCGAGAGTCGCATTCAACGAGATCGCGGGGTCGTTGTTCGCGACACCCAGCGCGTTCGGACCGATGAGGCGCATTCCGTGAGCGCGTGCTGCATGGACCAGTTTGCGTTCGGACGAGCGTCCGTCCGGACCGCTCTCGCTGAAGCCCGACGAGACCACCACCAGCGCTTTGACGCCCTTGTCGAGGCAGTCGTCGAGTACCGAATTGATCGATTCTGCAGGTACAGCCACGACGGCGAGATCGACGTCGTCGGGGATGTCGCGAACAGTTGGGTACGCCCGCACCCCGTGAACCGAACGATGCTCCGCGTTGACGGGGTAGACCGGTCCGGTGAATCCGCCGCGCAGCAGGTTGGTCAACACCGCGTTACCCACCTTGGCGGGGTCCGCTGATGCGCCGATCACTGCCACCGATCGTGGACTCAGCACGTTTCCCATGCTGCGGGCCTCAGCTGCCCGCTCACGCGAATTACGTACTGAAACAAGCGCTTCCGTCGGGTCGATCGCGAATTCGAGTCGCAGCACGCCACCGTCGAACGAGCGGCTCACCTGATACCCCGCCTCACGGAACACCGTCACCATGTTGCGGTTCTCGGACAGGACCTCGGCGACGAACATCGTCAGGCCGTTCTCGGCCGCTGCTGCTGCCAGGTATTCGAGCAGGATCGGGCCGAGGCCGCGCCCCTGGTGTGCGTCGGCGACGACGAAGGCGACCTCGGCAGACTTTCCGTCACCGACGTCGAGGAGTCGCTCGTAGCGACCCACCGCGATGATCTCGTCGCCGAGCATCATCACGAAGGCGACGCGGTTGTGGTGGTCGACCGTCGTGAAATTCTTCACGTCGCGCGCCGACATCGTGGGGTACGGGCCGAAGTAGCGCAGGTACCGGGTCCGCTCGGAGAGTTTGCCGTGGAATTCGACGAGCTTGTCCGCGTCCTCGGGAACGATGGGTCGCAACGCCACCGCGCCGCCGTCGGAGGCGAGAACATCGACTACCCACGAATGGGGATAGGTGTGAGCGGGGTCGGTCTTCGGCGCCTGGTCGCTCGCGCCGCCGGCATCGGTATCGGACTGTTCAGTCACGGGGATCCTCCGGGTCGAGTCCGAGTAGCGGGAACGAAGCGCGGCGTGTGGCGATGATCGCCGAGTCGATTCGGGTGAGTGCACGATCTACCGAGGCGACACCTGTCTCCGGTGTACCACCCGGGCCGTCCCACGGGGTGTATGCGACATCTCCGCCGTCGCCCATGGTCGGCGGGAGGTCGACGCTCGGCGCTCGCAGCTTCGTCGATTCCTTCCACTCGTCAGGCACAGCTGTGTCGACGTCGACCTCGCGATCGAGCGCGGCAGCGATCAGGTGAGTCCATGCCCTCGGCACGACGCGAACCAGTCCGTATCCGCCGCCGCCGACTGCCAGCCACCGGCCCTCGGAGTAGCGGTCGGCAAGATCGCGCATTGCCAGGAACGCAGCTCGCTGGCCGTCGACGGTCAGAGCGAGGTCCGCAAGCGGGTCCTCGCGGTGCGAGTCGACTCCGCACTGGCTGATGATGATCTGCGGCCGGAAGGCTGCAATGGCTCCCGGGACGACGGCGTGAAATGCGCGCAGCCACAACGCGTCGACGGTCCCGGGAAGCACCGGGATGTTCACTGCAGTGCCTTCAGCGGCCCCGTCGCCGACCTCGCTCGACCATCCGGTGTTCGGCCACAAGGTTGCCGGGTGCTGATGCAGCGAGACCGTGAGCACCCGGGGGTCCCCGAGGAACGCATGTTGCACTCCGTCGCCGTGATGAGCGTCGACGTCGATGTAGGCGATGCGGTCGTAGCCGTTGTCGAGCAGCCACGAAATCGCCACAGCCGCATCGTTGTAGACGCAGAATCCCGAAGCCCAATCCGCCATCGCGTGGTGCATGCCGCCGCCGATGCTGACCGCGCGACGCGTACGTCCCGAAGCGATTTCCTGCGCTGCGGCCAGCGAGCCGCCGGCGAGGATCGCACTTGCTTCGTGCATGTGCGGGAAGACCGGGTTGTCCTCGGTACCGAGCCCGTGGGGAACATCCTGGCCGCTCACACCGTTGTTCGCAGAGTTACCCGCGTCTTTGACCGCTGCAAGATATGCCGGTGTGTGGATTCTGAGGAGGTCGGCATCGGACGCGGCGCTCGGTTCGAGAAATTCGATGCCCTCGAGAAGTCCGAGGCTTCGCGAGAGTGCCATCGTGAGATCGAGGCGAGTGGGATTCATCGGGTGATCGGCGCTCCACCGATAGCTCAGGTACTCCGGACTCCACACCACGACTCGATTCGCTCGAGACGCCGCGGGGTCCCCGTCAGATCTGATCGACGCGGTCATGGGATCACGCTACTTCCTTCTCGTTTCGTGCCGCACACCACACTCGCGGCCCGCTTCGGAGACCGAGATCGAGTGACACGAATCCAATTCGGACACGCGCTGGACTCGCCGCAGTGGAGGCGGCACCGGAACCACGAACTGAACGGTAGAATGATCAACTGACGAAGGGGTTGAGTGTGAAGGATCTAGTCGACACCACGGAGATGTATCTCCGGACGATCTACGACTTGGAAGAAGAGGGCGTAGTCCCACTCCGGGCGCGGATCGCCGAACGGCTCGAACAGAGCGGACCCACCGTCAGCCAGACAGTTGCGCGTATGGAGCGCGACGGCTTGCTGATGGTCGCCGGCGATCGACATCTGGAACTCACCGACAAGGGTCGCGATCTCGCGATCTCTGTCATGCGTAAGCACCGGTTGGCAGAGCGCCTACTGGTGGACGTCATCGGTCTCAAATGGGAAGACGTACATGCCGAGGCATGCCGTTGGGAGCACGTGATGAGCGAGGAGGTCGAGCGTCGGCTCGTCGTCGTTCTGAACAACCCCACGACGTCGCCATACGGCAACCCGATTCCGGGCTTGGACCAGTTGGGACTCGACGGCCCGGTTGCCACCACCGAAACGTTGGTGCGCCTGACCGATATTCCGCACGGCGCACAGACAGCTGTGGTCGTTCGGCGACTCGCCGAGCACGTGCAGTCCGATCCCGAGGTGATCGCGCAGCTGCGTGACGCCGGCGTCGTTCCCGACGCCAGGGTGACGGTCGAAACCCGTCCGGGCTCGGTGACCATCATCGTGCCGGGTCACAGCGGGTTCGACCTGTCCGAGGAAATGGCTCACGCCGTTCAGGTCAAGCAGGTCTGAGGAACTAGATGAAACTCCTGGTCACCGGCGGCGCCGGTTACGTCGGCAGTGTGTGCAGCACTGTGTTGCTCGAGCGTGGACACGAAGTTGTCGTCATCGACGACCTCTCCACCGGAAATGCCGACGCGGTGCCTGCCGGTGCCGAGTTCATCGAAGGGGATGTGGGGGCGCTGGCCGCCGACATCCTCGGCAGTGCGGGTTCACCGGTTTTCGACGGCGTACTTCACTTCGCTGCGCAGTCGCTGGTCGGCGAATCCGTGCTGCACCCCGAAAAGTACTGGCGCGGAAACGTCGTCACGACCATCGAACTGCTCGAGGCGATTCGTGTCTCCGGCACTCCCCGGCTCGTGTTCTCTTCCACCGCCGCGACGTACGGCGAGCCGGAGCAGTCCCCCATCGTGGAAACCGCTCCGACCCGCCCTACGAATCCGTACGGCGCGACCAAGCTCGCGATCGATCATGCGATCACCTCGTACTCGATCGCCCACGGCCTCGGCGCTACCAGCTTGCGCTACTTCAACGTCGCGGGTGCGTACAAGTCCGCCGGCGAGAACCGGGTGATCGAAACCCACCTGATTCCGCTCGTCCTTCAGGTCGCACTCGAGCAGCGAGACAAGATCTCGGTATTCGGAACCGACTGGCCCACGCCGGACGGCACCGCGGTACGCGACTACATACACGTGCTTGACCTCGCCGAAGCGCATCTGCTGGCGCTCGAATCCTCGGTTCCCGGCGAGCACCGCATCTACAACCTCGGAAGTGGTGCCGGCTTCAGCGTGCGCGAGGTGATCGCTGCCTGTGCGCGGGTCACCGGCCTGCCGATCAACGTCGAAGACGCGTCACGACGGCTGGGTGATCCGGCCGTACTGATCGCATCGAGCGACAAGGCGATTGCCGAGTTGGGTTGGACGCCCACGCGTACCGATCTCGACGTCATAGTCGCCGATGCATGGCAGTTCCTCCAGGATCTGGGCGACCGCTCACACGCTGCTCGCTAGCTTCCACTCGGCAGCGCCGGCGGCAAGCCGGCAATTCCGAGCGATTCGCCGATGGACAATCCGACGGCCGCAAGGTCACGGATCCCATCGGGGTGCACACCGGATTGGAGCGATAAATCCAGCAATCCGGCCAAGGTATGTTCCGAATCGGCCGACAGTGCGGCCGACAGCGCAACACCTGCCAGGGGCCCGTCGCCGCGCACGTATGCAAAGAACCCGAGAAGTGTTGCCGGCCAAGCTCGTTCGGGAGACGGTACTTCATGGGTAAGTACGAGCCACAATTGTTCGGCATGTGCGGCAACCGACGTGATCGCCAGACCCAACACCACGTCGCGCACGTGAACGTCCGTCAAAGCGACCACCAGATCGGCGCATTCCTGCGGGTCAGGGTAGTAAGTGCCCGCCTCCACACGGCGGACATGTTCCAACACCAGATCGACCCGGCGCTGAACTGCTGCATCACGGCCTGATCCTCCGCTGCACTCACTCGATTCTCGGCGGCTCGCGATCAGTCGGGCAATCGCGTCGTGATTGCGAGCGGCACCCTGTACCCACCGGACCAGTTCCTCACGCGAACGGCGAATGACCCTCCCGCCCAACACCTGCGCCGCCGCGACCGACGAAGATGCCGGGTCTGGCAGGGTGCCGCAGTGAATCGAACGCGTGACGCTCGTCCACGGCTGGTCAGATTCTATTGCGGCCGTGCACAATACGTCAGCCAGCTCGACGCAGGTTCCGCCGAGCATGTCTTCGAATACCTCGGCCAGTTCGATGGTTTCGTCGATGAGAGTTTCAGCTGTCGAGCAATTGGTGATCACCACGAGAACGACCGCACGCGCTCCTTCCCCGTCACACACGGCGGCGAACTGGCGCAGCGCCGCGCTCATCTGCCTCGCAGGCTTTCCTTTGACGCTTGGAAAGTAGTCGTGTCGCATTACCGGGCCGAGCGTCGAGGCGGAGGCGCCCATCAGAGACAGCGCAACGACGGAGTTGGACGGATGGAATCCCAGGAGGGCGGGTATTGCCGCGATCAATTCGCCTGGATCGGAAACACGTTCAACGCGTCCGAAAAGGGCCAGGTCGTCGTCGGAGAATTCGAATTCTCCTGGAAGAGGTGATGTGGTCATGCACAGACCCTCGCCGATCGCCCCGATGCCGCCATCCGCTCGACCAGGGAAAACAGCGACGTCGAATTCGTCTGTGGATTATCGAGTCAGTTGGGGACGAATTATCGCGCCGCACCGAAAAGGTCCGCTCTGTGTCGGACCCGTGTGCTGCGAAATCACTTGCCTGCTTTGACCTTCTGTACGGCTGCGGTGAACGCTTGATCCAGAGGTGCCGTCGAGGGCGTCGCAGAACCGAACGTCATCAGTGTTGTTGCTACCCGTACGTCGCCGACCTGCGCGATCAATGTCAGCATCGTCTGATCGCCGGCTGCGGCTTTGGGGGACACGACGGTGCGGCGAAGTGACATCGTCTTGTCGGCATCGATCGGCGACGGCGGAAGAATTTCCGTCGTCACTGTAGTGGTGACGCCGTTCGCAGTGACAGTCATGGACGGGCACTGGCGAGTTTGCGCTTCCAACTCGTCCAGTGGTGCGTCGACCTTCGTGAGTTCGACCGAAATCGTTGCCCTCGTCGCATTGTCAGTCCCGACCGCCATCACGGTCCCGTTCGGACCGTAATCCTGTTCCGGTGGCTCACATTCGGATGGATCGACGGTGGCACCGCGTGGGACGCCGACTAGATCCGGCGCTGCCATCGGAACGGCCTGCGGGGGCAGCACAACGGCGCCGAAGGGCTCGGGAAATTCCTCGGGAGTCAGCAGCAGTTCGGACAACGGTGCCGCCGTTTTCGGAGAGGTGGATTTCGGCGTCGAGGATTTGGGTGCAGCCGTCGTACTCGGTGCCGCTGAGCCGCTGTCGGTCGCACCGGCAGTCGCCGGCGCGGAGTCCGGAACGGGTGCACCTTGGACCGACCCGGAGCAGCCCGCGAGTAGTGCAACGGCGGCCACCGCAGCAAGGGAGCATGCGGCCACTCGCCTGGACGATCGTGGACACACCCGCATGTAAGCCTCCGCACTCGACCTCGACCGATCCCGACAATCGACCAATGCATTTCGGACAAATCGGCCGTGCCGACCTTGTCTTCCACTCTGCCATGTCCGAAGCCGCGCACCCGACATCTAGCGAACGCCCAGGCCAAGTGTCGAAAGATACCGCTCGGCTTCGCTCTCGGCGAACGTCCGTCTCGTCGGATCGGGAATGATCGGTCACCGACTCGGTGTTCTTACCGATGAACGTCTGATCCAGTGCTGTCGGGCACCTGACTCCGATGCTGTCGAGCGTGCGCCGATAGTGGACACTTGAGATCAAGACCGAAGAGCGAAGGGGACTGCGATGGACGAACAGTCGAGGATGTACGAGCTGGAGTTTCCGGCGCCCCAGTTGGCGGCTGCCGACGGCCAGGGACCGATCCTGATTCACGGACTCGAGGGTTACTCCGACGCCGGTCACGCCGTGAAGTTGGCGACGACGCATCTGCGCGAAAGCCTGGAAACCGAGCTTGTCGCGTCGTTTGCTGTCGACGAGCTGATCGACTACCGCTCACGTCGACCAACGATGACGTTCAAGGCCGATCATTTCTCCGATTACGACGCTCCGGCGCTCAATCTGTACGCACTGCGCGATACGGCCGGCACGCCGTTCCTGCTGCTCGCAGGGATGGAACCGGACCTCAAGTGGGAGCGGTTCACTACTGCCGTTCGTCTGTTGTCCGAACAGTTGGGAGTGCGTCGAACCATCGGGCTCAACGCGATTCCGATGGCAATCCCGCATACCCGACCGCTGGGTGTGACAGCACATTCGACCAACAAGGACCTGATCCAGGACCATCAGCGTTGGTCAGGTGAACTGCAGGTTCCCGGCAGCGCATCATCACTGCTCGAGCTTCGTATGTCTCAGCACGGGCACGAGGCGATGGGCTTTTCGGTGCATGTCCCCCACTACCTCGCGCAAACGGACTACCCGGGCGCCGCAGAGACTTTGCTCGAAAACGTTTCCGAGGTTTCGGATCTGGAATTGCCCTTGGTTGCACTGGGTGAGGCCGCGGCGCGCGTTCGGGAACAGGTTAACGAGCACATAGCCGGGAACGAAGAAGTTCAGACTGTAGTCCACGCTTTGGAGCGTCAATACGACACTTTTGTCGCCGCTCAGGAACAACAGTCGTCCCTTCTGGCCGGCGAGGCCGACCTTCCCAGCGGGGACGAGATCGGCGCAGAGTTCGAAAAGTTCCTGGCCGAACAGGCAGGAAATGACGACTTCGGCTCAGCTGGAGACCTCGATCGAGGCGACAACTGACGAAAATGTGACGGGCGGGGCGCATAATTCGACATTGTGCGCATTCCGCAACCCCTCCGTTACCTGGGCTGTTGTTCAGGACACATCCGTCGGATAGCCTCAAACTCTGTGTGATTTTCGTTGACGGCTCAACAACTGGAGCAGACAGTCAACGTGGTCACACGCCGAGCCAGGAGGCGACATGAGCAGACCACGGAACCGTCAGCTCCGACCGGTCCCCGACGAGGAACCGCGGATGATGTTCCGGACGATTCACGGCTACCGACGCGCATTTCGGATAGCCGGCGAGGGTCCGGCAGTACTGCTCCTGCACGGAATCGGCGACAACTCGTCGACGTGGACCGAGATCATTCCCCACCTCGCCAAGAAGTACACCGTCATCGCACCTGACCTGTTGGGTCACGGCCGCTCCGACAAGCCGCGCGCAGATTACTCGGTAGCCGCGTATGCCAACGGCATGCGTGATCTTCTGTCGACGCTCGGCATCGAGCACGTCACCGTCATCGGGCATTCGCTCGGCGGCGGCGTCGCGATGCAGTTCTCGTATCAGTTCCCTCACATGGTCGATCGCCTCGTGCTGGTCTCAGCCGGTGGCGTCACCAAGGACGTCCACCCGCTGCTGCGGCTCATGTCCGTTCCGGTGGTCAACGAGGTCGTCAAACTGCTCCGGATACCTGGCGCGATGCCGCTCGTCCGGATGGCCGGAAACCTTGCCGGTGTCGTCCACGGTTCGAATCTGCGCCCCGGCACCATGCTGCACGACACGCCAGACCTGATTCGAGTGCTCGCTGATCTCCCCGACCCCACTGCCTACGAGGCTTACCTTCGTACGCTGCGGGCAGTCGTGGACTGGCGCGGGCAGGTCGTCACGATGCTCGACCGCTGTTATCTGACCGAGAATCTGCCGGTTCAACTGATCTGGGGCGACGACGACTCCGTCATTCCCGTCTCCCACGCTCACCTCGCGCATGCGGCGATGCCGAACTCACGTCTCGAAATCTTCCGCGGCTCGGGCCACTTCCCGTTCCGCGACGATCCGATGCGTTTCCTGCAGATCGTCGAAGATTTTCTTTCCAGCACCGCACCACTCGTCTTCGACGAGGCCCGCTGGCGTCACATGCTGATCTCCGGCGTCGGCGAGAACACCATCACCGGAACGTCGTCCACCCGCATGGCAGTGCTCGACGCCATGGGCTCCGACGAGCGAAGCGCAACCTGATCCGCGGTTGCGGCTAGCCTGTACGAGTGCTGCTGACGGAACTTCTCCCCGACAACGCGGATCCTGATTCCGTTTTCGACGCCTTCTCTTCGTGGACCCTCGAACGAGGTTTGACGCTCTATCCTGCCCAGGAAGAGGCCGTCATGGAGTTGGTCTCGGGTGCAAACGTGATCCTTGCGACGCCGACCGGGTCCGGCAAATCGATGGTAGCGATCGGCGCGCATTTCTATGCGATGTCGCTCGGCAAGCGCACCTATTACACAGCGCCGATCAAGGCCTTGGTGAGCGAGAAGTTCTTTGCGCTGTGTGAAGTCTTCGGAGCCGAGAACGTCGGCATGATGACCGGCGACGCCGCCGTGAACTCGTCGGCGCCGATCATTTGTGCGACGGCAGAGATCGTCGCGAATCTCGCACTGCGAGAGGGCCCGAACTCCGATATCGGCCAAGTCGTGATGGACGAGTTCCATTTCTACTCCGAACCCGATCGAGGTTGGGCGTGGCAGGTTCCGCTCATCGAGTTGCCGCACGCGCAGTTCCTCTTGATGTCGGCAACTCTCGGTGAGGTCGACTTCTTCTCCGAGGATCTGACGCGTCGCACCGGGAAGCCGACCACCGTCGTCTCCGGCACGGAACGCCCTGTGCCTTTGATGTTCTCGTACGCGACCACGCCGGTCGGCGAAACCATCGAAGATCTGGTGACCACCAACCAGTCCCCTGTCTACATCGTGCATTTCACGCAGGCGGCCGCGCTCGAGCGCGCCCAGGCACTGACGAGCGTCAACTTCTGTTCCAAGGCCGAGAAGGAAGCGATCGCCGAAGCGCTGGGCGGTTTCCGCTTCACCACGGGGTTCGGAAAGACACTCTCGCGCCTGGTCCGGCACGGCATCGGCGTTCACCATGCTGGCATGTTGCCCAAGTACCGACGGCTCATCGAAGTTCTCGCGCAGGACGGGCTTCTCAAGGTGATCTGCGGTACCGACACTCTGGGCGTCGGAATCAACGTCCCGATCCGCACAGTGCTGCTGACCGGTCTCGCCAAGTACGACGGCGTCCGCACACGGCATCTGAAGGCCCGCGAGTTCCATCAGATCGCCGGCCGCGCGGGTCGTGCAGGCTACGACACGATGGGCACCGTTGTCGTCCAGGCACCGGAACACGAAGTGGAGAATCTGCGGGCAGTCGCCAAGGCCGGCGACGATCCGAAGAAGATCAAGAAGATTCAACGCAAGAAGGCTCCCGAGGGGTTTGTGTCCTGGAGCGAAGCGACGTTCGACCGCTTGGTCGCGGCATCGCCCGAACCGTTGGTATCGCGATTCTCGGTCAGCAACTCGATGCTGCTCAATGTCATTGCCCGCCCGGGCAACTGCTTCGACGCGATGCGGCATCTGTTGGAGGACAACCACGAATCGCGTCCGGCGCAACGCAAGCACATCCTCAAAGCGATCTCGCTGTATCGCGGATTGCTCAGCGCCGGCATCGTGGAACGCCTCGACGAACCCGACGAGTACGGCCGCATGGCTCGGTTGACGATGGACCTGCAACGCGACTTCGCCTTGAACCAGCCACTCTCACCGTTCGCCTTGGCGGCATTCGAACTTCTCGACGTCGAATCCGACAGTTACGCACTCGATGTCGTCTCGATCATCGAGTCGACGCTCGACGATCCGCGTCAGGTTCTGATGGCGCAGCAGCACTTCGCACGCGGCGAAGCGGTGGCGCAGATGAAGGCGGACGGCATCGAGTACGAGGAGCGCATGGAGCTTCTCGAAGAGGTCACCTGGCCGAAACCGTTGTCGGACTTGCTGTTCCCGGCTTTCGAAATGTACCGGGGTGGCCACCCGTGGATCACCGAGTTCGCCCTCTCCCCCAAGTCCGTGGTGCGCGACATGATCGAACGCGCCATGACGTTTGCCGAATTGATCAGCCATTACGGACTTACCCGGTCCGAGGGCCTCGTCCTGCGCTACCTCGCCGACGCCTACCGCGCGCTGAGGCAAACCGTCCCGACCGAAGCGCGCACCGAGGAACTCGAAGACATCATCGAGTGGTTGGGCGAGCTGATCCGTCAGGTCGACTCGAGCCTGCTCGACGAGTGGGAGTCACTCACCGACCCCGGAGCCGAGGCAGACACGGAAGAGGTTGCGTTCGGCGCCGACATTCCCCGTCCCATCTCGGCGAACCCGCGCGCATTCCGCGTCATGGTGCGCAATGCGATGTTCCGACGCATCGATCTCGCGTCGCGTCGACAGTGGAACGAGCTGGAAAACCTCGAGGACGGTATCGAGGCCGCCGAGTGGGAAGAGCAACTACTGCCGTACTTCGAGGAGTACGCAACCATCGGAACCGGGCCGTCGGCGCGCGGTCCGGCGCTCTTCCAGGTCACTGAGGACGGAGAGTTCTGGCGGGTGCGGCAGGTGCTCGAGGATCCGGAGGGCGATCACGGATGGGCGCTGCTTGCCGTCGTCGACATCCCGGAATCGGATGCCGCGGGTGAAATCGTGTTCGACGAACTGAGCGTCGTAGAAGGCTAGCGCCTGTGCGCCTTTCCGGTAGTCATCGCTACCGGAAAGGCGCACAGGGGGCGTCAGCCCCTTCGAGCCTTCCGCGGCTGGTTACGACGCGCAGCGCGCTTTTCCTTGATGCGAACGTTTTCGGCCCGCACGTCGGCCTGAACAGCGCGTTCCTTTTCGAGCCAATCAGGCTTCTCTTCGAGGAGTGCGGCGATCTGATCCGTGGTGAGTGCTTCTTCGACGCCGCCGCGGGCCAGGCCGGCGATCGATACACCCAGCTTGGCGGCGATGACCGGGCGAGGGTGCGGTCCGGTGCGTCGCAGCTCCAGCAGCCACTCCGGCGGATCGGTCTGCAGAGCGGTCAGCTCGTCACGAGTCACGTCGCCTTCCTGGAACTGCGCAGGTGTTGCTTCCAGGTACACACCCAGCTTCTTGGCAGCCGTCGTCGGCTTCATCGTCTGGGGAGTTTTGTTCGACGTCATGCAACAAGAGTAACCAGCCGATACGGGTGCTTTTACCAAGGCGGTAGCCTTGCCTGGTGACAGACGCGGATAGTCAGGCAATTTTTCGACTCGCGTACGCCCCGGGGGTGACGCCCACCAAGTGGGTCCGGGTGTGGCACGAGCGGCTCCCCGAGGTGCGTCTGGAACTTGTTCAGTTCCCGGTTCTCGAACTCGAAGCTGCACTTCGCGCAGGTGAAGCAGATGCAGGGTTGGTTCGCCTGCCGATCGACCGGACCGGCATCAGCGCCATCTCGCTGTATGCGGAAACCCCGGTGGTGGTGGTACCGAAAGATCACGTGTTCACTACTGTCGATCAGATTTCCGTCGACGATCTGGCCGACGAGATAGTGCTCGATCCGCTCGACGACAGACTCGACTGGCCGACCCGTCCCGGAAAGACCGCCGCCGAGCGACCCGCGACCATCGCCGACGCCATCGAGTTGGTGGCCGCCGGCGTCGGAGTTGTCGTGGTTCCCCATTCGCTGGCGCGGTTCCACCATCGCAAGGACCTGACCTTCCGTCCGGTGGACGGTGCGCCCGAGGCTCCTGTGGCTTTGGCATGGATGGAGTCCAAGACCACAGATCTGGTCGAGGAACTTATCGGCATCGTGCGGGGCCGAACGGCGCAGAGTTCCCGCGGCCGAAACGGTGAGCCGGCGGAGAAGATCAAGGGCTCCGTCAAGGCCAAGATCGCGGCCCGCGAGCGTCGCGCAGAAGCTGCCAAGAACGGGCAGAAAGCTAAGGGCGCCGGCACCGCAAAGAACATATCCGGACGCAACGCCGGTTCCGGCAAAGCCAAGGCCGGTGGCAAATCGGGTAGCGGCAAGTCCGGCGGGACCAAGAGTTCGGGTGGCCGGTTCTCCGGAAAGCAGAAGGGCCGTTAGGGCTTTCACGCAACCCCCTCGACCGCGAGGACGATGACGCACCCCTCGAGGTCGGGTCATCTGGCATGCTCTATCCTCGATTCACTGTGATCTCGCAGATGAATTCGGGGGGATTCGTTCATGGGTGTGGATACTTTTTCAGCTGATCCAGCCGAATTGGCAAGTACTGCGGAGGGGCTGACGGCACCTGCCGAGGAACTCGGTGGATTCTCGGCTTCGGAAGCCGCTACCGCCGCATCGGCCGGAGCCGCCGGGTCGGCGTTCGCTGCAGCCATAGCCGACAACGTCGTCACCGTCGACGAACTCGGCCGCGCAATCGGAGCGGGGATCACTGCTACCCGCACGAAACTGGAAAACTCCGCACGAGAGTTCGCCCGGGTCGACATCGCCAACGGCGCACGGATCGAGGATTCGGGAGACGTGCGATGACACTGTCGATCTCGCAGATCCGATCCTGGGATCTGGACGCCCTCGACAACTATGCCGGCTCCCTGGGCCGCGGACATGACGTATTCGACAGCAACGTCGACATCGCGCACCGAATCATGGACACCGCAACCAGCGATTGGAGCGGCAGCGCGGCGACCGCAGCGTGGGATTCGGCAACGCAGCAGCATGCCTTCGGGCGAGACGCCGTCGCGATAGTCGGAGACGCCGGGCGCTGTCTCGCAGCGCAATCGGCAAACCTCCGGTACACCCGCGAAACACTGGTCAGCCGCGTCGACGACGCGAGCGCCGACGGTTTCACCGTCTCTGACGACGGTTCCGTCACCGCGACGCCCGCAACTCTGGCGAGCACAGATCCGCGCGGGGTAGAAGCCCGCCTCGAATATCACTCGTGGCGCATCGGCACGGCACTCACGGACGTCGACGAGACTGACGCGAGCGCCGCCAGAATCCTCACGGAGATCACCGCCGCAGGCACCTCGCTCATCGACCGCAAGGCCGATTTCGGGATCCCCGATGCAGCGTCGACCACCCCTTCACATCACGTTCGGTTCGATGGTCAGGGAGCCCACGACTCCGACATTCTCGCGCAGTCCCCGGGCGCAACACCCGAGAGCGAGGCGGCCAAGCAACGGTTGATCGCCGCGACGACTTTCACTCCGGAACAACAAGCGCAACTTGCTGCCGGCGGGCCCGTGGCCGTCGACCCGGAACAACTCGCCTACCTACGTGAGTTCTACGCCGATACCAACCTCGACGAGCTGAAGAATATCGGTGCAGGAGCCGAAGGATTCCGCACGGTCAACTTCCCCGATGCGAATGTCCCCGCCGACGCGCGAATCCCCAGCGCCCTCGCCTCGGGCATGTTCACCGTCTCCAATCCCAACGTCACCGACGGCAACGGCAACGCGGGCAGCCTCGACAACCTTCCGCCAGACGTCCGCAGAATCTTCAGCGACCCCGCGTACAGCTCGCAACTCCAACCCGGTGGGTACTCCACCACCGTGAACGTCAACCATTTCGACGATTCGAATGCACTCACGGACATACTTCGAAATGCAGACCCGGCGACACAATCCGGCAGCGCTTTGAGTTCTGCACTGCTCGATCGCAGCGCAGATCTCGCCCCTCTCCAATCGCAAACTTCATAGAGCGCCCCGATGCGATTGGTCTTCGACGACGACGGCCAGCCCGTCAGCAACGATGAGCTCGACTCCAGCCTCACCAAAGCCCTCGACGTTGCCACTCGGGACATACCTTCGAACGCCGACTTCCTCACCACCCCTGCTCATCAGGACGACGTGGTGAATCTGTTCACCCGCGAATGGAACGATGACGGACGAGCCGTCAGCGGCCTCACCGATTGGATCGGACCCGACGCCACCAACTCCAACCCAGCTGTTGCCGAACGGGCCGGCGCCTCTGCCCTTGCACTCGCCCACAATCTCGCCGACAACAAAGGTGCCTACCTCGACATCGCCGGCCTGGACAACAGATCCATCGGAGAAGTGAATCCCGCGTTGACGCAATCCATTGGTTCCGCGGTGACCCCGTACATCGGGAATCTCGTCGGATTGGAACCCGATCAAACCGGTACCCTCGGTTTCGAAAATCTCGATGCCTACGACGACAGATTCGCCAATGCAAAATCGGTGATCGCGATCATCGACAGCGACCCCCACGCAGCCGCAAGTTTCAATGCGAACATGCTCGGAGCCGCGGGCCAACTCCAAGGGACCTTCGTCGAAACCAGCATGAGCGGAGACATCGCCGCGGGTTCTTCGCAATATGCAATATATGCGGGACGCGTCCAAGCACTGATGGACGGCGCTCTGGAGGAAGAAGCCTTCAACCGAACCGGTGACGCTGCGGCGACGCAACAGGACATCATCAGCAGACGTGGGAAAACATACGACGAACTCGGTTGGCTGATTTCCGGCGGTGCCGCCATGATCCCAGGCTTCGGACCACCGACCAGCGTTGCAGTCAGCATGCTGGGAGTCGAACTCAAAGATCACGTCCTGGGCTCCCCGGTCGAAGTTCCTCCGGCACAACTCAACTTCACAGACCAGAGTTCGGCTTCGACGACCCTTCTCGATTACCGATTGGTTCAGGCACTCGACAACGCCTACGGAAGAAAAGACTTCGAGCAACTGAACGGTTTTCGAGTCAATGGCGATCCGAGCGAATCCCTCAGACCAGTCGATCTGGAGACCCTGGGTCTAAACGGCAAATTCGACAGCACGCTGCAGGACTATTTGACGTTTCGGGGATTCAATCGCGATACGTTCATGACCAACATGAGAGACGGACTCGACGATGTCGGATAGATTTCCTGCGTTTACAAGGCGAAACCACCGCGCCGCAACCGCTCTTGCACTGGCATTCAGCATGGGATCATGTATCGCGGGTTGCGCGGCACCCAACTCAACCGAAAACGTCAGCGCCACAACCACGCCCGCCGCGTCAAACGTCTATGTACTACCGAGCTACATGACCGACTATCACAACCAATGGCTCGCAGACCCCGGCATCGACCTCTTCAGCGAAGAGGCCACCATAATCCGAGCATTCATAGAATCCGACTACATCGTTGACAGTGGTGGCGATCGCAGCGACGCCTACCACGGGTTCTCGAGAATCACTGCGAACACTCGTGGAACGGTCTCGAGCGATCGCCGCTACGGAGAACCCGCAGACACACCACCACGCGTCTACCGAGGTACCAGCATCAACCGGATCTTGAGTATTCAAACAATTCCCGCCGGATACCCTGGCGATTCGACCGTCGTCGCTTACGCCTGCTCCGACGCCTACGATACCGATTACGACGGCCGCAAACCGGATTCGTCGCGACTCCCGAGCAGTAGTTACGAGATCTGGATGCACAACACCGCTTCTACGGCTACCCCCTACCCTCGATTCGAAGGGCCCCGCAATGCACCGGAAGGGGACGTCTTCGGCGGCTGGATCGTCGACAAATTCACCAGCTCCACCAGCGACCGTGTGCAACAGGAGACTTGCTCTGACTGGTTCAAATCGCGTCACGACGGGAATCGACTCCGGATGAGCACCGACTTCGCCCCACCCCTCGTCCTCCCCAACTACCCCGGCTGGCCAGAAGATGCGGCCCGGTAGGGGCCAGGGCAACGGTGCCGCGCCCAAATCTGACCAAGTCAGGACCTCAGCGGCGCTGCCGGACGCATGATGGAGTGATGACGGTCGAAAATTCGCACGCCTTGGACGAACTGGTAGCGGCACTCCCCGAGGGAGCCGTCCTGCTGGATCCGGATGTGACCGCGGGCTACCGCCAGGACTGGGCCGCCGACCCGACCGCCGGCCATCCCGCTGCCGTGGTTCGCGGAACGTGCACCGAAGACATCCAAACAGTGATGCGCTGGGCAACCGCCAACCGCGTACCGGTGGTTCCCAGAGGTGCCGGCTCGGGCCTTTCCGGTGGATCCAGCGCCGTCGACGGTTGCATAGTGGTCAGCACCGAGCGAATGCGACAGATCACGATCGACCCGGTCGCCCGTGTGGCGGTTACTCAGCCCGGCTTGATGAATGCGGAGGTCAAGAAAGCCGCCGCAGAGCACGGACTCTGGTACCCACCTGACCCGTCGTCCTTCGAGATCTGTTCCATCGGCGGCAATGCAGCCACCAACGCCGGCGGACTCTGCTGCGTCAAGTACGGAGTTACCACCGACTACGTTCTCGGACTCCGGGTCGTGCTGGCAGACGGGACAGCGGTCAGCCTCGGAGGTCCCCTTCTCAAGGACGTCGCCGGACTCTCCCTCACCAAACTGTTCGTGGGCAGTGAGGGAACTCTCGGCATCATCACGGAAATCACGTTGCGTTTGATTCCCGCGCAGCCGCCCGCATCAACCGTCGTCGCATCGTTCGACTCGGTACAAGAAGCTGCGGACGCGGTCTTGGCGATCACCAGCAACATGCGTCCGGCGATGCTCGAGTTCATGGATCATGCCAGCATCAATGCCGTCGAGGATTCGGTACGCATGGGTCTGAACCGCAAGGCTCACGCACTGCTGCTCGCGCAGTCCGACGCACCCGGCGCGGCCGGCGTGCTGGAAATCGAGACGATTGTTCAGGCGTGCGAAAACAACGGAGCCACCGAAGTATTCGCCACCGATGACCAGGCCGAAGGTGACGCTTTTGCGGCGGCACGGCGGGCAGTGTTCCCGGCAGTGCTCGCGATGGGAAGTCTGCTTCTCGAAGACGTGGGCGTTCCCATGCGCGCACTCCCCCAGCTGGTAACCGGGGTCGAAGCCATCGCCGACGACCTCGACGTCCTGATCTGCACGGTGGCGCACGCCGGAGACGGAAACACACACCCGCTCATCGTCTTCGACCCCGCAGACCCGGACATGTCCGAACGCGCACAGATCGCATTCGGACGGGTGATGGATCTCGCCATCGCGCTCGGCGGCACGATCACCGGCGAACACGGGGTCGGTCGACTCAAGCGCGACTGGCTGCCGTCACAGTTGGGCGAAGACGTCATGGCCCTCAATCGCAAGGTCAAGGATGCGCTCGACCCGCTGGGAATTCTCAATCCCGGAGCCGTCATTGCCGTGAAAGAAGCCTCTCTCGACTAGCTTTCACGTCGACGTCGAACGAGTTACGTCATCGAGGAACCGTCGGGCTGACCGAACGGACCAGCTCGGCCAGCTGACGGAATCCTTCTGCTCGGCCACTCGACGAGCGGAACACGACGCCGATCGTGCGACCTGGAGCCGGCGAGGCGAAATGCGCCGTCGACAAGTCCCCGCGTCGAACCTCCACGGCAACAGCCGATTCCGGGACCAAAGTCACCCCGAGTCCCCCGGCCACACATTGCACGACTGTCGCGAGAGAGGTAGCCCGCGTGTCGCCGGCAAGCGGATGGGCGTCTACCGAACGGCACAGATCCAACGTCTGGTCGCGCAGGCAGTGGCCGTCGTCGAGCAAGAGCAACGGCAG
>Ga0153921_1000466_pt1 | contig 22038 bp, 24 predicted proteins | sample TSNJ005MetaG_FD_104691 | JGI IMG/M metagenome (GOLD analysis project Ga0153921, IMG submission 104691) | Attine ant fungus gardens microbial communities from New Jersey, USA - TSNJ005 MetaG | ecosystem: Host-associated > Fungi > Mycelium > Unclassified | place: USA: New Jersey, Brendon T. Byrne... | reverse complement strand
GCGAAAGAGCTTATTGTACAACCGTCTGTTGACGGGCTGTTTATAGGGAGAAGCGCATGGGATGCGGATGATTTTGATAAATTGATCAGAAGTGTATTGAAAGTCAGTCAATTAAGTAGAGAGGAGAAATTAGGATGAAAATAGCAATTGGATGCGATGAAGCGGCATATAACCTTAAGGTGGAGATTATGAAACATCTGGAAGATAGAAATGACATCCGGTTAACTGATTTTGGGGCAGAAGAGGGAGATGTTGTTTTATATCCGGATGTGGCTTATGCAGTGGCAGATGCGGTAGCGAATGGTGAATATGACAGGGGAATTCTCGTATGTGGTACCGGAATTGGGATGGCGATTTGCGCAAACAAAGTTCCGGGCATTCGAGCTGCCGTTTGCCATGATCCGTTTTCGACAGTGCGTTCGCGTAAAAGTAATGATGCTCAGATTATGTGTATGGGAGAACGGGTAATTGGAGTTGAACTGGCAAAGTATTTAGTGGATGTCTGGCTGAAGGAAGACTTTTCGGGGGGTGGTTCAGCTCCGAAGGTAGCACGTATTAGTGAGTTGGAACAGGAGCATTTTGTAAACAGAGAATAAAGGGTGCATATTTTGAAAGTGGGAGTTTATACATGTTGGCAATTAGGACGCCACTATGGGAGGCAATATGCTTTACGCAAACAGGGCAACGCTCTGGCAAACTAACTGCTAACTCCGACCAAATCAACACCCAGGAATGCCTGGGTGCCGAGGTCTGCGTAAGCAGTTATTTCGCCGCCGCTAAAAACGCCCTTTCATCGTTTGCTTAAAAGCATATTGCCTCCCATAGTGGCTGTTTTCGGCAATATTTAAGTTCTGTGCAAATCACATACATACTTTTAAAAGCGCATGTTTACAGTTCAGTGGGGCGGTATATAGCCTGACGAAAATTCTACGGTGCATGAATAAATCTTTTATCTGGTTTATTTCTGCGAGCTATTTCCATGCTCTTGCACTTTCAAAAGCGCAGAGCAGATTCGCCCAGAATTAAAATACTGCCAAAAAACAGCCACCGCGGGAGGCGATATGCTTTTAAGCAAACGATGAAAGGGCGCCCTTAGCGGCGGCGAAATAACTGCTTACGCAGACTTCAGCGCCCAGGCTTTCCTGGGCGCTGATTTAGTCGTAGTTAGCAGTTAGTTCGCCAGAGCGTTGCCCTGTTTGCGTGAAGCATATCGCCTCCCGCGGTGGCGTCCTAATTGCCAACATATATAACCTCACACTTTTAAAATAAGCACCCGGCACTAAAAAAGCACTTGCATAAAGGCATATAGTTATAGACTAAGGAATTCAGTAGTAACAAGAATCTATTACAGAGCGAAAGCTGATGTGGCAGATTCTTTTTTTGATTGGTGTAATTTAATTACAAAAAGAAAATATTGGAATTAAAAAAAACTATTGATTTTATATAAAAAAAATGATATATTATTATTAAATAAACTTTAATAAGTAAGTAGGGAGAGGAGTTAAAGGTGTAATGGAGAACTATAATCCTTATGATAATGTTTTAGAAACCGTGAAGGCAGCGGCAGCTATTCTCGGTTACTCCGACAGTGACATTGAGGCACTTAAGTATCCCGAACGGGAATTGAAGGTGGCAATCCCGGTGTTTATGGATCACGGAACAACACATGTGTTTGAAGGCTATCGTATTCAGCATTCCACATCCAGAGGTCCGGCAAAAGGAGGCATCCGATACCATCCGGATGTAAATCTGGATGAAGTCAAAGCGTTGGCAGCATGGATGACATTTAAGTGTGCGGTGGTCAATATTCCTTATGGCGGTGGAAAGGGTGGTGTCGTCTGTGATCCGAATACATTATCCGAACGTGAAATCCGTGCAATTACAAGGCGTTTCACAGCGGCTATCGCACCGCTGATCGGTCCGGAGCAGGATATTCCGGCGCCGGACGTAGGAACCAATGGAGCGGTGATGGGATGGATGATGGATACATACAGTATGCTCAAAGGACACTGCATTCATGGTGTGGTAACCGGAAAACCGATTGAACTGGGCGGCGCACTTGGCAGAAATGAAGCAACCGGACGCGGTGTTATGTTTACGACAAAGAATATCCTCAAGAAGCTGAATGTTCCTGTAGTTGATACTACTGTTGCTATACAAGGAATGGGGAATGTAGGAAGAATCACGGCAAAGCTGCTTGACCAGGAAGGCATGAAAGTAATTGCGGTCAGTGATGTATCCGGTGGCATCTACAATAAAGGAGGGTTGAATATTGTTAAAATTCTGGAATTTCTCTCGAAAGACAGGAAGAATCTGTTAAAGGATTACGAAGAGGAAGGGATAGCCAGAATTTCCAACGATGAATTGTTGAAGCTGGATGTCCGGGTATTAGTCCCGGCGGCTTTGGAAAACCAGATTAATGGTTCTAATGCAGCGCAAGTGCGGGCGGGGATTATCGTTGAGGCCGCCAATGGCCCAATTACTTCCGAGGCGGATGAAATTCTCAATGCGAAAGGAATTATGGTTGTTCCGGATATCCTGGCAAATGCGGGCGGCGTTGTGGTTTCTTACTTCGAATGGGTGCAGAATATTCAGTCGGTAAGCTGGACAGAGGAAACGGTAAACGAGAAACTCAAAAACATCATGGATCCGGCATTCGAGGCGGTCTGGGATATCGCCCAGAAGGAAGCGGTAACTCTCCGTATGGGTTCCTATCTGATCGCCGTGAAACGCGTGGTCGATGCAAAGAAGGCCAGGGCGGTCTGGCCATAATATTGTTTAAAGAGTGAATCAGTAAAATTGGGGGTGTGCATATGATTAAAAAAAGTGACCTGTACAAGTGGTGCAGAATCACGGCAGAGGAACTGGAGCATCACAAAGAGAAAAAAGTCCTGCTCAGAATTGTAAAAAATGCAGAGGAGCTGGGAATGGTCATGGCATCGGATCTGGTTGAGGAAATCAAAAAGGCTAATGCGCAGGACAGAGAATTCCGCCTGATTGTTCCGTGCGGACCAAAGGAATGGTACGAGCCTTTTGCAGAAATGGTGAATAAAGACAGGATTTCTCTGAAAAAGGTTATTTGCTACCACATGGATGAAAATCTGGACTGGGAAGGGAAGCTTCTGCCAAAGAACGACCCGAATAATTTCCGGACATTCATGGAACAGTTTTTTTACGGAGCGGTAGATGAAGAGCTTCAGGTTCTGGAAGAAAACAGACATTATCTGACTCCGGACAATGTAAAGGAAATGACCAGGATAATAGAGGAGACCGATATCGACTATACCTTAGGCGGGTGGGGACAGGATGGACATATTGCTTTTAATCAGGCCAACCGTAATCCCTATGTCGCGGTATCCATCGATGATATCAGAAATTCAACGGCCCGCGTGCAGCAAAATAATATGGACACCTTGCTGGCTCTGGCGCAGAGGGGGATGGGCGGGGCATGGCAGTTCATGCCGCCAATGTCGGTAACGCTGGGAGTAAAAGAGTGCATGAAAGCGAAAAAAATCCGGGTTTATTCTGCGACCGGCGCATGGAAACAGACGGCGCTGAGAGTGGCTTTATTTTCCGATGTGACGGAAGAGTACCCGATGACCTTATTACAGGAGCATCCGGATGCTTTGATTACCGCTACCTATGAGACGGCAAGGCATCCAATCAGTGAGCATCCGGACTGGGAATTTGGCGGAATAGAAAAATAAAGCGGGGGGATGCGTATGAAATACAATAAAGTGATCGGTACCGGCGGAATTGGAAGCGGCATGTTGTTCTACAGCGAACAAAGCGCGACTCTGGGGAGAAACGAATCACGTGGAGTAATCTTAAGTGATGCCAGAGATTATTGCAAACTACACATTATATTTTATTATATTGCAGGGCTTTTGAAAAATCGTGCCGGGATATATCCGATTGGATATGTCGGAAAAGATGAATCCGGTGACCAGCTGGTTAAAGAAATGAAAGAGGAGGGAATGAGTACAAAATATATCGGACAAAGTAAAGAGTATCCGACGATGATTAGTATCTGTCTTCAGTATCCTGATAAAGACGGTTGTAACATCACTGCGACAAATAATGCGGTGATGGAAGTCACTGGTGATTATATCAGTAAGTCGATGGATGAAATAGGGGTGGACAAGAAGACGATTGTCGTGGCAGCTCCGGAAGTTCCGATCAAGAGCCGGATCAGGATGCTTAAGAAGGGAAAGGAAGAAGGAGCATTATGCGTTTTGACGATTCCGGCCATTGAGGCAGAGGAATTCCTCGCTCACAATATTTTTGAATACTGCGATATCCTGGCGGTAAATGAGGAAGAAGCACAGACCATCTTGGGAATCAACATGACTGGCAGAGAACTGGCGGCAAGCCTATACAAGTCCCTGAAAGAAATAAATCCGGAAATGCAAATTCTGGTGACGTGTGGAGGGAAGGGCAGTTATTCGGTCGGAAAATCAGGTGTCGAGCATACTCCGCCGTTAAAGGGGGAGGTGGTGAACACGACTGGCGCCGGTGATGCATTTCTCGGCGGAACTATTGCCGGAATCGCAGTTGGGCTGGAAATCCGGAAAGGACAGAATAATAGATATTTCGGAGAAACAAAATTAAAAAGTGCTGTAGAGTTGGGAGTCATATGTGCCGGTATGGCAATTGAAAGCAAAGACAGTATTGCTTTTCACGTAACTGTTGACAGTATAAAAGAAAAAATCAGAGAAAATGGGTGGGGGGTTGGGAAATACTTTTTAAATTGAGATTCGTACAGTATTTTGGCTATATTAAACTTTATAAACAAATGATGCAAAGGAGGAAATGAAAATGTCAGTTTTAGCAGTCAATGGCGGAGAGAAACAAAGAAAGAGTGGGTTTACAAGTTGGCCGGTCTTTGATGAGCGCGAAGTAAATGCGGTCACAGAAGTCGTGAACAGTGGCAAATGGTGGCGTTTTGCTTTCGGCGAAGGAGTGGAAAACAACGAGAAAGCAACAGGCGAAGACCGGGCGCAGGTGGCCTTGTTCCAGGAGGAGTTTGCAGCATATCAGCAAGCGAAATATGGCCTTACCTGTGCGAATGGCACGGCAGCTCTGGAGATTGCTTTGAAAGCCCTGGGAATCGGTGCGGGTGATGAAGTGATTGTTCCTTCTTATACATTCGTATCAACAGCTACCTCTGTGCTGCAGGTTAATGCAATTCCGATTTTTGCCGATATTGAAGAAGACACATTCAACATCGATCCGAAGCGGATTGAAGAGGCTGTCACGGAGCGTACAAAAGCGATCATCCCGGTTCATTTCTTTGGGCAGCCGGCAAACATGGACGCAATTCTGGAAATTGCCAAAAGACACAATTTGTTTGTAATTGAAGATGCCGCCCATGCCCATGGTTCAGAGTGGGATGGTAAGAGAGCAGGATCGCTTGGAGACATCGGAACTTTCAGTTTCCAGGCTTCGAAGAATATGACGGCCGGGGAAGGGGGAATTATTCTTTCCAACAACCAGGAGCTGATGCGCCGGTGCGATTCCCTGCTGTGGCTCGGTAGAGAGATGGGAAGACCTTGGTATGAATTCCACAGGCTGGGCTGGAACTACCGCATTACTGAATTTCAGGGCGCAATCCTGCGGACACAGCTTCAGAGACTGGATGAACAGATTGCGAAACGTGCGGAAAATACAGCATATTTCTGGGAAAGGATGAAAACGGTTGAGGCCATTACGCCGATGAAGGTTCATGAGAAAGTCACAAGACATTCTAATCATATCATTGCCATGAAATATGACCCGGAAGTATGGGGGATCTCGAAAGCAAAAGTGAGAGAAGCTCTTTTGGCCGAGGGAATCTGCGTGACAATAGACTATGCCTTCCCATTATATAAGAATCCCTTGTTTTTAAACAAGGAGTTTGGAAAGAATGGTTGTCCGGTAAATTGTGAACACTATTGTAACCGGAATTTGGATTATGCTGCCTTTGAGAAGACTAATCCGGTTGCGGAGAAGGCTTGTTCCGACCGGGCGATTTGGTTGGAGCAGAGAATGTTCCTCGGTGAGAAAGAAGATATTGACGATATCGCGGCAGCATTTTTAAAAGTGCAGAATAACCTTGGTGAATTGAGATAGGGAGGAAAAGCCCTGCATAAATCAGAGTAAGAAGGGAAGGACGCAAGGTGATTATTGATTTTTGTACGACTGTTGGACAGGGAATAACAGAGTATTTTAGGCCGGAGGATTTACTGGATGAGATGAATCAGAATCAGGTGGATATGGCAGTTATCGCTCCGGCAGACCAATATCTGGCCGTCTATAACCAAGAAGGAAATGATTATATTGCAGAGATGGTCAGAAAATATCCGCACAAATTTATCGGTTTTGGCTGTGTTTCTCCCTGGTATGGCGAAAAGGCTGTGGATGAAGTATATCGGATCAAAAGTCTGGGACTGAAAGGAATTAAAATGGAACCATTTATTCAAGGTTTTATGCTCAGTGACCGGATTACGGATGGTATTTTAACAGCGTGCGAGGAGACTGCCCTTCCGGTGCTGGTCGCAACCGGAACCCCGATTAGCTCCATGCCGCTCCAGTTGAGAGAACTGGCCCTTCGTTTCCCGAAAGTGAACTTTATTATGGGACATATGGGGTTTTCCGATTTCTGGTATGATGTGTCAATTGCAGCCGAGAATCTGGATAATATGTACATGGAGCTCTCCTATCAAATGCCATCCGTGATCATTGAAGCGATTGCCAGATGCGGAAGAGACAAAGTGCTATTTGGCTCCGACTGGCCATTTTCCAGAGAAAAGATTGAGATGGCAAAGGTCGGACTAACAGAAGATGAAGAGGACAAAAAACACATATTGGGAGAAAATGCGATGCACATATTAAATATTACGGAGGAAAAAAGATGATTATAGATTCCCATATACATCTTATGGAAACATATGGATCTATGCCAGGATGCACTCCGGACGATTTAAAAGCGGAGTTCGAAAAACGGGGAATTGTGCAGGCTTGGGCTTTTACCCTAAAGGGATTCTACGGTGATTGCGCGGGAGAAAATGATAAGTTGAAGACATTATGTGACACGCACCCGGATATGCTCCTTCCTTTTATGACTGTGAATCCGAGAGATGAAGAGAAGGCCATAGAGGAAATGGAACGGGCATACTACGAGCTGGGAATGAAGGGATTAAAAGTACATGGGTGGTGTCAGAGTTTTTCCATGACAGAACCGTGGTTTCATGAGATGTGCCGGAAATGTATTGATTTAAATATTCCGCTGGTGGTTCATGACGGAACCCCGCCCTTTACAGAGCCATACCAGGCCTGCTACGTTGCCGAAAAATATCCTGAGCTAACAATCATATTAGCGCATGCCGGTCTGAATGATTTGTGGAAAGAAGCTTTATACGGCGCACAGCGCCTGAATAATATTTACCTTGGGACCTGCTCGGCGCCCTATTATGCACTAAAGAAAATAATAGAAGCCGTAGGAAGTGAAAGAATCCTTTATGGGTCTGATGGTGGATTTGGAGACAACAGAATCATGGATAATAATCTCGACAAAATATATATGCTTGATTTAAAAGAGGATGAGCTGGAAAATATTTTATATAAAAATGCACAGAGGTTACTCAATGATATTTAAAAAGCGGGGGTGATGGATTTGGAAAATGTGCGTAAATCTGGACAAAAAATTATTAAGATGAGAGAATTTCCATCTGAGGCGGCACTCATTGCCTTATTCATTCTCTTAAGTATCTTATCTCCTAATTTTCTGGGAGTGAATAATTTAATGAATATGGCGAAACAGGCTGCGGTCATAGGGCTTGTTGCGATGGGGGAGACATTCGTTCTGATATCCGGTGAAGTAGATCTTTCCGTTGGGGCAATGCTCGGATTCTGCGGAGTTATGGCCGCAGTATTATGGCAGGCGGGAATGCCTCCGGCTGTCATTCTGATCTGCGTCTTGTGTATTGGAGCAATTAGTGCCTCCATTAGCGCGCTCCTGATTGTCCGCTTAAAGCTGGCAGCCTTTGCTGTCACCTTGGGGATGATGAGTATATTAAAAGGTGCGATGCTGGTAATAACAGGCGGCTTCCAGTTAAAATACGAATCCCCGCTGGCGGTCTTAGGACATGGATATCTGGGAAAGGTTCCCTATGGCGTTGTGCTCTTATTTATCCTGTTAATATGCTTCTACATTCTGTTAAAGAAGACACCGTTTGGAAGAAGAGTATTTGCGACGGGCTCCAATGCGACGGCAGCACGGATTTCCGGTATTAGTACCGGAAAGATTAAAATTATCTGTTTTGCGATTACCGGTATGCTGTGTGGACTGGGCGGACTACTCATGTCAGGAAGTGTTTTAAGTGCAGGGGCAAGCACAGGAATCGGTTATGAGAATGATATTGTGGCTGCCTGCGTGATCGGCGGAACGACCCTGAAAGGTGGTGAAGGAAGTATTGTCGGCGCCGTGATCGGAAGCTTTTTGCTGGGAACCGTTAAGAACGGCTTTGTCCTGCTGAATCTCGGTGCCAGCTGGCAGCTGGTGGCAACCGGTTCAATCATAGTGTTATCCATTATCATTGACAGTATTAAAAACAAAAGCTACACGACGGGCTGATTTAACACGACATTTCACAGTAATATGTGGAAATACAAACATTTAATTATCGCAGGAAAAGCGATGGAAGGGAGAACGTATGAAAAAACAATTAAGTTTATTGTTGGTGATCACTTTAGTGGGGGCTTTATTAGCCGGATGTGGGAAAAATGGAAACAGCAGCTCTGAGGGGGCGGAAAATAAGGAACAAGAAGAAGGCGGTTACTACACGCTTGAGGAACTGGCCGTAGAGTACCCCCAGGCAATGGATAAGCCGAACATTATGCCGACTAAGGTAAAGCCAGACACGCCGGTCAGAATCGCAATCCTGGGCTATGCGACAAACCCATATTGGGTAGGTCTGCAGGAGACTGGTGAAGTCGTTAAGAACACGCTTGAAAACGTGGTGGAGGGAGCTGAGGTTGACTGGATTATTATCGGCGAAGACTTCGCTGCCCAGAAACACATTGCGACTCTTGAGACGGCAATCGCTAAACAGTATGATGTCATCCTGACCCCAGTCGTAGATGACGGCGTTGTGCCAATGTTGGAAAAAGCCATGTCTCAGGGAATTACAATCGGAACCTACGTTGCGGAGAGCCCGGGGGTAAAAGAAACAGACAGATTTGCGCTGTTTGGACAGGACGTTGACAATTCCGGTAAGGAAGCAGGAAAATTCCTGAATGAAAAACTGGGCGGCAAAGGAAAAATCGGATTTATCACCGGTTCTTTCGGAGTGACCTCCTTTGAACAGCGTATGGAAGGGGCAAAATCAGAACTTGATCCGGCCATTGAAATCCTGGGACCATATGAGAATTCCGACCAGGCTGAAAAATCATATTCAATTACAAAGGATATGGTGACGGCAGCCCCTGATCTGAATGCAGTTTACGTAGTCAGCGGCGGTGTCCACGGTGCATGTCGGGCAATTGAGGAACTTGGACTTGAGGATCAGGTAGCAGTAGTTGGCTTCGATCTCACATCTGAGAATATTGAAAACCTTGAAAAGGGAACGATGGCAGCAACAGTTGCAGACTCGGCATTTGCACAGCTGTTCGATCTGGCAATGGCCAGCTATAACTATGAAGTGACAGGAGAAGAGACGCCCCAGAAAGAAATGTGGACGGAATTATTTGTAATCACTCCCGAAAATCTTTCGGAATATGCATCAAATTAACCTCCCAGGTAAGTCCCCCGCTTCAAAGCGAAGTGAAACCCCAGCCAATGTGGGAATTGCAGGCAGAAGAAAATGTCTTCTGCCTGCGGTTCCGATATAGAAAAAGGAGCTAAAGTATGAATAGAATTGCTATAAAATTAGCAGATATTTCAAAAAAATTCTACGGCGTATATGCCTTGAGAGATGTAAGCTTTGAAATAAAAGAAGGGGAGATACATTCAATCGTCGGAGAAAACGGAGCGGGCAAGAGTACTTTGATGAATGTATTAACTGGTGTCTATAAACCTAATGGCGGGGAGATATATACTTTCGGTGAAAAATATGATCCGCAGAATCCACTGGATGCACAGAAAAAAGGGGTTGCTATGATTCATCAGGAACTGTCTGTGGCAACCAATATGACGGTGGCGGAAAATGTATTTCTGGGGCGCTATCTGAAAAATAAGCTGGGCTTCATAGATTACAGATCAATGAACAAAGCCACAGATGAAATTTTTAAAAAACTGGAAATAGAAAATATCAAAGCGACAGATAATGTAGCATCATTAAGCATTTCTCAAAGACAGATGGTCGAGATTGCAAAGGCGATTTCAACCAATGCCAGGGTTATTATTATGGACGAGCCTACCTCATCTCTGACGATTAAGGAAGCAGAGCATCTTCTGCAGACAATGAAGGAATTATCCCAAAAGGGGGTCACGGTTATATTTATTTCACACCGGATGGATGAAGTCCTTAAAATTTCCGATTCGATTACGGTGATGCGAGACAGCCGGTACATTGATACGCTTGACAAGAATGAGGCAACACCGGAGAAAGTGATTTCGCTGATGGTCGGAAGAGACTTGGGTGATATGGAATACATCGACAGGGGATATGACGGCAAAGAAGAAATCCTAAAGGTGAAAAATCTGCGAACCAAAAAATTAAACAATATTAATTTCACCTTGAAAAAAGGAGAAATTCTGGGGTTTGCAGGGCTGGTTGGTTCGGGGAGAACCGAAGTGGCGCGGGCACTGTTCAAAATTGATCCCCTGATCAGTGGTGAAATTTTCTTAAACGGAGAGAAAGTAAATGTCGTGAATCCGAAATCGGCAATTCAGAAGGGGCTGGGAATTGTAACCGAAGACAGAAAACAGCAGGGAATATTCGCCAGCATGAGCGTTAAAGACAATATTCTGATTGGAGATTTGCCTAAGAAGGCGAAAGTCTTTGTTGATACAAAGAAGGAAAATACGGAAGTAGAAAAATATAAAGAGATTATGGATATCAGAACGTCAAGTGTAGATTTGGCAATCGAAAAACTGTCAGGGGGAAATCAACAGAAAGCAATCATTGCAAGGTGGCTGAGAATCAATCCCAAGGTGCTGATTTTGGATGAGCCGACAAGAGGGGTGGATGTCGGTTCTAAGGTGGAAATTTATAATTTGATCCGGAAATTAGCAGATAAAGGTGTGGGCGTGATTTTGATATCTTCTGAGCTTCCTGAAATATTAAGGATGTGCGAGCGCACGGTGGTAATGGCTAACGGAGAGATTACCGCGGTGCTGGAGCGAAAAGACATTACCCAGGAGACTATTATGAAATACGCTACCATTTCTGTTGCAAAACAAGAAAATTTTAGCTAAAAGGGGCGATATATTATGAACCATACAATGACAAAGAGAAAGATAAATGTATCGGCGAAAAAGCTTATGACGAAAAGTGAATTTGCAGCAATCGTAGGCCTGTTAATACTATGTGTTATTCTTATGATTTTGAGTCCCTATTTTATGACCGTGATGAATATTATGGGTGTTTTAAGACAGATCTCGATTACCTGCATCGTTGCGATCGGACAGCAGTTATTGCTATCCACAGGCTGTGTTGACCTGACTTGTGGCGTTGGAATCGGTATGACCGGAGTTGTTGCCGGCTTATGCCTGCAGGCGGGAATGCCGCCGGCAGCAATTCTTTTGATTACGCTCCTTTCAGGAATGGCAGTCGGTTTTATGAATGGCTTCATTATCACTAAATTTAAAGCAATACCTTTTATTATTACCTTGGGAACCATGAGTATTGTAAGAGGTGCAGCCTCGCTGTTATGCAATTCTAAGCCGATTCGCTTTGACGGTCCGTTAAGCACCCTGGGAAAGGGTTATGTCGGAGAAATACCGGTTTCCGCAATCATTATGCTTGGATTGATCATAGTCGGGACCATCTTTACAAACCGAACAAAAATGGGGCGGGATCTGTATGTAATAGGTAACAATGAGAAATCTGCGGTTTTGTCCGGAATTAATGTGAAGCGGACAAAAATGATCGCATATCTGATGATGGGTGGTCTTGTCGCTCTTTCCGGAATTATCATGGCCGGAAGCACGATGCAGGCCGATCCGATGTCAGGATATGCGATGGAACTGGATGTGGTTGCGGCCTGTGTAATCGGTGGAGCAAGCCTGTTCGGCGGTTCGGGAAGCATCATCGGAGCGTTTGCCGGGTCGGCGATTATGGGGGTATTGAAAAACGGATTCGTACTCCTGGGCATTGCCTCTTATTGGCAGATTATGTCGATCGGGATTATCTTGATTGTGATGTTGTGCCTTGATTCTTTGCGTAAAAAGAGTACGGGGGAAACGGCATAGAGAGCATTTTTTAAGGAGGGATCTCATGAATGTATTAGGTATTTGCGCACACCCGGATGATTTGGAGATCGGATGCGGCGGAACATTAATTAAATATGCAAAACAGGGGCACAAGATATTCATGTGTAATGTCGCCAATGGCAGTATGGGGCATGCAGAGATTATGCCGGATGAATTAAGTGAAATCCGTGCGAATGAGCTGAAAAGATCTGCAGAAATTATCGGAGCAGAAGTCATCGGTGTAAATGGAGTCGGTGATGGATGTGTTGAGGCTTCGAATAAAAATATTCAGAAAAAACTGGTGGAAATTATTCGTTATACGAAGGCGGATTTAATTATTACGCACAATCCTGATGACTATATGAGGGATCATGTACAGGTAAGCAATCTTGCTTTTGATGCGAGTTTTGCCGCAACATTTCCCCATCTGTTTACACAATCCGAATATATTACAAATTTCCCGCCGGTTTACTATATGGATACACTTGCCGGAATCGGCTTTGTTCCGACGGAATATGTGGATATCAGTGAGGAGATCGAAGCAAAGCTGCAAGCCCTATCCTGCCATGAAAGTCAATATAAATGGCTGTTGGAGCATGACAATGTAGACTTTATCGATTTTGTCAGAACGAGCAATAAGTACCGCGGACAGCAGTGCGGCGTACCGTATGCAGAAGGCTTTTGCCAATACAAGGGCTGGTCAAGAATACGGCCGTACCGGCTGCTTCCATAAGAGGGAGGAGATTCATATGTTAAAAATTGCGATTATTGGTACCGGTTTTATCGGAAACACGCACGCACAGGCCTATAAGAATTCTACAAAGCTTAAACTGGCTGCCATCGTTGATAATAAGCAGCAGGCATGCAAAGCGGCAGCAGAGAAGTACGATTGTAACTATTATGAGGATGCGGAAGAAATGATGGATCAGGAAGATGTGGATATTGTTGATATCTGTCTTCCCACCTTTTTGCATGAAAAATATGTCACAATGGCAGCTCGAAAAGGCAGGCATATCATCTGCGAAAAACCGGCGGCATTGACTTTTGACTCGATGGAGCGGATGATGGCGGCGGTAGAAGCGGCGGGTGTAAAATTTATGGTGGCACAGGTGGTCAGATTCTGGCCGGAATATGTAAAGATTAAGGAGCTGTATGATAGGGGTGAGTTTGGAAAAATCAAAATGATTTATGCAAATCGATTAGCACAGCATCCAAACTGGACTTCTTGGCACAAAGACCCGGAAAAGAGTGGCGGAGCCTTGTTTGACCTGCATCTGCATGACATTGACTTTATGGTTTCCATGCTTGGCAAAGTAAAGACAGTCTATGCAGTTGGATGGCGAACCGATACGAAATGCTGGAATCACATTGTTACCAGCCTGATCTTCGAATCGGGTGAACAGGCGGTAATAGAAGGTTCCTACGGTATGCCGGAAGGCTATCCGTTTACGACTAATTTCCGTGTAGTGGGAGAAGATGCCGGTATCGAATATCTGATGAAAGCGGGTTTGAATCTTGAAAAGATTGAGGCAGCATCCAGAAGCCTGATATACTTTGACCAGAAGAATCAACCGCAGCATGTTTATGTCGATACTGCGGAAGAGCCGTATCAGGCAGAACTTGAATATTTTGCGAACTGTATTGAGAATAACCGTGCGATAGAGAAGGTTAGCCTGGAAAGCTCACGCGAGGTGCTTAAGGTAGTTCTGGCTATCCAGCAATCACTGGAAATGAATGCGGTTGTTAATTTTGAAGGAAAAATGTCGGATTAGCGTATTTCAAGGGGAAAGGTATGGTAAATATCTGCAAGATATTATATAATGAAATCTATAAGCAATTTATTTTAAGTTACATTGAGGAGAAATTATGGTAAAAGCGAGTACTCCGGAAGCGTTAGGAAAGTCTAATAAAATGTTGATTCTCAATTATTTGAGAAAGAATGGTAATATGTCAAGAGCAGAGCTGTGCAGGAATTTAGGCATTAGCTTTCCGGCTATTTCTTCAAGTGTGAAAAGTCTGCTGGAGGCTGACTTTATCAAAGAAGTAGGTCAGGGAGATAATTCTCTGGGGCGAAAGTCCACTTTGCTTGCATTTAATCAGAGAAGGGGATATGTTGTCGGTCTTGACTTAGGAAGATTCTGGATTCGTATTACCGTGGCAGATTTGCTGGGGCAGCCGATTGCCAGTACCAAGAGAGAAACCGATGCCACCAACGATGGTCGTGGGATGATAGATGATGTGTCCGGCCTGATCAATGAAGTGTTAAGCGAGGCTCAAGTTGAGCCTGTGAGGGTGTTGTGTGTCTGTATTGGTATTCCTGGAGTCATCAATGGTGACAGAATCTGTCTGGCTCCCTTTTTGCCTAATATTTCGATTGAAGATTTAAAAGCATCCGTCACAAAGATCTGCCGGTCACATGTAATTATTGAAAATGGCACGAATCTTGGAGCGGTTGGGGAAAAATGGAGAGGCGGGGGACAGGAGTATCAAAATTATGTATTTATGAACTATGGTGTCGGTGTTGGAGCCGCAGTGATCATCAATGGGAAGCTCTACAGCGGAACCAATAATGCCGCCGGTGAAATTGGCTTCATGATTTCCGGTACCAATGGGTTGCGGAATAAATTTGAAGAAATTGGCGTTTTAGAAAATACCATTGCCAGAGATAAGATCCAGAAGCATATCTCACATGGGAATTTTCGGGAGGAAGTTGATTTTCTGATTAAAAGATATCAGCAAAAAGAGGAAAGCGCCCTAAAAATTCTGGATGAAATCTGTCTGAGTATTGGCGTATCTTTAATAAATATTTCATCCATACTGGACTTAGAAGCGATTATCATATCGGGAGGTCTGGGGACGAGTATTGGAAAATTGTTCGTGGATAAGTGGAAGGAAATGCTCGAAAACCATGTTCCTTTCCCGCCTAAAATTATATTTTCCGGTCTGGATAATCAGGAGGGTGTCTTAGGCGCTATTTCGGTCGGAATTGAAAGACTGCATGCAAACGTGGATGATTTGTTCTGAAAGGTTTGTCAAGTTTGTAAAAAGACCTTACTGATTTTGATGGATCAGCAAGTTCTTTTTGCATATTTATGGGCGGACTTTCAAATAATACGTACTTTAAATTATAGGAAGCGGCTGTGACGTTATGAAATTCTGGTCAACCACTTTGGTGGTTATTCTTGCAATTTCCAATGAATGACTGGATTCTCAGGGTATTATTTTTTAAAAACTTTCTACGGCGTGATGAACATCTGAGTCCAAACAGGAGTCCCCCGATGGACAGCATAACCAACACCTATCTCCGTATAAGCACCCGGCACTAAAAAATCATAAATATGCACCCGGCACTAAAAAAGCACTTGCATAAAGGCATATTAGGAGTTATAATAACATAAAAATGAATAATGAATTCTTCGGGGCAGGGTGAAATTCCCTACCGGCGGTATAGTCCGCGACCCGCTTTGGCGGCTGATATGGTGCAATTCCATAACCGACAGTAAAGTCTGGATGATAGAAGAGATTGTAATACTGTTTAGTATGCTATAACCCCGGATATTTGAGTTATCCGGGGTTCTCTTTTTGCGCAATGGCGATGAGCCGGATTGTCGGAAGATTTCAAAAAGAAAAGGAGAGATGAACAATGAGTTCAAACACAAATGTAATAGGCAGTAGATCAAGCAGAAGCAACATAAGAACGATGGTACAGATAGGCATGCTGGGGGCAGTATCGGTGGTATTGATGATGTTTGAGTTTCCCTTATGGTTTGCGCCGGGATTTTATAAAATTGATTTGAGTGAAGTACCGGTATTGATTGGAACCTTTGCAATGGGACCGGTGGCAGGAGTTATGATTGAACTTATCAAAGTAATACTGCATTTGCTTCTCAAAGGAACAACTACGGCAGGTATGGGCGATGCAGCAAACTTTTTGATCGGATGCTCACTCATATTGCCGGCGGGAATTATATATAAAAGAATAAAATCCAGGAAAGGTGCCTTGATCGGGATGGCAGCAGGCACTTTGATTTTGATTACAATAGGCAGCTTTTTAAATGCATTCGTATTACTGCCGGTTTATGCAAAAGCATTTGGCCTGCCCATGGAGACGCTTGTGGGAATGGGGAGTGCGGTGAATCCTGCGATTACGAATGTAACAACATTTGTTCTCCTTGCAGTTGCCCCGTTTAATTTACTGAAAGGTGTAGTTGTATCAGTCATTACCTATGGTTTATATAAATATGTAAGCCCCATTCTGAAAGGAAATCCAATGTAAATGAAATTTTAAACATTCAGTTACAGTTCAGCCATAAGCTCCATTTCGCTTCGCTGCATCTCGCTTTGGCAGAGCGCCAAATAAATTTCCAACGACATATGCATACGAAAGCAAGCTTTCTCCTGCATATGTCATTGAAAATTTGCATGGCTGAACTGTAACAACATTCGGAGAAAGAAGTGCCAAAAGCATTTTCTTCTCCGAATTTTTTTGGTATAATGGTGCAGGTAGTAATAAATTAGCTTGAAGGGAAATAAGATGAATGAGCAGAATAAAAAAGGTAAAAAAATTAACAGACAACCCATATTTAAACCTGTATGAACTAAATGGGGAAAACCGCAAGGGCGGTAATGTAAATTATTACATTGCTTCCAGAGTGAAAGAAGAAAAAGAAATGAAGATATATACCAAAGATTTAAAGCCGGATGGGGTCATCATCTACAGTCTCTATGGAGAAAAAAGGGACAGGGTAGTTTTGGTGAGACAGTATCGGTTTTCAATTGACAGCTATATCTATGAATTCCCGGCAGGGCTGGTAGATGAGGGAGAGGATTATCACATGGCTGGAACCAGGGAGATGAAGGAGGAAACCGGACTGGATTTTCAGCCGTTAATAGTAGATGACATGTATCAGAAGCCTTATTTTACTACCATCGGATTGACGGATGAATGTTGTGCCACTGTTTATGGTTATGCGTCCGGACAGATCACCGGTGATGGATTGGAAGATAATGAAGATATTGAAGTAGTTCTTGCCGATCGAACCGAAGTCAAAAGAATTTTAAAGGAAGAACGGGTTTCCATAAAGTGCGCTTATATGCTGATGCATTTTTTGAAAGACGAAGAGCCATTTGCATTCTTTTTGTAGCCTGATATCTCACATTTGTATTGTTGTAAGAAGGAAAGCAGTATGTTATAATTAGGCGGTAATAGAAAAGGTGAGTGAGATCAGAATGATTGTGAATACAAAGAATGCCAAAGAAACATTTGATCTGGGAGTAAGCATGGGAGAACAGGCGAAACCCGGACAAGTTTATACACTGCTGGGAGATTTAGGGGTGGGGAAGACCCTGTTTACACAGGGATTTGCAAAGGGTCTGGGTATTCTGGAACCAGTCAGCAGCCCGACGTTTACCATAGTACAGATATATAAGGAAGGAAGGATTCCGTTTTATCATTTTGATGTTTACCGTATTGGAGATATAGAAGAAATGGATGAAATCGGATATGAAGACTACTTTTATGGAAATGGCGTCTGTATGATTGAATGGGCAGACCAAATCGAAGAAATACTGCCGGACGATGTGATCCGTATTGTTTTGGAAAAAGACTTAGAGCAGGGATTCGATTACCGTAAAATAATGATTGGCGAGGAGAAAGCATGAAAATATTAGGGATTGAAAGTTCCGGACTGGTTGCCTCCGTAGCAGTGGTGGAAGACGATGTTATGCTTGCAGAGTATACGGTAAATTATAAGAAAACACATTCCCAGACCTTGCTTCCCATGCTGGATGAGATTGTGAAAATGACGGAACTGGATTTGAATACAATAGATGCCATAGCAGTATCTGCAGGACCGGGCTCATTTACAGGACTGCGTATAGGCTCCGCAACTGCAAAGGGATTGGGACTGGCGCTGAAAAAACCATTGATTTCCGTTCCTACGGTAGATGCATTAGCCTGCAATCTCTTTGGGACAGACCGTATCATATGTCCTTTCATGGACGCAAGGAGAAGTCAGGTCTATACCGGTATTTATGAATTTCAGGGAGAGGTTCTGCATGTAATAGAGCCTCAGATGGCAGTTTACGTGCAGGAGATCCTTGAGAAATTAAATGCACTTGGCAGGGCTGTTATATTTCTTGGAGACGGAGTAAGCGTTTATCAGGATATGATTGCAGAAGCGGTAAGAGTGCCCTACGTCATAGCTCCTGCCCATATGAATAAGCAGCGAGCCGGAGCGGTAGCAGTATTGGGCATTCATTATATGCAAAAAGGTCAGATAGAAACAGCGGCAGAACACCGGCCGGATTATATCCGACTCCCACAGGCAGAGCGGGAGCGTGCAAAAAAGGGGAAAGTATGTTAGAAGTACGGAATATGACAAGGAAAGATCTGGAAGCCGTCAGCATACTGGAAAAGGAAACTTTTTCTGTACCCTGGACAAAAGACGGTTTTGAGGAAGCGCTTGCCAGAGCAGACACATTATACCTCGTAGCAGTAATGAATAGCAGACTGGTTGGATATTGCGGATTTCTGCATGTTCTAAATGAAGCATATATTACAAATGTGGCAGTAGAAAAAAATTACAGAAATCTAGGGGTAGCCGAACGGATGTTGGAGAACTTGATAAAATTGGGAAAACAGCAGGGTATTTCAGCATTTACATTGGAAGTACGCAAAAGTAATAAACCGGCAATCCGTTTATATGAAAAATCAGGATTTGTCTCAGCAGGTATTCGAAAGAATTTTTACGAAAAACCAACGGAAGATGCAGTCATTATGTGGAAACATGGATGACTGCCTTCTTTTTCCACTATACGAAGGGAGAATTTTTCGTTATAATGTGAAAGCAGGCATACGTAGTCAGTATTCAAGGGAGGAAGCATATGAATAAATCAAAAGAAATTTATTGTAATATGTGTGGCAGGAGAATTCAGGCAGAGCAGGAAATCGTACAAGAGGATACGATAAGGATAGAGAAAATATGGGGATATTTTTCGGACAAAGATGGAGAGAAGCATTCATTGAACTTATGTGAGGAATGCTATGATAAATGGATCAAGGGGTTTGCCATTCCCCCTGAGGTGAGTGAGGAAAATGAGCTGATTTAAGATTTAAGGCCAAAACCCGTTGCGAAAGCAGCGGGTTTTGTGCTAGAATAATCCACAGGCCTGTTTCATACACTTGAAATCAGCGCATAGAGTGCCATAATACAGAAATTATGACACTGTATATAATAATTAGAAAGCTTGATAATAGAAATGAGGAAATAGAATGTTAGAAGTATGCTTATTAGGAACCGGCGGCATGATGCCGCTGCCGGGCAGATGGCTGACTGCATTGATGATGCGTTATAACGGCAGCAGCATATTAATAGATTGCGGTGAGGGAACTCAGATTGCCATAAAGGAAAAAGGATGGAGTTTCAAGCCGATTGATGTTATTTGTTTTACCCATTATCATGGAGACCATATAAGCGGTCTTCCGGGGCTTCTGTTGACAATGGGAAATGCGCAGCGGCAGGAACCACTGACGTTAATAGGTCCCAGAGGTTTGGAACGGGTAGTAAACGCCCTGCGTGTGATCGCACCGGAGCTGCCGTTTGAGTTGAAATTTATAGAACTCTCAAATTCAGAAGAAACAATAGAATTTGACGGTTATCAAATAAAAGCATTCAAAGTAAACCACAACATTATTTGCTACGGTTATACTTTGGAAATCCATAGAGCAGGAAGGTTCGATGTAGAACGTGCCAAAACAGCCGGAGTTCCTATGAAATGCTGGAATTTGCTGCAGAAAGGGCAGATTGTGGAGTACGAAAGCAAGTGTTATACACCGGACATGGTACTTGGTCCGCCCAGAAAAGGAATAAAACTGACGTATTGCACGGACACCAGACCGGTAAGATCCATAGTAGAAAATGCCGGAAATTCGGATTTGTTTATTTGTGAAGGAATGTATGGTGAGCCGGATAAAGTACAAAAAGCAAAAGAGTACAAGCATATGACGTTTCAGGAAGCAGCGCAGTTGGCAGCAGAGGCTGAAGTTTCAGAACTTTGGCTGACACATTACAGCCCATCCCTGATAAGGCCGGAGGAGTATATGAAAAGCGTAAGAGAGATTTTCCCTCAATCATATCCGGGTAAAGACTGTAAATCAATGGAATTGAATTTTAAAGAGGAATGAACATGCAAAAAAAAGATATATTAATATTATCAATTGAAAGTTCCTGTGACGAAACAGCAGCAGCAGTAGTTAAGAACGGCAGAGAAGTACTATCCAATGTTATTTCTTCTCAGATAGAGCTTCATAAATTATATGGCGGTGTGGTGCCGGAAATTGCCTCCAGAAAACATATAGAGAAAATAAATCAAGTGATTGAAGAGGCACTGTCTGCCGCGGATGTAACGCTGGATGAACTGGATGCAATCGGGGTCACTTACGGTCCGGGACTGGTGGGAGCATTACTGGTGGGAGTCGCAGAGGCAAAAGCAATCAGCTATGCCAGAAACATTCCCCTTGTAGGCGTTCATCATATTGAAGGTCATGTATCCGCTAATTATATAGAAAATATAGATCTTGAGCCGCCATTCATGTGTTTGATAGTATCGGGAGGTCATACCCATCTCGTTGCAGTACAGGATTATGGAGTGTATAAAATTATTGGCAGAACAAGAGATGATGCGGCGGGAGAAGCCTTCGACAAAGTTGCGAGGTCTATTGGTCTTGGATATCCCGGAGGACCGAAGATTGATAAATTGTCAAAAGAAGGGAATGCAGATGCTATAAAGTTTCCCAAAGCGCGTATAGAAGGTGCTCCGTATGATTTTAGTTTCAGTGGATTAAAATCAGCAGTTTTAAACTATCTGAATGGTTGTAAAATGAAAAACGAAAAGATTATTACAGCCGATGTGGCAGCATCCTTTCAGAAAGCAGTCATTGATGTTTTGATAGAGCATTCCATCTTAGCAGCAAAAGAATACGGATACAAAAAATTGGCGCTCGCAGGAGGAGTGGCTTCGAATTCAGCATTACGTTCAGCGATGGCAGTATCCTGCGAAAAGAATAATATTCAATTATATCATCCATCGCCGATTTTCTGCACGGATAATGCAGCCATGATTGGAGTGGCAGCCTATTATGAATTTATTAAAGGGACCAGGCATGGACTTGATTTGAATGCAGTTCCAAATTTAAAATTAGGAGAACGCTGATGAGTTTAGAAAAACATGCGGCAATCGTTCTTGCAGCAGGCAGAGGCACACGTATGCAATCAAACATACAGAAACAATACTTACTATTAAAAGGGAAACCGGTTTTATATTATTCTCTGGCGGAGTTTCAGAAGTGTCCGTTTATTGATGAAATCGTGCTGGTTACCGGGCAGGAAGAGGTGGATTATTGCAGAGATGAGATTATCAGACGGTACGGATTTACAAAAGTAAAAAATATTATACCGGGCGGTAAAGAACGCTGTCATTCCGTATATGAAGGACTGAAAAGCATCTCATCCTGTGATTATGTCTATATTCATGATGGAGCAAGACCCTTTATAGAACAGGAGATGCTGATACGTGCGTGCGATGCGGTACGAAATTATCAGGCCTGTGTAGTAGGAATGCCTGTAAAAGATACAATTAAAATC
>Ga0153921_1000464_pt1 | contig 22075 bp, 21 predicted proteins | sample TSNJ005MetaG_FD_104691 | JGI IMG/M metagenome (GOLD analysis project Ga0153921, IMG submission 104691) | Attine ant fungus gardens microbial communities from New Jersey, USA - TSNJ005 MetaG | ecosystem: Host-associated > Fungi > Mycelium > Unclassified | place: USA: New Jersey, Brendon T. Byrne... | reverse complement strand
CGTAGACGTGCGCGAGCGCGTGGCGTTTACGCCCGAGCAGTTGGTTGAGGCCTTGCAGCAGCTCTGCCGGCTCACCGACAGCCGCGAAGCTGCAATCCTTTCGACCTGCAATCGCAGCGAGCTTTATATAGAGCAGGAACATCTTTCAGCGGATGTGGTACTGCGCTGGCTGGCCGATTACCACCATTTGAGCCTCGACGACCTGCGCGCCAGTGCGTATGTGCATGAAGATGATGCGGCAGTTCGTCACATGATGCGCGTGGCGTCCGGCCTTGATTCGCTGGTGCTGGGCGAACCGCAGATTCTCGGCCAGATGAAGTCCGCCTACGCCGTGGCGCGTGAAGCCGGCACTGTCGGCCCGCTGCTGGGCCGCCTGTTCCAGGCCACCTTCAATTCTGCCAAGCAGGTGCGCACCGACACTGCCATCGGCGAAAACCCGGTGTCCGTGGCGTTCGCCGCCGTCAGCCTGGCCAAACAGATTTTCAGTGATTTGCAGCGCAGCCAGGCCTTGCTGATCGGCGCCGGCGAGACCATCACCCTGGTCGCCCGCCACCTGCACGACCTGGGTGTGAAGCGCATCGTTGTCGCCAACCGTACCCTGGAGCGCGCGAGCATCCTCGCCGAACAGTTCGGTGCCCACGCGGTGCTGCTGTCGGATATCCCGGCCGAGCTGGTGCGCAGCGATATCGTCATCAGCTCTACCGCCAGCCAGTTGCCGATCCTGGGCAAGGGTGCGGTGGAAAGTGCGCTGAAGCTGCGCAAGCACAAGCCGATCTTCATGGTCGATATCGCCGTTCCCCGCGATATCGAGCCCGAAGTCGGCGAGTTGGACGACGTTTACCTCTACAGCGTCGACGATCTGCACGAAGTGGTCGCCGAAAACCTCAAGAGCCGACAGGGTGCAGCCCAGGCCGCCGAGGAGATGGTCAGCACCGGCGCCGAAGATTTCATGGTGCGCCTGCGTGAACTCGCGGCGGTGGACGTGCTCAAGGCGTATCGTCAGCAAGGCGAGCGCCTGCGCGATGAGGAGTTGATCAAGGCCCAGCGCCTGCTCGCCAATGGCAGCAGCGCCGAAGAGGTGCTGATGCAACTGGCGCGCGGCCTGACTAACAAGTTGCTCCATGCACCCAGCGTACAGCTTAAAAAATTGACTGCCGAAGGCCGCCTCGATGCGTTGGCCATGGCCCAGGAACTCTTTGCCCTCGGTGAGGGCTCGTCAGACAGCTCTTCGGATAAAAAACCGCAATGAAAGCGTCACTGCTCAATAAACTGGACGTGCTCCAGGACCGTTTCGAAGAACTGACCGCTTTGCTCGGCGACGGCGAGGTCATTTCCGATCAGGCCAAGTTCCGCGCCTATTCCAAGGAATACGCCGAAGTTGAGCCTATCGTGGCCACCTACAAACACTTGACTAAAGTGCAGGCCGACCTCGAGGGCGCCCAGGCGCTGCTCAAGGACAGCGATCCGGACATGCGTGAAATGGCCGTCGAAGAAGTCCGCGAAGCCAAGGAAAAACTTGCCGAGCTGGAAGGTGACCTGCAGCGCATGTTGCTGCCCAAGGACCCCAACGACGGGCGTAACGTGTTCCTCGAGATCCGTGCTGGTACCGGCGGCGATGAGGCGGCGATCTTCTCCGGCGACCTGTTCCGCATGTACTCGCGCTACGCCGAGCGTCGTGGCTGGCGGGTCGAGATCCTGTCCGAGAACGAAGGCGAACACGGCGGCTATAAAGAAGTCATCGCGCGGGTCGAAGGCGACAACGTCTACGGCAAGCTCAAGTTCGAGTCCGGCGCGCACCGCGTGCAGCGGGTCCCGGCGACTGAATCCCAAGGTCGCATCCATACCTCCGCATGCACCGTGGCCGTGTTGCCCGAGCCGGACGAGCAGGAAGCGATCGAGATCAACCCGGCGGACCTGCGGGTCGACACCTACCGCTCGTCGGGCGCCGGTGGCCAGCACGTCAACAAGACTGACTCGGCGATTCGTATCACTCACTTGCCGTCGGGCATCGTGGTCGAGTGCCAGGAGGAGCGTTCCCAGCACAAGAACCGTGCACGCGCCATGTCCTGGCTGTCGGCCAAGCTCAATGACCAGCAGACCAGCGCCGCCGCCAATGCGATTGCCAGCGAGCGTAAGTTGCTGGTGGGCTCGGGCGACCGTTCCGAACGCATCCGCACCTACAACTTCGCCCAGGGCCGGGTCACCGACCACCGGGTCAACCTCACCCTTTACTCCCTGGACGAGATTCTCGCCGGCGGCGTGGATGCGGTGATCGAGCCGTTGCTCGCCGAATACCAGGCCGATCAATTGGCCGCGATAGGTGAATAAATGACCATCATCGCCAGCCTGCTGCGCGCCGCCGATCTTCCCGACTCGCCTACCGCGCGCCTGGATGCCGAATTGTTGCTGGCCGCTGCCCTGGGCAAGTCGCGCAGTTACCTGCACACCTGGCCGGAAAAAATTGTCAGCAGCGAGGCCGCACTGACGTTCGCCGACTACCTGCAGCGCCGTCGTGGCGGTGAACCGGTGGCCTATATCCTCGGCCAGCAAGGCTTCTGGAAACTTGACCTGGAGGTCGCGCCTCACACGCTGATCCCGCGTCCGGAAACCGAGATGCTGGTGGAGGCGGCGCTGGAATTGTTGCCGGCCACGCCGGCCAAGGTCCTCGACCTGGGCACCGGCAGCGGCGCCATCGCCCTGGCCCTGGCCAGCGAGCGCCCCGCCTGGCAGGTCACCGCCGTCGACCGTGTGCTGGAGGCCGTGGCCCTGGCCGAGCGCAATCGCCAGCGCCTGCACCTCAACAATGCCACGGTGCTGAACAGCCATTGGTTCAGTGCCCTGCAAGGTCATGCCTACGACCTGATCATCAGTAACCCGCCGTACATCGCCGACAACGATCCGCACCTGGTGGCGGGCGACGTGCGCTTTGAGCCGGCGAGTGCGCTGGTGGCGGGCCATGACGGCCTGGACGACTTGCGCTTGATCATCCGCGAGGCCCCGGCCCACCTGAATGCCGGTGGCTGGTTGCTACTGGAACACGGTTACGACCAGGCCGCGGCCGTGCGTGACCTGTTGTCCAGCCAGGGCTTCGAGGCGGTGGCCAGCCGCATCGACCTTGGCGGCCACGAACGCATTACCCTGGGACGCCGGCCGTGCTGACCGATCAGGAGCTGTTGCGCTATAGCCGACAGATTCTGTTGCAACATGTCGACATCGAAGGCCAGTTGCGCCTTAAAAACAGCCGCGCCCTGATCGTCGGCCTCGGTGGTCTGGGCGCGCCGGTGGCGCTTTACCTGGCCGCTGCCGGGGTGGGCGAATTGCACCTGGCGGATTTCGACAGCGTCGACCTGACCAATCTGCAACGCCAGATCATCCATGACACCGACAGCGTCGGGCAGACCAAGGTCGACTCGGCCCTGCGTCGCCTGGGCGCGATAAACCCCGAAATCAGCCTGGTTGCCCATCGCAGTGCGCTGGATGCCGATTCCTTGGCTGCAGCCGTGGCGGCGGTGGACGTGGTGCTCGATTGCAGTGACAACTTTTCCACCCGCGAGGCAGTCAACGCCGCCTGCGTGGCGGCGACCAAGCCGCTGGTCAGTGGCGCGGCGATTCGCCTTGAGGGCCAGTTGTCGGTGTTCGACCCGCGCCGCGCCGACAGCCCGTGCTACCACTGTTTATATGGGCACGGCAGCGACAGCGAACTCACCTGCAGCGAAGCCGGCGTGGTCGGTCCGCTGGTCGGCGTAGTCGGCAGCCTGCAGGCGCTCGAAGCCTTGAAGCTGCTGGCCGGTTTTGGCGAGCCGCTGGTGGGCCGCCTGCTACTGATCGACGCGCTGACCACACGTTTTCGCGAGTTGCGCGTCAAGCGTGACCCCGGCTGCAGCGTCTGCGGGCCGCGGCATGGTTAAGGGCGCGCCGATCGGTGTGTTCGATTCCGGTGTCGGCGGCTTGTCGGTACTGGATGAAATCCAGCAGCTGCTGCCCCATGAATCGCTGCTGTACGTGGCGGACTGCGGGCATATCCCGTACGGCGAGAAAACCCCGGGATTCATTCTTCAGCGCTCCCGGGCCGTCGCCGAGTTTTTCCGTGAGCGGGGCGCCAAGGCGTTCGTGATTGCCTGCAACACCGCCACGGTCGCGGCGGTCGCGGATTTGCGCGTGGACTATCCCGAGTGGCCGCTGGTGGGGATGGAGCCTGCCGTCAAACCTGCCGCCGCCGCGACCCGCAGTGGTGTGGTCGGTGTGCTCGCTACCACCGGTACCTTGCAAAGCGCCAAGTTCGCCGCGCTACTGGATCGCTTCGCCACCGACGTACGCGTGGTCACCCAGCCTTGCCCCGGCCTGGTGGAACTGATCGAGACCGGCGACCTCAACAGCCCGGTGTTGCGCCAACTGTTGCAGGGTTATGTCGACCCGCTGCTTAGCGTCGGCTGCGATACCATCATCCTCGGTTGTACCCACTACCCCTTCCTCAAGCCGCTGCTGGCGCAGATGCTGCCGCCCAGCATCATTCTGATCGACACCGGCGCCGCCGTGGCTCGCCAGCTGAAGCGTCTGCTCGGCGAGCGCGGCCTGCTCGCCAGCGGCAATCCTCAGCCCGCACAGTTCTGGACCAGTGGCGATGTGTGTCATTTCAGAAATATCCTACCGACACTATGGAAACATCCCGGAGATGTGCGAAGCTTCAGCGCGTGAAAAATTCGTGAAATATCGTGATTCCAGGCTGAACTTCTGACACTGCGTAGGCTTCTATAGCGGGATTGCCTGTACAAAACCATATAACTTCGTTCGGAAAGGATGTTTCTTATGAAGCGCTTGTTCTGTTTGGCTGCGATTGCGGCCGCTGTGGTGGGACACTCTTTTTCGGCGCAGGCCGCTGGACTTGAGTTTGGCCTGGGGGCCACCAGTGATTCGACGCTCACTTATCGATTGGGGCTGACGTCGGATTGGGACAAGAGTTGGATGCAAAGTGATGTCGGTCGCCTGACCGGCTACTGGAGCGGCGCCTACACCTATTGGGAAGGTGACGACCGTGCAGGCGCGAGCAGCCTGTCGTTCTCTCCGGTGTTTGTGTATGAATTCGCCGGACAGTCGGTGAAGCCTTATATCGAGGCGGGGATCGGTGTGGCGGTGTTCTCCCGCACGCGCCTGGAAGACAACAACATCGGCCAGGCCTTCCAGTTCGAAGACCGCCTGGGTTTCGGCCTGCGCTTTACCGGTGGGCATGAAGTGGGCATTCGCGCCACCCACTACTCCAATGCCGGGATCAGCAGCAACAACGATGGCGTAGAGAGCTACTCGCTGCACTACACCATGCCGCTCTAAACACACATGCCTGTAGGAGCCGGCAAGCCGGCTCCTGCAGGATGTAGTTCAATCAGCGATACGCTGTTGCAATGCCTTCGCGCTCGGTCAGGCATTCCGGCGCGCCCATCTCGAATTCCCTGCAAATTAGCGGCCGCCGCTCGTAGATCGTGCACATCATCGTGTCCCGATCCAGCGCCGCGCACCAGCCATCGTCCAGGCGCAGCATGACTTCGCCGCCCCAATCGTCCGTATCGATATAGCGCTCTGGCACGCCTGTGTCCGTGATCAGCAGCACTTCCAGCTGGCAGCAGCAGGCCGCGCACGTCGAGCAGGTAACGGCGGGTTCGGTGATTTGGGTATGGGGGATGTTGGTCATAGGCGTGCAGTGTAAGGCAAGGCGACGATGCGCGTATGACTGCTCTGACGGACGTCAGTGCGCCAGTTGCCCGGCAATCCAGTGCAACACCGGAAATATCACGGCCCAGAGCAGGGCAAGGCCGATCAAAGTGGCGGCAGTGCCGTAGCCAAAACTGACCCCGGCCAACTGGCTGCCTGCGTAATACGACAACGGCCCACCCAGCGCGCCCAGCAGGCTGGCACGCCACCAGGGCTGGGCGCTCCAGGCCAGGCAATGGCGCAAGGTCGTGGCCAGCAGCGCCCACAGCACAATCAACCAGAAGGGAATCAACGGCCCGGGCGCGCCGAAGTGAAACACGCCGAAGGAGCGCAGTGACGTATCGATGACTGTCCCCAGCAGGGTCACGGCGAGAATCGCCTGGCCTTCGCGGGACCAGGCACTTATCCACAGCAGATGGATGGCCAGTACCGCCAGCCCCACCAGCAGCCAAAGGCTGTCCCCACCCAGTACACAGGCAAACCAGCCGCACTGGAAGAGCACGGCATTGGCCACGGTCTTAAGCACTGAAGCGCCCAAGCAGCGGTGGGTTGATGGCCGATGGCTTGGCCAGCAGCAGTTGCGCGGTGCCGATGGTGCGCTCCATGAAGCCGCCCTCGCAGTAGCACAGGTAAAACTCCCACAAGCGCAGGAAGTATTCGTCGTAGCCCAGCTCCGTCAGGCGACCCTGGGCGCGGCGAAAGTTCTCATGCCACAGGCGCAGGGTTCGCGCGTAATGCAGGCCGAAATCCTCCATGTGCAGCAGGTTCATATCGGTGTCGCGGCTGACGATCTGCAGCATGTTCTGCACGCAGGGCAGGGCGCCACCGGGGAAGATATAGCGCTGGATAAAGTCGACGCTGTTCTTGGCCTGCTCGAAACGTTGCTCACGGATGGTAATGGCCTGCAGCAACATCAGGCCGTCGCTCTTGAGCAGGTGCGCGCATTGCTTGAAGTAGGTCGGCAGGAAACGATGGCCCACCGCTTCGATCATCTCGATGGACACCAGCTTGTCGTACTGGCCGGTCAGGTCGCGGTAGTCCTGCAGCAGCAGCGTGACCTGGTCTTGCAGGCCGAGGGCCGCGATGCGTTTTTCGGTGTAGGCGAACTGCTCCTTGGACAAGGTCGTGGTGGTGACCTTGCAGCCGTAATGCTGCGCTGCATACAGCGCCATGCTGCCCCAGCCAGTGCCGATTTCCAGCAAGTGGTCGGTGGGTTTGAGGGCGAGCTTCTGGCAGATACGCTCAAGCTTGTTCAGTTGCGCCTGTTCCAGGCTGTCGTCGGCGGTCAGGAACTGCGCGGCCGAGTACATCATGGTCGGGTCGAGGAATTCTTCGAACAGGTCATTGCCCAGGTCGTAGTGGGCGGCGATGTTTTTCTGCGAGCCCTTGCGCGTGTTGCGGTTGAGCCAGTGCAGGCCTTGGGTGAACGGCCGTGCCAGGCGCGCCAGGCCACCTTCCATCGCGTCGAGCACATCGAGGTTGCTGACCATCACGCGCACCACTGCGGTGAGGTCCGGGCTGCTCCAGTAGCCGTGGATAAACGCCTCGCCGGCGCCGATGGAACCGTTGGCCGCCACCAGGCCCCACACCGCCGGGTCGAGAATCTGGATCTCGCCCAGCAGGTGCGCTTCGCGTGCGCCGAACACTTGGCGCTCGCCATCCTCGATCACCACCAACTGGCCATGGCGCAGTTGGCTGAGTTGGCGCAGCACACCTTTGCGCAGCAGCGCACTGGTCAGGCCGTTGACGTTCAGGCGGTTGGTCTTGACCGATAAGCTAGGGGATTTCATGGCGGCGATCCTTGGTATACCCGACTGCGGTGCGAGAGGCGCCATCGGCGGCCTGATGGGAAAAAATCGGTGTGCGTTTGAGCAACAGGCGCAAGGCCTGCCAGTAGATGGCGAGGCAGGTCTTGGCGGTCATCCACGGAAAGCGCCACAGGTAGCGGTGCAGGCTGGCGCGGGTGAGTGTTTCCTTGTGCAGGCTCAGCGTGGCATCGAAGACTTTCAGCTCGCCTTGCCAATCGGCCATGTGCACGCCGAGCTTGGCGGCGGGCGGGCTGAAGCTCATGCGGTACTCCAGGTCGCGCGGCAAGAACGGCGACACATGAAACGCCTTGGCCACGGCGAAATGCTGGTGCTCATCCGCGCCAAGGGCCTGGGCCGGCAGCACGTAGTGATAGCGCTCGCGCCAAGGGGTGTTGGTCACTTCGCACAGGATCGCGGCCAGACGTCCGTCGGCCTCGAAGCAGTAGAAGAAACTCACCGGATTAAAAGCCAGGCCCCAACTGCGGGCCTGGGTCAGTAGGCAGATTACGCCCTGGGGTGTACGCCCCAGCGCCTTGCCGACTTCCTGGCGCACGGCGGCGGTCAAGCTCATGCCGTGGCGCGTCAATTCACGCAGGTAATCCTGCTGGCGAAAACCGAAGGGTGCCAGGCGACTCGCGCCGGCCAGGGGCGAGAGCCCGAGCACTTGCTCTTCTTCGCTCAAGTCCAGGTACAGCAGCCCGATGCGGTAGCGAAAGGCGTGGGCCTTGGGCGCAAACCGGCGATGGGCGATCCAGCCGCTGTACAGGGCGCTGTTCACAGGGCCTCCCCGAAGGCTTGCGCCACGCGCAGGGCGCTGACCACGCCGTCTTCATGGAAACCATTGGCCCAGTAGGCGCCACAGTAAAAGGTGTTGCGGGTACCGCAGAGTTCTTCCCAACGACCTTGGGCCGCCACCGCCGCGAGGCTGTATTGCGGGTGGGCGTAGGTATAGCGGGCGAGGATCTTCAGCGGGTTGATCATTGGCGTCTGGTTGAGGCTGACGCAAAACGTGGTGGCGCTGTCGATGCCTTGCAGGATGTTCATGTCGTAGGTGACGGCCGCCTGGGTCTGCGTGTTGCCGGTCAGTCGATAATTCCAGCTGGCCCAGGCCAGCTTGCGGTCGGGCAGCAGGCGGGTGTCGGTATGCAGCACGACATCGTTGTCGGCATAGGGCAGGGCACCGAGGATCTCCTGCTCGGCCTGGCTCGGGTCGCCGAGCAACGCCAGTGCCTGGTCGCTGTGGCAGGCGAACACCACCTTGTCAAAGGCTTCGGTGCCGGCCGCGCTGTGGATAACCACGCCCTCGGCGTCGCGCTCGACCAGGTGCACGGGGCAATTGAGACGCACCTGTTCGCGAAAGCTGCGGGTCAGCGGCTCGATATAGCGGCTGGATCCGCCTTCGATGACACACCATTGCGGGCGGTTGTTCACCGAGAGCAGGCCGTGGTTCTTGAAGAAGCGCACAAAGAACTGCAGCGGGAACCCCAGCATGTCCTGCAGGGACATCGACCAGATCGCCGCGCCCATCGGCACGATGTAGTGCCGGATAAAGCGCGGGCCATACCCGCCGGCCTCAAGGTAGTCCCCCAGGGTCATTTCGGCGCTGATGCGCTGCTCCTGCAGGTCCAGCGGCGCCTGGCGATTGAAGCGCAGGATATCGCGCAACATGCCCCAGAAGCCTGGCGACAGGATATTGCGGCGCTGGGCGAACAGGCTGTTGAGGTTGTTGCCGTTGTACTCGAACCCGGCGTTTTCGTCGCACACCGAAAAACTCATCTCGGTGGGTTTGAACGCCACCCCGACCTGCCCCAGCAGGCGGATGAAATTGGGATAGGTCCAGTCGTTGAATACGATGAAACCGGTGTCCACCGCGTAGCTTTTACCCTCGACTGTCACATTGACCGTGTGGGTATGCCCGCCGATGCGGTCGCCCGCTTCGAACAGCGTGATGTCGTGGCGACGGCTGAGCAGGTAGGCGCTGGTCAGCCCGGCGATGCCGCTGCCGATAATGGCGATCTTCACAGGTCGTCCTTCTGCGGCGGCGGGCTGCGCAGCATGCGCTTGCCGATGATCAACTGGGCACGGTTGGGCAGTTTCGACAGCGGCCACAGGGTGGCGATAAACAGCGCCGGGAAGGCAATCTCGAGTGGGCGTTTTTCCAACTTGGCGAAGATGTGCCGCGCGGCTTTGTCGGCGGACCAGCTCAGGGGCATCGGGAAATCGTTGCGCTCAGTCAGCGGGGTGTCGACGAAGCCTGGGCTGATCACCGTGACGTCGATGTTTTCCGGCGACAGGCTGATGCGCAGCGATTCGAACAGGTAGCGCAGCCCGGCTTTGGACGCACCGTAGGCCTCGGCACGCGGCATCGGCAGGTAGGTCACGGCACTGGCGACGCCGACCAGATGCGGGGTGCGCCCGGCACGCAGCAACGGCAGCGCGGCTTCGATGCAATAACTGCTGGCGAGCAAATTGGTGCGCACCACATGTTCGACAATCGAGGCGTCGAATTGCCGGGCGTCCACGTATTCACAGGTGCCCGCATTCAGGATCACCGTGTCGAGCGAACCCCAGGCCGCGGCGATCTGCTCACCGATCTCGCGCACAGTCTGGCTGTTGGTCAGGTCGCCAGGCACCACCAGCACTTGTCCGGGAAAACGTTGGGCGAGGGCCTGCAGCGGGCCTTTGCTGCGCGAACTCAGCGCCACATGGGCGCCGCTGTTGAGCAGCTCCACGGCCAGCGACGCACCGATGCCACTGCTGGCGCCGGTCAGCCAATAACGACGGGGCGGCAGTGCGTTCATCCCATTCTCCTTTTCAGCCAGTTGACGACGCTGCCCAGTACGGGAAGGTGTTCGTAGAGCAGGGCGCCGGCATCGAAGTAATCGCGATGGCGGTAGACCTTTTCACGCCACATCAGGTGCGAACAGCCCTCCACGCGGATGACCTTGCCGTTGGCCAGGCGCGGGTGGGTAAAGCTCATTTTCCAGCGCAGGTAGCCTTCGCCTTCGGCCACCTGGTCGAACCCGTGGAAGTCGAAGCGCAGTTGGCTGACGTTGCTGTACAACTCGGCGAAGTAGCGGTGCATCGCGGGCAATCCCTGCACCTCGTGCAGTGGATCGGTAAAGGCGATGTCCTGACTGTACAGGCTGTCGAGCAGGTGCAGGTTGTGTTTGTCGAGGGTGGAAAAAGCCTGGGCGAAGCGGCGCAGGAAATCACTCATGTTCGGCGACCTCCTGGCGTGAAGGCAGGCTGCGGAAGGCTGCCAGGGCGCGTTCGCGGGACTTTTTCAGGTCGACGATGGCGCGCGGGTAATCCGCCACGCCGAACAGGCCGCCGACTGCCTCGGGGTTATGCACTTCCTTTTTATTCAGCGCGGCCAGTTCCGGCAGCCAATGCTTGATAAACACGCCTTCGCTGTCGAATTTTTCCGATTGGCTCAGTGGGCTGAAAATCCGGAAGTACGGTGCCGAATCGGTGCCGGTAGAGGAACTCCACTGCCAGCCGCCGTTGTTGGCTGCCAGGTCGCCGTCGATCAGGTGACGCATGAAGAATCGCTCGCCTTCACGCCAGTCGATCAGCAGGTTCTTGGTCAGGAACATCGCGACCACCATGCGCAGGCGGTTGTGCATCCAGCCGGTTTCCAGCAGTTGGCGCATGGCTGCGTCGATGATCGGCAGCCCGGTGCGGGCTTGTTGCCAGGCCGCGAGGTCCTTGGGCGCGTCACGCCAGGCGACCGCCTCGGTCTCGGGGCGGAAGGCGCGGTGGCGAGACACCCTTGGATAGCCGACCAGGATGTGTTTGTAGAACTCGCGCCAGAGCAACTCGTTGATCCAGGTGATGGCGCCGATATCGCCGCTTTCGAATTCGCCCTGGTTGGTTTGCAACGCCGCGTGCAGGCACTGGCGCGGCGACACCACGCCCGCCGCAAGGTAGGCGGACAGCTGGCTGGTGCCGGGCTTGGCCGGGAAGTCGCGCTCGTCCTTGTAGTAACTGATCTGCTGGTCGGCGAAGGCGTCGAGGCGGCGGCGGGCTTCCTCTTCGCCGGCGGGCCAGAGGGCGCGCAAGGTCTCGCTGGGTGGTGCGAACCCGTCGACCTGCTCGGGGACCGGATCACTTTTCAACGGGACAGGCGCTTGGGCCTTCGGCGTCGCGACCAGGCGCGGCAGGGCGCTGTGCAAGCGGGTGTAGCAGACCTTGCGGAACTGGCTGAACACCTGGAAGTACGTGCCGGTTTTGGTCAGCACGCTGCCGGGTTGGAAAAACAGCTGGTCCAGGTAGCTGTGAAAGCTGACGCCATCGGCCTCCAGCGCCTTGGCCACTGCCGCATCGCGACGGCTTTCATGGATGCCGTATTCCTCGTTGACGTGCACCGACTGCACCGACAACTCGCGGCACAGCTTGCCGAGCGCGGCGGGCACCTGATCCCAGGTGGCGGCGTGGCGGATCAGCAGGGGGATATTCAGCTCGCCCAGGGCCTGGCTCAAGTGCTGCAGGTTGCGCAGCCAGAAGTCGACTTTGCACGGCGCATCATCGTGGGCCAGCCATTGCTCCGGCGTGATGAGGTACACGGCTGCAACCGGGCCGCGCTGGCAGGCGGCGGCGAGGGCGGTGTTGTCGTGTAGGCGCAGGTCGGTGCGCAGCCAGATCAAATGCATTTAAAGAAGTCCACGCTGGATCAGTATCTGGTGGGCCGACAAGGGGTCTTCGGCCACGAACAATTCAGGGGTGTCACGGGTTAATACGGCTAACTCGGCCTGGTGGATGCATACCGTTGGTCCGACGATCAACTTTGGGCCACTGACGCCGCTCAATAGTTTTGCGAGTGCCGACAAGTGGAGGGCCTTGCTCGAATACAGCAGCACCGCGCGCGGTTGCAGGTGCTCCACGGCCAGGGCCAATTCGCCGGCGGGCAGTGGCCAATCGAAGACTTCCACCGGGCAATCGGCACTGCTGGCCAGCCAGGCGCTGAGCCACAGGTGCGGCTCCAGGGGCAGGTCGGACTGGTTGATCAGCAGCAGCGGCGGGCCCTGCAACTGGCGGTTGTTGTGATAGATGCGTGCGCCGAATTTGCTGCGCAGCCAGGACAGGAAAAACACCCGCTCCATCTGCGCGCCGAACTGGCCTTGCCAGCGCTGCTCCAGGTCCTGCAGCAGCGGCAGCAACAATTGCTCGCACAGCGTGCGCGGCGGGTACAGCGCCATGGCCTGGTTGAAGACGTCGTCGACCCGGCGCTCGATCAATTCGCTGATGGCATTCAACAAGTTCTGGCGCAACCCGTGCCACTCATTCTCGACAGTCTCTGGAAGGGCTTGGGCAGAGTCGATCAGGCCTTTGACCTGGCTGACCGGCACGCCGCGATTGAGCCAGGTCAGGATGGTGTGGATGCGTTGCACGTGATCGGCGCTGAACAGCCGATGGCCCTTGGGCGTGCGCTGGGGCACGATCAGGCCATAGCGGCGTTCCCAGGCGCGCAGGGTCACGGCGTTGACGCCGGTCTGGCGCGCCACTTCGCGAATCGGCAGCCAGCCGTCTTCGAGGGCTTGGGCGATGTCGTCGCCGGTTTCGTCTTGCAGGGCGGCTTTCATAGGTTAGATCGCATTACGCAGGCTGAGATTTTCCGGGTGCGGTTGCAGGTACGCCTGCTGCGCGATGTAGCGGTCCGGGTGTTGGCGAAAGTGATGCTTGAGCAGGGTCAGCGGCACCACCAGTGGCACGATCCCCTGGTGGTACTGGCCGATGACGGTCTGCATTTCCTGTTTGTCGTCGGCGCTGATGGCTTGCTTGAGGTAGCCGCTGATGTGTTGCAGCACATTGGTGTGGGTCCCCCGAGTGGCGCACTTGCGCAGGCCGCTCATCAGTTCGCTGAAGTAGCCGGTGGCCAAGGCCTCGAGGTCAGTGCTCCGGTTCATGCTGCCCAGCAGGTGGCCGAGGCTTTTGTAGTGCGCCGGGCTGTGGGCCATCAACAAGTATTTGTAGCGCGAATGGAAGGCCAGCAGGCGATGACGGCTGAGCCCTTCGGCGAGCAGTTGTTGCCAGCTGGCGTAGACAAAGACGCGGGTCATGAAGTTTTCCCGCAGCACCGGGTCGTTCAGCCGACCATCCTCTTCCACCGGCAGGTTGGGGTGGCGCGAGCAAAACGCCTGGGCGTAGATGCCGCGCCCGCCGCCATCCACCGGCGTGCCGTTGTCGCGGTAGACCTTGACTCGCTCCAGGCCGCAGGACGGTGACTTCTGCATGAAGATGTAACCGCACAGGTCGGTGTGTGCCGCGGCCATCTGCTGGCCGTAGTCGTCCAGCGGTTGGGTCACATTCAGCTCGCGATGCACGGTGCCCACGGCTTGCGGATGCGCCGGGTCGCCCACCAGGCGAATCGGTTCGCGGGGGATGCCCAGGCCAATCGCGACTTCTGGGCACAGCGGTACGAACTCGAAATAGTCGCTGAGCGTCTGGCTGCAGAGAGGGGATTGTTTATGCCCGCCGTTGAAGCGCACGTTTTCGCCAAGCAGGCAGGCGCTGATCGCGATCTTTGGCTTACCGGAGTGGGACATGGCCAAACCTCTACAAGATTCCTGTACAAGACTAAAAACTTGTACAACTAAATCTCATAATAGGTTTGATGCTGTACAAGTCAAATATTTTGTACAAGTATTTTTCGCGGAGGTTATTTCCAGCCGATCTGCCAGTCCTCGGCGTTCTGCAGGCTTTGCCACGCCAGCCTTTCGGTGCGCCGCGTCATGACGGCTTGCAGGTCGATTTCCAACACGGTGCCTTCTTCGTCACGGATCAGCTCGGTGACCAAAAAGTGTTTTTCCTTGTTGCGGGGGTGCGCTGCTGTCCACTTCGACAGCAGCAATTTAGCGGGGTTGATGCGGTTCATTGCAGGTGCTCGATCAAGCGTCGCGCGGCTTCCTGGCCACTGAGCCAGGCGCCCTCGACGCGGCCCGACAGGCACCAGTCGCCACACACGTACAGGCCCAGGTCGGCGTCGGCCAGCACGCCGAACTCATGGGCGCTGGACGGTCGCGCGTACAGCCAGCGATGCGCGAGGCTGAACGACGGGGCGGGCATGGCGCTGTGCAGCAATTCAGCGAAGGCGCCATGCAGGTGTTCGATCACGGCTTCCTTGGGCAGGTCCAGGTGGTCCCTGCTCCAGGCGCTGGTGGCGTGCAGCACCCAGGTGTCGAGGGTGGTGTCGCGTCCGGGTTTGCTGCGGTTGCGCGCCAGCCAGTCGAGGGGACTGTCTTGCACGAAGCAGCCTTGCATGGGCGTATCCAGGGGCTTGTCGAACGCCAGGGCGATGGCCCAGGTCGGGTCCATCTTCACGCCGGCGGCGGCACTTGCCAGTTTGGGCGCGGCGGCCAATAGCGCGGTGGCTTGCGGGGCGGGTGTGGCGATGATCACGTGGCTGAACGGGCCGTGGTTTTCGCCGTCGGCGTCCAGCAGGTTCCAGTGCTGTTTGCCCTGGAACACTTCGGTGATGCGGCAACCGAACTCCACCGGCAGGTCATCGAGCAGGGCGCGGGTGATCGCGCTCATGCGCGGCGTGCCGACCCAGCGGATTTGTTCATCGGGAGACGGGGTGAGTTGGCCGGACTTGAAGTTGTACAGCTGGGGCTTCCATTGCTCGGCCCACCCGTTGCTTTGCCAGCGCTGCACTTCGTTGACGAAGCGGCGGTCGCGGGCGGTGAAGTATTGCGCACCCATGTCCAGCGCGCCGGCGTCGCTGCGCTTGCTGGACATGCGGCCACCACTGCCGCGGCTTTTATCGAAGAGTTGTACAACGTGCCCAGCGTCTCTTAACGCTCGGGCGGCGGAGAGACCGGCGATGCCGGTGCCAATGATCGCGATGGGAAGTCATGGGAGGCCTCGTTTTACCGTTGGGTACAGACTACGCCGACACCAATAGCTGTACAATATTGTTTTTTGGTATAAGTTTTGGCTTACCTGTTCTTACGGCGTGACCTATGGTTAAAGCTGAGGCTTGAACCTGCGTTACGCCCGATTACAAATGGTCCCTGCTTATAAAATAGACTAGCGATGGGCGGCAAACGTTACATGAGGAAGATCCCATGCACATTTTGCTGACCGGCGGTACTGGTTTGATTGGCCGCCAACTTTGCCGACACTGGCTTGCCCAGGGTCACCGCTTGACCGTGTGGAGTCGTGATCCGGAACAGGTGGCCCGTTTGTGTGGCGACCAGGTCCTGGGTGTGGGGCGCCTGCAAGAGGTGATCGGCCCGGTGGATGCGGTGGTCAACCTGGCGGGCGCGGCTATTGCGGACCGTCCCTGGACCCATAAGCGCAAGGCGCTGTTGTGGAGCAGCCGTATCGGCCTTACCGAAACCCTGCTGGCCTGGCTGGAAGGCCTGGCACAGAAACCCTCGGTGTTGATCTCCGGTTCGGCGGTGGGCTGGTATGGCGACGGCGGCGAGCGAGAACTCACCGAAGCCAGCGGCCCGGTGCAGGACGATTTCCCCAGCCAGTTGTGTATTGCCTGGGAGGAAACCGCCCAGCGCGCCGAAGCGTTGGGCGTGCGTGTGGTGCTGGTGCGTACCGGCCTGGTGCTGGCCGCAGAGGGCGGCTTTTTGTCGCGGCTGTTGCTGCCGTTCAAACTCGCGCTGGGCGGGCCGATCGGCACCGGTCGGCAGTGGATGCCATGGGTCCATATCAAGGATCAAATCGCCCTGATTGATTTTCTTCTGCACAAGCCCGACGCCAGCGGTCCGTATAATGCCTGCGCGCCACACCCGGTACGCAACCGTGAGTTCGCCAAGACGTTGGGCCAGGTGTTGCACCGCCCGGCGTTCATGCCGATGCCGGCCTTTGCGTTGAAGGTCGGGCTGGGCGAGTTGTCCGGCCTGTTGCTGGGCGGGCAAAAGGCCTTGCCAGAGCGGTTGCTGGCGGCCGGTTTCACTTTCCAGTTCACTGAATTGCGCGCGGCTTTGGATGACGTGTCCAGCCGCCTCTAGAGATAGGATGTTGCATGACGGATCACGCGTTGTTACTGGTCAACCTGGGCTCACCGGCGTCCACTTCGGTGGCCGATGTGCGCAGCTACCTCAATCAGTTCCTGATGGACCCTTACGTGATCGACCTGCCGTGGCCGGTGCGGCGTCTGCTGGTCTCGCTGATCCTGATCAAGCGGCCCGAGCAATCGGCTCACGCCTATGCCTCCATCTGGTGGGACGAGGGCTCGCCGCTGGTGGTGCTCAGCCGCCGCCTGCAACAGCAGATGACTGCGCAATGGACCCAGGGCCCGGTTGAGTTGGCGATGCGCTACGGCGAACCGTCGATTGAAAGCGTGCTGACCCGCCTCGCCGCCCAGGGCATTCAGAAAGTCACCCTCGCGCCGTTGTACCCGCAGTTCGCCGACAGCACCGTGACCACAGTCATCGAGGAAGCCAGGCGCGTAGTGCGCGATAAAAAACTCGATGTGCAGTTCTCGATCCTGCAACCGTTCTACGACCAGCCCGAATATCTCGACGCCCTGGTAGCGAGCGCGCGGCCTTATGTGGAACAGGATTACGACCACCTGCTGCTGAGTTTCCACGGCTTGCCTGAGCGCCACCTGACCAAACTCGACCCCACCGGCCAGCATTGCTTCAAGGATGCCGACTGCTGCAAGAACGCCTCCGCCGAGGTGCTCAAGACCTGCTATCGCGCGCAGTGCTTCAGCGTCGCCCGTGACTTTGCCGCGCGCCTGGGCTTGCCGGAAGATAAATGGTCGGTGGCGTTCCAATCGCGCCTGGGCCGCGCCAAATGGATCGAACCCTACACCGAAGCGCGCCTGGAGGCGTTGGCACAGCAAGGTGTGAAAAAGCTGCTGGTGATGTGCCCGGCGTTTGTCGCCGACTGCATCGAGACCCTGGAAGAAATCGGCGATCGCGGCCTGGAACAGTTCCGCGAGGCCGGGGGCGAGGAGCTGGTGCTGGTGCCGTGCCTGAATGATGATCCACAGTGGGCGAAGGCGCTCAACACCTTGTGTGAGAGAGCCCCAACAGCGCTGTAACCAGGCCTTACACCCGTCTACCTGTCGGCGCTGGCTTGCCGGCGCCGACAGGTAGAGGGTGTTACAGGTTGAGGGTCAGGCTGACCGTGAAATTGCGCGGCTCGCCGGGGCTGATCCAGTAGCTGCTGTAGGACCGCTCGTAGTAATTCTCATCAAACAGGTTGTTGAGGTTCAGCCCCACGGTGAGGTTGTCCGTGGCCTTGTAATGGGCCAACAGGTCGACGGTGTGATAAGCCGGCAGTTCGAAACGCGTCCCTGCCTCACCCGAGCGGTCACCTACATAAGTGAACGCCGCACCCAGGTCTGAGCCGCGCAACGCGCCGTCCTGGAACTCATACACGCCCAGCAGACTGCCGCTGCGCTTGGCCACGCCGAGGATCCGGCTGCCGGCGGGAAGGGTTTTATCGCCTTTGGTCACCTCGGCGTCGATGTAGGCAAACGCGCCGATCACTCGCACGGCATCGCTCACTTGCCCGCTCAGTTGCAGGTCAAGGCCTTGGCTGCGCGCCTTGCCCACGGCGCGGTTGAGGTTGGTGGCGGGGTCCAGGGTGAGTACATTTTCCTTCTCGATATGGAACGCGGCCAGGGTGGCGCTGAGACGGTCGTCGAACAGCTCGCTCTTGACCCCCACTTCATAGCCCATACCTTCTTCCGGTTTGAAGGATTTCCCGTCGGCGCCCAGGCCGCTGTTGGGCTTGAACGACGTGGAGGCATTGGCGAACACCCCGACTTGCGGCGTAAGCTGATAGAGCAGGCCGGCACGCTGGGTCAAGGCATCGTGGGTTTGGTGGCTCCTGGCGTGGTTGCGGGTGAAGTCGTCGATGCTCTGCTCGAAATGCTCGAAGCGCGCACCGACCATGCCGCGCAGGCGGTCGGTGAAGATGACCTGGTCTTGCAGGTTCAGCGCGTGGCTTTGGGTCTGTTCGAAGAAGTCAGTGCCGGAGCGCGCGCCGTTGGGTTTGGGCTGGCCGTAGACCGGGTTGTAGATATCGAGGGTGTAGCGGCTCCCGCCAATCGCCGTGACGCGTTCTTTCTTGCGATAGTCCTCGTATTCGGTGCCAACCAGCAACTCGTGCTGCCAGCTGCCGATATCGAACAGGCCGCGCAGCTCCAACTGGGTGATGCTGTCGTGCCAGCCCATGGAGCGTTCACGGTAGCGGCGGTCGATGGTGTGGCCGTCGGCGTTCAGTGCGCGGTTTTCCGAGGCATCGCCCCACAGGCTGCCCTGTTTGTAGTGGCTGGCCAGGCGCAGTTTCCAGGCGTCGTTGAGGTGATGCTCAAGGCTGACCTGGAGACGGTTGTTATGGTTGTCGATTTCGCCGTCGTTGGGTTCACCCAGGAAGGTTGTGCGGGACACGCCGCTGGCGTCGACGATGCCGCGGTCGAAGGTGGAGCTGTGGCGCACCAATTCGCTTTCCACCAGCAGATGCGTGTCCGGGTCCAGTTGCCAACTGAATGAGGGGGCAACAAAGACCCGCTTGCTCTGCACATGCTCGCGAAAGCTGTGGTTGTCTTCCACGGCCAGGTTGACTCGCGAGAGCAGGTTGCCCTCGCTGTCCAGCGGGGTGTTGAGGTCGACGGCGGTGCGATAGCGATCCCAGCTGCCGGCACTGGTTTGCACGGTGGTGAAGGCATCGGGCTGGGGCTTCTTGGTGACGATGTTCACGGTGCCGCCGGGATCGCCACGGCCGTAGAGGCTCGCGGCGGGGCCCTTGAGCACTTCGATGCGTTCGATATTGGCGGTGTCCGGCGTGCTCGGGTAGCCACGGTTGGCGCTGAAACCGTCCTGGTAAAACTCCGACGTGGTGAAGCCGCGCACGCTGTATTCGTAGAGGGTGAGGCCGCCGAAATTGTTTTGCTTGGACACGCCGCCGGCAAACTCAAGGGCGCGTTCTACCTGGGTGCTGCCCAGATCCTTGAGCACCGTTGCGGGAATCACGCTGATCGATTGTGGGATGTCGCGCAGGGCCGTGTCGGTTTTTGTCGCACTGGCCGAACGCGTTGCACGGTAGCCCTTGACCGGGCCGGTGGCGGATTCATAGGCGTCGGTGGTGACGCTGATGGTGTCGAGTTCCAGGGTGTTGTCTTCGGCGTAGGCGGGGTCAAGCAACAAGCCCAGGGCCAGGCCAGCCATGGGGGCAATTCTTCGAGACGGCATGATAGAGCGTTCCAATAGCGATATTGAAACAATATAACATGCCTAATGAGAATGCCTTCGCTTTGAAATATGAGCTTACAGGTACCCGCAAACGGGTACCTGACGAGGCGTCTTATTCCTCTTCTTTGACCGGTGCAGGCGGTGGGCGCAAGCCGATTTCTGCCAGCAGCTTGATCTCTTTGCCGTTGCGCATTACCTGAATTGCCACCTTGTCGGTCGGCTTGATCCGCGCCACCTGGTTCATCGATTTGCGCCCATCACCGGCCGGTTCGCCGTTGATGCTGAGGATCACATCGCCCAGTTGCAGGCCGGCTTTCTGCGCCGGGCCGTCGCGGAAAATCCCGGCGACCACGATGCCCGGGCGCCCGGTCAAGCCAAAGGACTCGGCCAGCTCCTTGGTCAACGGTTGTACTTCGATCCCCAGCCAGCCGCGAATTACCTGGCCGTGCTCGATGATCGACTTCATCACTTCCATCGCCAGTTTCACCGGGATCGCAAAACCGATGCCCTGGGAGCCGCCGGACTTGGAGAAAATCGCCGTGTTGATACCGGTCAGGTTGCCATTGGCATCCACCAGTGCGCCGCCCGAGTTGCCCGGGTTGATCGCCGCGTCGGTCTGGATGAAGTCTTCGTAGCTGTTGAGGCCCAACTGGTTACGCCCGGTGGCGCTGATGATGCCCATGGTCACCGTCTGGCCCACCCCGAACGGGTTGCCGATGGCCAGTGCGACGTCACCGACGCGCAGGCCGTCGGAGCGACCGAGGGTGATTGAAGGCAGGCTCTTGAGGTCGATCTTCAGCACCGCGAGGTCGGTTTCGGGGTCGCTGCCGACCACGCGGGCCAGGGTCTCGCGGCCATCGCGCAGGGCGACCACGATCTGGTCGGCGCCGGTGGTCACGTGGTTGTTGGTGAGGATGTAGCCCTCGGGGCTCATGATCACGCCGGAGCCAAGGCTGGATTCCATGCGCCGCTGCTTGGGGCCGTTGTCGCCGAAATAGCGGCGAAATTGCGGGTCTTCGAATAATGGATGAGCGGGTTTGTTGATGACTTTCGTGGTGTACAGGTTGACCACCGCTGGCGCCGCGATAACGACAGCGTCCGCATAGGTCACCGGGCCTTGCACCACCGCGCTGGTTTGCGGCGCCTGCTGCAGGTTCACATCAAGGCTGGGTAAGCCCACCAACTGGGGGAAACGCTGAATAATCAGCATCGCGATCAGCACGCCAGCCAACAATGGCCATCCAAAAAAACGCAGTGCCTTGAGCATCAAGTAAGTCCTGACAGGTTGCAGGGGGCGGGAGAGCGCCCATAATGTCGCGCATTATACGAGGCTGCGAGCGCCTCGGAACGGGATATTTAGGAGTCTTTTATGGCCGTCCCCCTTACCACCCTCGTCGAGGAAGCGGACCGCTACCTCGGCAGTGCAAAAATTGCCGATTATTGCCCCAATGGCCTGCAGGTCGAGGGGCGCCCGCAGGTGATGCGCATCGTCAGCGGCGTGACCGCCAGCCAGGCGCTGCTGGATGCAGCCGTCGAAGCGCAGGCCGACCTGGTCCTGGTGCACCACGGTTATTTCTGGAAGGGCGAAAACCCCTGCATCACCGGCATGAAGCAACGCCGCCTGAAAACGCTGCTCAAGCACGACATCAGTCTGCTGGCCTACCACCTGCCGCTGGACCTGCACCCTGATGTCGGCAACAACGTGCAGCTCGCCCGCCAACTGGATATCACGGTCGAAGGCCCGCTGGACCCGAGTAACCCGAAGATCGTCGGCCTGGTCGGTTCGCTCTCCGAGCCGCTGTCACCGCGCGACTTCGCACGCCGGGTGCAGGACGTCATGGGCCGCGAGCCCTTGCTGATCGAAGGCAGCGAGATGATCCGCCGCGTCGGCTGGTGCACCGGCGGGGGCCAGGGCTATATCGACGACGCGATTGCCGCCGGCGTCGACCTGTTCCTGAGTGGCGAGGCGTCGGAGCAGACCTTCCACAGCGCCCGCGAAAACGACATCAGCTTTATCGCCGCCGGCCATCACGCCACCGAACGCTACGGCGTGCAGGCACTGGGCGATTACCTGGCGCGGCGTTTTGCCCTGGAGCATTTGTTCATCGACTGCCCCAACCCGATCTGAGCCATGCAACTGAACCCCTGTGGGAACTGGCTTGCCTGCGACGCAGGCAACTCGGGACATCCGGCACACCGAGTTGAAGCCATCGCCGGCAAGCCAGCTCCCACACCTGAACGCGTTGCACCCCAAACCACGAGGCATATTCATATACCGTTTCGATCTAGCTGGCTCCCTGAATAGAAGAAGGTGCTGTGCTAGCATGCCCCGCTCGAACACGGCCCGCTGGCCGTCCATAAGATCGTTTTTCCGTGAGTAACCATGGTCGACAAACT
>Ga0153921_1000463_pt1 | contig 22106 bp, 20 predicted proteins | sample TSNJ005MetaG_FD_104691 | JGI IMG/M metagenome (GOLD analysis project Ga0153921, IMG submission 104691) | Attine ant fungus gardens microbial communities from New Jersey, USA - TSNJ005 MetaG | ecosystem: Host-associated > Fungi > Mycelium > Unclassified | place: USA: New Jersey, Brendon T. Byrne... | reverse complement strand
TTAGCTAGCGATGTATAAACCATGTCTTATAAAGAAATAATTTTTATCGATTACAGCAATAATCCTTCACCATTATTGCAACGGTTCGCGATCTTATCGCGTTCGATTCTCAACAAAAACCACAAAAATTGCCGTGTTATTCGTCAGTGAGTCGCATCCCCTACAGCTCGTAAGGGCAAGGCAAACCGATGCAAGCCCCCATAAAACAAGGCATTCAGACATCACCGCGAGCCTCGAACAACCGAAGCTTGCGAGGCCGCTGCAAACGACGAACTGACAGCACAAATTGACCGCTCGGTGCAAATTTAAGCGGCCGATCGGCGGGTCAGAAACGTCCTGCGACAGCGTCCGTGTGACAACATGTCGCACACTGCGCGCACCTAAACTTGCCCCTCGTCACAGCCCTTTCACAAATCCCTACATACGAAAACGCCCTGGCCTTCCTTCAAGAAGGACCGGGGCGTTTGTGTAACGGTTCAGCCCTGGCGCTGACGATTCCGATAGATGCCCAGGGGCACCAGGATCACGGTCAGCACGAACGCCACCAGCGCCCATTGCGCCAGGGACAGGCCGAGGATCGGCGGGTACGGGGTGCTGCAGAAGCCGTCCACCTGGAAGCCCAGGGGGAACACCTTGGCCAGCGGCAGGTCGTCGACGATCGGTTGCAGCACGTCGATGCCGCAGCTGACCTGTGGAAAGAACTGGGTGTACACGTGATGGCCGGCAGCCGCCACGCCGCCGAGGGCGCTGAGGATCACCAGGCCTTCAAACAACGTGATCGCCCCCTTGGTGCGCATGGCCGCGCCGATGAACGCGAAGATCGCGATCAACAGCAGCGCATAGCGTTGCAGGATGCACAGCGGGCACGGCGCCTCGCCCAGCACCACCTGCATGTACAGCGCACCGCCGATCAGCGCCAGGCAGATGATGCCCAGCAACACCAGAAAGCGCCGCTCCCTGCCTAAACGCAATTCGTCACTCATCCCCGTTTCCCTTTGTTTGGTTGTGCCAATGGCCGCAAGTTTACACACAGAGAGTGGTTTAAACAGAGGGGGGTTAACGGGGGATTAATCAGGAGCAATAGAGAACTGAATGTGGGAGCGGGCTTGCTCGCGAAGGCAGTGTGTCAGCCGCCGGATAAGCTTCTGATACACCGCCTTCGCGAGCAAGCCCGCTCCCACATTTCTTACCGCGTTATTCCAGCGCCGCCGCCGGCCCGAAGAACTCATAGCGCGCCTGCTTCTCAGGCACACCCAGGGCCTTCAAGTGGCGCTTGATGGCCGCCATGAAGCCCTTGGGGCCGAGGAAGTAGGCGTCGAGGTCGCGCTGCTCGGGCAACCACGCAGCCAATTGTTCCTGGCTCAGCAGGCCGACTTTATCCGCCGCCGGGCTGACGCCGTCGTCCTCGGCGTAGCAGTAAAAGCGCTGGAGCTGCGGGTGCTGGGCAGCCAGGCCGTCGACCCAGTCGCGGAACGCATGCACCGAGCCGTTGCGCGCGCAGTGGATAAAATGCACCGGGCGCCGGGTGGCCAGGGCGGCTTCGAGCATCGGCAAGGTCGGCGTGATACCGACACCGCCGCTGATCAGCACCAGCGGTTTGTCGCCGGCCGCCAGGGTGAACTCACCCGACGGCGGGAACAGGTCGAGGGTCGCACCGACCTGCAGTTGATCGTGCAGGTAGTTGGAGACCCGGCCACCGGCTTCGCGCTTGACACTGATGCGGTACTGGCCGGCATCGCTCAGGGCCGACAAGGAGTAGTTGCGGCGCACCTCTTCACCGTCCAGCAGCAGCTTCATGCCGATGTACTGGCCTGGCGCAGCCTTGAGGATCGGACCGTTATCCACAGGGGCAAAATAGAACGAGATGATCTCGGCGCTCTCCTCCACGCGCTTGACCAGCGTGAACGGCCGCGCACCGCGCCAGCCACCCGGGGCCTGGGCTTTTTCCTCGTAGATCGCCGCCTCGGCGCCGATCAGAATGTCCGCCAGCTGGCCGTAGGCCGCGCCCCAGGCACTCATCACCTCGGGGGTGGCGATCTCGCTGCCGAGCACCTCGCTGATCGCCCGCAGCAAGCAAGCGCCGACAATCGGGTAGTGTTCCGGCAGGATCTGCAACGCCACGTGCTTGTTGATGATCTTCGCCACCAGGTCGCCCAGCTGGTCCAACTGGTCGATATGCCGCGCGTACATCAACACGCCGTTGGCCAGCGCCCGAGGCTGGTCGCCGCTGGCCTGGTGGGCCTGGTTGAACAGCGGACGGACCTCGGGGTACTCGGACAGCATCATGCGGTAGAAATGGGTGATCAGCGCTTCACCGCCGCTTTCCAGCAGGGGCACGGTGGATTTGACGATGGCACGGTCTTGGGCACTAAGCATGGGAGCCTCCTGGGCTTCTTTACTGATTACCCTTCTCTACTCAGTATTCATGCCAACTTATTAATCGTTATTTTTCAATGACTTAAATAATTTGTAGTCAGTTTGACCTCCTACGCTTTATAGTCATAAGGACTACAAGGAGTCATTATGACTGCGCAATCACTGCTCACTACCCTGCTCCCCCTGGTCGCCGACCTGTCTCGCGAGCTGCCCGAAGGCGAGCGTTACCGCCGCCTGTTGCAAGCCATGCGCGCACTGCTGCCCTGCGATGCCGCTGCGTTGCTGCGCCTGGATGGCGACTGGCTGGTGCCGCTGGCGGTCGACGGCTTGAGCGCCGATACCCTCGGCCGGCGCTTCAAGGTCAGCGAGCATCCGCGCTTCGCCGTGCTGCTGGGCAGCCCCGGCCCGACGCGGTTTGACAGTGACAGCGAGCTGCCCGACCCCTATGACGGCCTGGTCGATGGCCTGCACGGGCACCTGCAAGTGCATGACTGCATGGGCTGCCCGCTGTTTGTCGACGACCAGCCGTGGGGCCTGCTGACCCTGGATGCGCTCGACACCGAACGCTTCGAACGCGTGGAGCTGGACGCCCTGCAGGCCTTTGCCAGCCTCGCCGCCGCCACCGTCAACGTGGCCGAACGCATCGAACGCCTGGCCTTGCGCGCCGAAGACGCACACCAGCGCGCCGAGATCTATCGCCAGGCCAGCGGCCAGCAGCACAAGGAGATGATCGGCCAGAGCAAGACCCACAAGCGCCTGGTCGAAGAAATCAAGCTGGTCGGCGGCAGCGACCTGACCGTGCTGATCACCGGCGAAACCGGGGTGGGCAAGGAATTGGTGGCCCAGGCGATCCACGCCGCTTCATCGCGTGCAGACAAACCGCTGATCAGCCTCAACTGCGCGGCCCTGCCGGAAACCCTGGTCGAAAGCGAACTGTTCGGGCATGTGCGCGGGGCCTTTACCGGCGCACTGAACGAGCGGCGCGGCAAGTTTGAACTGGCGAACGGCGGCACGTTGTTCCTCGATGAAGTCGGCGAGCTGTCGCTGACGGTACAAGCCAAGCTGCTGCGCGTGCTGCAAAGCGGGCAGTTGCAGCGCCTGGGCTCGGACAAGGAGCATCAGGTGGATGTGCGCCTGATCGCCGCCACCAACCGCGACCTGGCTGACGAAGTGCGCAACGGCCGCTACCGCGCCGACTTCTATCACCGCCTGAGTGTGTACCCGCTGCAAGTGCCGGCACTGCGCGAACGCGGACGCGATGTACTGTTGTTGGCCGGTTTTTTCCTCGAACAGAACCGTTCACGCATGGGCCTGGGCAGCCTGCGCCTGACCAGCGATGCCCAGGCGGCGCTGCTGGCCTATAACTGGCCAGGCAATGTGCGCGAGCTGGAACATTTGATCGGACGCAGCGCACTCAAAGCCCTGGGTAACTGTCGCGAGCGCCCGAAGATTCTCAGCCTCAGCGCCCACGACCTCGATTTGCCGGACGTCAGTGCGCCGGTGATCGAAGCACCGGCGCCGGTGCCTGCCGCCCTCGCCAGCGACCTGCGCCAGGCGACCGAGCACTATCAGCGTGAACTGATCACTGCCTGCCTGGAACGCCACCAGCACAATTGGGCCAGCGCCGCCCGCGAACTCGGCCTCGACCGCGCCAACCTCGGCCGCCTGGCCAAGCGCCTCAACCTCAAATAACACCGCACTCCCACGGTAGGCGCTGGCTTGCCGGCGCCTACACCTGCGCCGGCTTCAGAACCGGGCTCACAGGCTTGGGCTTACGAAACACCAACACATTCCCCAACATCACCAGCACCAACCCCGCCAGTGCCGGCGCCGTCCATTGGTAGCCCTCGGCAAACGCCGACACATTCAACGCCACCACGGGAAACAGCACCGTGCAATACGCCGCACGCTCCGGTCCCATGCGTCCTACGAGTGTCAGGTAGGCGGTAAAGCCAATCACCGACCCCGGAATCACCAGGTACCACAGCGCGCCGATGTACCGCGCACTCCAGTCCATGTCGAAGGGAATCCCGCGCACCGCACAGTAAGTCGCCAGCATCGCCGCCCCGTACGCCATGCCCCAGGCATTGGTGGTCAGCGGCTTGAGACCGGCTTTCTGCTGCAGGCTCGACAACATATTGCCGGCCGAGAAACACAGGGTCCCCAGCAACGCCAGGCCCAACCCCAGCAAGGTCTGCGGGCTGGCGGTGTGGCCCACCAGCTCCGGCCAGAACAACAGACCCAAGCCCAGCAAGCCGAGGCCGCCGCCCATCAATACATTGCGCGCCACCCGCTGACCGAAAAACACTCGGGCATTCAGCGCGTTCCACAATGTCGCCGTGGAAAACACCACCGCCACCAGCCCGCTGGGGATCCACTGGCTGGCCGTGAGAAAGCACATGAAGTTGACGCAAAACAGGCACAGTCCCTGGGCCAGGCAGATCAGATGCCCGCGCCGGTTCATCACCTGCAACTTGCGGCTGAGCAGCAACAACGCAAACAACAACAGCGCGGCCAAACCGAAGCGGTAGACGATCGACACGGGAATCGCCACCACGCCCAACTGCCACTTGAGGGCGATCCAGGTGGTGCCCCAGATCAGCACGGTGAGTAAATACAGAAAAAGGTTCATAGCGGGCTCCATCGGTTGAGCCACAGTGTCGCCTTCAACCGGGATCGCGCTCTTGCAGATTCTTGCGCTTTTGTCGGGCGGTGGGATCACAGCGCCAGCCTCCCGGAGTAGGATGCAAGGCATCCAAGAGTACTCACCATGCCTGACCTGGAATCCCTGCAAGTCTTTCAAGCCCTTAACCGCTCGCCCAACGCACGCCTGGAAGCCTGCGCCGAGCTCGGTGACGGCTTGTCCGCGGCCTTGTGGAGCAACCACCACGACGCCCAGGATTACCAGGCGCCCAGCCATCACACCTTGTCGTGCTACATCGGCGGCGGTACCGGTACATTCCGGCGCGATCAACCGGGCACCAAGGGCGGGCCCGACAAGCTCTGCATCCTGCCCGCCGAACACCAGTCGGCATGGGTGATCAACGGCGAAATCCGCCTGGCCCATGTGTATTTCAGCCCGGAGCAGTTTGCCTTGGGCTGCGTCACCCTGCTCGACCGCGAGCCGCGCACCTTGCAACTGCGCGAAAGCACCTTCCTGGAAGACGCCAGCCAGGCCCGGCGCTTTCACCAGTTGATCGCGCTCAACTGGCACGAGCCCGCCGAGCGCCTGCTGACCAGCAGCCTGGCGCATGAAATGCTCAGCCACACGCTGCTCAGCCAGGTCGGCGCGCGCGACGGATTGCGTTTGAAAGGCGGCTTGGCGGCGTACCAGCGGCGGCTGCTGGTGGAGTACATCGACCAGCACCTAGAAGACCCGATCAGCCTGGGACAACTGGCTGGAATGTGCGCGCTGTCCGAATACCACTTCGCGCGGATGTTCCGCCAGAGCTTCGGCCTGCCGCCGCATCAATACCTGCTGGCGCGGCGCCTGACCCGCGCACAGGCCTTGCTGCGCAGCGGCGCCCTGCCCTTGGGCGAGATTGCCTTGATGTGCGGGTTTTCCAGCGCCAGCCACTTCACCCATCGCTTTCGCCAGGCCATGGGCGCCACGCCGGGTGAATACCGCCTGGCGTTCTGCGCCTAAACCATCAAGCCCAACGTTTTCGCCTTCGCCACTGCCTGAGTGCGCCGCTCCACGCCGAGCTTGCTGTGGATACGCCGCGCGTGGGTCTTGACCGTGTGCAGCGAGATAAACAGCCGGTCGGCAATTTCCAGGTTGGAGTTGCCCAGGGCGATCAACTGCAGCACCTCCAGCTCCCGTTGGCTCAGCGGATTTTCCAGCGCGCCCGGCGTGGACGCCTGCGGCTCCATCCCCAGCTCGCTGAGCAGCCCCGGCGAGCGCAGACGCAGCTCGCGAATCGCCTGCTGCACCTGGCAACGCGCGGCCAGTTCCAACCCGGTCTGCAGTGAGCGGCGCGCCAGGACCGGATCACCGACCTGCCACGCGACCTCGCCCAGCACCAGGTGCAGTTCGGTTTCCAGGCAAAGCATGCCGCGCCGGTGCGTGGTGTCCAGCAGGGCCGTCAGCCGCGCCACCGGCTGGTCGCAGCACCCCAGCTTCACCTCCGCCAGCACCAGCAGGTATTCAAGGCGCGGGATCAGTTCGAGGGTGGCCGGCGGCGCCTGTTTGGCCTGCGGCCCTCGGAAATGACGGAGCACGCGGCGCACCGCTTCCACGGTCAATTCGGCACGGCCCTGCTGCAACCAGAAATGCCCGCTGACCAACAACAGCACCGCGCGGTACACCGTGTCCGGCACCTGGCGCCGCTGCATCAGCCGCTCGGCCTCGCGCAGCTGGAAAAATGCCTGGGCGTAATCACCACGGTTGGCGGCCAACAGCGCCAGGCCGAGAAAACCGTAGAGCACGCGTTTGTCGTGACTGTGCAGGCACATTGCCAGGCCGGTTTCAAAGCACTCGGCGGCCAGCGTGTCTTGCCCTTGGCGCAGCGCCAGGTGCCCGCGTCGCAGGGCGATACGCCCCACCAGCGGCCCGGCCGTGAGCCGCTGCTGGAGTAACATCGCCTGCACATTCTCCAGCAGGCTTTGCGCGCGATAGGGCGCGCCGCGCTGTTCGAGCAATTGCGCGTGATCCAGTTCGAGCAGCGCCTCCAGCAATAACGAACCGTGGGCGCGTGCCAGGCACAAGGCTTCGCGGCTCAGCGCCTGGGCCACGTCCAACTCACCGCGCAGCAGCGCTTGCTGGGTCAGGCCCGACAGGCACATCAGCCGCGAGGTCCACGCGCTGTCGGGCAAGGCTTGCAGGGCTTCGAGAAAATGGACGCGCGAGCGTTCGGCATCGCCGCCCAAATGCAGCAGCCAGCCCCACTGCGCCTGCCAACGCGCGAGCAGATAGCGCTGCTGCGCCGCCGTCGGTTGCGGGGCAAAGCGGGCCAATTGGTCGATGCACTGTGCGGCCTGGTCGAAGCGCCCGGCGAACAGCAACGCCGCCGTGACCAGGCCCACCAGCTGCGCCGAGCCCAGCATCAATTCTTCGCCATGCTGTTCATGCAGGCGCAGCAACAACGCGGCGTTCTGCTGGCGGAACAAGTCCTCGAAGCTGAAGTGCTGCAACAAGCTGACGGCGACTTCATATTCTTCGGCCAGCAGCGCCTGTTCGAAGGCGGCCTGCCAGTCCTGCTCGGCGGTGAACCACTGGCAGGCGCGCCGATGCCAGGAGCGCTTCGCCGCCCAGGGTTCGGCGCGCAGCAGTTGCGCCAGCGGCGGGAAAACCTGCAGCCAATCGGTGTCCTCCCACGGCTGGATGAAGGCGCCGAGGGCCTGCAGATCCCGCAGGTACTGAACCCCATCGCCAAAGCCGAACAGGTGTTCGCACAGCCCCGCATTGAAGCGCGGCAAATGGGCCAGCACCCGCCAGGCTTCGGCGAGTTCCGGCGGCAGGGTGCTGAAGAGTTCGTGTTGCAGGTAGTCGAGCAAGGTCTTGTCGGGGTGGCCATCGCCGAGCAAGGCGATACGCACCCCGGCGCACCAACCGGCGCTGAACTGCAGCACGCTGTCGACCGACTGCCCGGGCGCCTGGCAGAGCAGTTGCTGGATTTCCGCCGCACTGAACGCCAGCTCACCGCCACACTCCAGCAATTCATCGTCGAGCAGCAGGCGCGGCCAGTTGCACACTGGGCGACGTCGCGCGCCCAGCCACCAGGTCAGCGCGGGGCTGCTGGCCGTGAGCAGGCGGTCGAGCAAGGCGTCGGTGTCGGGCGTGGGCAGGCGGCAAAAATCATCGAGGAACAACCACGCAGGGGATTGCCAGCGGCTGAGGTCCAGCAGCAACGTGGCTTCATCGCTGAACGCCAGGCCGAGGTTTTGTGCCAGGCGCTGGCACAACTCGAATGGGCTGAGGGCCGCGCCATTGAGCGGCAGCCAATACACCTGGCACCCCGGTGGTGCCTGCAATGCGCACTCGCCGAGCAGCGCGCTCTTGCCGCTGCCACCCGGCGCGCAAAGCAATCTGACCCGGGCCTGCGCCGCCAGCAAAGGCTCGGCCAGGCGGGGGCGCAGCAGATGGTGGGCGGACAGCCGAGGCATGAATCCAGGACGGTCCAGGCAGCGTGTCATGGCGGTCATAGCTGCATCCTGCGTTTTTATTGTTGTGCAACCTGGCGCCTACCCTAGTCCTGTGGCCGGCGGTTGTTGAAGAAGTATTCAGCAGGGTGATTGGCAAGCATAAAAAAGCGCCGAAAACCGCAGGAGCCGGCATGCCGGCGATTGCGATAGACCAGCCACTCCATCGGTAGCTGACAGACCGCTATCGCCGGCAAGCCGGCTCCTGCAGATGAAGGTGTCGGTCAGCGCACGCCTGAGGCGCGCAACGCCGCTGGCGTGTAATCCGCCGCCTTGGCATCGAAGCCGAACACGAAGCTGCTCTTCTCCTCGTTCTTCATGCCCAGGGCGATGTAGCGCCCGGCAATGATGTCGTACAGGGTTTCCACGGTGTAGGCCGGGGTCTGGTGGTTGTAGTAGAACTGCGCATGGCCTTCGGCGACACGCCACAGCTGGCCGCGCCCGTCGTAGTGATCCACCAGCGCCACCTGCCAGCTGTCTTCATCGATGTACATGTGGCGCTTGGCGTAGATGTGTCGCTCGCTCGGCTTGACGGTGCCGACCACTTCCCACACGCGGTGCAGCTCATAGCGGGTCAGGTCCTGGTTGATGTGCCCGGCCTTGATGATGTCGTCGTACTTGAGTGACGGCGAATCGAGCTTGTAGCTGTTGTAGGGGATGTACATCTCCTTCTTGCCCACCAGTTTCCAGTCGTAGCGGTCGGGCGCGCCGGAGAACATGTCGAAGTTGTCGGAGGTGCGCAAACCGTCGGCGGCAGTGCCCGGCCCGTCGTAGGCCACTTGCGGCGCGCGACGCACTCGGCGCTGGCCGGCGTTGTAGATCCAGGCCAGGCGCGGCTCCTTCACCTGGTCGAGGGTTTCATGCACCAGCAGCACGTTACCCGCCAGGCGCGCCGGCGCCGTGACCGACTGCTTGAAGAAGGTCAGCACGTTGGCGCCCTTGGCCGGGTCCATGTCCGGGATCAGTTGCGGCACCGCCACTTCCTCCTCGAAGCGGATCGGCGTGTAGCTGCCGTTGGTCTGCGGGGTAGCCTGGGTGATGATGCGGCGCAGGTTGCCGCCGTGGTAGCGAGTGATGTGGTTCCACAGCACCTCCACGCCATTCTTGGGAATCGGGAACGCGTAGTAGCGGTTGCCGGTAAAACCTTCCAGGCCGTTGCCGTCGTTGATCGCATGCACGTTCAACGCGCTGCGCTTGATCGACTCATAGATCTCCGGCGGCAGGTTGACCGTGCGGTGGCTCGGGTACACCGGGATCTTGTAGGTGTCGGGGTAGCGCTTGAACATCGCGACCTGGCCGTCGGAGAGCTTGTCCTTGTACTTGTCGACGGTGGCGGCGGTGATCACGAACAGCGGTTTTTCACTGGCAAACGGGTCGGCGAGAAAGCCCTTGCTGTCCACCGCGCCGGCGTTTTTCGGGATGCCGCCGGTCCAGGCCGGGATCGAGCCATCGGCATTCCCGGCCTTTTCGGCACCGACCGGGGTCAGGGTGGTACCGAGCTTCGCCGCTTCTTCCGGCGACACCGCCGCCATCACGTTGGCGGCCAGCAGGCTGAGGGCCAACACGCCGCATTGCAGAATCATCTTGCGCATAAAAGCATCCTTTTCAAGCCGTGATCAGAAGTTCGCGCCGACGCTGAAGGCGAGGAAGTCGCGGTCGGTCAGGGTGTTGTAATGGCCGCCGAAAAAGTCGGTGTAGCTGAGGCTGGCGGTGTAGGTGTTGCGGTAGTCGGCATCGACGCCGATGCTCACCGCCTTGGCGCCTTCGTTGAACAGGCCATTGGGGCCGTAGCCCTTCACGTCATGGGACCAGGACAGGTTGGGCTTGAGGTTGACCCCGGCGAACACGTTGCTGTAGTCGAGGATCGCCCGGGCGCGGTAGCCCCACGAGGTCGCTGTCACAAACCCATCGGTATCGCCCTGGTAGCCGTAGACGCCATAGACCGAATCACGCCCGTAACGCAGTTTGCTCTTGGACTCCAGGCCCGCCACGTAGGTAACGCCCGCCTCGCCCACCAGGGTCAGGCGGTCGGCGCCCATGACCTGGTCGAAAAACTGCGTGAAGGTGGTCTGCGCCTGGGTGACTTGCTTGCGGCGATAACCTTTGTTGTCGGCGCCGGCCGAAGAGCTGATCACCGAGGTACCCGGCACGGCCGGGTTGACCAGCGCCAGGGTCAGGTCGGTGGTGTTCAACTGCACCGGCGCATTGGGCCGGTAGCTGATCTCGCCGCTCCAGGCCGTGCCGGTGGGCAGGGTGGTGGAGAAGCTGGCGCCGTACAGGCGAATGTCTTCCGGGTAATCGAGGTAGTACTGGCCGCGGCCGAGCATCAGCGCGGAAACCAGTGACGGACGCAGGGCTGCCGGCGTGCCGGGCAGCAAGGCGCCCAAGCCATTGAGCGTGGCCTGCCCGGCGCTGGTGGTGCCCACGGTGGGCGTACGGCTGTGGTAGTTCATGAAGTACAACGCGTACTCGGTGTCGTCCCCCAGCCAGCGCAACGCTGCACCAAACTGGCCGCCGTCGCGGGCTTCACGGTCCTTGCCGCGCTGCACCACGATCCCTTCCTGGGTGACTTCAAAACCCTGCCCGACCAGATTGGCCGCCGGCTGAAAGCCCGCCGCCGCCGCGCTGCCCACGGTGTAGTTATTGTTGCACCCGTGCGCGACCACATCGTTGCCAAAGAACGTGCCGCAGTTATCCACTACGGTGTTTTCCCAGTTCAACTGGTAGAACCCTTCCACCGTCAGCTGGTTGGTCAGGCTCTGCGAGGCGAAGAGCATGTTCACCGGAATCAGGCCTTCCTTGATCTCCGCGCCGGGGCGGCGGAAGGCGGAAACGTCGATCGGGTTGATGCTGTTGATGGAGTTACCGATAAAGGTGCTCTCGCCCCAGCTGACCACCTGCTTGCCTACCCGCACGTTGCCCGGCAGGTCGGCGATGGAATAGTTGTGATAGACGAAGGCATCGAGCAATTCGTAGCCGGAGGAGCGCGCGCCCTCGTCGCGATGGTGATTGCTGATCTGCTTGAACTCGCGGTCTTCGTCCTGCAGTTCGAAGTCGTACCAGTACTTGCCACGCACGAACACGCCGCTGTCACCGTATTTGAGTTCGAGGTCGTGGATGCCCTTGAAGATTTTCGAGAAGGTCTCGCCCTTCTTGAAGTTCAGCCGCCCGTCATCCCCGGTCGACGCCTGGCCCGTACCGCCGTTGGCTACGCCTACCAGCTTCTTGTCGGCATCGCGCATGCCCCAGCTCGCGCCGACCGACAGCGAGGAATCGAATTGCCCTTCGATCTCGCCAATGTTGAACGAAACAGCCTGTGCCTGGGCACAGCACCCCAACGCAACCGCAGCGGCCAGCGCCTGTGGCCTGAAGATGGCGCGCATTGTTGTTCTTGTCATGCGTCTTCCCCGGTGAGTGACAGAAGGCCCCACCCTACTGCCGCCTGTCAGGAGCGATAAGCGCACCAAGGAGGGATTCGTGTTGTCGCTCGAAAGGATGACGAGGCGCTCTGGCCGGAGTCCTGGCCGGGCCATGATCGCGGTGGATGGCGGCTTATCAGGCGCATGGATGGCATGGGCACTGATTATTGCCGCTTCGGTAACAGTCCTTGTCATGAACCGGCATTACTCATTTTGTAACAAGCGACTATTCTTACCGGGCTTTCAGGGCAAACGGCCCGCTTCCTCGACAGGAAGAACAGCCAGCTTTAAATGGATTGATGCCTGTTTTCAATCCGTTACCAGTGTTCACTGACGTTGATTTGTCGCTCCTTGATCCAACGTCTGACTTCAGCCGCTGCGTTTGCAGCGGCTTTTTTTTGCCCGAAATAAAACGGGGCGCCATCAGCGCCCCGTGGGATTCAATCTTTTTCAGGCAACGATCAGAGGCTGTACTTCTGCAAATTGGCCATCATCTCCTTCAAGGCCTCGATATTGTCCTTGGGGTGGGCCGCACCTTCGAAGTCGCAGATCTGCGCCCAATGCGCCGCCACATCGTCCGGCGAAAAACCGGCCTCTGGATCAAAGCCCACACCCAGGCTGCGCTCCCAGCGGGTCTTGCCGATCCAGCCGCCGCCCACTTCAAACAGCCCCGAGGTTTCCTGGCACGCCTCGCTGCCCAGGTACACCACCAGCGGGCTGACCAATTCAGGCTTGAGGCGCTCGAACACCTGCGGCGGGATCAGGCCTTCAGTCATGCGCGTGCCACCGGTGGGAGCGATGGCATTGACCAGGATATTGTTCTTGCGCCCTTCCAGGGCCAGGGTACGGGTGAGGCCATACAGCCCGAGCTTGGCCATGCCGTAGTTGGACTGGCCGAAGTTGCCGTAGATGCCCGAGGTGGACGCAGTGAAGATCACCCGGCCATAGCCTTGCTCACGCAGGTGCGGCCAGGCGGCGCGGGTGACTTTGTAGGCGCCTTCGACATGCACCCGGTAAACCAGGTCCCAGTCGCTGTCGTCCATTTTATGGAAGGTTTTGTCACGCAGGATGCCGGCGTTGTTGACCACCACATCGATGCGGCCAAAGGCGTCGAGGGCGTTCTGTACGATCTTGTCACCTTCGGTGACAGAGTCATGGTTGGCCTCGGCGATACCGCCGGCGGCGCGGATTTCGGCGACCACGCGATCGGCAGCGGAGGCATTGGCGCCCTCGCCCTGGGTCGACCCCCCGAGATCGTTGACCAACACCTTGGCGCCGTGCCGGGCGAACAGCAGCGCATGGGCGCGGCCCAATCCGCCGCCGGCGCCGGTGACGATCACGACCTTATCCTGGAACTGCACTGACTCACTCATACCGAACTCCAAAGGCGACAATGGGAATGGGTCGAGTGTCCGGCAAGGCGCGCCTGGTCACAATAAATACGGCCAGGGCTGAATGGTGCTCGATAAGGCAGCGGGATGATTGCGGGTTCTGGGCGAATGCCGCTAGCGCAGGCAAGCCAGTTCCAACACCGGATGCCCAACCTGGTCCCGAAACGCCTGGTAATGCTTGAGCACCTGCACGGGCGCCTCGATCTGCGGGTAGTGGCCGATATTGGCCAGCAGCACGGTGTCGGCGTGGGGCACCAATTGGTGGTAGCGCTCGACCATGTGCGCGCCGGAGATCGGGTCTACCTCGCCATCGATCACACGCAGCGGCACTTCGCCGCGCTGCATGGCATCCACCCAACGCTCACGCAGGCGTCGGCGCTGGGGGATGTAGGCAATCAGTTTGTGCAGGATGCGCGTGCCGTCGTTGCAGTTGATCAGGCTCCAGAAATCATCCAGGGCGCTTTCACTGGGGCGCGTGTCGGGGCCGAAGATCTGGCTGAAGCTGTCGGACAAGGCGTTGCGCCCGAAGGCGCGGCCGATCATCCAGCCCAGGGGGCTGAGCAAGAGCTTTTGCACCAGCGCCGGGCGATGGGTTTCGGGGAACAGCCCACCGTTGAGGAACACGCAGCTGGCCATGTGAAACCGACCTTCATAGTGCCGCGCCAGGAGTTCCTGGGCCACGCTGTCCCCGTAGTCGTGGGCCAGCACGTGAACCGGCTGCTCCACCCGAAGGTGTTCGAGCAGGGCCTGTTGCACGTCAGCCTGCTCGAGCAGGCAATAGGTGTGGTTCAAAGGCTTGGCCGAGTCGCCGAAGCCGAGCATGTCGCAGGCGATCACCAGGTTGCGCTGGGCCAGTGGTTGCCACAGGTAATGCCAGTCCCAACTGGCAGTGGGGAAGCCATGGATCAGCAGCAGCGGCTCGCCCTGCCCCGCCACCCAGTAACGGATGGTGCGGCCACGAAAGACGAATTCCTGCCCGCGCTTGCGCCAGGCTCTCAGCGGGATCTCGGCGAGTGGCATCAGCTTTTATATCCAGGGTCTTGAGCATCCAACTTACGCAGCAGCGCCGGCCACGCCAGCGCGCCCCCCATACCTTGTGCACTCTTGGTGACAGCAGCCACCATCGCCTTGGCACCGGCGAGAATCTGCGGCCCGATAGGGATCAACTCGGCGCCACCGTTTTGCGCCAGCACTTGGATATCGCAGGCGCGCTGGAAGGTGAACATCATCAGGAAAGTGTCCGCGATGGTACTGCCGCAGGTCAGCAGGCCGTGGTTGTGCAGCATCAGGAAATTGTTGTCGCCAAGGTCGGCCTGCAGGCGGGCCTTTTCTTCGTGGTTCAGCGCCACGCCTTCGTAAGCGTGATAGGCCAGGCTCGACAGCACGAAGATCGATTGCTGGCTGATTGGCAGCACGCCCTGTTTCTGCGCGGCCACCGCTACACCGGCGGCGGTATGGGTGTGCAGTACGCAGGTGACATCGTGGCGAACTTCATGGATGGCACTGTGGATGGTGTAGCCCGCCGGGTTGATCTCATAGGGGCTGTCCATCAGCTTGTTGCCGGCCTGGTCGACCTTGACCAGGCTCGACGCCGTGATCTCATGGAACATCAGCCCGTACGGGTTGATCAGGAAATCATCGGTGCCCGGCACCTTGGCCGAGATATGGGTGAAGATCAGGTCATCCCAGCCATGCAGCGCCACCAGGCGATAGCAGGCGGCCAGGTCGACACGCGCTTGCCATTCGGCAGCACTGACCTGGTCTTTGACATTCTGTGGCGATAGAACGGGGGCTAGGCTCACGGCAATGACCTCCTTGGCGCGCTTTCTTATTGTTTTTTTGGGTGAAGGGCCAGTCTAGTCAGACCTCATGGCAGGCGTAGTTGCCTTCGCAGCCAGCTTGATGACCGAGCGAGTCACTACGCAGAATAGTTGAAAGTAGCCGGTGTCGCGTCAGAGAAGTGCCGCCAACAAAGGCACGGCGAACAGGTTGAGCAAGCCCGTCAACACCATCACCAGGCCCGCCACCGAGCCTTCTTCACCGCCCACTTCATGGGCGCGGCTCACGCCGGCGCCGTGGGCGCCCACGCCAAACAACGCACCACGCGCCAGCGGCGTGCGCAGCGGCAGCCACTTGAGCAGCACGCCGCCGAGCATTGCGCCGAAGACACCGGTGAACATCACAAACACGGCGGTAAGCTCCGGTACGCCGCCCAGGTCGGACGACACCGGCATGGCGAACGGCGTCGTGATCGAGCGCGGCACCAGCGACATCGTCACCGAGCTGTCCAGCGCCAGCGCCTTGGCCAACCCGAACGAGGTGCCGATGGAGGCCGCGCTGCCCGCCACCATGCCCAGCAGCAACGCCGACCAGTGCCGCGCCAGCAAGCGCCGCTGTTGCCAGATCGGCACGGCGAACGCCACGGTCACCGGGCCCAGCACCAGCATCAGCCAGTGGGTGTCGGCGGCGTATTCGGCGTAGGCGGTCTTCATCGGCACGGCCACCGCCAGCAACAGCACCGGGACCAGGATCAGCGGCGACAACAGGTAGCGGCCGGTACGCCGATAGATCCAGCGGCTGAACACATACGCGCCCAGGGTCAGCGCGAGCCAGAACACCGGCATCAGCTCAAGCTTCATGGCGCAGCCTCCAGCGGCACACGGCTTCCACCGTAAAGGCCGTCACCAGCATCACCGCCAGCGTGCTGAAGCCGATCACCAGCAGGATGCGCCAGCCGTCGTTGCGCAGCAGGCCGCCGTAATCGAGCAGGCTCATCAGCGCCGGAATGAAGAACAGCAGCATTTCCGCCATCAACACCCCGGCGCCCAGTTGCAAGGCTGCCGGCTTGACCAGGCCACTGGCGAAGGTCGCCAGCAACAGCCCGAGCCCCACCACGCCACCGGGGATCGGCCAGGCCAGCCACACCGCCAGTTGAGTGCCGAGCAGGTAGATAGCCAACAACACAACCAGTTCGGTCAACAAACGGCCAAGGTGTTTGAAGGTGAAACGTTTCATGGGCTTTGGATCCTCGCAGTACGCCCATTTTAGAGAGCCGCCTTCCATCCCCACAGCGAATTGTTAGACTGCCAGCTATTCCACCCTGGAATAGCGAGCGGGATGCACACCCATGGAATTCAAACAGCTGCGCAGCTTTGTCGAAGTGATCCACCGTGGCGGGTTTACCCAGGCCGGGAAAACCCTGCACATCAGTCAGTCCGCCGTCAGCAAGCAAGTGGCGCAGCTGGAGCAAAGCCTCGGTACGCCGCTGCTCGACCGCATCGGCTCGCAGGTGCGCCTGACCGCCGCCGGCCAGGTGGTGCTGCAACGCGCCGAGGCCATGCTGCGCCTGCAGACCGAACTGCTGAGCGAGCTGGACGATATGCACCAGCTCACCCGCGGCGAGTTGCGCCTGGGTCTGCCACTGCTGGCGGGGGATACGTTGTTTGCCGGGCTGTTTGCCGAGTATCGGCGTCGCTACCCGAACGTCACCATCCAGTTGCTGGAGGGCGGCAGCCGCAATATCGAGCAGGCGATTCTCAGCGGTGAACTGGAAGTCGGCGGCAGCTTGAAGCCCAGCGACCCGGCGTTCGCCTGGCAAGCCTTCTGCGATGAGCCGCTGGATGCACTGCTGCCGATTGACCACCCGCTGGCGGACAACGCCCAGGTGCGCCTGGAGGAATTGGCCGACACGCCGTTCCTGATGTACCAACGCAGCTTCGTCCTCAACGACCGGCTGATGCTGGCGTGTCACCAGCTGGGCTTTACCCCGAAGGAAATCGGGCGCAGCGGCCAGGCCGACTTTCTTGCGGCGCTGGTCGCGGCAGGCCAGGGCGTGGTGCTGTTGCCCAGCGTGGTCGCCCGTGGGCTGGTGCGACCGGGCGTCGTGCGCCTGACACTGAAGGCGCCCGACTTCCTGCGCTGGGACATTGCCTTTATCTGGCGTGAAGGCGCCTATCTGTCGAGAGCCGCACAAGCCTGGCTGGCGCTGCTGCGTGAGTTTCCGGTCAAGCGCGCAGTGCTGTGACCAGCTCGGCCAGCCACGGCTCGGCGTCGGCTTCGGGGGTCACGCTTTCACTGGCGTCCAGGCGCAGCATCGGCAGCACTTCGCGCACGCCCAGCTCAGCGAACAGCTCCCGCATTTGCTCACCGCCGCCACAGAAGGTGTCGCCGTAGCTGGCGTCGCCCAGGCCGATCACCGCACCGGGCAGCCCGCGCCAGGCAGCAGGTAATTGGTCGCGAATGGTCGAATACAACGGTTGCAGGTTGTCCGGCAACTCACCCATGCCGGTGGTCGAGGTCACCGCCAGGAACGCCTCGGGGGCAAACGCCTGCACGTCCGCCAGGCTCGCGCGTGGATTGTGCCAGGCGTCAAAACCGGCCGCGTTGAGGATGCCTGCGGCGTGGCGGGCGACTTCTTCAGCCGTGCCGTACACCGAGCCGGAAAGGATGGCGACTTTCATCAATCTGATCCTGTAGTTGAGCGAAAGCGTGGGATATTAGCAGCTGTGGCAAATATTTCGGTGCACACCGTGCAACATTCGGCGCCTGTCATAAACTGCCAGCACCCCCCACACGCCATGGACCGCTCAATGATCAACGCCCACCTGATGCAAATGGTGATCAACGCTTCCAACGACGGCATCGTCGTCGCCGAACGCGAAGGCAAGGACAAGCCGCTGATCTACGTCAATCCGGCATTTGAACGGATGACCGGCTACACCCTCGATGAAATCCTCTATCAGGATTGCCGCTTCCTGCAATCGGGCGACCGTGACCAGCCGGCACTGATGGCCATCCGCGAGGCCTTGGAGAGCGGCGGTTCGTGCCGTGAAACCCTGCGCAATTACCGCAAGGATGGCAGCCACTTCTGGAACGAGCTGTCGTTGTCCACGGTGCGCAACCAGGCGGACAAGCAGACCTATTTTGTCGGCGTTCAAAAGGACGTCACCGTGCAGGTCAAGGCGCAGCAGCGGGTTTCCCAGTTGGAAGCCGAGCTGGCCCAAGTTAAGGCCGAGCTGGCGGCGCTCAAAGCGACGAGCGGATCGAACAAAACTTAGAAAAACCGGCCATTAAGAGGATAATGGCGTTTTAATACCTCCCCGTGAGCACGCCTCATGCACCGCGACACACTTCTGACGCAGGACGAGCTGGATTTTATTCAGATGATGCAACACAACCCGCAGCTCAACCTGCGGGACGCGTCGTCGAGCCTGACCGTCAACGGCGGCGCGCAGATTCGCGACTTGCTCACGCGCCTGGCCGCCCATGATCAACTGACCATTCAAGCGCAGTTCGACAACCAGCAACTCACCTTCCCCCTGCACCTGGTGGAAGACGAGTTTCATGCGCTGCATCTGCGCCTGGGCGTGCCGACGATTTTCGAGGACGGGCCGATGATCCGGCCTTGGCGCCTGGCCCTGGAAACTCCGGTGGCGCTGGAGAACATCAGGGGCAACCTGAGCGCCTTGTGGGTGCATGAAGTGTCATTCAAAGGCGTGCTGGTGGAGATCCGCGGGCGGATCAAGCCGCCGAAAACCTTTTCCCTGTGGTTCAGCCCTTCGGGTTATGAGCGAATCGCACTGCGCGGCACGCTGGAGCGCGAAACCGCGCGTGGCCTGTTTGCCTACCGCCTGGACCAGAGCGACGTGAGTGAAACCGAGCGCCTGCGCCAGTTCATCCTGCACCAGCATCGCTTGATCCACCCCGAAGTCCACGCCTGAGATCAGGTGTCCAGGCTGCCACGCAGAAATTGCTGCAGGCGGTGCTGCATCGAGCGCCCTTCATTGCCCAGGCAGCCGATGGAAGAGCCCGCCAGGCTGGCTTCGGCCAGGTCCGAGGCGTCACCGGCAAGCAGCAACGGGCAATCGAGGGTCAGCGCCAGGCGCTGCAGCCGCAGCGGCAAATCGGCGCCGGGCGCGCGATTGGAAAACAGCACCAACGCCTGCGGCCGGGTCTTCTCGCAAACCAGGGTCAACTCGTCGAACGGCTGGCCAACGGCAAACACCTTTACCGCCAGGTCATCGGAGCCGATCAATGCTCCGGCCACCAACAGCTCCAGCTCCCGACATTCACCGACAATCGCCGACAGCAGGATCCGCGGCGTTGCCGAGGCGCTGGCCAGGTGCAGGCGTTGCGCGACACGGGCGCGCAGGAAGGCGTCGAAGAACAGCCACTCACTGGCTTGGCCGAAGTGCCCCTGATGCCGCAGCAATTGCTGCCACAGCGGCATGATGATGCTCTGGAACACCACCGCGACAGGGTAGGCTGCGAAAATCTGGCCGTACAGGCGGTCGAGCTGGCGGTCGTCAAAGGCGCTGATGGCCAGGCGCAGCTGCACCTGCCATTGGCTCCATTCGCGTTCGGTATCGACGCGCGAAGGCGTGGCGTGTTCGCTGCACAAGGTGTCACGGGCAAGGATCTTGCCCACTTTGCTCACGGCGACGCCGCGCTCGATCCAGTCGAGAATGCGGTGCACGGTGTCGATATCGGTGCTTGAGTACAGCCGATGCCCGCTTTCAGTGCGGGTTGGCTGGATAAGACCGTAGCGACGTTCCCAGGCACGCAGGGTGACCGGGTTGACGCCGGTCAGCCGGGCGACTTCGCGAATCGGAAAAAGATCAGCGGGATCGATGACGCTGGCGTGCGCCATTTCGGCGTGAGGAGCAGTAATTTCGGGCATCAGCGTTGAAAAACATCCGTGTCGATGTGGACCTCATTTAACGCTGATTCAAGCCTCTGATTCAAGCTGTGCCGCGAGCCGACCAAAGTATCTGGCGTATTTCGCGGAAACAGGAATAATCCTTGCCTGTTTTTACGTAGCCGCCCTACCCGGGCGCTACGTTTGTGCGCCGCCTACCCGGCCCAGCGCACCTGATTACTTGGAGATACACAATGTCTACCTCACCCGTCACCCTGATGGTTGCGCGCCGCGTGGCCAAAGGTCGCTATGAAGAATTGATGGCCTGGCTGCGCGAAGGCGAGCAATTGGCGACCGACTTCCCCGGTTACCTGGGTTCCGGCGTGCTCGCACCGCCGCCCAATGACGATGAATTCCAGATTATTTTCCGCTTCGCCGACGAGAAAACCCTGCATGCCTGGGAGTTTTCGGCCTCGCGCAGTGCCTGGCTGAGCCGTGGCAGCGAACTGTTTGCCGACCCGTCCGAACATCGCGTCAGCGGTATCGATGGCTGGTTCGGTGCGGTCGGCGCACGACCGCCGCGCTGGAAACAGGCGGTGGCGATCTGGCTGGCGTTTTTTCCGGTGTCGCTGCTGTTCAACTTCGTGCTCGGGCCGTTGCTCAGCGAACTGGAGCTGGCGCCGCGCGTACTGGTGAGCACTATGGCGCTGACGCCACTGATGGTTTACTGGTTCATCCCGTTGTCCACGCATCTGCTGGCCAACTGGCTGCATCCTGCGCCCACTCCGCGCAAGGCGACTGAAGCCGCCGCGTGAGTACAGGGGCGGCCGGTCGCTGGTATAGTTTCACTCTGCCAGCGACTCGAGCCTCCCATGACATCCACCCCCGCCCCGATCCTGATCACCGGCGCCGGCCAGCGTGTCGGCCTGCATTGTGCCCAGCGCCTGCTGGACGAAGGCCATGCGGTGATTTTCAGCTACCGCAGCGAACGTCCCGGCGTGCAGGCCTTGCGCGAACGCGGTGCGATCGGCGTGTTTGCCGACTTCTCCAGCGAAGCGGGGATCCTGGCGTTCATCGATGAATTGAACACGCATACCCAATGCCTGCGTGCGATCGTGCATAACGCCTCGGCCTGGGTCGCGGAAACACCCGGCGACGAAAGCCGCGCCTTTACCGACATGTTCAGCGTGCACATGCTTGCGCCGTACCTGATCAACCTGCATTGTTCACCTTTGCTGCAACGCTCTTCGCCCGCCGACATCGTGCACATCAGCGACGATGTGGTGCGCAAGGGCAGCCGCCAGCACATCGCCTATTGCGCCACCAAGGCCGGGCTCGACAGCCTTACGCTGTCGTTTGCCGCGCAGTTCGCGCCGCTGATCAAGGTCAACGGCATCGCCCCGGCGATGGTGATGTTCAACGAGCACGACGACGCGGCCTACCGCGCCAAGGTCCTGGCCAAGTCGGCACTGGGCATCGAGCCCGGGCCCGAAGTGATTTACCAGAGCCTGCGTTACCTGCTGGACAACCCCTATGTCACCGGTACCACCCTGACCGTCAACGGCGGGCGGCATATCAAGTAAGCCGTTTGTGAGGATGTTGTATGACCTTGTCCCTGCCCCACCACTACCGCGAGATCCTCAAGGGCCTGGGCGAAGACCCGGAACGCGAAGGCTTGCTCGACACCCCCAAGCGTGCCGCCAAAGCCATGCAGTACCTGTGTCATGGCTACGAGCAGAACCTGGAAGAAATCGTCAACGGCGCCCTGTTCGCCTCCGACAACGACGAGATGGTGATCCTCAAGGACATCGAGTTGTACTCGCTGTGCGAGCATCACTTGCTGCCCTTTATCGGCAAGGCCCACGTGGCCTACATTCCGACCGGCAAGGTGCTCGGCCTGTCGAAGCTGGCGCGCATCGTCGACATGTTCGCCCGGCGCCTGCAGATCCAGGAAAACCTCACGCGGCAGATCGCCGACGCCATCCAGGACGTGACCCAGGCCGCCGGCGTGGCCGTGGTCATCGAGGCCAAGCACATGTGCATGATGATGCGCGGTGTGGAAAAACAGAATTCAACCATGAACACCTCGGTGATGCTCGGCGCGTTCCGCGAGTCGAACACCACGCGCATGGAGTTCCTGCA